>Ga0105049_10008898_pt1 | contig 11592 bp, 10 predicted proteins | sample MAT06_FD_78087 | JGI IMG/M metagenome (GOLD analysis project Ga0105049, IMG submission 78087) | Freshwater microbial communities from Lake Fryxell liftoff mats and glacier meltwater in Antarctica - MAT-06 | ecosystem: Environmental > Aquatic > Freshwater > Ice > Liftoff microbial mat | place...
AGGGCGCTGCACGAGGCGCAGCTCGGCGACACGCGCCGCGAGGTGCTGCACGATCCGCAGATGGATTCAGACGACGCGGGCGAGGCCGTTGCCAACGCGGACTCGCTTCAGATCCCGTCTGCCGACGCCGCGGCCCTCGCCAGCGACATGCTCGCAGGCGTTGATCTTCCCGACCTCGACCTCGGCCTCTCTGAAATCCCTCGGCTCGTGCCCAGCAAGCCTCTGAACAACTCAGCCCAACAGGAGGCCCACCGGGGCGACCGCCCATGAACCGAAAGATCGAGCAGATGTCGGCCGTGATCGAGCGAGGCGTTCGGGAGGTCATCTCCCGCGGCTTCCACGACCCGCGAATCGCGGGCCTCATCACCGTCACCAGCGTCAAGGTGACCGGCGACTTCGCCCACGCGGTCATCAACATCTCAGTCTTCCCCGCCGAGAAGGAAGTCCTGACGCTCCATGGCCTGCAGGCCGCGGCACGATTCATCCGGCGCGAGGTCGGCGATCTTGTCGCCGCTCGCAAGCTCCCCGAGTTTGTCTTCCAGGGCGACTCTTCGATCAAGAAGGAAGCGGCGATCCTTGGCGACCTCGCCCGCGTTCGCGACGAGCTGGATGCCAAGGGCATCGTCGTCGAGCACGTCAATCCAAACGGCCCAGGCCAAGAGGATGACTCGGACGATCATGATCATGATCATGATCACACACATGATCACGCGAAGCCCTCCGATCAGGGCAACAATCCAATCGCCAGCCCGGACCCCGCGGCCCGTCCATCTCCGCCCAGTTCGGGCGGATGGTCTCGGCCCAAGGACTCGCGCAAGGAGGATCAGGCGTCGTGAGCAAAGCCGTTGGCTCTCCCAAGAAGCTCGCGCAGCTCATCAAGCGCCTACGCGCCGCGGATCGCACCGAGGCAGGCGCCGCTGATGCGCCGACGCACTTCCAGCACGCGCCCGGCTCGCTCGGCGAGCCCATCATCACCGAGTTGGTCTACGCGCTGCTGCTTGGTGATTCTTCTACCACCGCCGCGCGGTCCGCAATGAAGCGCCTGACCGAGGGCGTGGTGGATGCCAACGAGCTGCGCGTGTGGATGCCGATGGAGATTGCCTCGTGCATCGGCGATCGGTATCCCGCCGCGGCCGAGCGTGCGCTGCGCATCAAGGCCGCACTCTGGGAGATCCAGCGTCGGCAGCACACCGTCACGCTCGAGCACCTCGCAGGCCAGCCCGCGAAAGAGGCCCGCGCGTACCTCGAATCGATCGAGGGCGTCACGAAGTACGCCGCGGCGCGCGTCGCGCTCGGTTGCCTCTCGATCCCGTGCGTCCCGCTCGATTCGCGCCTCGCGGCACTCCTCGCACGCGAAGGTGTGCTCGAGGACGACGCGCCAATCCACGAAGCCTGCAACTGGATCGGCAGGAACATCGAGACGTCCGAGGCCAGCCTGATCCACAGGCTCTTCCAGTCATGGTCCGACGAAGAGGGCCACGCGCCCAAACCGCACGAAGTCGCCACCGACTCACCCGCGACACGCCGCGCGCGCAAGACCGCACCGCGCGCGAAAAAGGCTCGCGCCACTTCGTCCCAGGGAGCCAAGTCTGCTCCCAGCTCAAGAGCCTCCAAGTCCAAGGGGTGATCCGTGACTGAACCCGGACGTATCACGATTCCGAAGACCGCAGATCGATCGCGCGTGGCGGCCCTCTCACGCGCGGCCGCGCTGTCGCGAGCATCAGTCATTGCACTCTCGCTCGCCGCGTGCACGCCCGCACTGCTCGTCGCCTGCGCCGGAAACGCTCCCCGCTCGGGCGACAAGCCCCAGTCCAGCGGCACCGTCGCAGCCGCGAACTCGCCGCCGGGTCGCGCGATGCTCGATGAGCTCGTCGAACAGCAGTCGCGCCGACCCGATGCGCGTGCGATCGCGGCGCCCCGTCTCATCAGCATCGAGGCCGCGCCGGCCCCGAGCGACCGCTCCGAACGATCGCTCGATGATGTGCTGCGCTCGCTTGCTTCGGAGCTTGCGGTTCAAGCGTCCAAGCCCGACGACGCCGAGGCCGAACTCCCCCCAATCGAAGCGCTTCGCGCGTACGCAAGCGGTCGCTCCAAGCTCCTCTCCGGTGATGCCGCGGGAGCCATCACGGACCTGGAATCTGCGACGCGTCTTGATCCTGGTTCCGCCCCGCCCTGGCGCACGCTTGGGGAGGCACAGTGGAACGCCGGGCGGCGATTGTCTGCGGTCACGAGCTTCCGCCGCGCCGTCGAACTCGGCCTGCACGAGCCGCGCCCGCTCTGGCTCTCGGGCCGAGAACTCGCACGAACTGGGCGCGCATCCGAAGGACTGATCCTGCTGGCGCAGGCCCGCGCTGTTGCAATTGACGACCCCTGGCTCTTGCCCACGATCGAGGCCGACCTCGCTCAGGTCCTCTGGAGCGAGGGATATCGCGCTGCGGGCGTCGCCTTGCTCCCCTCGGCATTGCGCGGCCTCGACACCATCGATCAGGGCGACCGCCGCCGCCCCGAAGTGAGTGAGACCCAGCGCCGTCGCGGCGATCTCTGGCAGCGAGCCGGTGATTGGGCCGTCGCAGAAGACGACCTCCGCACCGCGGCAGAGGCGTACGACCAAGCATCGCGTGCTCCACTCGCCGATCCCGGCGCCCTTGCCCTCAGGCAGATCGACATTCTCTTGCGGCAAGGCCAGTCCGCACTCGCCGCTCGCATGATTGTCGAGCGCGTCCGCGTTGCCTCGGGCCGCCTGGATCCAGCGGACCCCACGCTCATCGCGCACATCGCAGAGTCCAGCGAAGCAGGGCCCGCCATGGGCGAGGCTCTCGCGGCGGTCCGCTCCGAGCTGGCCGCCGCGGGCGCCAGCGCTCGCGTCCTGAGCGGACTTACGCTCACACTCGCATCATCGCTCTCGCCAGATCGCGCGCAGTCGTTGCTCCTGGATGCGCTCTCGGGTGCCCCGCTCGATGATAAGCTCTTCGCAACGCTGCTTGACACCGCCGATCGGGCGGGCGTGACGCAGGACTCGGTCGAAACCGCGGCGTTGATCGAGCGCGCAGTCGCAAGCAACCCGGAGAGTGCCCGTCGCGCCGCCGCCATCCTCACACTGCGTGGCCGGTCGCTCGCGGGCCTGCTCGAGCGCCTGGGATCGAGCGCGGACGCGGGCAGCATTGCGTGCGCCGCGCACCTGTCGCGCGAGCTTGGCAAGCATGATCTTGCTCAAGAGATCGCCGCGCGAGGCAGCGATGGGAACGCAACGCTTCTCCTCGCTCGCGCCTGGGCCGCGGCGGGATCCGCCCGATTCGGCGAGGCAAACGCGGCGCTCGCCCAGCTCGCCGCACTTCCCGAAGCCGCGCAATCTCACGCGATCGTGCGAGAGCGTGCCATGGTCCTCTCAGAGTTGGGCCGCTGGTCCGAGGCGATGGCGCTACTCACCGCCGCCGCAGGAACCGAGCCAGACGTGCCGATGGCACTCACGCTGGCGGACCTCCACCTTCGCACCGGAGAGCTCTCTGGCGTGCGCGAGGCCGAGCGGCTGCTGCGACTCGTTCGCACAGCGGATCCGGGCGAGGAACACGCCGCGAGCGTCCTGTTCAGCCTGTACGCGCCGCGCGGCCCGATCGCGGACAACACCAAGCTCGCGGCCCTCATTCGCGAGCTGCGCTCGAGCAACGCCTCGGCCTGGCTGCTCCGCGTCGAGCAGTCGCGCGAGCTCGGGGGCCGCTCGCTCTGGCCTCAGGCCATCGCGCTCCTTGATGATCTCTCCCGACAGAATCCAGAGCCACCGGGCGTGATCACAACGCTTGCACTGATCTGGGAGCGTGCCGCCGGGACAGCGCCGGAGCTGTCAACCAAGGGCGAGGCCGTCCTTCGCGCTAAGCTCGAACGCCGTCCAGATGCTCCGCTGGTGGTGATCGCCCTGGCGCGACTTCTCGCTGCGACCGACCGCGCCGCCGAGGGCGAGGCACTGCTCCAAACCTCGCAAGAGCGTTGGCCACTGCCCGAGTGGGGCTCGGCCCGCGAGGCAATCGTCGCAGATGCGCTAAAGCAGCCCGAGCGTGCCATCGAACTCGCGCGGGAGAGGCTCGAGGCCGCACCTCCCACCGCCGCAAACACCATCGAGCTGGCCGATGTGCTGCTCAGAGCTTCCAAGCCCGAGGCCGCGGCCCGCGCCCTCGGCGAGCGCCTCCCGGCGGACGCGCCACTCACGCCCGCGCAGCTCTCGCAACTCACGCGGATGGTCGCTGGCATTCGCGCCGAGACTCTGGCCAATGACCCGACCTCTGCGTCGGCCGTGCTGAGGCTCTTTGATCTTGTCATCGCTCGCGGCATCGTCCTCCCTCCGGATGTTGGACTCACGCGCGCGCGACTGATCGCGCTCTCGCGCCCGAACGACACAACCGCGCTCATCGCCGCCATCGACGCGCTGGGCGACTCACTCGCCTCGACCAACATGCCCGCCGGTGCCACGCCGGACCCGCGGCGGGTGGCGGACGCGCGCCTCGCCGCGACAGTCGCAATCGCCACCACGCTCGGCGCATTGCCCGATGCGACGCCGCTCCTCTCACTCCTTGCTGAGGTATCGCAGCGAGACGGTGGCTCGCCCGAACTGCTCTACGAGTGGTACCGCCTCACTTTCGTGCGCGGCGACATCGATGACTGCCTTCGCCTCGTAAACGGTGTGCGTGATCCCGCGCGGCTCCTCGCCGCCATCTCGGAGCGATCCGGCGGCGAGATCGACATACCGGACAATCCCGCCCAAGAGCGTGCGACCATCGGCTACGCTCTTGCGAGCAGCGCCCACAGCCTCTCTCGATACGATGTCGCCGAGCCCCTCTACCGCCACACGCTCACGCTGCAGCCCGATCATCCCTGGACGTGCAACAACCTCGGCTACATGCTGCTCGAGCAAGACCGAGATCTCGCCGAGGCCGAGCGGCTCATCTCAATCGCGTACACCACACTCAACGAAGAAGCCTCCGTCATCGACAGCCTCGCGTGGGTCCGCTACAAGCGCGGCCACGTCCTGGACTACACCGACGAAACCGGCAACATGGTCGAAGGCGCACTCAGCCTGCTCGAACGCGCCATGCAGTTCGGCGGCGTGGGCGACGACACCATCGTCGATCACCTTGGCGACGCACTCTGGCGCGCGGACCGAACCATCGAGGCACGCAGAGCCTGGAGCGAAGCGCGGGTCTATCTCCAGTCACAGCTTGAGAGCCTCGAGCGCGACGCAGCAATCCTGCGCGCCGACAAACGCGTCCCGCGCGAGCCCGGACCCATCGCGGACGTCGAGTCCCCGCTCATTATCAAGCTCCGGCGCGAACTCGGCAACGTGACACGCAAGCTCGAAGCGCTTGACCAGGGCCTCCAGCCGCCAATTGCTCCCTTCGCTCCGGGCGTTCCCGATCCTCTTCGAGACAACCCCGCGAACCCATAAACGCTCATCCCTACAACCGCATCAGGCACCGACTTCTGTCTGCTCACATCGCCGGAGACCATCCCCTTGGCAGGCCACAACAAGTGGAGCAAGATCAAGCACCGAAAGGCCGTCGTTGACAAGCGACGCTCGAAGGTCTGGACGAAGGTCGCGCGGGCGATCGTCGTCGCGGCACGCCACAGCGGCGCGGATCCAAACTTCAACCTCTCGCTCCGCTACGCGATGGACGAGGCCCGATACGCCAACATGCCGCGCGACGTCGTTGATCGCGCGATCCAGAAAGGCGCGGGCGGCGGCGACATGTCGCAGTACGAGACGGTCCGATACGAGGGATACGCACCCGGCGGCGTTGCCATCATCATCGACGCGTTGACCGACAACCGAACGCGCACAGCTGGCGACGTGCGCCTCGCCTTCTCCGACGCCAACGGCAACATGGGTGCCACAGGCTGCGTCGCGTACATGTTCCAGCCGCGAGGCCGCATCTGCGTCGCGCCCAAGGGCGTCGTTGAGGATGCGCTCGTTGACTGCGCCGCAAGCGCGGGCGCGCTCGATGTTCAGCCCCCGCCCGCGCGTGATGATCACGATGATCACGATGATAACAACGCGTCGCCGTGGACCATCCTCACCGAGGTCGGTCCGTTCAGCGCCGTGCGCGAGGCAATCGAGAAGGCTGGGTACGGGATCGTTGAGGCGGGCCTCACGATGGTTCCCGACACGAACGTGCTGGTGCGCGGCGAGCAGGCCAAGGGCGTGATCGATCTCGTCGATGCGCTCGAAGACCTCGACGACGTCCAGAAGGTCTACAACAACGCCGACATTCCAGACGACGTGCTCGCGGCCCTCGGCTGAAGCTTTGCCGCCTCGTGCATTGGCAGGCCGCGCGGGTCAACAACAATCGCCCTCGCGTAGCCGCGCGTGAAGAGCGCGGCCTCATACCCGGCGAGATCGAGACGTCCCTTGCCGGGAATGGTGCGGCCCGTTCCGGTAAGGTCGCTCAATCGCGCCTGTGCGGGGGCCGCCGCAAGCCGCGCCACTTCCAGCGCCGGATCCGCGCCGCTCGCGATGATCGCCGCCGGATCGATGCCCACGCTGATGCCAAACGTACGATCGGCCCGTGGCCAGCGGTGGTCGGCGATCTCGATGCCGTCACGCTGGGCGATGCTCGCGAGCGACTCAAGGACACCCGGCGCGGGCACCGCGGCCAGATCCACCGCGACCAATCGGCCCGCCCCTTCCATCAGCACGGCCAGCTCCGCCGCAAGCTCGCACGCGCCGACAACCGCCGCGAGCGCGCGGTCGGCATGCGCAGCGTTGGCAAAGTGCTCTGGCGGGATCCAGAGGTCCAGCCCCGAGAAACCAAGCCCGCTTCGCTTCAGAAGTGCGGCAAGGTCGCGCCGGCCCGAGCGATCAAGCTCGCGCGCCCGAATCCCCGCGAGCGAGGCGTCGAGTTGCACAGCACGGAACCCGCGCAAGGCGACCCACGCGATCATCGACCGCGGGCTCTGGCCCCAAGGCGCATCGGGCGCAAGCGCAAGGCCAGCGATCGAGCAACTCTCTTCAAGGTGGGGAAACATCGCTGAGTTGTAGCACGAGCAAGGCCACGCGTGGGAAATCACACCCGCATCTGCTTGACCTCGTCGTAGGCTTCCATCATGCGGTTTCGCAGCGACTGAAGCATGCGGAACGCATTGTCGGCCTGGTTGCTTGCAAGGATCACGCCCTCGACGTCGCTGCGCTTGCCGCTCTGCAGATCCTCAACAGCCTGGGTTGCCTTCTGCTGAAGTTCGTTGACCTCATCGAGTTTCTTCATGACCACGTCCTTGAAGGACGGGCCTTGGCCGTCGGCGCGCGGGACAACCGGTGGGCGAACACCATTGTTCACGCCGCCTGCCCCACTCCCACCAATCAGCCCAAGAGGATCGGGCATGAGTCGTTCGCTCCGTGACGCCCTCGCTGTCGTTCAGCGCGGGCGAATGTTCCATCCGTTCATATGTCGCGGCGTGTCGCCAGCAACCTTACTTCGAAAGTCTGGCACGATCTGCCTAGCACACTAGCCCACCAGCAGCCTCAGGGCCTGCGCGGCCATCTGCTTGCTCGATTCCGCGGCGACGGCATTGGCCTCGTAGGCCCGGGCCGCCTGGATCGCGTTGACCTGTTCCACAACGGGATTCACGTTGGACTCCAGCACATAGCCCTGGTGGAGACCGCTGCGCATCGCAAACGGACTGGATGGATCGTGTCGCATGTTGAGAGGCGATTGATCGATCTCAACCTGGGAAACATGCACGCCCCACTGCCGCGCCTGCTTGCTCGTCGCGGTTGGATCACCCGGCGCAAAGTGGACGCTCCGGGCGCGATACGGCGTGCCGTCGGGCATCACCGAGTTTCGATTAGCGATGTTTGCGGAGATGGCGGTCATGCGATCGCGCTGGGCGATCATGCCGCTGGTTGAGATGTCGAGCGATCCGTACATGCGTCGTCATCCTCGTTGGCTGGGCTTCGTGCTTACGGGCGCTGCGTGATGGCGATCCTGAGCGTGTCGTTCTCGCGTCGCATGAGTTCCACCGTTGTCCGGTACGCCAGGTTGTTCTCGGCCAGATCCTGCATCATCCGTTCCGTGTCTCGGTTGTTCCGATCGTGATACAGAATGTTGCCCGAGGGAGTCCGGGGCCGGGCCGCGATCGATCCATCCTCCAGAACGTCGAGCTCCCTCGTGCGTTGGAACTCGAGCGCGCGATCCGGCCCCGCGCCGCGCCCCTCACTGCCCTCACGATCGCGCGCCGCAATCGCCCGGCGAAGCTCGGACTGGAATCCATCAACAGAGAGCTCCAGCGGGCGATAGTCGGGCGTGTCGGAGTTGGCGATGTTGTGGACCAGAATCCGCTGGCGTGCCGCCGCGAACCGGAGCGACTTCTCCAGTACGGGCAGGGCTCCGGCATTGGCCAATTCCTGGATCAACAAACGTGCTCCACAACGGACTCGGCAAACCAATCGCAAACGGCGGGCCGTCGGGGCCTCCGCCCTTCGAGGCTCAGGAGCGGTCTGCGGCTGCGCACGCACTGCGCTCTCGAAACCGCGCCCGCGCAGCTTTAGCGCTCTCGCTCTCACGCCAACAATCAATCAGGCCGTCATCGGAACGATTCCGTCCTGCTTCCACTTCTTCAGTTTGAGGCCCAACGTCCGGACCCCGATCTTCAGCGCTCTTGCGGTCTTCTGGCGATGGCCCTCGAAGCGATCAAGCGCGGCGAGGATTGCCTCTCGCTCGATCTCCTCGAGCGCGCGTGTGCCGCCGAGCGACTTGGGCTCTACGAGCTGGGCCGCCCCAGCCGGGAGGTTAGAGTCTGTGGGCGCGATCGCGTCTAACGCGGTGGCGACCTTGGAAGCGAGGGCTGCGCGGACCGTTGTGCCGATCCCAACGAGCCACGGCGCGATCAGCTCGCTGGTCACGATGCCGGGCGTCGTGGAGAGGCTTGAGAGGACGACCGCTCGCTCGCAGATGTTCTGTAGCTCGCGCACGTTGCCGGGCCAGGCGTACTCGCGCATCGCGTTCACCGCTCGCGAGTCAAGGTCGAGGCACGTGCGCCCTTCACGCCGGCAGGTGCGCCCGATGAAGTGTCTCGCGAGTTCTTCGATGTCCTGTCGCCGCTCGCGCAGCGGCGGCACCCGCACGGGCAGCACGCTCAGCCGGAAATAGAGGTCCTGGCGGAACTCTCCTTTGGAGGCGCTGGTGGGGAGGTCGCGGTTGCTGGTCGCGATCACGCGCACGTCAACGCCGATTGAGACCGAAGCACCCACGCGCTCGAAGCTGCGCTCCTGCAGCACGCGGAGGAGCTTGGCCTGGATCGAGGGCGCGACCTCGCTGACCTCATCAAGAAGGAGCGTGCCACCATCGGCAAGCTCGAATCGGCCCTTGCGAAGGCGATCAGCGCCGGTGAATGAGCCGCGTTCGTGCCCGAAGAGTTCGCTCTCAAGCAGCGACTCGGAGAGTGCGGCACAATTCACCGCGAGGTACGTCCCATCGCGACGGCCCGATGCCTCGTGGATCGCGCGAGCGACGACTTCCTTTCCAACGCCCGATTCGCCCGTGACAAGCACCGTCCCCTGCGACGCGGCGATTGCCGCGAGTTGATCGCGGAGCTGCTTCATCGCATCAGAAGACCCGAGCAGGCGATCAAGGCCCGTGCCAGCATCGGAGTTTGCGCCCCGAGCGCCGCCATGTCCGTTGAGCCCTCCGGAAGCAGCGCGGAGCACGGCATTCTCGCGGACGAGTCGCGCGTGTTCAACGGCCCGCTTCACGGCGATGACCAGCTCATCACCCTCGAAGGGCTTGGTGAGATAGTCGAAGGCACCCATACGGATGGCGCGCACAGCGGTGTCGATCGTGCCGAAGGCGGTCATGATGACGACGGGGAGATCGTCATCAATGCGGCGCACCTGTTCGAGCAGTTCGATGCCCGTGAGGCCCGGCATGCGCATGTCCGTCACGATGGCATCGGGGCGCTTGCACGCGATCGCGGCGAGGGCCGCGGGCCCATCGCAGACGGCCTCCACCTCAAAGCCAGCCCGCCCGAGCGTGGCGGCTACGCTGTCGCGCATCATGTCCTTGTCGTCGACCACGAGTACTCGCTTCATGCCACGTTCTCCGTCTGTGATTGGCCCTTCAATGCCTCTGCGTGCGGAGCGACGCCATCGCCGCTCGCGTGTTGTGCTGCTAGAGCTGTCCGAGACTTGCCCGATGGCTTGCGGCTGCTTCGTGCCGCGGCCCGTACCGACCGATCGGGCAAGAACACCTCGACGACTGTTCCGGGGCCTTCATCGCGTGCGCGCACGCTCACACGTCCCGCGTGCGCATCGACGATCCGGTGCACGATCGCGAGCCCGAGGCCCGTGCCCGAAGAGCGCGTCGTGAAGAAGGGATTGAACATGCGCGAGACGACCTCGGGGCTCACGCCCGGCCCTGTGTCGATGATGGAGATTGCAACGCCAGCGCGAGCCGCACGCGTGCCGCGAGCCGGCGGCGTCGCACGAAGCGCGAGGCTGTGCCCACCGGGCGGCGGGGGCGACTCCGCCATCGCCTCGAAGGCGTTGCGGACGATGTTCGTCAGGGCCTGACCCATGAGCGACGCATCGCACATCGCGACAAGCCCCGGCGCGAGATCCTCGCGCACGACCTCGACACCCTTCCAACCCGCGACGCCGTCGTGACGGCAGTCCTCGACCGCGCGATCGAGCAGCATCCAGACCTCGACCGGCTCGCACCGCACACGAAGCTCTCGCGCGAAGGTCAGGACATCTCGCACGACCTCTTCCACGGCCTTGCTCGCTCGCAGGATCTTGACCGCGATCTCTCGCTGCGCTGGTCGGTCGGCGAGATCCTCTTCGAGCATCCTGGCATAGAGCCGCACGCCACCGAGCGGATTTCGCACCTCGTGTGCAATGCCCGCGGCCATCTCGCCAAGTGCCGCGAGACGGCGCGATCGCTCCAGCTGCTCGTTGGCCTCGCGCAGGTCGCGCGTGAGGCGTGCGACTTCCTCGCGAAGCGCCGTGTGCGAGGCCTCGAGCCGGGCCGTGACCTCGTTGAAGGCGCCCATCAGTTCGGCAAGGTCCGAGGGCGTGATGCGCGGCGACATTACATCGGTTGCCGCCGCGTTGGTAGCGGACGCGGGGCCGATGGCACCGGAGACTGTGGTGTCGCGGGATGGTGTCTTCACGCGTTCTGATCCTGAAAGGCTGGCCCACTCTCGGCCACGCCTCCGTAGCCGCGGAGTGCGCGTTTGGAAGCGTCGAGTTCGGCAAGCTCGCGTGAGGCTGCGTCGCGGATCTCCTTGAATCGATCGGCGTCGGCCGCGTCACGCTTGGCGATGGCCGCGATCGTGGCGCGGAGCGATGCGATGCTCTGATTGATCTGGGCCCGTAGCGCGGGTGGCATGCTGGCTTGATGCAGCTCCAGGGTGTCACGCTCTTCTCGCGAAGACTCGAGCTCAATTTCCAGCTGGTCGATCAGCGCGCGTCGCATCGCCAGCAACTTCTCGAGTGGAGTTGGATCCTCCATCGACGCGGCCTCGGCCAGCGTTGTAGAGATTGCATCGAACTCTAGGAGAAGCGCGTTCTGGGCCGCGATGGAGGCGAGAACGACCGACGCAGCCTGCGCGAGC
>Ga0105049_10008901_pt1 | contig 11586 bp, 9 predicted proteins | sample MAT06_FD_78087 | JGI IMG/M metagenome (GOLD analysis project Ga0105049, IMG submission 78087) | Freshwater microbial communities from Lake Fryxell liftoff mats and glacier meltwater in Antarctica - MAT-06 | ecosystem: Environmental > Aquatic > Freshwater > Ice > Liftoff microbial mat | place...
CGCCGCGGCCCGCACGCTTGGCGCAGGCCGTTCAGCGCGAGCGAACGCGCTCGATCCGAGCCTCCGCTGCGCGCGACTTCGAGGCCGTCTCCATCGCGACGAATCGGAGGGGCGCCCACGCGCGTAGCGATCCCGGTCCGCGGCTTCGCCGACTCCCGTGACCGGCATCGAACTCTTCCAGCGCGAGCTCGCGCGCGCGATTCCCTCCGCTCACGGCCGGCGTTGGATCTTCGTGCCCTACGACCAGCTCTCGGACCGCATCGGTCCTCTCGCGCGCACTGCGCCGCTCGAAGCCGCGATCGTGCTCGTCGAGTCGCCGTGGAAGGCGTCGTTGCGGCCGTACCACCGCCAGAAGCTCGCGCTCGTGCTCGCGAACCTGCGGCATTTCGCGCTGGAGCAAGCACATCGCGGTGTTCACGTGCGTCACGTGGTGTCGCGCGGTGCGTACGCCGACGCGCTCGCATGACCGACTACTGCACGAAATGCCGTTTCACGCCGGGGAAGGACTGCCCGCTGACGCCGCTCTACTGGGCGTTTCTCTCGCGACACGCCGATGCGCTGGCCGGCAACCACCGGATGACGATGCCGCTGCGCTCGCTCGCGAAGCGAGCCGCGCCGAAATGCGCCGAAGACGCGCGCATTTTCGAGCAGTGGTCGCACTCGCGCGAGACTTGACCCGGCCTCCGTCCGCCCCGCGTCGGTCGGAACCGGCCACCAGTCCGCTCCCTCGGCCATGCTCCGGTTCGCCGGCCGAAGTGGCCAGACCTTCGAGCGCGCATGTCGCCCTCGTGCCCAAAGCCCGTATCCTCTTGCCCCAATGAGCTTCTCCGCCTCCAAGGGGATGGGTCCGATGCCCGACGAAGGCGCGCCCCTCCTTCCGCCCGACTTCCTCATCGAACGACCGCGCCGTTTGCGCCGCACGCCCGCGCTGCGACGTCTCGTGCGCGAGACGCAGCTCTCGCGCGACGACCTGATCCTGCCGCTGTTCGTCGTCGACGGCTCGAACGTGCGCCAGGAAGTGGGCTCGATGAAGGGCGTCTTCCGCGAGTCGATCGACAAACTCGTCGAGACGTGCCGCGAAGCCGAACAGCTCGGCATCCCGGGCGTGATCCTCTTCGGCGTGCCCGAGAAGAAGGACCCCGAAGGTCGCGCCGCCTGGTCCACCGACGGAATCGTGCAGCGCGCGCTCGAGAAGATCGAGCGCGCGACGCCGGGCCTCGTGCGCATCGCCGACCTGTGCTTCTGCGAGTACACCGACCACGGCCACTGCGGCGTGCTCGACGACCAGAACGACGTGGACAACGACGCGACGCTCGAGAACCTCGAGCTACAGGCGCTCTCGCTGGCCGACGCCGGCGCGCAGATCGTCGCGCCCAGCGGCATGATGGACGGCATGGTCGCGTCGATCCGCGCCGCGCTCGACGAAGCTCGCCACGACCAGATCTCGATCCTCTCGTACGCCGTCAAGTACGCGAGCGCCTTCTACGGCCCGTTCCGCGACGCCGCCGGCTCGACGCCCGCTTTCGGTGACCGCGCCACGTACCAGATGGATCCGGCGAACGTGCGCGAGGCGCTGAAGGAAGCCGCGCTCGACGTGGATCAAGGCGCGGACATGTTGATGGTGAAGCCGGCGATGCCGTACCTCGACGTGCTGCGCCGCGTGAAGGACAAGTTCGACGTGCCCGTGTGCGCGTACCAGGTGTCGGGCGAATACGCGATGATCCAAGCGGCCGCGCAGAACGGCTGGATCGATCGCGAGCGTGCGATGCGGGAATCGCTGACGTGCATCAAGCGCGCGGGCGCGGATTTCATCCTGACGTACTTCGCGCGGGACATGGCGCGGTTGCTGAAGGCCTGAGGACCGATGCGGCGCCGCATCCCGGCGGTTGTCGTTTTCGTCGATTGAACGTGTCGCGACCGGCGGCCGGCCAGCAGGCGCCGTTGCGGATCCGGCGTTCGCTCCCCACCGCGGGATCCAATTCGAGGGACGGAGCATCCGCGAGTTCCGGAGTCGACGATCGAGTACGGCCTCTGTGCACCGTGCACGCTTCGTCATGCGCCCAGGCGATGCGACGATGTCTCCCGGACCGCGCGCGTCCGTCCGGCTTGCTGAACTCGCTGGCGACCTCAATTCTCTGCGTGCACCGACATCCAGGACCCCCACCGTGAATCTCGACCGCTCCGAACAGATCTTCGCCGAAGCGCGCACGTTCATCCCGGGCGGCGTCAACAGCCCCGTCCGCGCGTACAAATCCGTCGGCGGCACGCCCGTCCACATCGCGCGCGGCGCGGGGCCCTTGTGCTGGGACGTCGACGGCAACGAGTACGTCGATCTCGTGCTCAGCTACGGGCCGCTGATCCTGGGTCACTGCGACCCGCGCGTCGTCGCGGCGATCGAGCGCACCGCGCGCACCGGCACGTGCTTCGGCGCGCCGACCGAGGGCGAGCTCGTCATGGCGCGCACGCTGCACGAGCGCATGCCGTGGGTCGAGATGGTGCGCCTCGTGAACTCCGGCACCGAGGCCACGATGAGCGCGCTGCGGCTCGCGCGCGCTTTCACCGGTCGCGACTGCATCGTGAAGTTCAACGGCAACTACCACGGGCACGGCGACTCGTTCCTCGTGAAGGCCGGCTCGGGTGCCTTGACGCACGGCGCGCCGGATTCGCCGGGCGTCACGCGCGCGCTGGCGGAGCTCACGCTCGTCGCGGAGTACAACGACCTCGCGAGCGTCGAGCGCGTGCTCGCCCAGCACGGCCGCGACGTCGCCTGCATCATCGTCGAGCCCGTGGCGGGCAACGTCGGGCTCATCCGGCCGGCGGAAGGCTTCCTCGCGGGCCTTCGCAAGCTGTGCGACGCGCACGGCGCGCTCCTGATCTTCGACGAGGTGATGACCGGCTTCCGCGTCGCGCGCGGCGGTTACACGGAGATCTGCGGCGTGCGGCCGGACCTCATCACGCTGGGCAAGGTCATCGGCGGCGGACTGCCGATCGGCGCGTACGGCGGACGGCGCGACGTCATGAGCCGCATCTCGCCCTCGGGCGACGTGTATCAAGCAGGCACGTTGAGCGGGAATCCGCTCGCGGTCGCGGCGGGCCTCGCGACGCTGCGCGCGACGGACGAGCCGGGGTTCTACGCCGCGCTCGAGAGCAAGGCCGCGCGCATCGCCGACGCGATCGCTTCGGCGGCGGCCGAGCACGGCGTCCCGTGTCATGTCGGACGTCAAGGATCGATGCTCTGCCCGTACTTCTCGAACGAGCCGGTTCGCACGCTCGACGTCGCCATGGCGAGCGATCGCGCGCTCTGGACGCGCTGGTTCCACGCCATGAAGGAGCGCGGCGTGCTGCTGCCGCCCTCGCCGTTCGAAGCCTGGTTCGTGTCGATCGCGCACGACGACGCGGCGATCGAGCGCGTCGCGCGAGCGGCTCAGGCTGCTTTCGCTGCCGTGACTTGAAACGCTCGCCGTTGAGCGGATTTCTCGGCGACTCTGCGGCGGCCATGTCGGCGCGATCGGCCACCGGATCGCGCGCGCCTCGTTTCCCCGCCAGCACGAGGTCGGTGCGGCGCTCGCGAGCGCGCCGTGCGCCACTCCGCCCCGGCCGGCGCTCGCGCACGATCGTGCGCAGGCGCGGTCAGTCCACCGAGCCGGCGGCCGAGCGCGCCATCTGCGGCAACTTCGTCAGCTCGCCGCTGCCGAACCACGGATCGAGGACGTACGGGCCGATCGCGCCGGCGTGTTCGCCGAGTAGCGCGGTACAAGCCTCGGAATCCTGCGCGTCCATCAAGGCCAGCGCGCGTCCGTCGGACAGCTCGCCCCACAAGAGGATTCCCTCGACCTCGACCAGCGCCTGCCGTGCTCGGCGCCCGTGCTCCGCGGTGAGCCAGACGAACGCCCGCCCGCCCTCTCCAGGCGCGCGCTTTCGACCCTCGGCCTGGGCCTTCATCTCGATCGCGAGCTCGTGCTCCAAATAGGCGTCGAGCGGTGCGCGCGTGCGCATCCGGACGGCCTCGGTACGGAAAACTCCGGCGATCACGCCCGGGTCCGTGGCGGCGAGTGCTTGGGCCTCGGCCACTTCGGCGGGCGAGAGGATGAAGATGCCGCGCAGATCCGGATCGCGCCGGGGTTGGGCGTAGGGCCCGGCCACGAGGAGCTGGCCGGCCTCCGCGAGTCGTTGCATGTTGGCGAAGTGGCCCGCGAAGACCTTCTGCGCCTCCTCCTTGGACACCGCCGCGGCGCGCGGTCCGTTCTTCAACTGCAGGAACACGCAGTTGCGCTCGACGGCGCGCGCGGGAGCGGTTCTCGCGCTCTGGCAAGCCGCGAGCAAGAGCACGGAGCAGATACCGACGAGCTTCGACTTCACTAGGATCTCCGTCAGAACGGTGGTGCGGACCCGCCGATCCTAGAAGATTCGCGCCGCAGTCGCCGCCTCCCGTCGCCGGGTTCTCGAGCCCTCATCCGCACCGCATGGACCCCATCCGCCAACCGTTCGAAGACGCGCGCGCCACGTTGGACGCCTTCCTGGCCGACCCGCGCTGCCTCGACGGGGTGCGTGCCTTCGTCCAGCTCGCGAGCGCGACGCTGCGCTCGGGCGGCACCCTGCTCGCTTGCGGCAACGGCGGGAGCATGTGCGATGCGATGCACTTCGCCGAGGAGTGGACCGGACGTTTCCGCAAAGACCGCGCGGCCCTGCCCGCGATCGCGTTCAGCGATCCGAGCCAGCTCACTTGCATCGCGAACGACTTCGGGTTCGACGAGGTCTTCGCGCGCTCCGTCGAGGCCTACGGCCGTCCGGGCGACTTGCTCGTCGCGATCACGACGAGCGGCGGTTCCCCGAACATCCTCAAGGCGCTTCAGAAAGCGCGCTCCAAGGGTTTGAAGACCGTGGGCTTGCTCGGTAAGGGCGGCGGCAAGGCGCTCGATCTCTGCGACGTCGCGATCGTCGTTCCGCTGGCCACGACCAGCGACCGGATCCAGGAGATCCACATCAAGGTCCTGCACATCGCGATCGAAGCCGTCGAGCGCGAACTGTTTCCGGCCAACTACGGATGAGGGCGTAGTCATTCGGACCGAGGAAATCCCTTCCGGATTCACGCGTCGTCGGTCTCCATCGCCCTGAATCCGGACCCGGAGCGTGTCTCGCGATTCACGGCGGGACACAGAATGTGAACACCCCGAAGTGATCCTATCGGGGTAGCCTAGGTAGTGGATCATGGCATCGGACTACCCTGCTGGAGGGTGCTCCTCGACCGTGATCCGAGCCCGTCCGGACCGGGCTCCCTACCGCGATCCTCTCGACTCTCCATGCAACGTTTCACCTTCAACTTGGCTCTCGGCGCCGTTGTCGCTTGTGCCGCCCCCGCGCAAGCCCAGCACTCTCAAGTCACATCGGTCACGGCCCAGCCGGGCAATACGGACCGGATCTGGACCGTCAACCGCGACAACAGCTCCGTCGCCGTCGTCGACGTCGCGACGTCGACGCTCGTGGCCGAGATCCCCGTCGGCAACTGGCCGCGCTCGCTGGCGTTCAACGCCGACGGAACCAAGGTGTTCGTCGCCAACCAGCGCGGCAACATCCCCCTCGACGCGAACGAGATCACCGGCTTCCCCGTGGGAGCCATGCCGGGCACGATCAGCGTCATCGACGTCGCGAGCTTGAGCGTGCAGACGACGCTCTCGCAGGTCGGCACCGAGCCCTACGGCCTCGCGCTGTCGCCGAACGGCAAGTGGTTCGCGGTCACCGCGATGCGCTCGGGCACGGTCACGCTGTACGACGCGGCCACCTTCCAGCAGCGGGCCACGCACCAGTACCTGCGCGACATGTCGAGCATCCCGGCGCCCTTCACGCTGGCCGACGTGGACGAGGATCGCGACGGACTCGCCGACACCGGTGACCCGCGCGGCTTCACGATCCGCGCCGACGGAGCGCGCATCTACGTCACGCACTTCCGCTCGCCCTACGTCTCCATGCTCGACGTCGCGGTCGACCCGAACGGCTTGCCGACGGCGCTGACCTACACGGGCAAGTTCACGACCGACGATTACGCGCCGGATCCGATCCTGAACCCGGTGCCGGTCCAGGTCCTCTTGAGCCAGGGTCAGCCGCGCTTCCTCGAGGACATCGCGCTGTCGCCCGATGGCACGCGCGCGCTGATTCCGCACGTGCTGCACAACGTCAACCACGACGTGAACAACGCCTGGGGCCCGGGTTTCGCCGGTGATTTCGCGAACCGCGTGTACCCGGCGATCACGATGGTCGACACGGTCCGCAACACGTTCGGCAGCGCGGGCGACACGTCGAATCGCCTGCACCACGAGCTCTCGGATTCGCTGACGCCCGCCGAGTACGTGCCGTTCGGCAACTCGAAGGTCACGAGCCTGGGCGACATCATTTCGCTCGGCGGTCAAGGCTCGCCGACGCTCGGCGGATCGCTGACCGTCGTGCTCGACGGCGTGCGCCTGGGTGACACGGCCGTGCTGTGGATCGGCCAGCGCGAGACCAACACGCCCTTGGGCGCCATGGGCACGCGCTACGTCCTGCCGCGCCAAACGCGCGTTTTCGCGGGCAACACGGTGACGATCCCGATCCCGAACCTGCCCAGCTACGACGGGCTCGTGCTGGTCGCGCAAGCGCTCGTCACGCGACCGGGCGGCGAGCAGGCTCTCAGCAACGGGGTGCGCATCGTCACGCGCACCGCGGGTTTCGGACAGAACAACATGGGCTACCGCGCGGGCCAGCCGAGCCGCGCGCTGTACAACGAGTCCGGTACGCGCGCGCTGGTCCTGAACCGCGGTTCGGAGGACGTGTTCCTCTACCGCGTGAACGGCAGCGACATGGACCTCATGACGGTCTACCCGCCGCGCTTCCGCTTCGAGGAGCGCGCGGCGCTCGACACGACCACGCCCCTCGGTGACATGCCGGTGGGCATGGCGCTCGTGCCCGACGCCACGACGGTCGACGACGACGCGCGCCTCTACGTCATGAACGAAGTGACGCGCACCCTTTCGGTGCTGCGCGTGAACTGGACGACGGGCCAGATCTCCAAGGAACGCAATCAGATCCCGACGCACACGGGAGCCGACGCTCTCACGCTGGACCAGCGCAAGGGTCTCGAGATCTTCGAAGACGCGTCGCGACCGGCGACCGCGGGGAACTTCAACAACTCGTGCGGTTCGTGCCACTTCGAAGGCGGTGACGACGGCAACGTCTGGCAGCGCGCTCAGGGCCCGCGTAGCACGATGCCGATGTTCGGCGGAACGCGCGGCACGGGCTTGATCCTGTGGAAGGGCATGCGCCTCAACCTCGGCGAGACCGGCCCAATGTTCGGCGGCGAGAATGGCGGCACGGGCGTCTTCAACGACAACGCGCAAGCAGCGTTGACCGCGTACCACGAAGTCATCCCGACGCCGTTGAACCCGAACCGCGACCCGGCCACTCACACTTTGACGGCGCAGGCGCAGATCGGCCGCGACTTGTTCCTGGCGAGGAACGACACGGGTCTCAACCCGACGCTCCGCGGCGCGGGCTGTGCCTCGTGCCACAAGACCGAGGAGCTCGGGCTGAACAACTTCCCCGGCCCGCGCTTCTTCACGGCCGACTTCCTGAACCCGATCCTCAGCTCGGGTGAGAACCTCGGGCCGGACGTCGATCCGAACTGCTCTTCGCTGCGAGAGAACGTCGTCTCGATCAACATCCGCAACGTCAACACGGGCGCGAACATCGACGCGGATGGCGACGGCATCCCGGAAGCGGACCGGAACTTCGACGGGTACGTCGACACGGAGACGTACGCCGTGATGAACCCCGACACGGACGAGGACTTCCGGCGCGACGATCCGAACAGCTACCCGTGTCCGTGCGATTCGAGCACCGGCGATCCGAACTGCGATCCGGTGACGAACACGCGCATCTTCCGGCGTCGTCCGGACCTGTTCTCGATCCCCTCGAAGCTCGGGCTGTTCACGAGCGGACCGTTCTTCCACGACCACTCGGCGCACACGTTGCGCACCCTGCTCGACCCGGTCGCTCAGGCCGTGAGTCCGATCTACGGCAGCCCGGCTTTCCCCGGTCAGCCGGCGTTCGCGGGCCTCAACAAGATCTTCAACGAGGTCCACGACGTCCGAGGCCACGAGCAGCTCGTCCCGGGCGCGTCGAAGGTGCAGCTGACTCTCCAGAGCACGAACGCCGACGCCGACATCGAGGCGATCCTGGCCTACATCCAGTCGCTCTGACCGAGAATCGATCGCCAGCCGCGCCCCGGTCGACTTCGCGTCGACCGGGGCGCGGTCGTCGTGGGCTCGCCACGCAGCCCTCCGTCGCGCCTCGCGTGAACTCGATGATCGCGTTCGAGCGATCGCGGTGCTGGAATCGGACGCGGGATCTACGCTGGTTTCTGCCGCACTTCGACGCGCCCGTCGGGATGGCCGACGACGAGCACGTGCGCGAGTCCGAGAAATAGCCCGCACTCGACCACGCCCGGGATCGCGTCGATCGCGCGCTCGAGCGCCGCCGGGTCCGCGATGCCATCCGCGAAGCGCGCGTCGAGCACATCGTTGCCGTTGTCGGTGCGCACGACGACTCCGTCGCGCGTTCGGTGCAAGGGATCGGCGCCGAGGCGCCGCAGCGCGCGCTGCACCGTGCCGCGCGCGAAGGGGACGACCTCGATGGGCAGCGCGAACGTCGTGCCCAGACGCGCGACGAGCTTGTTCGGGCCGACGACGACGATCTGTCGCCGCGTGATCGACGCGACGACCTTCTCGCGCAGCAGCGCTCCGCCGCCGCCCTTGATCATGTCGAAGCGCGGATCGATCTCGTCCGCGCCGTCCACGGTGACGTCGATGACCTCGACGTCGTCCAACGTCGTGAGCGGGATCGCGAGCTCGCGCGCCTTCCGCTCGGTGTCGATGCTCGTCGGCACGCCGAGGATCCTGAAACCCTCCGTGCGCATGCGATCAGCCAGGCGCAGCAGCGTGAAGTAGACCGTCGAGCCCGTGCCGAGTCCCACGATGGCTCCGTCTGGGAGCATGTCCGCCGCCGCGCGACCGGCGACGGCCTTGGGATCGATGGCGGGGTTCGACATGGGCCGGATCGTAGCGGCGGTCGATCTGCTCGCGACGTCGCAACCGCTCGCCCCGGCGCGAGGGCGCCGCCGGATCCGGTGCCCGAAGCTCGAGACTCCTCGCTGCAGGTGCTGCCCGCCCCTCGCCCCGGCGCGCGTGCGGCACCTGGAGCGCGGCGTCACGAGCTTCGGGCGCCGGATCCAGCGTTGCGCTCCCCTGGCGTGGGCTCGATCGCCGATCTATCATCTTGAGACTCGATCTCAGGACCCCCCTCATGCAGAGAACCAGCGAAATTCATCCCGGCGACAGCGCCCGCCTGCTCCAGATCGGCGGTGAGCGCTCCTTCTGCCGGCGCCTCATGGAGCTGGGATTCCTGCCCGGCACGAGCGTGCGCCTCGTGCGCCGCATCGTGGTCGGCGACCTCGTCGAGTTCGAGGTCCGCGGGGGCCACATCAGCTTGCGCGCTTCGGAAGCCGTCGCGCTCGTGTTCGAGCGCACTCGATGAGAGCCCAGTCCCCCGCCGCGCTGGCGGCGGGACCGCGGACGCCGCTCGTCGCCGTCGCGGGTAACCCGAACACGGGGAAGACGACGCTCTTCAACCGGCTCACGAAGAGCGACCAAAAGGTCGCGAACTACCCCGGCGTCACGGTCGATCGCCACGTGGGGCGCATGCGGCTCGCTAGTGGGCTCCAGATCTCGGTCCTCGACGTGCCCGGCACGTACAGCCTTTCGGCGCGCAGTCGCGAGGAGGAGATAGCGATCCAGTCGATCGCGGGCCTCGGCGGAGAGGCGTTGCCGGACTTGGTCCTGCTCGTCGTCGATGCGACGCAGTTGTCGCGCAACCTCTACATGGCCCTCCAGATCCTGGAGCTCGAGGTGCCGCTCGTCGTCGCGTTGAACATGACCGACGTGCTCGAGGATCGCGGCGAGTCGATCGACACGGAGGCCCTGTCGCGCGATCTCGGCGTTCAGGTCATATCCATCTCGGCGCTGAAGGGCCGCGGCATCGACGGGCTCGAGCGCGCGATCGAGCTCGCGCTGGCGAATCCCGCGAGCGCGCGGCCGGGTCCGCGTTGGAAGCCGGAAACGGCGGACCTGGTCGCCGACCTCGATTTCATCGCAGCCGCGCTGCCCGCGGACTGGATCCGCGGGAGCACGGCGCGCGCGCGCGCACTCGCGGCCTGGGCGCTGCTCTCCGTGGACGATCCGGACGAACTTCACGTCGTCCCGGACGCGGTCCGCCGCGCCGCGCTCGATCGACGCACGCGCGCCGCGGCCGCCGGTCGTCAGGTCGACGCCGAGATCATCCGCGGGCGCTACGGCTGGATCGACGCGCACATGCCGGCCTTCGTGCGACCGAGCACGCGCGGCCGCGAAGTCAGCGAACGCGCGGATGCCGTCCTGCTGAACCCGTGGATCGGTTTCCCGCTCTTCCTCCTGGCGATGAGCGTCGTTTTCTTGGCGCTCTTCTCGTGGTCCGAGCCCGCGATCGGTTGGATCGAGAGCGCTTTCGGATTCGTCAGCGACGTGGTGCGCGGCGGCATGAGCCCGAGCATCGTCCGCGACTTCATCACCGACGGGCTCATCGCCGGCGTCGGCAGCGTCGTGGTCTTCCTGCCCCAGATCCTGCTGCTTTTCTTGTTCATCGGCGTGCTCGAGGACACGGGCTACATGGCGCGCGTGGCGCTGCTCATGGACCGCGTGATGCGCGCGATGGGCCTCAATGGGCGCGCGTTCGTGCCCATGCTGTCGGGGTACGCCTGCGCGGTCCCGGCGATCCTCGCCACACGCACGATGGAGCGACAGCGCGACCGCACGCTGACGATGATGGTCATCCCGCTGATGACGTGCTCGGCGCGCTTGCCCGTGTACACCTTGGTCATCGCCGCGCTGTTCCCGCCGACCCTGCTGCTGGGCTTCGCGCCGGTGCAGGCGCTGCTGCTCGTCGCGATGTACCTGTTCAGCACGGTGCTCGCCCTCGTCGTCGCGGCCGTGCTCTCGCGCACGATGCTGAAGGCGCCGAGCGTGCCGCTGATCCTCGAGCTGCCGCCGTACCGCACGCCGCACTGGCCTTCGGTCGTGCGCCAGATGCTGCAGAAATCGCGCGCGTTCCTGTCCGAGGCCGGGACGGTGATCCTCGTATGCACCGTCATCCTGTGGGGCCTGTTGTCGTTCCCGAAGGACGGCGCCCGCGAAGCGCGGCGCGCCGAGCTTCAGACCCAGGTCGCCGCGATCGAATCCGAACCGTCGTCACCGGATGTGCAGGCGCGCCTCGACGTGCTCGCGTCCGAGCAGGGCGAGCTGGCCGGCGATGCGCTGCGCGCGAGCTATGCCGGCCGCCTCGGCCAGGCGATCGAGCCCACGATCGAGCCGCTGGGCTTCGACTGGAAGATCGGCATCGGCCTGATCGGCGCCTTCGCCGCGCGCGAGGTCTTCGTCGCGACGATGGGCGTGGTCTACGGCATCGGCGACGCCGACGAGGAGTCCGCCACGCTGCGCGACCGCATCCGCGCCGAGACGCGCGCGAACG
>Ga0105049_10008902_pt1 | contig 11586 bp, 6 predicted proteins | sample MAT06_FD_78087 | JGI IMG/M metagenome (GOLD analysis project Ga0105049, IMG submission 78087) | Freshwater microbial communities from Lake Fryxell liftoff mats and glacier meltwater in Antarctica - MAT-06 | ecosystem: Environmental > Aquatic > Freshwater > Ice > Liftoff microbial mat | place...
ATCTCGGCGAGCAGCGGTCCCGCCGGGCTGACGACCAGGTGTTTCCACGGCGTGTCATGCGGCTCGTCGGCGATCGCGTAGCTCACGCGTCGAGCCTAGACGATCCGCGGCGGATCGGCCGATCCGCGGTCACCCGATCCGCAACGCCCATCGCAGCGGCCCATCGCCGTGCAAGCACGCGTTGCTCGTGGAGACCGCACCTCGGCGCGATGGAGGAGTCGACCTCGTGCTGGGCACGGCGGCGCCTGACAGATTGGCGAGTCGAGGGCCGAGTGCACAGCGCACTGGAAGTCGAAACCCTCCTGCTCCGGAGGTTTCGGCTCTCCGGGTTTCATCGATTCGGTGGTAAGAGGGGCGAGGACCACGATGGCGAACGCGAATCGCGTCCGTGCGGACGTTGCCGGCTCCGAGATGTTCCTCGAGCAACGGGGCAAGGATGTCGTGATTCGCGTCGGCAAGCGGACCCTGATGTCGAGCGACGTGCACGACTCGGAAGATGAGCTCGGTCGCATCGTCGCGGCCGCGGTCGCCGACGTGGCCAAGCCGCGGATCCTGATCGGCGGTCTGGGTCTTGGCTTCACCCTGCGCGCGACGCTCGATGGCCTGCCGTCCGCCGCCCGAGTCGATGTGGCGGAGCTCGTGCCGGAGGTCGTCGGCTGGAACAGAGCAGAGCATGGCAACCACGCTGGGCGCCCGCTGGAGGACCACCGCGTGAGGCTCCTCGTCAAGGATGTGGCCGCGGTCATCGCGCGCCGCGAGAACGCGTATCACGCGATCTCACTCGACGTCGACAACGGTCCGAGCGCGCTCACGCATCCGGACAACGAGAATCTCTACCGGCGCGCGGGTCTCGCTCGGACGCGCAAGGCGCTCCGCCCCGGCGGGGTGCTCGCCGTGTGGTCCTCGTTCCCTTCGCGACTCTTCACCAGATCGCTCGAGGTCGTCGGCACCGTCGAGCTGCTTCGCACGACGCCGAGCTCTCCCGGCGGGCCCCGGTACTACATCTGGTTGGCGACCAAACGAAAGCGGTAGGATCTCGAGACGCGTAGCGTCCGGTTAGACGATGAGCAGGGTGGGGCGCGCAGGCTGGCCGGTCGCCGCGGCGATCGCCGTCGCGTACATCCGGACCTGCATCTCGTAGCTCTCGACCTGCCCATCGAGCTCGGCGTCGGTCTTGTAGTCGACCACGGTCCACACGCCCGCCTCGGCGAACGCGAGATCGACGATGCCCTCGAGCATGCCCGCGCTCGTCGACAGCACGACCGGTGCTTCGCGCCGTAGCATGTCGGCCGCGGCCGCGCGACGGAGCATGGGGTGGCGAAGCGCGGTGGCGACGGCGATCGCGGCGGCATCGATCTCCTCGCGCGTCGCGCCGACCAGCCGGCCATGATTGAGTGCCAGGCTCTCGATCGCTGGGGGATCGGCATCGAGCTCGATGCCCGCGAGCACCGCGTGGACGAGCACGCCGAAGCGCTTGCCACGCGGACGCGCCGTCCGATCGACGCCGGTGTCCTCGATCGTCACCGGATCCCAGCCGGCGTTCTCGGTCTTCGAGGCCTCGGTGATCGAGCGGACCAAGAGCGTGGGCTTGCGCCCGGCCACGATCGCGGTGGCGCGACGCTCCTGCCAGCGTTGATGCGCTGTCTCGCTCGCGGTGGCGCGCTCGCCGGATTCGTCGGCCTGGAGGAGCTGACGCTGCCGCATGCCACCACCGACCTGACGATCGAGATCGAGCGTGCGCGGATCCCACCACACCACCGGCGTGGTGCCGGCGCGTGGTTGGTGCTGGCCGGGCGCGACGGAGTCAGCGGCGAACTTCTCGACGTCGAGACCACGCGAGCGGACGCTGTCACCGCCGAACGCGGGACAGCCCGGGGCGGTCGCGGGTGTGCGCTTGAGCGCGGGATCGGGATGCGTCACCGGGATCAGCGCGGACAGCCAGCTCTCGCGTTCCTCGTCGCCGACCACCGGCATCACCAGCAGATCACGCGCGCGGGTCGCGGCGACATATGCGAGGCGCTGACCTTCTTCGCGATCGCGCTCGAGGACCTCGGCGGCACGCTCTCGCAGCTCGGTCGGCACGCAGCCCGCGAGCGGCTCGAGCCAGAGGCGACGTGCGGCATCGACCAACCGCGATGGGTTCTGTTGCGCGAGCTGCGCGGTCGGATCGCACAGGATGACGACCGGGAACTCGAGGCCCTTCGCCGCATGTGCGGTCATGATGCGCACGCCTTCGGTGCCTGCCTCGACCACCATCGCATCGGGCTGACGCGCGTGCTCGGCGTCGCTCTCGAGGCGTTCGACGAACGCGCGGAAGCTCGTCGCGAGCGAGCTGCGCTGCTCGAACCTGCGCGCGAGATCGAGGATCCGCAGCACGTTCGCGAGCGCCTGCTCGCCCGCGGGCCACAGCGCGAATCCGGCGTGTGCACGGGTGGCCGCGAGCAACCGGCCGAGCGTGTCGGCGATCGGTCGGCGATTGCGTTCGGAGTTGAGCTCGCCTATCAAGACCAGGGCACCAGCGATCTCGCGATGGGCCTCGGGCACGGTCTCGCCGACGAACGCGTGCGGGTAGAGCGGGCCGAGCTGGTGCTTGAACGCGACGAGATCCTCGTCGTGAAACGCGAACAGCGGGCCGCGCAGCGTGGCGTACACGGCGAGCTCGTCGTCGGGCCACTCGATCGCGGCGAGCGCGGCGCGGATCGCGATCGCCTCCTCGCGCTCGTGAAACGATCGCCCACCGACGAGCACGTGCGGGATCTGGCGTGCCTCGAGCGCCTGCACGTACGGGCGCGTCAGGTCGGTGCCGTAGTTCTGGAACCGACGGAACATCAGACAGATATCCCGCGTCGCGATCGGGCGCGTGCCGCCTGTGGTGGATGTCTGCAACGTCCAGCCGCTGTGGTGCAGCACGTGATCGAGGAAGGCGCCGACCGCGTCGGGATAAGACTCCTCGATCGAGCGGTTCGTGACCTCGCGCCGCCCGTATGGATCGGGCACCGGCAGGGCGATCACCGACGGCCGGTCGATCGCATCGGCGCGCTCGGGCGACAGCGGCACGTACCGCGCCTGACCCTCGCCGCGCATCACCGGCTCGAACGCGGCATTGATCGCGGCTTGCAGTGAAGGCACCGCGCGGAAGCTGGTCGTCAGCTCGACGAGCTTCGCGCCATCGTCGAGGAGCCGGCGCTTGACCTGCTCGTAGAGCGCGACATCGGCGCGCCGGAAACGGTAGATCGCCTGCTTCGGATCACCGACCACGAACAGCTTGCCGGGCTCGATCCGCGCACACGTGTGATCGCGACACGCCGGATCATCCGCACACAGCAGCATCAGGATCTCGACCTGCAGCGGGTCCGTGTCCTGGAACTCGTCGACGAAGAAGCGCTTGAAGCGCTGCTGGTAGTCGCGGCGAACGACGGCGTCGTCACGCAACAGGTCGCGCGCGCGGTCGAGCAGGTCGAAGAAATCGAGGTGGCCGGCACGGTTCTCGAGCGCGGCGTACTGGTCGACGAGTGGACGCAGCTCGCCGTGCAAGCACGCCGCGAGATCAGCCTCGGCCGCCTGCCGGAACGCAGTGAGAGCCACGACCACCTGATCGCGATGCGCGACCACCTCGGCGCGCGTCAGCCCGTCGCCGAACTGCTTCGCGTACCCGCTATAACGCCACTCCCACCAGCGCGCGACGGTGGCGAGCTCGGCCTCGAGGCCATCGAGATCGCGACCACGCAGCGACTCGCGTCGTGCAACATCCGCCAGCCAGTTCGTGATCTTGGTGCACAGCTTCGCGAGTGAATCGTCAGGACGTTGCGCACGCGGCGCAACCGCGGCGAGGCTCGCGAGCTGGTCGAGCGCGGTCTGGGTGGCGGCGCCGCGGTCGAACGGATCGCGGCGCCACGCACCGTCGAAGTCGCGCCGGTTGATCAGCGCCTTGCCGGCGCTGCGCAGCTGATCGACGGGATTCGTCCGTCGCAGGATCCGGCGCACAGCTTCGCCCGGCTCCGCGAGCGTGCGCTGGAACCAGCTGTCGAACGTCTGCTGGAACATCCGATCGGAGTCATCCTCGCCCGCGACCTCGAACAGCGGATCGACGCGGGCCTCGATCGGACGCTCGCGCAGCAGATCCGCGCAGAACGAGTGAATCGTCCCGATCCGCGCGACCTCGAGCTCGGCGAGTGCACGCTCGAACCGTCCGCGCTCGCGACCATCCGCGGAGGTGCTGTGACCCGGCATCCGGCCGCGCGCCTTCTCGAGCTCGATCCGCAGGCGCAGCTTCATCTCGCCCGCGGCCTTGTCGGTGAACGTCAGCGCGACGATCTCCTCGAGCCCGATGCCGCTACGGATGGTCTCGATCAACCGCGCGATCATCTCGGTCGTCTTGCCGGTGCCGGCGGCGGCCTCGACGACGAGCGTGGATCCGAGATCCGTCCGGATCGCGGTGCGCGCGGCGGCGTCGACGAACGTCATCGCTGACCTCGCAACCGCGCGAGCTGCACCAGGGGCTCCTTCTTCATCTTGATCCGGGTCTCCTCGAACGGGCCGCAGATCGCGCGGTAGTCGCAGTACGTGCACGCGCCCTTCGACGGTGCGGCCGGAAAGAACGAGCGCTCGAAGTGGTGCGTCAGGGTCTCGGCGAGTACCTTCGCCGCTTCGCGCGCGACCGCATCGAGCCGGACCGTGACCTCGCGGAACTCCCCGCGACTCGAGCAGTAGTAGAGCCGCCCGGACTCGACTCGCGTGTTCGCGAACAGTCGCTCGAGCACGAGCGCATACAGCACCGGCTGGAGCGAGGTGCCACCCGCGACCACGGCATCGGGTTTGACCTTCGCCTGACCGGTCTTGTAGTCGGTCGCGCGCAACGCACCGTCGAGCGATTCCTCGACGAGATCGATCGATCCGCGCAGCGCGAGCCCGATCCCGAGATCGACCGGATCCTTCACGCTCGACGGATCGACCTCACCACGCCCGACCGGACCGAACGCGAGCTCGAACCGGCGCGGGATCCACGGGTCCTCGATCATCCGGCGCACCCACTCGCGGGCGTCGGCGCCGATCGCGGCGATGCCGTCGTCCCACACCCGATCGATCGCGGGACACAGGTCGTCGCGGTAGCGCGCGGCGACCCGAGCGAGCACCGCATCCAGCCGTTCGCGGACGGCCTCGAGATCGCGTACCGGCAGTTCGCCGGCCGCGCGCAGCTCGCCGAGGAGCTCGAAGTGGACGTCGTGGATCAGCGAGCCGCGCTCAAGCGGGCCGAGCGTCTCGATCGCCTCCGGTTGCTCGCGGGGCGAGAGCTTGACGATCGTGCGCAGCGCGAAGCGATACGGACACTGCGCGAGCAGCTCGAGCGCCGTGGGCGAGAACGCGCGAACCCCGGGCGCGTGTGCGGCGAGCGCGGCGATGCCAGCATCGTGCGACGCGATCAAGCCATCGGCCGGCTTCCACGCAGTCACGGTCCAGCGACGTGCGCGGAACCGCAGCGATCGCGCGAGGTGTGGGTTCGCGTGGAGCAGATACACCGCGGCACCTTGCGGAGCGATGACCTGGGTTCTCGACCCGGGCCGCAGGAACCCATCGAGCAGCGCGAGATCGTGCTCCGCCTCGTCGATCGCGCGCTCGCGATCCGCCGGTGCAGGCCAGCCGATCCGCGCCGCGCCCGTGGCATCCGCCTTCTTGCCGAGCTCGTCGAACCCGGGCAACGCGCCTTCCGCCGCCTCGAGCACCTCGAGCCCGTAGAACGACGGCACGCGCGGCCGGCCCTGATCGAGATCGATCCGCGGATAGCTGACGACCGCACGCCGGCACGCGGCGCCGATCGCGAGCCGCAACGCGAGGCGCTCGTCGGCGACCCGACCTTCGCGGGTGATCAGCTCCCCGAGCTCGACGCGCACCGCATCGAGCAGCAACGGATCCTCGATCACCTTCTGCGGGAACATGCGCTCCGCGAGGCCAGGCACGAACACGACGTCGAACGCCATCCCACGGATCGCCTCGACGGGCGCGACCAGCACGTGACCGTACCGACGCACGGTGGGCCGCTCGATCAGCTCGGCGAGCCGCGGCGCGAGCACGAGCTGGACATCTCGCAGCGAGACCGGCCCGACCTCGCTCATCGGCACCAGCGCCGATAGCACCGCGAGCACGCGATCCGGTGCACGCAGCGTCCGGGTCGCGAGCGCGCTCAAGCGATCGAGCCATTCGCCCCACTTCGCACGCGCGGGCAATGCCGCGAGCTCATCGAGCAGCGGCAGCGCGAACGATCGCAGGTGCCTGAGATCGGCCGCCATCCGCGCGCGGTGCTCGACATCGGTGTGACGATCCTCGAGCGCGAGCCGCGCCTCGAGCCCGGCGAGCCGGCGCTCCCAGCGCTCGCGCCCACCGATCACGGCCGCCTCGACCAGCAACCGCTCCCATCGCCACGGCGCGCGCAACGTGCCGCCGACCACGGCAGCGTCGGGACCAGCCGGGCGCGACACGCGCGGTGGCTCGCGATCCGGTTCGGCATCGCCGATCGCCGCCGGCGACAGTTCCTCGTCGGGCGCGACCCAGCGCTCCGCGGCGGGCAACGCAGGCGGTGGCTGACCCGCGATCGCATCCGGCACCTCGCCGATCGAGACGTACTCGGCGAAGCGCCGCGCCGACAGGTTCTCGACCGCGCATGCGAGCAGCGTCAGGAACGCGCGACCCGACGGATGCGGACGCACCGTGCCCTGCTCGAAGAAGATCGGGATGTTCGCGCGTGCGAAGGCCTCCTCGAGGTGCGCGCGATAGTGGTTTGGCGTGCGCAGCACGATCGCCATGCGATCGAACGCGACCCCGGCAGCCGCCTCGGCGAGCACGCGCCTCGCCAGCTCGACGGCCTCGCGGCTCTCGCCGGGCGCCGAGAAGATCTCGATGCTGCGATCGAGCTCCGCGTAGTTGAGCCGACCGCGATCGAACAGATGCTTCTGCACGCGTGCGAGGGCGTCGGTCTCGGGCACCTTGACGATGTCCGATGATCCGCCGAGCCTCGCGAGCGTGGCGTCGTCACCGACGGCGACGGTGATCAGCGCATCCGGCGCGGCCGCGAGCACGGCCTCGAGCAACGTCTGCTCGGCGCGCGACCGCAGCCGAACGTCGAGCACCAGCGTCGGCAGGCCGAGCAATGCATGCGCGGTGATCTGCTCGGCGATCTCGAACACGCGCGCGCGATCCGCGAGCCGATTGCGCTCGAGCTCCTCGGCGAGGCCGGTCAACGCCGCCCGCAGCTCCGGCGCGACCCGATCCGCGCTGGCCCGCGCCATTCGCAGCTCGGTCAGCGTTCGCGCGAGCGCACGGGGCAAGCCCGGCTGATCACACACCGCCTCGAGCCGCCCGAGCGTGCCGCCACTTCGCATGCCCTGCAGCACGCGCGCGCACAGCGCCTCGACAGGGAGCATCCCGATCGGCGCGCATTGCTGCGCTGCCAGCGCGAGCTTCGCGAGCTCCGCCGCGAGCCGGCCAAGCGTCATCCGGTGCCACCCGAACCCGGATCCCCGCTCCTGCGCGACGGTGCGGATCAGCTCGGATGCCGCCTCGTACGTCGCTCCAATGACCAGCACCGGCTCGTCGACGCCACGCGCACCGAGCCACGCGGCCGCCTCGCGAAGCCGGAGCTCCGCACGTGCGCTCGACACGACCCGCCGCATCGTGACGTTCTATCGCGTGGGGCTGACGCTCGGGCTTACCGGGTCAGCAACCGGGCGAGGCCGAGCCCGAGCAGGCCCGCGATCACACAGCCGATCAGCGTCAGTCCAAGGTTGAGCAGCGACGCCGGCTTGCCCTCGAGCGCCAGCGTCGACGTCTCGTAGTTGAACGCCGAGTAGGTGGTCAGCCCACCGAGGAAGCCGGTCGTCAGCGCCAGGCGCAGCTCCTCCGGAAACGCGACGAGCCGCAGCGATAGCTCCATGAAGAACGTCATCAGGAGCGCGCCGATCACGTTCACGATCAGCGTGCCATACGGAAACGCGGGCCCGAACCGCGCGTTCGCCCACAGCGAGATCAGATAGCGGACCGTGCATCCGGCACCACCAGCCCCGAACACGATCAGCACGCGGGTCACCTGAGAAGCGTACGCCCGCCGTCAGCCACCACGAATCAGCGACGCCCGTTCAATTCAACACCGTCCCCGTCGCGCTTCATGATCTTCGACGGTTAGACACCACAAGTGTCGCAAGTGAAGACTGTCCCCACTGACTACGCGGTCTTGTTGGTTGCCCGGATCGTCAGCACCGGGCATGGCGCCGATCGCACGATCGTCTCGGCGACGCTGCCGAGCAACGCACGCTTGAGGCCCCGGCGACCATGGGTGCCCATGACGATGAGATCGATGCCGAGCTCCTGCGCGGTCTGCTCGATGACATCGCGGGCATCTCCCGTCCTGAGCAGCGTCTCGCCGAACGTGGCGCGATCGCGGCGCGCATCGACGAGCGCGTCGATCGCCTTCTGGTCCTCCGCGATCAGCTGGTCGATCACCGTCGCGGTGACGGCGACGCCGAGCTCGGGGACGCCGAGCGCGGGGATGCCGATCACGTGGACGAGGTGGACGGTGGCGCCGAGCTTGCTGGCCAGCTCGCACGCGTAATCGAGCGCCACCTCGGCGCCCTCGCTGAGGTCGGTCGGTACGAGGATGTTCTTGGGCACCATGGGGCTCACCTTGGGGCTACGAGTTTCACGAACCGGGCCAGCGATTTCCGGCCCTGCGACCTCGAAAACCGCGACGTCTGCGCACGCCGTGCGCCGGTGTGCACGGGGCGCGGTAGAACTGCGCAGGTGCGACTGACTCGCAAGTTCATCGCGGCGCTGGTGATCGGCGTCGCGCTGGTGGCCCTGGTGCAGGGCTACCTCGACTATCAACGCGAGAAGGATCTGTTCGATCGGCAACTCCGCGGCGAAGCAGCAGCGCTCGGCCGTGCCCTCGGTCGCGGTGTCGCCGATGTGTGGCAGCGCGATGGCGAGGCCGCCGCACGTCAGTTTCTCGAGGTCGCCGCGACCAAGAGCGGTCGCTTGCAGGCGCGCTGGGTGTGGCTCGATGCGAAGGGCCGCGACGAACCGCGCGCCCCACGTGCAGAGCTCGAGGTGCTCGCTCCGGATCAAGTCGTGATCGTGCGCGATGACACGCGACGCCACCTCTATACGTATATTCGCGTCGAGGTCCCCGAGTCGCGCCCCGGTGCGATCGAGATCGCGCAGTCGCTCGAGCAGCTCGATTCGTACGTCTCCGCTTCGCTGCGGACGCGCGTGATCGCGTCGGCAAGCGCGGTCGCGATCGCCGCCCTCCTCGCACTCGGCCTCGGCGTGGTGTTCATCGGTCGCCCGATCGGCAAGCTCGCGAGCAAGGCGCGACGCGTCGGCACCGGCGATCTCAGCGGACCCTTGGTGCTCAACCAGCGCGACGAGCTCGGCGAGCTGGCGTCGGAGATCAACGTCATGTGCGAACGCCTCGGCGAAGCCCGCGCAGCGCGCGACAAGGCGACCGAGCAGCTGCGCAACGCGGATCGCCTGACCACGGTCGGCAAGCTCGCCTCGGGGCTCGCGCACGAGCTCGGCACGCCTCTCAACGTGGTGCGTGGACGCGCGAAGTTGATCGTCGATGGCGAGGTCGAGGGGGCCGAAGTGATCAACTCGGCGCGCATCGTGGTCGAGCAATCCGAGCGAATGACCGCGTTGATCCGCGAGCTGCTCGATTTCGCGCGGCCGCGGGCCCCCAAGAAGTCCCCGGTCGACGTCACCAAGCTGGCGGCGCGGGTCTGCGAGCTGGTCGCCACGATCGCCCGCAAAAGCGCGATCACGCTGGTCCCGCCGGTGGTGAATGAAGCGCACCGGATCGAGGCGGACGACGCCCAGCTCTCGCAAGTCCTGACGAATCTGGTGGTCAACGCCATCCAGGCGACCCCGGAGAGCGGCCAGGTGGCGATTCGGACCCGGGTGGTCGAACAAATGCCGCCACCGTACGTCGGAGGAGCCGTGCGTGCGTGGCTGGCCATCGACGTCGAGGACACCGGCGCCGGCATGGATGAAGCCACCCGGATCCGCGTGTTCGAGCCGTTCTACACCACCAAGGACATTGGCGACGGCACCGGTCTCGGGCTGTCGGTCAGCTGGGGGATCATCCGCGAGCACGGCGGATGGATCGACATCGTCTCCACATTGGGCGCGGGATCGACGTTCACCGTGTACATTCCCATGGCCGAAGGACAACTATGACCAACGTCTTCGTCGTCGATGACGAGCGCGAGATGGTCGATCTGATCGCGCTCGGGCTCAAGAAGCGCGGATTCACGATCGTCCCGTTCACCACCGGTGCCGATGCCGTCGCTGCGATTCCGCAGCACGATGTCGACGTCATCATCACCGATCTCAACATGAAGGGGATGACCGGGCTCCAGCTGTGCGAGCAGGTCGTCGCCGATCGGCCGGATATCCCGGTGCTGATGCTGACCGCGTTCGGCAGCTTCGAGACCGCGGTCGGTGCGATCCGGGCCGGCGCGTACGACTTCGTCACCAAGCCGGTCGAGATCGAGGCCCTCGCGATCGCGGTGCGGCGCGCGGCGGAGCATCGAGCGTTGCGCGGTGAGGTCAAGCGGCTGCGCGAGGCGATGGCGGCGATCACCGCCTCGGCGCGCGGTCGCGGCGATCTGATCGGGGCGAGTCCGGCGATGTCGCGCGTGCACGAGTTGCTCGATCAAGTGAGCGGCACCGATGCGAGCGTGCTGGTCAGCGGCGAGAACGGCACCGGCAAGGAGACGCTCGCACGCGAGGTCCACGCGCGCTCGCGTCGCGCGGGTGGGCGGTTCGTCGCCGTCAACTGCGCGGCGGTCGGCGAGGAGATGATCGAGGCCGAGCTATTCCGGCCGGGCGGTGCGTTCGAGCAGGCGAAGGGCGGCACGCTGTTCCTCGACGAGATCAGCGAGGTCCCGCTCGCGCTGCAACCGCGGCTGCTGCACGTGATCCAGGAGCACAAGCTCAAGCCGACGGGCGCGGATGCCGAGATCGCGATCGACGTCCGCGTGATCGCGGCGACCAATCGCGACCTCGAGGCGATGGTCGAGGCCAAGCAGTTCCGCGAGGACCTCTACTACCGGATCCACGTCATCCACATCCCCCTGCCGCCGCTCCGTGCGCGCGGTGGAGATGTCTTGCTACTCGCCGGGCACTTCCTCCGTCACTACGCGACGGTGCTCGGCAAGAAGGTCACCGGCGTGGCCAGCCCGGCGGCCGAGCGGATGATGAATCACGAGTGGCCGGGCAACGTGCGCGAGCTCGCGAACGCGATCGAGCGCGCCGTCGCGCTGACGCACTTCGAGGAGCTCCAGGTCAAGGATCTGCCCGACAAGATCCGCACCGCGCGTCCGCATCCGCAGATGTCAGGCACCGAGCTCGCCGAGCTGCTCACGCTCGAGGAGGTCGAGCGCCGGCACGTGCTGCGCGTGCTCACCGCGTGTGACGGCAACCGCACCGATGCGGCGAAGATGCTCGATCTCGATCGCAAGACGCTCTATCGCAAGCTGTTGCGATGGGGCGTGAACGAAGATTGATGGCTCGCGGGCTCGTCGTCGTCGATAAGTTCGC
>Ga0105049_10008903_pt1 | contig 11585 bp, 8 predicted proteins | sample MAT06_FD_78087 | JGI IMG/M metagenome (GOLD analysis project Ga0105049, IMG submission 78087) | Freshwater microbial communities from Lake Fryxell liftoff mats and glacier meltwater in Antarctica - MAT-06 | ecosystem: Environmental > Aquatic > Freshwater > Ice > Liftoff microbial mat | place...
GAACCCGTCGAACTTGGCCCGCTCCGCGACCGCATCGCATTCGAGGATATCGTCTTTGCCTACGGCCCCGGAAAGGCCCCCGCGCTCAACGGCTTCTCCCTGGAAATCCCCCGTGGGCGCCGCATTGCCCTGGTGGGGCGGACGGGTGCCGGCAAGTCCACCGTGGCGCGGCTGCTCCCCCGCTTTTACGACGTGACCTCGGGCCGCATTCTGGTCGATGGGGTCGATATCCGCCAGGCGCGTGTGAAGTCGCTCCGCCGGCAGATGGCCTTGGTGACGCAGGACACGATCCTCTTCGACGACACCATCCTCAACAACATCCGCTACGGCCGCCCGGAAGCCACGCGCGAGCAGGTCGAGGAAGCGGCCCGCGCCGCCTATGCCCACGAGTTCATCGAGTCCATGCCGCTCGGCTACGACACGGAAATCGGCGAGCGTGGCGGTCAGCTCTCCGGAGGCCAGCGCCAGCGACTCGCCATCGCGCGCGCCCTGCTCGCCGACAAACCGATCCTCATCCTCGACGAGGCCACCAGCGCCCTGGACAACGAGTCGGAATCCATCGTCCAGCGCGCCATCGATCGCCTGATGGAGAACCGTACCAGCATCGTCATCGCCCACCGCCTCTCCACGGTCCGCAAGGCCGACGAAATCGTAGTCATGGAAGCCGGCCGCATCGTGGAGCGAGGCGCCTATGCGGAACTCATCGAGGCGCGCGGGCGATTCTTCGACCTGGTGCAGCGCGAGGAGCTCGCCGGCGAGTAGCACGCTACTTCGGCTCCAGACTCATTGCCTTCTCCAGCCCCGGGTATGTCTCCGCGCGGATCGCCCATCGCTCGTGGTCGCGCCAGTCGCCATCAACCATGATCAACTTGGGAGAGAAGCCCTCCTTCTTGCAGCCGATCTTCTTCGCCACGGCGATCGACCGGTGGTTTCCGGGCTGGATGTTCAACGCCAGGCGATGCAGCCCCAGATGCCCGAAGCCGAACCACACCACCATCGCGAGGCCATCCCGCATGAGCCCCCGCCCCTCCGCGCCGGCGAACGCATAGTGTCCACAGAAGGCGCTGCGATAGTTGCCCCGCACGATGTTCCGCACATTGACGACGCCACAGAGTCGGCTGTCCTCCTTGGCGCGGACGAGAAAGAACTCCATGTTGGATTGGCGGGCACGCGCCAGATAGACGGCATAGCCCTCCGGTTCGGTGGGGGGGAACATTCAGGGATGCTGGAAATGGGAGCTTGCACGGGATGCCGCCAGAAACTCCGCCTCGCCAGAGGGTACAATCCTGGAGAGATAAACGCGCCCCGGTAGTTGGCGCGTCAGGCGTTCAAGTTGTACCCGGGTCATGGGTGTGTCTCGATCAATCGCTATGGGACGGCGCTTGGAGTCATACCAGAGCGGCCGGCGGAGTTGAGCCCGACGTTTGGGGATGGCTGGGAGGAGTTGGAACATAGCACAGCGATTGGAAGATGCCCCCTTTCATTCTTGACGTGGTGTCTCCCCCGCCGCGCTTGTAGAAGCCTCACACTGTCGAGGAAACGACCGCTCCGCTGATGCAACTGCTCAAGATTGCTACCCGAATCACGCTGCTGATCGCCGTTGCGATGGGAGCCTGTGGGCTGGTGGTGGGGAATGCAAGCCTGCGGGAAGACCGCGAGGTGGCGCGCGCGCGGTATGCGCGGGCGGCGACGGATCTGGGGCGGGTTACGGGGGAGTTGAACGCGACGGAGAACCGGCTGAGGAAGCTGACCACCAGCCTCCACGCTGTGGAGTGGGAGGCGCGCGAGGAGCTTCAGATGGTGAAGCCGGGCGAGCGCCTCGTCCTGCTCCAGTTCGAGAATCCGGCTCCCGCTACCCCGGCGGGCGAGCCGCAAAAAACGCCTTCATCCCATCCATGAGGTCCAGCGCGGGCGCGCGCCTGACGTCCACATCGGGGAGCGAGTTCAGAAACCGCTTGCCGTAGCGCATCTGCACCACGCGCTTGTCGGCGATGATCACCGCGCCGCGGTCCGTGCGTGAGCGAATGAGGCGCCCGAATCCCTGCTTCAGCTTGATCACCGCGCGCGGCACCACCAGGCAGTCAAAGGGGTCGCGTCCCTGCGCCTTCAGCGCCTCGAACTGAGCCTCTTGAATCGGCTCCGTGGGGACGGAGAAGGGGAGCTTGGCGATGATGAGCAGCTCCAGGGCGCGGCCCTTCACATCGACCCCCTCCCAGAAGCTGGACGTGGCGAAGAGCACGCTGGTTTCGTCCTCGCGAAATCGGCGAAGGAGCAGGTCGCGGCTCTCCTCGCCCTGCTTGAGCAGGTTGATCCCCAGCCGGCGGATCGTCGCCTCGCAGGCGCGCGCCACGCGGTTCATCTGGGCATAGCTGGTGAAGAGGATAAACGCGCGCCCCCCCGTGATCGCGACGGAACGATTCACGAGGTCCGCCAGCCGCTCGTCATAGGCCGGCTCGCGCGGATCCGGGAAGTCCATCGGCACGCCAAGGTACACCTGCTGGCGATAGTCGAACGGCGTCGGCAGCAGGTCCGTCGAGATATGCCGCGCCTCGATGGGCGAACGCTCGATGATCGGAAGTCCTTCCTCCGTGTACTCGATGCGGGGAGCCTCGGGTCGGATAATGGGGAGGCCCGAACGCTCCTGGAAGAACTCGAAGGTCTTGTCAACCGTCAGCGTCGCGCTCGTCAGCACCTCGGACTTCATGCGGTCGTGAAGCGATTCCCGCAGGAGCTGGCGCACATCCACCGGCGCAATGCACAGGCGGACACTCGTCTCCTTGACACCCGGCCGATTGGCGATGTCCACCCAGCGGCAGTTGTCCTTGTCGTCGGCGATGAAGAGCAGAAGCGTCCGCCGCACGCCGTCGAGCCGCGCCACCAGCGCCTGCCATTCCATCATCGGATTCGTCAGCGCCATGACGATGTTCTCGTCCAGTTCGCCGAACTTTTCGAGGAGGCGCGTGTTGGAATCCACGAAGGCCGCGATCTCCCCCGCCAGTTCGTTGAGGACGCGCTCGCATTCCTCGCGCCAGATGGGGGTGGCGCGGAGCATCGGAGTGATGCGGATCTTGCGCTCCTCGCGGGAATTCGGCGCGTCGAGGCCCTGTGTCCGCTGGAACTGAAAGGTGAACTCGCCGAAGAGGAAATCCACCGCCTCCCGCACGTCGGCCACGCGGGGGGATAACCCGGTCGCGAGCTCCATGATCGCCGGATGGGCGGGATCGATGAGCCGGCGCTTGATCAGTCCATCGAGCTCGTCGGAGAGGCTCGCCAGCACGCCCTTTCCCGAGCCGCCGTCGCGCCTGTATAGACGCGATAACGCCTGGCGCAGGCCCGGGCGGGTGATCTGCTGGGAGAGGTTGTTCTGCGCCGCCTCCTCCAGGTTGTGTGCCTCGTCCAGGATCACGCGGGAATACGGCGGCAACACCGCCGCCGCCGTATAGTTGCCCGACGCCCGCCGAACGGCCAGGTCGCTCATCAGGAGCGAATGGTTCACGATCAGCAGCCGCGCCCGCGCAGCCCTGCGCCGCGAGTTGTAGAAGAAACACTCCTCGTAGAACGGGCACCGCACGCGCAGGCAGTTGTCCGACTCGCTCTTAACGCGATCCCACACCTCGCCGCGGGGCGAGATGGGAAGCTCCTGCAAGTCGCCGGTCGCGGATTCCGCGGCCCACGACAGCACCTCGCGCAGCTCGCGCTGGAAATCGTCCTCCAGCAGCGTAGAGGCCTCGTTCCGCGCGTACTCCGCCTTGCGCTTGCAGACGTAGTTGCCGCGCCCCTTCACGATCTCCACCTCGAACTCCTCCGATACGGCGGCGCGAAGGGCGGGGATGTCCTTGTGGAGGAGTTGCTCCTGCAAGTTGATCGTGTTGGTGCTGATGACCACGCGCTCCTTGTTGCGCAGCGCGAAGAGCAGCGACGGCAGAAGGTACGCGAAGGACTTCCCCGTCCCCGTGCCGGCCTCCACCACGGCGATGCCATCGTTGTTGAAGGCCTCCGCCACGCGCCGGGCCATGTCCCGCTGCTGGGGGCGGTCCTCGAAATCCTTGACGACGGCGGACAGGCCGCCGCGGGGAGAGAGGATGCGGATGACCTCCTCCTCCGCGACCATCGCCTTCTTCTTGGCATCCTGTGGCTTCACCACCACGCGACACGTCCGCGCATCGCTGGCGATGATGTAGCATCCGATCCCCATGCTCCCCACGCTGGAAGCGATGGCGATGTCGGGGTCGCTCGGCATCAGGTTTCCGCCGGGGTGGTTGTGGATGAAAACATCGCCGGGGGTGCATTGCTGGACCGGGGCGGGGACGCTTCCGGGGTTGCCGTAGGCGTGGGATTCGACCTCCGTGACCAGGCCATCGGTCCCGCGCCGCCCGATGAAGAACACCTCAACCCCGCCCGCCTCGGCGATCTCGGAAGCCATTTGCTGAATGGCCTCGGGGGTAAAGAAGTGCTCCGAGGGGCCTTCGATGGGGGGTGGCATGAATGAATTCGGGGGTCGGGTTGGCGTTCGCCTTTCTTTCTCTCTTGCTCGCCCCACGGAACCAAGGGGAATCGGGAGGCGACATCCCTCCGCCTTGTCTGTACGCAGCGCCCGTCGGTGCCGCGCGACGGCGCCTGCTCCAAATAACCCTTCACCCGCGGGGAAGCTTCGGGGCCTAGTGCCGCCACCTCTCCCCGGGTGATTGCCTTGCCAGTGATTCGCTCCCTTCACCGATGCACTTCCCTTCTATGCCTGCTCGCGCTGGCATTGCTGCCAGCCGGGGTGTGGGCCACGGCGATCGCGGTTCCGATGCTGGCCACGCCGGTCGAGCTGAGTACCTCCCCCACGATCCGCATCGTCAGCCACGGGCCCCAGTCGGTGGCGCTATACCGCGTCACCATCGAAATCGGGAACAAGTCCGCCGACTGCACCCTCCGCGCCGGGGCGCCCGCCGCGGCCCTCTGGATGTACACCCGGCCCGACGGCACCCTCCACACCACGCGCACACCCGCGAACGAGGGGACCGTGTGGGCGACCTTCGACGACAGCGAATCCCGCTCTGTCCTCCGCCGCGTCAAACTGGCGTGGACCGTAAACCCTGTGACTCAAGCCACGGAATCGCCGACCGCGCCCGCTTTCCAGACGGGCATCGACATCCCCCCCGGCGCCACCGTCGCCGTGGACCTGGACTTCGACATCCCAGCCCAGGGAATCCCGTCATCAATCACCCTCCACACCGAGGGCTGGGACATCGGCTGCGGCACCCAACTAACCAGCACAACGCGCCTTCCGCTGGAGGGCCGGGCCGTGCTGACGCGGCTGCGGGAATTGTATGTGGCGCCGCGATAGGGGGCGTTTTACCCACGAGCCCTCACAAACCCGACCCCAAACCTCGATTCGGGCTTGCTGGTCCCCCCGGGTAGGCTCCACGATCCGGTTCTTGAGGAACCGAGGACATCGGGTGGCCACAGCGCCATCCGTTACGACCCCGCAGGAGCCATGATTCCGTATGCCAGCAGGCAAGCGCCCAACAAACGCCCGCGATAATCGCCTTCTCAACACCATCGAGATGCGCGAGAGGCGGAAGGTCATGACCTCCTATCCGTACTCGATCCAGCTCGAGGTCACGACGAAGTGCAATTTCGCCTGCATCATGTGCGCGCGGGACAAGTACCACGGCATCGGCGAGAACCTGACCAACGATATCCTAGACATCGTGGTTCAGGACATCTTCCCGTCCTGCCAGGACATCATCGTGTCCTCCTTCGGCGAGCCGCTCCTCTATCCGCGCATGAAGGACATCTTCCAGAAGATCGACCCAGAGTCGGGCCTGGAGCTTGGCTTCTTTACCAACTTCGTCCTGATGACGGAGGACATGGCCGAGACCATCGTGAAGTCCGGCGTCGGCTACGTGAACGCCTCCATCGACGGCGCCACCAAGCAGTCCTACGAGAAAATTCGCCGCGGCGGGAAGTGGGAGATCCTCTGCGAGAAGCTGGAGATGTTCCGCCAGGTCCGCCAGCGCCTGGGGTCCAAGACGCCGCTCCTGAACCTGTGCGTGGTGGGCTCGACGCTGAACGTGGACGAGATCCCGACCTTCGTGGAGTTCGGCCACAAGTACGGCTTCGACTCGGTGAAATATAACCACAACATGTATGTGGACGACGAAAAGATGGACTACATGTCCCTCGTGCACCAGAAGGAGCATACCGTCCGCATGTACATGAAGGGCTTCCGGCGCGCGCTGGAACTCGGCATGAGGACGAACTTCAACAAGCTCCCCTTCCGCGTGGAGCCCGAGTTGCGCGAGCGACTCGAGCGAGAGATCGCCGCCGAGGGCTCCAGCCCCGAGGCACGCGAGGAGGAAAAGGGGAACTACTTCAAGAACAAGATGCGCCTGATGTACAACGAGCGCCTTGGCTGGCGCGTGGAGAACACGTGGAACCACGCGGGAGGATCGCCGGAAAACTTCCGCAAGCTATTCTTCACCAAGGCACGCGACTACATGCGCGACCGCGTCCCGCTGCTGAACGCGGTGACCAAGCGCCCGCCCTATCCCCATCCGATCCCCAACGACGCCCCGCCGCGCACCTGTGGCAACCCGTGGACACACGTCCATATCAAGTCCGACGGGCTTGTCTATCCGTGCTGCTTTTCCGACGAGGTCATGGGCGACCTGCGCAAGGAGAGCTTCGAGGGAATCTGGAACGGCGAGAAGTATCAGGACCTGCGCGAGTCGCTGCGCACGGGCGAGTACTGGGAGACTTGTCGCCGCTCCTCCTGCAACTGGGTCGAGGGCTCGAACTCCAATGTCTATGAGTCGGAGATCGACGTCCTCAATCCGATCACGGAACTGGACGGAAGCAAGGGCACGACGCTGAAGGTGCGCGTGCGCAACAAGGGCCTGTTCCGCTGGGAGCCGCCGAGCAAGAACGCCGTGTCGCCGGTGTCGCTCAGCTATCGCATCTTCAACAAGAAGCTGGAGTTGATCGACGAGGGCCTGCATGTGGCCGTCGATCACGAAATGCACCCGGGCGACGTGGTGGAACTGGACCTGCCGATCAAGCCCGTCCGCTATGCCGGCGAGGTGACGATCAAGGTGGACATGGTCCACGAACGAATCACCTGGTTCGGGGAGCGCGGCAACAACGCCTACGAAATGCCCGTCCGCGTTCACAACGTCCCCTTTGCCGCTTACATCAGCACGTGGAAGTCATCCGAGTTGAAGAAGACCCTGGACGAGGCGGCGCTGATCGCGGGTTCGCGCATCAGCATTCCGATCCGCGTGACCAACGTGGGCACGGGGCCCATCGGCGGACCCGAATTCGAGGATGCGGCGTCCTACCACATCCGCGGCGAGGACAAGCTCAACTACGACGAGTGGGAGGGCATCGCCACGCCGTTTCCCAAGGTCATCGAACCCGGCGAGTCGGCGGAGCTCCAGATGAACGTGGAGATTCCACGCATCCTCGAAGTGGGCCGCTACTGGCTTGAAATCGACGTCAAGCGCGACAGCCACTGCCTAAGCCTGGAATGGCATCGCCCCCTTCTTTCCTACCCGATTCGCGTGGTGGCGGAACCCGCCGACGCGGAACGCATCCCCGCCAAGCGCCCCAACGGCAAGCCATACCTGTGGGAGCCGCGCGGCCAGTGTGTGAGCAACACCGGCAACAAGGGCATCTGGTAGTTCCCGCCACATGGGGATCGAGGAAGACCTCCCACTTCTGTATCGAACGCCGCCGGAGTGGGCGGCGGTCGCGCTTGCGTCGCCGCTCCTTCTGCTGAACGACCATGCCCATCTGGAAAAGAAGGCCGCGGGAAACGCGCTCGATATGCTGGCGCGCTGGCCGGAGCCCTCTCCGCCGGAGAATTGGGTCCACTCCATGACCTCCATCGCGTCGGACGAGATCGCGCACCTGCAACTGGTGACGAAGATCCTCTCCCGCCGTGGAGGCCGCCTGACGAAGGCGCACCAAAATCCCTATGCCGCGGAACTCCGCAGCCATGTGCGCCGGGGCGGCGGTACCGAGGAGACCCTGGATCGCTTGCTGGTGAGTGCCCTGATCGAGGCCCGCTCCTGCGAGCGGTTCCGCCTTCTTGGCGATCACTGCCCCGACGAGGAGTTGGCGAGGCTGTACGAGGGGCTCTACCGTTCCGAGGCCGGGCACTATCGGGTATTTCTTGCGCTGGCCCGCGCACTCCCGGATCGTCCGGCGGTGGATGCGCGCTGGGAGGAATTCCTTCGCCTTGAAAAAGAAATCATCCAGCGCCAGCCACCGGGGCCCACGATGCATAGCGGCCCGGCAATCACCCACTAGCGAGGACGCGCCCCCATGGCAAAGATGAATCGGCGGCAATTCGTGGCGGGGGCGGCCAGCGGCGCCGCGGCCCTTGCGCTTGCGGGATGCGCCACGCTCCCCGCGGGGCAGCCGCGCGCGGCGGGCAACGGAGGATTCCATTTCGTCCACCTCACCGACATGCACGTCAGGCGGAAGCGGAAGGGAAACCTCGGCTATCAGGCGTGCATAGACGCGGTGAACGCGCTGGAGGAACGGCCCGCCTTTGCCATGATGGGGGGCGATCTCGCCTTCGATGGCCTCTATACGGCGAAGGATGAATTCGCCGACCAGATCGAACTCTATCGCTCGATCACGGCGGGGCTCCGGATGCCCTACTACCATGGCATCGGCAATCACGACGTGCTGGGCCTCAGCTCCCGCCGCAAGGTCCCAGTCACCGATCCCGATCTCGGCAAGAAGATGATCATGGATAGCCTCGGCATGGAAAAGAGCCACTACAGCTTCGACCACGGCGACTGGCACTTCGTGGTGCTGGATTCGATCTTCCAGATCGATACGGAGAACGGCCCCAGCTATGAGCCCCGCATCGGCGAGGAGCAGCTCGCGTGGCTCGCCAAGGACCTTGGCAGCGCGGGCGACCGGCCCAAGGTGGCGATGACCCACATCGCCGCCTTCTGCAATATCGGCCAAGTGAATGCGGACGACAAGGCGCTCGCCATGAGCCCCAATATGATCCTGCGCGATAACAAGGCCCTGCGCATAATCCTGGAGCGCCACAAGGTGAAGGCGCTCCTCCAGGGACACAGCCACATCACCGAGGACTTCTACTATGGCGGCGTCCACTACCTGACCAGCCCCTCCGTCAGCGCGGCGTGGTGGGGCGGAAACTGGAAGGGAAGCAAACCCTCCTTTTCGATCTTCAAGTGCGAAGGCGAGCAGCTTTCATGGGAGCGCCGCGAGTTCCCTTGGGAGCACCACCTGGAGCCGGAGGACACGCTGGAGCGGGACAAGATCGAGGAGTACGAGGAGTTCGAGCGGGAGCAGGCCGAATTGCTCGCTCGCGACCGCGCCTAGGCGGGCTGTCAGGTGTTCACCCGAGGCGGGCCGGGAAAATCCACCGGCCCGCCCCTTCGCAAACACCGAATCGCACAGATTCGGTCCAGGATTCCTTGCGGGTTCCGCCCGGCACGAATCATCCCTCGACCGGATTCAGAAGCGTGGCCCCACGGGGGCTCCCTGTCGTGGCTCGGCACGTGGCGTGTGGCGAGCGGGAGGGCGGACCATACCTCGGGCGACACCGGGGGCCATGCCTCAATCCAGCACCCAATCAAGACGCGACCCGAGCGGCCGCGCAAATACGGAGGCATGACCCCATGAGGAAATCACTCCTCGCCCTGACCTGTCTCGTTGCAACGGCAGGAGCAACCCAAGCCCAGATCGGAACCCTGATCCCCGACGCCCGGCTACCGCTTGTGACTTCCAGTCCCCGCGTTACCGAGTGGCAGGGCGCCGGCTATTTCCAGTTCCTTGGCGGACCGATTGTCTATACGCTTCTGGTGGACGTGACCACGCTGGGCGCGGTGGGTGACGGCACCACCGACTGCACGGCCGCGTTTCAGGCCGCGATCGCACAGGCCACCGCTGAATCGGCCCTTGGCGGCTTCACCGTCGTCTCGGTTCCCTCGGGCACCTACAAGGTAACCTCCACGCTGAACCTCTCCTCCGACATGGTGCTCAAGGGGAACGGTTCCGGCAACACCACGATCACCGTCGAGATCGCCACCGGCAACCACGTCGTCGCGACCAACAAGACCAACATCGGCATCGAGGACCTGCGCCTCACCTCCAACACCGCCAATGACAAGGTCGGCCACACCGGCACGTTCATCACCTACCACAACGTGCAGGATGGGTATATACGCGGCGTCTATACACACATGAGCCGCCGGAACCACATAAACATCCGCAGCGGCAGCCAGAACATCGAGGTCCGCGACTGCTACATCCACGGCGCCACCAACGTCGGGGGCGGCGGAAACGGCTACGGCATCGACTTGGATACGGGCTCCAATCTTTGCCTCTTCGAGAACAACGTCTTCCGCGGCCTGCGGCATTCGATGGTGATGCAGACCGACGTTCACCACAACGTGTTCGGGTACAATGCGAGCTTCGACGCCACGCGGTCCGAGGTGCCCAACGACTACGCCTCGGAAATCACGCTCCACGGATCCTGGGACGCGAACCGCAGCGGACCCTATGCGAACCTTTTCGAGGGGAACAACGTCGGCTTCACCGCCGCCGACAACTCCCACGGCGCCAACGGCAACTACAACCTGTGGTTCCGCAACCGAGCCGACAAGATCGGGCTGGAGATCGCCTCCACCACGTCAAACCAGACGATGGTGAACAACTTCTTCGAGTGCGACACGTTCGTCTACTCGGCGATTGGCCTTCCGTGGAAGGTCGCGGGGTCGGGCCACTGGTTCAAGAACAACCAGACGCGCAAGAAGACCCTCTTTGGCTCATATTCCACGAAGTGGTACGACTCGCAGAACAACAGCTACAACGCCGACGTCTCCTACTACCTGACGGCCAAGCCCGGCTTCTTTGGCGCCGCCGCATGGCCCTACAACGCATTGTCCGCCACCAACCCCGCCCGGGTGCGCAACTCCGGCACCATCACCGCGGGATGGAGCGGCTACCAGGCCGCGCCGTAGCCACCGGAATACGTCGGTGCCGCGCGGTTCACATTCCCGCGCGGCACCGGTCGTTCCCACCTGACTCACTGGATTCACATACAGAACGACGAGCAATGGCCCGCGGGAGGAAGACGACCTGATCCACGGCCCTAGTCGCGCCCCCATGTCCACCAAGGCCCGCCGCTAATCTCCGATCCCCAATAGCGCCTTGACAGCCCCCACCACCCGCCCCCAAGCTCACTCCCGCGTGTTCCCGTAGCTCAGCTGGATAGAGCGCTTGCCTCCGGAGCAAGAGGTCAGAGGTTCGAATCCTCTCGGGAACGCCATCCGCTACCCAACAAATCGCGCTAAGAGAATGACGATGGTTTTACAGGGTTCCCGCTTTGGGGACGGTGTGATTGCCTGTGGGGATGAATGGTTCGATGATCATCACCACCTGCCGTAGGCGCAAGGTAGCGAGGCTATCAGAGGGAGGGGGGCAGTCGATGATTCCGGTTCCCCCATATTCCCAAAAACTCTGTCTAATTCCAAGGTAGCTTGTGCTTCCCGTCCGCGCCTACTCCGGGGCGGTGACTTCCGGTGGCGTCATCGCGTTCAGCGTGA
>Ga0105049_10008904_pt1 | contig 11585 bp, 9 predicted proteins | sample MAT06_FD_78087 | JGI IMG/M metagenome (GOLD analysis project Ga0105049, IMG submission 78087) | Freshwater microbial communities from Lake Fryxell liftoff mats and glacier meltwater in Antarctica - MAT-06 | ecosystem: Environmental > Aquatic > Freshwater > Ice > Liftoff microbial mat | place...
AGGTTCAATCGAGGCACTTCGCGAACCTTGGAATTCCGCCTTCGCCATAAACCTCTTTCTGACCAGTGGATTCGTCGAACTCGCGACAAGACCCGCGATGTAGTGTTAACGTGAGTCACGTCCGCCTCGTACAACAGCTTTCGTGGGTTTTCCATGCCCGTTTCTCACCCTCTGGAGGTTCTCTTCTCATGTTCCGAACGGTCCTCTCTCTGGTTGCCGTCGTTGCTCTTGCGAATGTGGCAACTGCCCAATGGAAGCTCGATGCGAAGTTCGCGGTGAAAAGCCCCGACGATCTCGTCGATTTCAAAAGCACGCCCGCCCCAGAAGGTGCGCTCGTGCTGTTCGATGGCAAATCGGCCGACAAATGGACGAAGTCCAACGGCAAGTCGAAGGTCGAATGGAAGTTGAACGACGGCGCGATGGAAGGCTTCAAAGGCCACGGCGACATCATCACGAAGGATAGTTTCGCCGGTTCGTTTACGCTGCATGTCGAGTTCCGCATCCCGTACGAGCCCGAGTTAAAGCAAGGCCAGGGGCGCGGCAACTCCGGCGTGTATATGCAAGGCCGCTACGAAGTGCAGATCCTCGATAGCTACGGTGTCGAAAGCAAGAACAACGACTGTGCCGCAATTTACGAAGTGGTGGCCCCATCGAAAAACGTCTGCAAAGCCCCGACGATTTGGCAGAGTTACGACATCGAGTTCACCTCGCCGGTGTTCGTCGATGGCAAGAAGACCGAGCCGGTGCGTATGACCGTCACCCACAACGGCGTGAAGGTTCACGACAATGTGAAAGTGCCCGTCGATAACACCCGTGCTGGCCGTGGTGGTGACCCGAGCAAGCCCGGTCCGATCTTGCTCCAAGACCACGGTCACCCCGTCCAATTCCGGAACATCTGGCTGGTGCAGGCGAAGTAGGCATTAATCATCGATTGAAGCCGCCCCATGTCACTGCTAGCAGTGACATGGGGCGGCTTCTCAGCTTGGTGTGAGTCAAATTACTTCCCGTTAAGCGCTCACGAATCGGCGGACTGAGTCGCCGAAGCTCACGTGGGGTCAACTGGGGCATTTCACGCAGAATATGCTTTAACTGTTGTAGTTTGGCACTTTCGCCGTTACGGTAACAACAAATCTCCCTTCGATCTGGAACGTTGCCATGCGGATTGTCATCTCCGTTTTGTTTGCTCTGACCGTGACAGTTAGCGACTTCGCGGCCGAACCGAAACCGGCGGTGAAATCGCCGCTCGCCGAGGCGCGCCAACGCTTGTTGAAAGGCAACTACGCCGAAGCGCGTGCGGAATACGAGAAGCTTCGCGGCGATGAAAAGCAGATGCCCGATGCGGTGGCGGGCATTGTGGCGGCATGGCGAGCCGAGGGCGAATATGCCAAGGCACGCGAAGCGATCGACGCAGCGCTCAAGGTCGCTGCCGACAATCCGCAACTCTTGGCTGTGCGTGCAGACCTGCTTTACGACACCGGTAACTGGGACGAAGCGTTGAAGGATGCCGAAGCCGCGATTCAAAAAGACGATGCCCAGTTTCTCGCACGATGGGTGCGGGCACGCATCATTCGCGATCAGGGCGACCACGAACGTGCGGACAAGGAAGTACGCTGGTTTGTGCGCACGTACACCGCACTCAGCAACGCGGGCAAGGACATCACCGATCCGGATCGGCTGCTGCTCGTCGGCCTCGCGGGTGCCGAGAATGCACGCTGGAACAACCTCGCGAATCAGTTCAAATTCATTCTGAACGAAGTGTACAACGACGCGATCAAACTCGAACCCGATATGTGGGCGGTCGAGTATCAATCGGGTCGGATGTTGCTCGAAAAGTACAACCGTCCCGAAGCCGTGGAGGCGTTCGACAAGGCGATCCAGATCAACCCGAATGCGGCGGAGCCATACGTCGGTAAAGGTCTGGCCGCGATGCAGCGTTACGAGTTCAAGGAAGCCGAGGAGTTTGCGGAACTGGCGTTGAAGCGGAACCCGAAACTGGCGGAAGCACTGCACCTGAAATCCGATGTCGCCTTTCGCGGCGGCGATTTCCCGGCCGCCGAAAAGACTCTGTTAAACGCGAAGGCGATCAACCCGCGCGACACCGTGGCACTCGGCAAACTTGCGGGGTGTTACCTCGTGCAAAAGAAGACCGTGGAATACGACGCGATCGTGAAACAGGTCGAAAGTTACGACGCGAAACCAGGTCTGTTTTACTACGAACTCGCGGAGTACCTCGAAGATCGCAAGTTGTACACGAAGGCTGAGGAGTTCTTCCGCAAGGCAACCGAACTACGGCCGAAACTGGCGGGGCCGAGTACGTCTTTGGGGATGCTGCAACTGCGAATGGGGCAGGAAGCTGAAGGGCGAAAGATCCTCGATCTGGCTTTCAAGGCGGACCCCTTCAATATCCGCGTTTCGAACATGCGAAAGGTGATGGACCATATCGACAAATACGCGGTCATCAAGACCGCGCATTACGATGTCAAATACGACGCGAAGACCGACAAAATCCTCGCGGCATTCGTTGCGGAGTATCTGGAAGAAATTCACATCGAGCTGAAGTCGCAGTTCGATTACGAACCGACGGGCCGCATTCCCGTCGAGTTGTTTAGCCGAAAGGACATGTTCGCGGGCCGCACGATTGGGCTGCCCGATCTCCACACCATCGGGGCATGTACGGGACGGGTGATCGTGATGGCGTCGCCGCACGCGGTCGGCGTGCCGAAGCCGTTCAATTGGGGCCGCGTGATGCGGCACGAACTCGTTCACATCTTCAACCTCACGCAAACGGACTTCCAGTGCCCGCACTGGCTGACCGAAGGCCTCGCCGTACGGAACGAGAACATGGAACGCCCGTTCCCCTGGATGGAAACGCTGAAGGAGCGATTCGACGACGGCACGCTGTTCAACCTCGATACCGTGCTGATGGGGTTCGTACGGCCACGCAGCCCATCCGAGTGGGGCCTGGCGTACTGCCAAAGTCAGATTTACGTCGAATACGCCGTCAAGACGCACGGCGAAAAAGCGGTCGCGAAACTCCTCGATTCCTACCGCCAGGGCCACGATACCGCCAAGGCGATTCAAGTGGCGTGCGGCGTTTCAAAAGCCGAATTTGAAAAAGGCTATCGTTCGTACGTCGAACAACTCCTCAAGCCGTACCGTACCGGTGCAGAGAAGAAGAAACCCGACGAGAAGCCGCTCACATACGATGAGTTGATCGAGGCCCAACGGAAAGCCCCCGAGGACATCGAACTGATGGCGAAGCTGTCCGAGGTGTCGTTCGTCCGCGGGAAACTCGCCGATGCGCGGAAGTTTGCCGATGCGGTTCTCGCAAAGAAGAAGGGCCACCCGATGGCATCGGTCGTGAAAGCGCGATTGCTGGCCCGTGCGGGCGACGACGAAGCGGGCCGCGAAATTCTCGAAGTCGCACTGAAGGCACAACCCGACGACTTGCGGTTACTCGCCACCGTGGGGCGATATTACATCGAAGCGAAAGAGTTCGATAAAGCGGCCGAGGTGTTGGAGAAGCGCCGCAAGTTGGCCCCGCTCGACGAAGATTTGCTCCAGCAATTATCGCGGTTGTACATTGCCACGAAGAACGACGAAAAATTGATCGACGTTCTGAAGGTGATCGTGGCACACGACCCCGACGAGTTCGATGCACGAATCAAGTTGGCGAAGGCGAGCCTGAGCATGAAGAAGTTTGCCGACGCCGAGTTGTATGCCCGCGACGCGATCCAGATCGACGTGTTGAACGAAGACGCCCGCGCCGTGTATCTCGAAGCGTTGAAGGCCGCCGGAAAAGCCGACGAAGCCGCAAAATTGGCGAAGCGGTTCGCCGACTGAGATTCGGAAATGGCCGCGATGTTCAACCGGTGCTAGAATCTCTTGCATCACGTTCATGCGTTCTGTCCGCCCGACGCGCCAGCGAGGGAATATTCTCAATGACGCTCGGGCAGTTGCAAACGCGGATTCGCGAACTTTACGGCGAAAAAGATGCGCGGCGTGGCGTCGAAGGTACGTTCATGTGGTTCATGGAAGAAGTCGGCGAATTGTCGGCGGCATTGCGCGGCGGCACCCATGAAGAACGCGTACTCGAATTTGCCGACGTGCTGGCCTGGCTGGCTACGCTCGCCAACAATGCGGGCGTCGATCTCGATGAGGCGATCGCCCGGAAGTACGGCACCGGCTGCCCCGGTTGCCAACAGACGCCGTGCGATTGCCCGACGGCAGACAAGCCATAATTTTCACCGGATGACAGGGGATCTCATGCGGAATCTGCGGTTCGTTATGGCTCTCGTCGCGCTGGTTTTCCTTTCGTATCCCGTCGTCGCGCAATCGTACACGATCAAAGTGACCGCCGCGAAGGTTGGCCTGCCGGCTGGGCGTTTCACGTCGGAATCCGACGATGCCACCGGCCAAGGTTCGTACATCGCTAAGAGTAACATGTGGACGCCGGTTTACGTGCAACTCGAAGTGATTCGCGAGGAAAAGCGTGCGCTCGCGATCGTCGTCGAAACGTCGGACCCCGACGACCTCGGTGCCGCATATGCGGTGCCGTTACAAAACCTGTCGGATCGGTTGCCCGGCACGACAATCGAACCGAGCGAATTGAGCTACCTGCCTTACATCCGCACGAACGGCCGCAGTGAACTGACGGTATCCGTTCGCGAAATCGGCAAGGGAAACCCTGCCGAGTGGCGTCAGGTTTCCGAGCCGTTGCGGTCGAATTACATTCGTAGCCGCGATACTTCGCACTACGTCGTGCTATCCCTCGGTACGAATCTCGCAGGGTTCACATTACCGAAGGAAGACGCCGACGATGGGAATCCAGGGACGACCCGCAAGGGCTTGCGTGGTGGCCGCATTGAGACGGCGGCGATTACCGATGTCGCGATGATGCCCGATCAATGGTTCGGTTACGACTCTGCCGACCTCGTGGTGCTAACGACGGGTGCGGCCGACGTGAACAACTTCCTCACGCCGTTGTTCACATCGCCGACGCATCGGCATCGTCTCGAAGCGTTGTTCGAGTGGGTACGCCGGGGCGGGCGTCTCGTCGTAAGCGTTGGCTCGAATGTGGCGATCGTCAAGGAATACCCGCTGTTGCAAGAACTGTTGCCCGTCGAACTTCGCCGCGATAATCCATCGGAACCGGTGAAGGAACTGACGCTCGAATGGGCGCTACCCGGCACGAACAAACGGTTGTTGCCATTGGTGACGAAGCAAGGGACCACGTTCCCCGTGTGCAACTTCACGCCGAAGCCCGACCGTGGCTTCCGCCAGATGATCCCGCCGTCCGACGACGAAACGGGAACGAAGCGCGCGATGGTGCAAGGCGCGTACGGCATGGGCCGCGTCACGCTCGTCGGCTTCGACCTCGACCGTTCGCCGTTCACCGATTACGCGGGCCGCGCCGACTTCTGGGACCTCCTGTTGCGCGAAGCCGGTTCGCCGCGGGCCTCGCTCGGTAGCGGCATCAAGACAAACGCGAATTACAACAACCGCTACGATTCGGAAGATGAATTCGCCAATCGCTTGCGGTCGCACATCGACACGTTCGCCGGGGTGCCGGTTATCTCGTTCGGCTGGGTGGCGCTGTTCATCGTGCTGTATACGCTGCTGATCGGGCCGATCGAATACTTCATTTTGAAGAAGGTGTTCAAACGCCTCGAACTAACGTGGATCACGTTCCCGATCATCGTCCTGACGGTGAGCACGATCGCTTACTTCACCGCGTATGCCTTGAAAGGCAGCGATTTGAAGGTAAACAAGATCGACCTCATCGACATCGATATCAGCACGAATCGCGTCTATGGCCGGACGTGGTTCACGATCTTCAGCCCGCGCCGCGAAGATTACCGCATCGGCATCGAGCCGGCCGATGGCTGGGTGAACAAGACCAGCGAGCAACCGGGAGCCGGTGCCCTGATCGACTGGGTTGGCGGGGCGCGTTCGGGGAAATCGAGCTTCTTCCGCCGTTCGTATTATTACCAGATCGACACGCCGGGGAGCGCCAACCGCGTGCCGTTCGGCGATGGGATTGTCGGTGTGCCAATTCAGGTCTGGTCGACCAAGGCATTCGCGGCCGACTGGTCCGCACCGATCGAGAAAGCCAACCCGTTGATCGTCTCGGATCTCATCCACCCGCCATCGGATAAAACCACCGTCTCCGGGTCATTCGTTGCGAACCTGCCGTTCAAGGAAATTCGCGATGTGTACCTGATCTACGCGGGCAAGGCGTACAAGTACGACAACCCGATCACGCCAGGTACGAAGGTCAACGTCGTTCTTATTGGCAAGGACGACCCCGACTGGTTGACTGCCATCGATATCGTAACCGGTGCGAGTACGCTCGCTACGAAGAAGACGAGCACGCCTGGCACCGTTACGGGCAATCCGCAACTCTTCCGCGTGATGTTTCACGATGAAATTCAGAAGACAAATGACAGCGTGGCACCCGAAAACGCGACGCTGCGGCGGATCGATCAATCGTGGCGGCTATCGGATCAGCATCGCGACGAGCTCATCCTCGTCGGCAAACTGGCACCGGTCCGCGAAGCCTCCGCCGAGGCGATGTTCACCGAAACGAACTCGGCCTCGCCGACGAAACTCTGGTTGAAGGATCTGCCCGGCAAAGCCAACGCACGACTTCCTCAACAAGGCACGCTGCAACAGGAAACCTACGTTCGGGCCTACATCCCGATCCGGCCGAACACCCGCAAATAACTATTCCTCGCCGAGAACGACATGATCGAGACACGCGACCTGACGAAAAAGTACGGCGACCTCTTCGCCCTCGACCGCCTGACGCTGAAGCTCGACAAGGGCGATGTCTTCGGTTTCATCGGGCCGAACGGCGCGGGGAAAACGACGACGATGCGGATTCTCGCCACGCTGTTGAACCCCAGTTGGGGCGAGGCGAGCGTCTGCGGGTATTCAATCTACACTGGCTCGAAAGACATCCGGCGCGCCATCGGCTACATGCCGGACTTCTTCGGCGTCTACGACGACATGAAGGTCATCGAGTACCTCGAATTCTTCGCGGCCGCGTACCGCATCAAAGGCCCCGAACGCCGCAAGAAGTGCGATCAGGTGCTCGACCTCGTCGACCTCGGTTACAAGCGCGACGCACTCGTGACGAGTCTTTCGCGCGGGATGACGCAACGCCTCGGGTTGGCGCGCGTACTGCTCCACGAACCGCAGGTGCTGCTCCTCGACGAACCCGCCAGCGGCCTCGACCCGCGTGCGCGCATCGAAATGCGCGAGCTGATCAAAGAGCTTCGCGGCATGAACAAAACGATCATGGTGTCGTCGCACATTCTGCCCGAACTCGCGGACATCTGTAACAAGATCGGCATCATCGAACGCGGTAAATTACTCTTCAACGACGATGTCGACTCCGCAATCCGGCAGGTTCGCCAGAAGCACATCTACAACGTCTCAGTCGGTAAAGAGCAGAACGAACTCGCCGCAAAGAAGATTCAAACGTACGCCGAAATTGAAGCCGTCGAACTAACTGCCGAAGGCAATACGATCAAGGTCACGCTGAAAGACGCGCACGATGACGGCTGTTTCCTCCCCGAGCGACTCATCGCCGAGGGGTTCAAACTGCGTGCCTTCCAGGAGGAAGAAATCAACCTCGAAGACGTCTTCATGCGGATCACGAAAGGCATCACGAACTAACATGGCAGGGCGCATCAACTGCAACAGTTGCGGGGGTAAGGTCGTCGTACCTGCGGGGCACTCGCGTGCCAAGATCCGCTGCAACCATTGCGGTTACTACGCCGAAGTGCCGCCCGATCAGCGCTCGACCCTCGACGAAGAAGGCGTACCCGTCACTCCCGCACAAGCCGTTGCTACCGCAACGACGGATACTTCAGTCAAGAAAAAAAAGAAGGTCAAGCGGGCCGCTGACCCGCGCGACAATCGGCCGCAGTTCGAGGACGAGGAGCCAACCGGGCCTTACTTGCTCGAAGGCACGCAAGACGAGGACGACGACAAGCCGTATGCAGTCCCCGGCGACGGTACGAAACTGTGCCCGGATTGCCGCGTGAAACTGCCGCTCGATGCGAAGCAGTGCATCCATTGCGGCATCGATCTGATCACGAAAAAGAAACCGAAGAAGTCGTACGAGCCTATCGAGAAGGAGTGGGAGCCACGCTTCCCTTTACTCCTGCGATTGAAGGTCATCGCCGCGTTGCAACTGGTGAACGTGCTGACTGCACTTTACCTCAACAGCGGTACGAATTCGCCGTTCTTCGCGTTCGTGTCGTTACTCATTCAAGGGGGGATGCAGGCGTTCCTCGTCGGCACGTTCCAGATGGTGGGCGTCAGGCGAACCGCCGAGGGGCAGGTGACGATTACGAAAACCTGGCGGATCGCGTTCCTCCGGCTCAACAGCGTGCCTGTGGCGTGGAAGAAAAGCCACGGTATGGGTATCATCCCAACCTACAATCCGGGTTTGCTCGAGTGGTTCACGCTCGTCTACTTGCTACTGCTATTCCTGATCCCCGGTATCCTGTTCTACTGGTTCATCATCCGTCCCGAACGCTTCGAAGTGGTGCTCTGCGACATGTACGGCAGTACCGACGACATTCTGTTCCGCACCACGAACCGCGAAGAAGCCGACGACGTCTGCAACGTCATTAGCAACTGTTCGGGCTTGACATACAAATCGGTAGTTTGACTTTCCAGGACTATTTTTTCAACAGCTTGATGAACTCACGCATCCAGGCGGGGTTGTCGTGCCACGTGCGGGCAGTAACGAGGTTGCCGCTCACAACCACTTCGCGATCGACGTAGTGGCCGCCGGAAAATTCGCAATCGAGTTTACACTTCGCTACGGTCGTTACTTCCCGACCTTGAATCACATCGGCAGCGGCCAGGATCTCGATGCCATGGCACACCGAAGCGACCGGCGCATTCGCGGCAAACATCGCCTTGGTCACGCGGATGAGGTCCGCATCGTATCGCAAATACTCGGGGGCACGCCCACCACTAATCACCATGCCCACGTAGTCGTCGGGTTCAATGTCCGAAAACGCGACATCCGCACGCATCTTGTACCCCGCGGACTCAATAGTAATGTCCCAATCGGGGTGCCGATCGTGTTGTACGAGGTGGTAAACTCGCGCCGCCGGGGCCGCGACATCAACAGTGTACCCTTCTTCGAGCAAGCGAAAATACGGGTAGAACGTGTCGAGTACTTCGGCGGCATCGCCGATCACGAGCATAATTTTCTTCACGGTCTGGCTCCGGATAGTCGTGGATTGATTTCAACGCGGCAACGGTTCGGGGAAGGTGACGCCAGCATAGATATCTACGAGTGGTACTTGCACGGGCACCGAAGTCAGTTCCAACTTCGCGTTCATTCCGACAAAAGCGACGTATGCCCACAAACCGTCTGGCGAACGGGTGAACCGTTCGCACATCGGCTGGTGTTGGGAAACCATCACGTACTCCATCACTGACGGCAGTTGCTGATAATGTTGGAACTTGGTGGTACGGTCGTAACGCTCGGTCGAATCGGACAGCACCTCGATGATGACACGCGGATTCACGAGCGTATCGGGATCTTCGGTCGAATACTCCGGCGGTCCGCAGACGATGATGAGATCGGGGTAACAGTACAACCCCGTCCGGCCAATCCGCACCCGCTGATCGCGCGACAACGTCCGGCAGGGGCCATCGAGAAGCTGCATTCCGATCCGTAAAGTCAGGTTCTCGTTGGCGATGTTGTGCAGGCGGTTCGCACCTGCCATCGCGAACATCTCGCCATTGAAGAATTCGCTTTTGAATTCGGCATTACGCTCGATTGCAAGATACTCGGCGACGGTCAGTTTCGCTTTTGGCTGTGCGATCATGTTCTGTTCCACTGGGATGTTGCCAGTTTAGCACCTCATGCGACTCCGGTCGACTTTTACAACTGCAACTCGCCGCCGAAGAAGTCGCTCTTCATTCCCGTGACGGTCATTAACATCTGCCGTTTCACGTAGGGTATCTTCGGCAACAACGGCAACGCGAGGTCTCGCCCCCACGCCAGAATCGGCCAATCGGACTGGAAGAACGGCGAGAGCGCGAACGTGAGTAACGCATAATATCGCAGGTAGGCCCGCTGTTTGTGCCGGAACGCGTAGAAGGCTGCGTGTGGAGTTGAAGATTCGCGCAAGCACCCCGAGAATCGATACGCATCGACGAGTGCGAGGTTCATTCCTTGGCCGAGATGCGGACTCATGCTGTGTGCAGCATCGCCCAGAAACAGCGTCGTGCGGTCGAACCAGCGCGGCATCCAGACGTGCCGGTACGACGTGTAATGCAACTGCTGCATCTCCGTGATGAGTTCGAGCACCGGCTCCGATTCAGGAGCGAACGAGAGGATTTCCTGCTTCAGCGCCATCAGGCCGCGCTTCTGCAACGCCGGGTAATCGCGTTCGGGTAGGCCCCAGTACATCGTGCAAAGCCCGTCGCCCATCGGCATCAGGCCGAACAGTTGCCGGTTCCCGCGCACGACTTGCAACAACCGCCCTGGCACCTTGAGCGGCGCGATAAACCAGAGCGTGCCGTGCGCGTACTTCCAGGAATGGGCGCGCATCCCGCAGGCTTCCCGCATCCGCGATCGCGAACCGTTGGCAACGAGAAGGAAGTCAAACGGCCCATGACGGCTCTGACACGAATCGCGAACCCAGACGCCTTGCGAATCGATCTCGCGCGCCACCGATACGCAACCTGTAGCGACCGGGACGCCGAGTTTCCCCAGTTCTGCGTGAAGTGCGGAGAATAACATCCCTCGATGGACGCCGTAAGCGCAGCATTCGGGGCCGTAGTCGGCATATCGCGTACGAATGAGCGTGGAGCCGGAGAATTGGCGGGCGTACAGTTCTACGAGTGGGGCTGCATGTTGCAGGACTTGTTGGCGGAGGCCGAGGTGCTGGAGAATCGTCTGCCCAGACTTTTGCAAAAGAATCCCCGCCCCCGCCGCACCGAGAACGGGAGCCTGCTCGACAATGGTGACATCGTGGCCATCGCGTGCCAGAAACAACGCCGATGCCGCCCCTGCGACACCACAACCGACGATCCCGATACGATATTTGCGGGACATCGGTTGGACTTTCGGTTTATTTCGCCGGGCCGAAGTACTTCGCGATTTCCGCGTAAGTGTCGTACGGATAGCTGTCCTGTTCGCCGTCTTTGCTGTGGCAGATCACGCAGCGGGCGGCAAAGATCGATTTCACTTTTGCGGTCTTCTTGTCGGCACTAAGGAAGTTCGCGGTAATCGGTTGTCCGATGCGGGACGGTGGCAGTGCGACGACATCGCTATCGTATGCCTTCTTACGTTCGGGTTCGGGCAGTTTCAACCACGCCTGCACCGCCAGTCGTTCGCCTTCGCGCTCGGCTTCGAGGTGGGCGTTCGGCACTTTCAGCATCGCAGCCTTGAACGATTTGTCTTTCTCGAAGAACGCCGCCGCCATACTGCCTTCGCCGTTCCACGGTTGACCCTTCCGTGGCCCCATAATCAGTTTTTCGAGGTGCGAAACCACTTCGGTCACCGCTGGTTTTGACGCTTCGATTTTATTCGTCGAGACGCG
>Ga0105049_10008908_pt1 | contig 11581 bp, 6 predicted proteins | sample MAT06_FD_78087 | JGI IMG/M metagenome (GOLD analysis project Ga0105049, IMG submission 78087) | Freshwater microbial communities from Lake Fryxell liftoff mats and glacier meltwater in Antarctica - MAT-06 | ecosystem: Environmental > Aquatic > Freshwater > Ice > Liftoff microbial mat | place...
CAATCGCATAGCGTCTCATGACAGCACTACCCATCCACCATAACGAGCCGTGGGGTTCATCCCCACGGGGTTCAGTTCCCTTGCGGATAAACCCCACGGCTCGACAAAGTCGATCTACTCCGGCTGCGTCGGCACCATGCCGTCGCCCTTGGTCACGCGGATGAGCGGGATGTAGTCCTTGCGGTCCGGGTACGTTTTGTTCGGCACGGCCACGAACTGAACGATCCCTTCGACGCGGACCCAGCCGTGGTCCTGGATTTTGTCGGGCACGAAATCGGTCTTGATGCGGGCCTTCAACGGGATCGTATCCGCGGCGCAGCAGGTCATCTTTAATTTGAAGAGCGTGAATTCCGTATCACCGATGGCCTTCACTTGCCCTTTCACAACCCCGCGGCGGCCTTCGTAAGCCGCCCGTTTCTGTTCGTCGTGGGCGGCCATGTTCAACTCTTGGAAGTCGAATTGGAGCGTCTCGCCCCCCTTCGCTTCGACCATCGCCACGTCCGATAACTTTTCGTCTTTGCCGATCCGGCGATCGATCCAGTCTTTGCTGAAGCCCTGATTCGGCAGGCCCAGGAAGAAGAGGACGATCGGGACGCACAGCGCAATCACCTTCACGAAGATGGCGCCCGAAGCGTGGTCGTGATCGTGGTGCCCGTGGCCGTCGTCGTGGGCGTGGTCGCAGTCCGGCCCGTGTGCGTGCGCAGGGGCGTGGTCGTGCTCGTGGTTGCAATCGGGCCCGTGGACGTGCTCGGCCGCTTTGCCGAGTTTCCCGGTTTCGACCCAGAGGGCCGCCCCGCGAATCACGCAGAGCGCGAGCAGCGTCAGCCCGCCCGCGAGCACCCAGTAGTGGAACTCGGGGGCGAGGAGATCTTGCAGCCGGTTCTGTTGAAACATCAGCACCGCGACGGCCCCGAACGCCCCGCAGACGCCGATGCCCAGGAGTTGTTCGAGGTAGTACTCGCCGACCGTATGGCCGTGCATATCTGCGGCGGGTTTCGGGTGCTCGTGACCGTGTTCTTCGTGCGGGCCGTGCGTGTGGCCGTGTTCGTGTGCGTGGTCCATGAATAGTCCCTCGTGCGGACGGAGTTCGAGAGTTAAGGGTTCGGCGTTGCGACGGAAACGGTCGCACCTGCTTCACCCGGCATCGGGTTGTAGACTTGGTGCAAGACCAAGCTGTAAACGAGCGTCTGAATCACGGTGCAAGTCACGATCACGGCGATCAACTTGCCCCGGAAAACGCGCGTATACATCAGGAGCAACTTCAAATCGAGCATCGGTCCAAGGACCAGGAACGCGACCTTGGAAGACACGCTCATTTCGGTAAAGCTCGCGGCGACGAACGCGTCCGCTTCGCTGCACAGGCACATGATCACGGCCAGGAACATCATCGCCGGGATTGCCAAATACGGCATGTCGCGGGAAAGGGAGGTCAAGTCGTCCGGACTGATGAAGCTCTTGGCCGCCGCGGCGAGCAGCGCGCCGAGGATCAGGAAGACCGTGATGTCGAGAAAGTCGTGAATCGCGGTCGAGGAGATGTTGCCGAGCCGTTGCAGGATCGACTTTTTCGGAGCCTTCGGTTCGTCCTCATCCACGAGCGAGAGAGCCTTCACCTTGGGCGGTGCGGCGGACGCCGTGAGCAGAGCGTGGAGCCCGGCTTTCTGCTGCAAGCGGTGTACGACGAGCCCCGCCCCACAGGCCACGAGGAAACCCATCCCCCCGCGGATCGCGACCATTTCCCACCCGATGCCGCCGTCCTGCTTGAGGCCGCCGAATGCGACGTAGGTACTGAGCAGCACGATCACGTTTACGATCGGCCCGGCGAGCATGTACGTCACGCAGCAGGAAAGCGGCAATCCTTTGCGAAGCAACCGCCGCATGACGACGACGATCCCGCATTCGCACATCGGGAAGATCAGCCCCAGCAGGCCGCCGATGATGACGGCCGGAACGGGGTGCTTCGGCATGATCTTGCCGATTAATTGCTGCGGCAGGAGTTCTTCGAGGATCCCGGCCACCAGCGCCCCGAGCACGATGAAGGGCATCGCCTCCCAGAGGATCGAACTGAAATTGAGGACGAAATCCTGAACGAGTTGGATCACTTGGCGGCCCGCCCAAAGCGAACGAACGAATGCGGCTACTGGCGGTACGTCCGCCCGGCCGGTGGAGTTCGAGAATCGACTGCAATCATTGTCCGACCCGCGGCCCGGCGGAACAAGGCCGCAATCGAAGCTCAGCCACTGCGGTCGCCGGAACTGCCGGTTTTGCGGCCCCGGAGCGTGGCCACGACCATCGTGGCGAAGAACCAGAACACGCAAATGACGATGATGGTCCCGCCGGGGCCGAAGTCCATGGTCCGCCCGCCGCCGATGCCGATGGACACCCGCTGGCTGATCTGCAAGCCGATCACGCCCGCACCGACGCTGCCCGCGAGCGTGAGCCAGAAGACTTGCCGCAGGTTCCGCCCGAGGTTCGCCGCCGCCGCCGCAGGGACGACGAGCAGGGCGTTGATGAGCAGGACGCCGATGGATTTAATGGAGAGGTTGACCACGAGCACGAGCAGGACGATGAGCAGGTAGTTGTTGAAGCGGATGGCGATCCCGCGGGACCGAGCGAGGCTCGGGTTGAAGCTGGCGAAGACCAGGCCGTTGTACCGCCAGGCGACGACCGCGGACGTGATGAGCCCGAGGACGAAGAGGATGAACAAGTCTTCGCCGCGGGCCAAAGCGACCGAACCGTAGAGGAAGTGGTCCGGGTCGATGTTGACGAACTTGCGGGCTTCCGGGAGGAACATCGCTCCGATGCCGACGGCGAGGGCGAAGAAGACGCCGATGACCGTGTCGTTGGTGAGTCCGGTGCGCTCGCGGACGTAGCCGATGCCGATGCCGACGATAGTTCCGAGGGCGACCATCACGACCGGGATGATCCAATCGTACTGGTCCGCTTCGAGGGGCGAACGAATGCCCGTGGTCACCACGATTCCGAAGAGGGCGAGGCCGACGCCGGCGAAGGCCGTGTGCGACATGGCATCGCTGAAGAAGGCCATGCGATTGCCGACAACGAGCGAGCCGACGATGCCGCAGGTGATGCCGAGGAGCACGACGGCGACGAGGGGGTTGAGGTCGAAGGTCTCGACACCGAGGGTCTGGGCGAAGTTGTAGAGCAGGTCGTCGAGCCAATCGAACGTCATCGGTCACCGGTGTGCAGGCGGGCCGTCGCCCGGTCGAGGATCGCCATCGCGTCGGACGCTTCGCGGGGCGTAATCACGAGCGGGGGGGAGATCCTCACGACCTTCTTGGAGAGCGGCCCGAGCAAGTGAACGCCGTCGGCCCCGTCCCCTTGATACGCCGCCAGAACGAAGCGGTTCGCCCATTCCGCAGCGGTGGCCCCCGCAAAGTCTTTCATCTCGACGCCCCAGACCATGCCGCCTTGTTCGCCGCGCAAGTGGGCGACGAACGGGTGCCGCTTCAGCGACCTCAAGCCGAGTTCGATCACTGCGGACGCGGTCCGGCACGCGGCCATCACGTCGCGAGTTTCGAATTCGTCGAGCGTGGCGAGGACCGCAGCGCAGTTGAGCGGGTTCGCGCTCCAGGTGTCGGAGCCTTCGCCGTAGTCGAGCGCCGCGAAGATGTCGCGGCGCCCCACGGTCGCCGCGACGGGCACGCCGTTGCCCAAACCTTTGCCGAGGACGACGAGGTCGGGTTCGAGCCCGTAAGTTTCGTAGGCGAAGAGGTGTCCGGTCCGCCCGAAATTCGCCTGGACTTCGTCGAGGATGAAGACGATGTCGTGTTCGCGGCAGAAGGCTTGCAGCATTTGCAAATACGCCTTCGGCGGATGGTACGACCCGCCGCCACCGAGGTACGGTTCGGTAATCAGCGTGCCGAGCTTGTGGCCGAATTGGTGGAACAGCGCATCGAGTTCGCGGCGATAAGGCGTGGGGTCGAACGGTTCGTCTCGCAAGTCCACGTCGCGGCATTCGTGCATGGGAAAGCTGACGAACCGCACCCGCGGGTCTCGCTCGGCGTCGGTCTCGCTACCGGTGACTGCGTTGGCGAGCCCCTTTTTTCCGTGGAAACCGAGCCGCGTGGCCACGATCATCGGCCGCGTCCGGTCGCGGGCCATCGAGGCCCAGAGGGCTTTCTGAATCGCCTCCGAACCGGACGCGGCCCACATCACCTGTTCCATCCGGCCGCCGCCCGGGCTCTTGCGGAGCAGGGCGATCAACCGCCGGCTCGCTTCCGTTTCGAGCGGTGTGACCGCGTTGTACGCCGTCATCGCCACGGCTTTGAAGAAGCCATCATCGTTCGGAATCGAAGCTCCGCCGAGGTTCGGCCAACCCATGTACTGCGAAAAGCGATGCATCCACCGCGTCGGGTTGTGCCCCAAGTTGGCGACGAGTACGCCCGAGGTGAAGTCGTAAAGCCGCTTACCTTCGGGCGTCCAGTGAAACACCCCCGCACTCTGGGCGATCACCGCTTGCGTGGGCGTGAACGTCCGCAGCGACCGCGGCTGCACCTCCGCGACTGCGGCTCGGGCGGCGTTCGATTTCGCTTCGTCGGCGTGGGCAATCGGTGCGTTCATAGTCCGGCCTCGGAGAGTTTCGCCGAATCAAACGGGGGCGGGATAAAGCAGGGTCGGCCCCTGCGATCCCGGCCCATCGAGCACGAGCCCGCCCGCCGGGCCGTTCACCGCGACCACGCAACCGGGTCGCCCCGCTGCGTGGGCCGCGAGAATCGCTTCGAGCGATTGCACGATCGCCACGCAGTTGCGGTCCGCGGCGAGGTCGTTGTACGCGAGCGATCGCGCCGTGCGGAGCCGGTCCGGTCGCTCGTTGGGCGGTCCGCCGAACTCGACGAGGGCCACCTCCTCGAAGAATCGGCGGATGACTTCGATTCCGTAGCCGCGCTGCGACCGCTCGCCCCAGGGTTCCAGGAACGTGCCGTTGTAGTGATAGTTCGGCGTGTTCTTGAGTTCGCCGGGCGTCCGATTTTCCACCGTGAGTTCGACGCCCCGCTTGCGTTGATGGGCGTTCCAGACCGCATTATCGAATCGGAATTGCACTTCCTGTTCGACGTAGCCTGGGAAGTTATCGGGCGTGACCCAACTCGTGTGAATGTCGAACGCGGCTTCGCGATGATCGGGGTGAGTGTACGTGATTTGCAGTTGAACCGAATCCCACGTCGTTCCTCCCGCCGAGCCGACGAGGCCGCGTTGGCCCGTAGCCGCGACACGGCTCAATCGCCACGCCGGGCCGAACGTGAAGTCGATGAGTTTGAGGTAGTGGACAGCAACGTATGTGGCTGGGTTGCGGCCCGTCACCCACTCCGCGAACTGCCCCGATGCGATCGACTTCGGTTCCAGCAGTGAGCAATACCCATTGTTGACGTGCTGCAAAACCCCATCCGTCACGAGCGTGCGGAGTTTCTTGTGATCGGGGTCGGCGAGTTTGTGGTAAACGACCTTGGCCAAAACCCCGTGCTTCTCTGCGAGTGCCGTCAATTGATCGAGTTCGCTGAGCGTGAGCACCGAGGGCTTTTCGATTAAGACGTGCTTGCCCGCCTCCAGTGCGGCACGGGCCGGTTCGAAGTGACGGTCGTCCGGCGTCGCCACGCAGACGGCATCGACGCCAGAATCGAGCAGTTGCGACACCGCAGTGTCGCCGGAGAAACTCTGGAACCACCCGAGATTCGCCGGTGCCGCCTTGCGGTAGCGTTCGGCCCGTGAACCGGTCTTGCTCGCCGCAGCCGCGAAGCGAACGTCCACGCACCCGTAGTCGCGGCGGTCGATTCCCTCGTTCGCGGCGCGCTCGAAGAACGGGCGGTACGTCTCGTCGAAGATCATGCCGAGCCCGACCATGCCGGCCCGGAGCACGCGGGGAGAGTTCGTCGATGGCGATTCGATGAGCATGTCCTGAAATGTACGGAGGATTTACGGAATCGGGAGTGGCGGGCGGCCGAGTTCCGAGGAACGATCGGACCCTTCGCGGAGCAGTTCCGCTGCGGCTTCGGCGGCGCGGAGCAGATTCCGACTGGACGCGAGTAAAACGTCTTTCTCGCCGACCCGGCGAATGCCATCGTGAAGCGACTGCTCGGCGGCGCGCACCGCGTGGCCGAGCGCGAGTTCGCCTTCGGAAGCCGCCGGTGGGCTGGGTGCCGTGCGGGCCGCTTCGTCGGCGTGCTTTGCGGCCCGTTCCAGGATCTCCCGGATCGCCGTTCGCACGGCCGGGTCGCGGCCTTTCCGAGCGAGTCTCTCGCGAGCCGCCTCCACCGCATCGGCCGCTCGAACGAGCGCCGCGGTTCGGAGTGCTTCGGACAGCGACCCCGCTTCCGCGGCGAGTTCCTCGCGGCGGCGCTGCTGGCGGGCGGCTTCCGCGTCGGGTCGGTCTCGGAGCGCTTCGATGCCTGCGTTCAACTCGGATTGCCGATCCGTGAAAGTGATTCGATCGGGCGATGCGGCCAATCGCAATCGCTCGACGGCGATCGCTCCCGCTTTCGCGGCCGTAGCAGTCGCCCCGTTGCGAACCGAACTCGCCGAGAGAGCGACGGCTTGCTCGATGGCGTCATCCACCGACGGATGCTTCGAGAAGTGGGAGCGTATGGCGACGGCGAGCGATTCCTGAACGGCGAGGAGCTTCCCGAGCTCATCGTCGGCCGCGGGTTTCGCTCCGTTGGCCAGGTCGATGCCCACCTCGGAGGTGGCATCGCGGAGGGCCCTTTGCCGCCTCGCCAGGTCTCTGGCCCACTCGGCATCGTTCGCAGTGGGGAGGAGCCCGACAGCCGCTCGGAGTGCGTCTGCAACTGTCGGAAGCGGCGGGCCGACGAGGGCGGGAGCGATCTCGCGGTCGCGGTTTCGCTGCACTTCGTTCGCGAGGGCCTTCAACTCCGCTGCCGCGGCTTTTTGCAAGGCGGTCTGGCGGTCTGCGTCCTTCGCGGCCTTCAAGCGTTCGAGCGCTTCGCAAGCGCGCTTCTTCGCTGCCTGGGCGACCCCCACGCGAATCGCGTCGAGTTCGTCGAGGTGCTTGCGGACCTGTCGCTGCGCCGCGGCTGCGGTTTCGGGCGTCGAGGGCTGCTTCGCGGCGGACGCGGATTTCTCCGCCAAGTCCGCCCGCTTCGCAGCAATACGAAAGAGATTCGCAGAGTCCGAGTCGAACCCCGCGAGGCGATTCGCCAAGCGATCCGAAGCCGCGACGGCGGAATCGGCCTTCGACCGCAAGGCGCTCGATTCTTCGAGGTTCCTTAGGGCTGCGTCGAGGATCGAGCACGCCTCTTGCAAATCCGCGAGCGGCCCCGCGGCGTCCGGTGCCGCCAACTTCGCGAGGAGGTTCTGCACCTCTCGCAACAGAGTCTGCACGGGCCGGACCTCTTCGGTCGAGGGTTGCAGCGGAAGCGCGGTCACCGATCGCGCGACGACGGTTAAAAACCGGGACGCGTCCACGGACTGTGCATCCGGAGTGGGAAGTCCGTCCAGTGCTTGCCGCAGTCGATCGAGTTGACGCCGAACGTCTCGTTGGGAAACTTCGACATCCATGGGTAAGGCATTCAACAAATCCGCACGGGCGCGCCCCGCGGTCGCGACGACTGCTTGCAAGCGAAGTTCGTGGCCGGGCACGTCGAGGCGGCGGAGGCGAGCGCCGAGGTCTCCAGCTTTCGCGGCGAGGTCGCCGAGCTTCCTGGCCATCTGTGCATGGGCCGCGTCCGGTTGATTGCGGGGGTCCACTCCGCGGACCACGTCCTCGGCGGATTGAGAAATCGCGTCTTGCTCCTTTCGAATCGCTTCGAGCAATCGCTTGGCCTCGCGAATGCGATGGTCGTTCGCGGGCATTTTATCCGCGAGTTTGGACAAACTTTCCGCCGCTCGGTTCAAAGGGCCCGAGGCATCGGCCGAACCCTCGAGAGCCGAGGCCGCCGATGCGAGATCGACGAGTGCGGGATCGACTGCGCCCCCGGTTCGCAGCAGTTCCACAACGCTGAGGATCGACCGCTGTTCCGCCGCGAATGCCCGCCGCTGAGCTTCGGTCGGAAGTCCCTCCGGATTCGGTCGTGCGGCGTCGGCGTGGCGGCGGCGAAGATCGTCCTGCCAGCGGGAGAACTGGCGGGCGGCCTGCTGGAAGTCCCCCCGACCCTCCGCAGCGCGACCGAGGCCATCCGCCAAGCGGTCGAACTCGCGGGCCGCCCGCTCTTGGTCCGCCAGCGATTCGAGCGGTTGACCCGTCGCGAGTCGTTCGTTCGCCTTCTCGATCGGTTGCCGGTCGAGCGGAGTGGTTCCTGCGATGCGGGCCGCAGCGTCGGTCGTCGTCGCGAGTCGCCCGGCTTCGGCGACTAGGTCGTTCTGCCGGCGGGCGAGGTCCGCAGTGCGTTGGTGCCGTGCGAGTTCGTCCGTGGCGAACGTGGCTTTTTCGAGCGAATCCCAGTTCGCCGCGAGCGTGCGAGTCCGCTTCGCGAGCGAGTGAAGTTCGTTCTGCGCGGCCGCATCCGCGGCGCGCTTCAACAATTCGTTCTCGGAAGTCAGCACGTTCGAGCGATGCAGAATTTCCTTTTGGATCCGCAGGCGTTCTTCGGGCGTTCCCGCGTTCGAGCCGAGGGCTTTCTGCTCTTCCGCAAGTCTTCGCAGGCCATTGCGGGCGATGCGAGCCGAGGCGATCTGCTCGTTGCGGAACAAATCGAAAGTCATCAACTCGATCGCGGCTTGAAGTGTTTCGGCAGCCGAAACGAAGTCGGGGGCTCGCTTCAAATGCGCGGGTTCGTTCAGCGCTCTGCCGAGGTTCGCATCGGCTGCTGCGAGCGTTCGGTCGCTCACGGTGCGGAGCGGTGCGAGGAGCCCACGCAGGTCGGGAGTAATCGCGAGTTCGGCCGCCAGTTCCCCGAGGAGTTTCCGCGCTTCCGCCGCGCGGTCCCGAGCGATCCTCGTGCGCACGGCCAGGTCCGCCCGCAGCGGCCCCTCGTCCTTGTCGGCCCGAATTACGGCGATCTCGTTCAACGCTTCGAGCAGGCAGTTGTTGGCCGTTTGCAAAGTCGTCTTCACGCGGTCGCGGTCGCCGAAGACTTCCTGTTCGTCGAGGAAACGAGCGGATGCCGCGATGCGGAACTGCGCCCAGCGGCCGGCGGGGTAATAGCGCACCTGCGGGTCGATTTTCGCTGCCGGCACCGAACGCGAGTCGCGCGCTTTCAAGCGGACGAAAAGCACTTCCCCCTCGCGGACCTTGCCCGTCGTGTCGAACTCGAACGAGCCTTCCAAATTGCCTTCCCCGAGGCCGGGTAGGGGAATCGGAACCGAACGCATCGCAAGTTCGTTACCATCGACGCAGAATTCGAGGGTCAGGTCTGCGATTCGGTAATCGTCCGAGAGTGCGATTTCGAGGGCGATGCGACCCCCCGGCCTCAATTCCCGCAACGACGCCGATAGGCCGGAGACTCTCTCGAACCGCGGCGGTGCATCGACCAAGACGCGGACCGAGGCCGTGTGTTCCTCGCGGAAGCCGCGCTCGCCCGACAAAGTCAAGACGAGGGTTCCGTCTTCGTCCGCGAGGAACTCGCCCGTGGCCGCCGTGCGATCCGCGGCGATTCTGAGCGAGATCGAACGACGTTCGGCCGACGAAGCCTTCGAGGGCCGGTACTCGAGCGCCGCGTCGGCGGTCGGGCGACCGAACCGCAGATCGAGGGAAACGCGGGCGAATTGCTGCAGTGCGATTTCCCCGAAGCCCCGGCGCACGCCGATCTCAACCGCGTCGGATGCGTAAGCCGGCGGGTGGATCGACACCGTCGTTTCCGACGTGGTGCCAATCGGATCGGCTACGAGAATTGAGTACCAGACACTCCGTTCGCCACCGGCCTCGATGCAGTACTCGAAGTCTTCGACCACGTTTGCGCGACTGGCGGTGAACACGCCTTCGCCATCGACGGACATGGGCGATTTCGCTTCGTCGGTCGAACCCGAAACTCGGACGACGAGGACGATGGAGCGAGGGAGTTCGGCCTTCTCGCGGGTCGGTTCGAGATAAGCGGTCAAGTAGATCGGGTCCCCGCGGCGCACGACGGCGTTGCCGGGTGGAACGACGATGCGGTAGGCCGGGGCTTCTTCCGGCGCGGACCAGACGGCCGCACGCCCGCGGACGCGCTGGGCCGCCCCGGTGACGAAGCCGAAGGTGACGAGGAACACCGTCGCCGCGAGCAGCACGAGCCGCTTGCGGGGGACGAACTCCGAGGCGTTGAACTGTGCGAATCGCAGGGGTTCTCCCCGGCAAAGTAGTTGCGGACGGGATCTCTACTTAATGATACCCAATCGCGAAGCTGCACGAACAGGTCGGTAGGCGAACCGACGCATCGCCGCATCGTCGGGTCGTTGAACCGTTTCGAGCGGTCGGACCATCTAAGGGAGTGCAGCGGCGAGTATAATTCCAATTCGCCGACACCGGAGAATTTTCACCCGTGGATACGAACCGATTCACCGAAAAAGCCCGGGAAGCTCTCGCGAGTGCGCAAACGCTCGCCTCCCGGATGAACCACCAGCAGATCGACCTCGAACACGTTTTGAGCTCGCTGCTCGACCAGGAACGGGGCCTCGCGGGGGCAATCCTCGCGAAGGCGGGCGTTGCGGCGGACGCGCTCGCGATCAAGGTCCAACGCGAACTCGAAAAGCTCCCGCGAGTGACGAGCCCGAGCGGGGCGGCGGAGAATCAGTACGTCTCGGGCCGGTTCAACAAGCTCCTCGCGAATGCGGAGGACGAAGCGAAGAAACTCAAAGACGAGTACGTCTCGGTCGAACACCTCGTGCTTGCCCTCCTCGAGGATCGCGGCCCTGCGGGGTCGATCCTCAAGGAATTCGGCGTCACTCGCCAGCGGCTCTTGAGTGCCCTACAAGAGGTTCGCGGCAATCAGCGGGTCACCACGCAGAACCCGGAGGAGACTTATCAATCGCTCGAGAAGTACGGTCGAGACCTCACCAACGCTGCGCGCCAGGGCAAGCTCGATCCCGTCATCGGCCGCGACGAAGAGATTCGCCGCGTGGTGCAAATCCTGAGTCGGCGGACGAAGAACAACCCCGTGCTCATCGGCGAGCCAGGCGTGGGGAAAACCGCGATTGCGGAAGGTCTCGCGCAGCGGATCGTCCGCGGCGACGTACCCGAAGGCATCAAGGACAAGCGGATCGTCGCGCTGGATATGGGTGCCCTCATTGCGGGGGCGAAGTTCCGCGGCGAATTCGAAGAGCGATTGAAAGCGGTCCTCAACGAGGTGACGCAATCCGAAGGGCAGATCATCTTGTTCATCGACGAGATGCACACGATCGTCGGCGCGGGCAAAGCCGAAGGGGCGATGGATGCGGGGAACCTGCTCAAGCCGATGCTCGCGCGGGGGGAACTGCACTGCATCGGGGCGACGACGCTGGACGAGTACCGCAAGCACGTCGAGAAGGACGCCGCGCTCGAGCGGCGGTTCCAGCCCGTGTTCGTCGATCAGCCGACGGTCGAAGACACGATCTCGATCTTGCGGGGGTTGAAGGAGAAGTACGAAGTCCACCACGGCGTGCGGATCAAGGACACGGCCCTCGTCGCCGCAGCGGTGCTCTCGAACCGCTACATCACGGACCG
>Ga0105049_10008909_pt1 | contig 11580 bp, 10 predicted proteins | sample MAT06_FD_78087 | JGI IMG/M metagenome (GOLD analysis project Ga0105049, IMG submission 78087) | Freshwater microbial communities from Lake Fryxell liftoff mats and glacier meltwater in Antarctica - MAT-06 | ecosystem: Environmental > Aquatic > Freshwater > Ice > Liftoff microbial mat | place...
ACTGGCGCGGCAAGCCTCTCATCACCTACAAGGTGATCTTGGGACTCATCGGAGCAACGACAACGAAAACCGGACTCAAGGTCCAGTGTCATCTCGATGAGCGTATTTACGCCAAGGGCCGCCGAATCACCGATCGCCAACTGGCGGAGGTCAATCTCGTTCCCGACGTTTTTCATGGTGAGTGGAACTACACATTAGACCTTCTGGTGGAGACGGCAAATCGATCCAGTAGTTTTGCGGCGGGCCCTTAGTCCAGATGGCGGCCAAGAACGCGACCTACGTCGTCGACGCGCGAGCAGTGACCGAGCTCGAGCCATTGAAGGCGTTGCTCGGGCGCGGCGACGTTACCAAGCTCGTCCACAACGCGAGCTTCGAGCGCTCGGTGCTCGGGCGGTACGGCATCGAGGTGGCTGCCATCATCGATACCCTCGAGGTCTCGCGGGAGAGGCACGGACGGGCCGCGGTTGGAGGGCATAGCCTCAGCGCGGTCTGCGTGCGCGAGCTCGGGCGAGCTCTCGACAAATCCGAGCAGGTGAGCGACTGGACACGTCGGCCGCTGACGGGCGACCAGCTCACATACGCGGCGTTGGACGCGGAGGTGCTACTTGAGCTCGCACCTAGGCTTGGCCTAAACCCGGCTCTAACCTCTCGATCATGCGTTAGAATAACCACCTGATGATCGAGCCGACTTCTGGATGCTCGTCACACTTTTCGCCTGGATGGTGTGTCCCAGCCCCTGCCGCCGGAGCAGGACGCGCCTCAGCCGGAGCTCTCGGCGTGATTGCGCGTCCTGCCCGTCATCAGACACTCTTACCTCTGGAGTATCGCCGAAGGCCTACTCTTCGTTCGGCTCTGATCCATCCAAATCTTCCAACCGATTCTCTTTCTGGATGAGTCCCCATTCCTCTGCGAGTTCACGTAGGTGTCGCGCATCTTCCGGGTCCAGCGCGTTCTCCCGGGCGACGATCTCATCCTGGGTCGCTAGCGAATACCGCTTGCGCTCGCAAAAAGATCCCAGCATCTCCCGCTCGGCCTCGTTCATCTCGTCGACGACCTCTTGCGCGAAGTAGACATGGGCGACAATCCCCTTCCGTTCCTGTTCCAGGGCATCGGCCCTCAGCTGGGCGTACCTGGCGTCTGCTTCAGCGCGATCGGCGTTGGCCTTGGCGACTCGACGGGCGTCAGGATTTCGCGTTCGTCGATCTTGCAGATTCGCAAGCGCTTCCGCGGCACGCCAGTTCTCTTGGGCGGCCTTGAACAGAAAGACTTCCGGCCTCGAGTCACGATAGGCTTCCGCCGACTCCAGATCGGCAAAGAACTTGCGGTAGGGCTCGCCCTCCGCGTCTATCCCATCGAGCTTCTTTCCACGCTCGATCCACTTCGAGAGCGTCGATCGATTCAGGCCAATGAGTCCGCAGGCGCCGCGCCTTGACCGCACTCCGCTCCGAATCGCTTCGAGGAGGGCCCCGCGCCTGGCCTCGTCGAAGGGCTCCCAAGTCTTTGGCGCGAGAGTCAGGGGTTTGGGCCGATCTTCTTCGACCTCGTCGTTCCGACGTGACTCCCGGCCGGCATCCTCTTTGTTGTTTTCATTGATAGCCATGTTTTTGCTCGACTTTCTTTTGGCTGTAGGCCTCAGCGCCAGCCCATCGCGCTCGGCAAGCGCGTCGTCGCATCAATGCAACAGCGCGATCGTCTTCGGCATGGTCGCGCCGACCGACCGGCGTGCCTTGCTTTCGCGCAGCACTTCCCTCACTGCGCACCTCACGCGAAAATCGGTGTTCGTCTCCATCAACGGCCCATGGCACAAGCCGACCGGTCGGCCACACAGGCACACAAGTCGCAAACTCTCGTTTTTATTTAGAAAACACCATTCATAAAGACCATCGAATGGGCGCGCTGGTCCTGCCCAAATGGTCCACTTCGGTCCACAGCGCAGCACTGGCTCAAGCTATTGCCTGTGGCCACTCTCAGGCCTTGCGCTTGGACTTGCCGACCCCCGGATCCGGGTGCCCAGGGCCTCCGCCACGATCATCGCTGCCCGGTTCCTGCGGATCAGGTCTTCATCGGCTCGTTGGCCGCCGCGGTCACACCTCATCCACGCCACCCCCGCCCGATCCTTGGATCGGCTCGACGAGCGCCCCCGTTCGTTGCAGGTGGCTCGGATCCGTCGGTGCCCCGGCGGGACACACCAGGGACACACGCCCTCGTCGGAGGCTGAACAGCCATGCCGTGCCGTGACGGTATCCAGGTCGGCGATTCACTCGCTATTGCGGAGACATGGGGCACCTGCGGCGGGTGCCGCTCGCCTCGCCGGATCGGGCCTCATGTTCTCCTCACAGTAGAACGGTTGGTAAGCGATAACGGTCGCGACGTCGGGCACGTCGTTGTGTATCAGGCGGCACCCTTGCGGGTCCACGCCTGCACCCGGCTCTCGATCGCGGCAAGCCCGATCGTCAGCTTGTGAAAGAAGCTCGGGTGGTGTGGCACGAACGTGAAGTCGGGGTGCTTCGACCAGACCGCTTGCAGCCGCCGATCGAGCTCGACCGCTTCGGCGAGGCTCTCGTTCCGGATCGGGTTGCCACCCTCGATGCTGATCCCACCAGCCGCGGCGGTCTCGAAGAACAGCACCGCATGATAGCGCGCCAGCTCGGCTTCGAGGGTCGAGTTGATGGCGGCGAAGTAGCTTTCGGGTCCTTCGGGCCAATAGGCGGCTCCATCGAGCGTGCCCCGATCGCACAACAGGATTCGGTCTGGGAAGAGCTCGGCCTGGGCCGTCTCGAGCTGGTGCTGCGTATGGTAGATCGCGAGCTGCGCGGCGCGCTGCGGGCCCGGCAGCCGCGAGCGCGGGAAGCCGCCGCCAAAGAGGATGGTGCCCGACTCGGGCACGACCATGATCGACTCTCCGAGCTCCCGCCGGAACAAGTCGATCGCCGTGGTCTTGCCGGCACCCGGTCCGCCCGTGATGACGATGCGTACCCTGCCATTGCGCTTTATGTGTTCACTCAAGCCCGCACTCCTAGAATCGCGCCGACACGCTGCTCACAGCGTGAGCAGCAGAATCACGACGACCACAACCAGGACCGCGACGTTCAGACCGACGAGCAGTGGCGACGGCGGCGCGGAGGGCGTCCCGACTTGCGCGGGGTGATGCGGTCCTGGCCGAGGTGGCGCGTCGGCGGTGACGAAGAGCGATGTCTCGGTGACGGGCGCACGCGGGTGTGGCGCAGCGGCGAGCAGGGCTTCGGTCGAGATCGCCTGCGTGGCGATCGCGTCTTCGAAGTCCTTGCCCCGGCGTCGCGAGCAGCACTTTGATCGCCACCGAGCGTTCGATGTGGATGTGGCGCGCCTTGAACACGACGCCAAAGCCGCCTCGTCCGAACTCGTGTTCGAGGAGGTGGTTGTGCCCGAGGATCTCGCCGGGGACGGGCTCGCGAACCTTTGCCATCCCACGCCGGGACTCCAAGAAGCATGCCGCGACCGCACTGGGTGCAGACGCGAGGGCGGCGCGGCGGACGCTTCCGACGCGAGCAGAAGCGCACGCGCAAGTGATGGAATCCGCACGCGCAGGGGACAGGAAGATCGGGTCGTCGGCGCGGGACGACCGTGCGAGCTCGGGATCAGACGGCGGGCACACAAGGTGCACACCCATAGGGCGGAGGTACGCCATGTCCAAGGGTCGCTCGACGGTCGTGTTGATGATGATGCTCGCGACCGGGCCGGCCGCCGCTCGCGCCGATGATACCGTCACGCTGACGCTGGCCGGCTTGGCGATCGACCTGCCGCACAAGGATGGCGTCGACTATGTCGTCAGCGGCAGTTGGCGCACCGACGGGTCGAGCTTCGAGGGCGGCGACGCGATCGACGAGGTGCGGGACGGCAGGAGCATGTCCACGACGTGGGCCTCAATCGGCTGGTTCGAAGACGGCGGCTGCCTCGACCTGCTGCGGCTGGCGCCGATCGACGACGCCTGGGAGTTCCCGAGGTTGGCGCTCTGGGGGGCCCGGTGGACTGCGCGCGGTGGGATCTATCGCGGCGGCGGCGAGATGGACGGGCGCCCGATTGTCACCTTGTGCGTCGAGCGGGGTGAACGCAAGCAGCTCGTGTTGAGCCGCTTCGCGCTGGACCTTGCGACGACAGCGACTCGCACGCAGCTCTTGCGGGACGCGCGCAAGTCCGAGGTCCTGCGCCGCGTCTACCGGAGCTTCGCCGGAGACCGCACGGTCGCCAGCGCACCGGCCCGCGAGGCGCGCAATCGTGGCACCATCGCGGCCGCCCGAGAGGTCACGATGTTGTGGTCCGAGGTCACGTTCACGTTGCCCGACGACGGCAGCATCTGGATCGCAGGCGCCGACCTCTCCGGCATCGACCGCTTCGAGCGCATGGCGCCGGCGCTGCCCGAGCTATCGACGGCGGTCGCGCGCGTCGATGCGCCGTTCACCTGCGGCGAGGCGCTGGCGCTGGTCGGTGGCGAGGCGCTGGCCAAGCCCGCGACGTCGTTGCCGACCGGTTGGCTGGCGGGGCCGACCTCGACCGGACCGACACATCGCAGTCTCAGCGCGTGTCGGGCGTTCAAGTGGGGGGTGCTGGTGGTCGGCGTCGTGAGCGCCTCCAAGGCGTTCGACTATGGCCCGGTCGCCCCGCTGCTCGAGGCCATCGCCCACGGGGCCGACGTTGCGGAGCGCAGCGCGAAGCCGGCCGTCACGCTGGCAGCGGAGCTGCTGGCACGCGCCACACGACCGCGCGGCCACTCAGTCGAGACGAGATGATGCTCGTCCTCAACCTCGACCCTGCGGCGGGCTGTCGACCGGAGCAGCGACGAGCCGATCGACATCGGCGCGGCGCGCGGCGGACTGGCCGAGGAACGGGATCCGCTCGGCGGCGAGCCCGTCGAGGATCGCCTGCATCGCGCTGACGACCTCGTGGTAGCACCGCTGCACGATCGCCCGGTCGTCGGCGGCCGCGGGACCGAGCTCCGGCCAGGCGATCGGTCGCCCGAACGCGAGCGACGTCTGCGCCGGCAACGGCACGTACGGGAACAACCCAAAGGTCAATCCGAACGGCAGCGCGAGCGCCAGCGGCAGGACCTTGGTCCGGAGGCGGCGCCCCGTCTGGAGCACCCGCGCGAGGCCGTCACCGCGCGTCAGTACGATCCACTGCTCGTGGGTACCGACCGAGACGACAGGGATGATGGGCACGCCTTCACGCAGCGCGAGCGCGACGAAGCCGGTGCGCCCGGCCAGCTCGACCTGATTCCTTTCGCTCCAGGGTCGGAAGGTCTCGATGTCGGAGCCCGGATAGACCAGCACCAGGTGGTCTTGGCGAAGGGCGCGCGCGGCGCTTGCGTGGCCGGCCCGGAGGATCCCGGCACGCGCAGCGAAACGATGGGCCACGCGGTCGTATTGGATGAGGTCGTGGCCGAGCGGGTTCAGCACGCGCTCAGCTCCGAAGTGATCGCACACGGTCGCCATCGTGAAGAGCCCGTCCAGCGGCAGGAGCCCACCATTGTGATTGCCGACCAGCAGCGCCGGGCCGCTCGCCGGCAGATTGCCGATGCCGTGCACCTGGAGACGGAAGAGACGTCCGAGGGCGACCGCTGCCTCGCTCAGCCAGGCGATGAGCTCGGGGTCGCGCGCGCTGAGATCGTCTTCGAGTCGGGTCGGGTCATGGCGCACGATGTAGTCGGCCGTCGTTAGGAATGGCGCCAGGGGTGACAGCAGATGGGCGATGTCACGCCATCCTAACCAACGGGTTCCGCGTCGCAGCCAGCTCATCGTGCACCTCTGCCATCCGTTGTGCGAAGGCCATGCCACGCGGCACCTCACTTCGCGCCGGGTGCCTGCCAAGCTGCCCGACCATGGCCTGTCACCTCGAAGCCTGATAAGACGCGCGGGCATCAGCCGCTGAAGCCAAGTCGCGCAAGCCTCGTATGCGAGTCAGCCCTTGCACAATCTGGGGTTGCGGCGGGTCGAAGGTCTAGCATCATCTTTTCCTTTGATGGCTGATTGGGAATGGTTATCATGCGCCTAGTCACCTTGATTGCTGCGACTCTCAGCGCCTGGGCATGCACGGACCCAGGAGACGGAAGCGCAAGGCCGGGAGCGTCGGATGGCGACGCGGGCCGGGACGTTTTCGACGCTGGCGGCGGGGACGTTTTCGACGCTGGCGGCGGGGACGTTTTCGACGCTGCTGGCGGGGACGTTTTCGACGCTGCTGGCGGGGACGTTTTCGACGCTGCTGGCGGGGACGTTTTCGACGCTGCTGGCGGGGACGGTTCAGAGGTCGGGGCGGAGACGCTCGACCCGAGCGTGGACATCGACGTCGACACGATCCCCGATGGCGTCGACAACTGCGTCGGGCTCTTCAACCCGGACCAGGCGGACGCCGATGGCGACGGGATCGGCAACGTCTGCGACCCGGAGAACGATGACCGCGACGGGGACGCTATTCCCAACCTGGCCGACCCGTTTCCCGACGACGCCGCGCGGCCGGGCGTGGTCCTGACGAACACCGTCTACGCGCACACCGCGTCCGAGCTCTACAAGTTCGGCGTCAAAGGACAGCTCGAGGTCGAGCTCATCGGCGCGTTCGACTTCCCGAGCGGCACGCTCGATGGGCGCATGACCGACATCGCCATCGATCGCTACGGCGTGATGTGGGGCATCGGCTTCGAGGACGTCTTCATCATCGACCCGACGACCGCCGAGTGCTGGCGGATCGCCAGCCTGCCGCAGTCCTTCAACGGCTTGACGCTCGTCCCAAAGGGCGTGCTCGGAACGACCAGCGACGCGCTCATCGGGGTGGCGCTCGACGGCGGCTGGTGGCGGATGGAGCTCGTGCACGCAGGCGGGGTCACGCGCGTGCAGACGACCCCGGTCGGCAACTACGGATCGAGCTGGCAGTCCAGTGGCGACGCCTTCTCGATCGAGGGCGTCGGGACGTTCGCCTCGGTCGACAAGGGCGCGGGTCTACCCGACCAGCTGGTCAGCGTGGACCCGGCGACGGGCCTCGTCACCTCGGTCGTCGCGGCGCTCGCGGGCTACACCGAGGTGTGGGGTCTGGCCGGTTGGGCCGGGCGCGTCTATGCGTTCGACGCGGGCGGCGACGTGCTGGTGATCGATCTCGCCACGGGGGCGGTGCAGGCGCAGGTGTCGACCGGCAAGGCCTGGTGGGGCGCGGGCGTGCGAACGGTGCTCGACGAGTAGCCCAGCGCGCGTGGCGCTTGCCCGTCTCGGGTGCGAAGTCGAATGCGCGGTCATAGACCGCTTGTGATACGGTGCGCGTCACACGGGGCGAAGTCGTTGCGAGCGGAGGAGCAGGAGAACCATGTCGGACACCCATGATGCGCTCGTCGGTCAGGTCATCGCGAGCCAGTTCAGGGTGTTGAGCAAGCTCGGGGTCGGCGGCATGGGAGCCGTCTTCCTGGCCGAGCAGATCGAGATGGACCGCAAGGTCGTCGTCAAGGTCCTGCATCCCGAGCTCACGTCGGGCAACAACGTCGCGATCGAGCGCTTCCGGCGCGAGGCGAAGGCGGTCGCGCAGCTGAACCACCCGAACATCGTGCAGGTGTTCGTGTTCGGCCAGGCGGACAACGGCCAGCTCTTCCTCGCGATGGAGTACATCGAGGGCCGCGACCTCGCGAGCGAGTTGACGGCTGGGCCGATGCCGCAGCCGCGCGCGCTGCGCATCCTCGACCAATGTTGTTCGGCGCTCATCGAGGCGCACGGGGCGGGCATCGTGCACCGCGACCTGAAGCCCGAGAACATCATGCTGGCCGATCGGCACGGCAATCCCGACTACGTGAAGGTGCTCGACTTTGGCATCGCCAAGCTGCACGACGGCGGCAAGAACCCGACGCTCACGCAGGCGGGCAGTGTGTTCGGCACGCCGCGCTACATGTCGCCCGAGCAGGTGAAGGGCGAGCCCGTCGACGCGCGCTCGGACATCTACGCGTTGGGGATCATCCTCTATGAGATGTTGGTCGGGCGGCACCCGTTCATGTGCACGACCACCATCGACTACCTGATGAAGCACGTGAACGAGCCGGTGCCGGTGCCGTCGGCCGGGGGGCTCGATATCCAGCCGCGCATCGAGTCGCTGCTCTTGAAGTGCCTCGAGAAGGACCCAAGCGATCGCTACCAGAGCGTCGCCGAAATGCAGCGCGACGTGCGGGTGGCGCTGCGCGATTTCTCGGAGGCGATGCGCGGCTTCCCGAGCGGGTCGGTGCCGACCGCGGGAGCGCGTGCGGCGCAAGTACCCCGCCCGGCGCAAGGAACCAAGCCGCCGAGCCGAGGCGCCTACGTGCCGCCGGGCACCACCCCGAAGAAGGCCGTGTCGCCGTGGATCTGGGCGCTGGTCGCGTTCCTGCTGGTCGGCGGCATCGTCGGGGTGGTGCTGGCGATCGGTCCGGGCGCGGGCAAAGGCAATGCGCTGCTCGGCGGCGCGCCGGTCGTCGAGGCTGGCAATGATCCGGAGGCTGGCAAGGATCCGGAGGCCGCCAAGGATCCGGAGGCCGCCAAGGATCCGGAGGCCGCCAAGGACCCCGAAGCTGGCAAGGAGCCAGGGGCCGGAGAGGATCCCGCCGAGGCCAAGGATCCCGCCGAGGCCAAGGATCCCGACGAGGCCAAGGATCCAGCGGGCCCGCCTCCGACCACCACGGTTGAGGCCGGGGCGCCGATCGATGGCTTCCCGATCCCGAAGGAAGCGACGCTCATCAACTCGTCGTCGCAGGCCGAGATGTACGAGACGGCGCTGCCGCCGCAGGACGTCGTCGGGTTCTACAAGGCGACGTTGCATGGCAAGTACACCGTGAGTGATTCGGCCAATGGCATCACCATCGCCGAGCAGTCGAGCCCCTTCAGCTTCATCACATTCTCGCCCTCGGGCGACCGCTACTATCTGATCCTGTCGCGCAACGCCCTGGCGCCGCGGCCGGACAAGCCCAGGGGTCCGCCGCCGCCTGCGTTCGGGGTCGAGTTCCCCGATGACGCCTCGATGATCATGAAGTCGGCCCAAGCGATGATTGTGCGCTCGCGCAAGCCCCTGAAAGAGGTGTGCGACTTCTACGAGCACAAGTACGGGTCGATCAAGAGTGCGGTGGTGATGCGCAACGACGAGGATGCGACCCCGTCGTGCACCATCGCTGCGACCATGACCAACGAGACAGCTTGGATGGCGATATCGATCGTCAACGACCCGATGTCGGCAGGCGCCGTGATGATCTCGGTCGTGCCGCGGTCGCAATGAGGCTCATGGCGCGCACTCGGCATTGCTCGCGTCGCTGATGTGCACGCCGAGCGCGCCGACCTCGAAGCCGACCGAGTAGCCGTCGCTGATGCGCGGGTCGAGTGCGCAGTCGCGACCTTCGACGACGCTGGCCGGGTCGCCGCAGTTGCCACCGATGCAGCAGCCCGAGATGACGACGGGGCCGGAGATGCACGGCACGGTGTTGGCCGTCGTCGTCCAGCGGATGAAGTCGATACGGCCATCGCCGTTGGCATCCTGGTCGAGGTGGCCGGCCAGGCCGAGCACCGCGTGCAGCGCGGTAGGGCAATTGGGCAGGAGGGCCGACAGGTCGATGCGGTAGAGCGCCGCGGCCGGTAGGACGCCGCCGAGCTCGCCCCGCAGCGCGGTGATGCCGCTTGCATCGGAGGCGAGGTCGGCTTCGAGGCGTGCGTTCGCGATCGGGAAGGTGCCGAGCGTACCGAGCGCCAACGCGATGTTCGGGGCGGCGGCGGTGAGGTGGCCGGCGACAAGGCCGTTGTCGGGGTGGTCGCCAGCGCGCACGATCACGGGCGGCTGGCAGGCAAAAAAGACGCTGGCATTCAGCTCGGAGCCGGGCGCTTCGAGCCACGGGTAGGGCCCGGTCGTGCGGCAGGCGGGATCGGTACCGGGGTGCAACACGAGATCGAACGTCGGATCGTTGGTGAGGTCGTCGAGCCCGGAGAGGGTCGCGAGCTGGATCACGGCGGCGCTCGCGATGAGGTCGGCGACATAGCGGTCGAGCTGGCTCGCGACCGCGGTCGAGGCGCCGAGGCGGTTGTCGGCGCCGGTATGCGGATCGCGGTCGCCATCCTTGTCGTCGAGGTCGAAGCCGACGGCACCCGAGAGGGCGAGGCGTGTGAGCACGAGCGTCGGCTCGCTCCGGCAATCGGCGCAGCCGTCGCCCGCGCACCTGTTGCCGTCGTCGCAGCCTTCGTTCGCGCTGAGGAGGTGGTCGCCGCAGACGGGCGCGCTGGTTTCGGGCAGCAGCGTGTCCATGGCGACGGTCGTGTCGGTCATGTCGAGGGTATCGGGCGCATCGGGCGTGCTGTCGACGGCCGTATCGGCGGCGATGGTGTCGAGCGCGTCGCCATCGGCCGCGTCGACGCGCGTATCGCTCGCACCCTTCGTTGTGTCGCCGAGGCAGGCGCCCGCTGCGAGCACGCTCAGAAGCATGAGACCAGTCGTGATGTTCATGGGGGCTCCAGCGGAGGACTCTAGCCATCGCGCCAGGGCCGAGCAATCAGATCGGTGTCGCGGCGTGTCGTGGGCAGATCGTTGCCGCGCGGGCGCGTGACAAGTGCCTGGCATCGCGCTACTTCATGGGTAGCCATGACGCTTCTTCTCGGCTTCGATGGTCCATGCTTCCTGCTGCTGACGCTGGCGGGCGAACGACCGCTGTTGCTCGAGTGCCCGGCCGAGCTGCGCGTCGCCGCCCTGGCTCCAGAGGAACCGGCGGCGCTGCAGACGACCACCATGCCGCGGCCGCCGCGGGTCGTGAAGACGCGCTCGCGCATCGATCCCAACCACGTGTGGCAGGACGACCCGCCGCCCCCGTCGGGGCGCGAACGCAGGCCAGAAGTACACATCGATCCGCGCACGGTCTTCAAACGCCACGGCACGGTCGCCATCGTGCCGCGAGCGCGCGGTGACGGGCCAAAGCCGGAGCAAGGCGCCGAGCCGACGCACGACCATGTCCTGGTGCCCGGCAACCCTGGTTTCCGCGCGTCCGAGCAGGGCATCAAGGCGCTCCTGACCTATCTGAGGACCGCGCAGATCATGGCGCCCAAGGCACAGCGCACGGTCGGCGACGAGACGTTCATCGAGCTCCTGCCCGATGCCTTCGCGTACCTCGTTTTCACGGAAGGCATGGCGCCAGCCGGGCTGCCGGCGATGCTCGAAGGCACGCTCTGGTTCGGGCCGAAGGCGGTCGCCCTGCCCTTCCCGGATCCGACGCGCCATACGCTGTTCCGGCTGGAGATCGTCGGCTGCCGCTTCGCGCGCGTGGCCGAAGCGTTCATGGCGCGCGTCCATCAGATCCTCTTGCTGAAGCCCGAGGTGCTGACGACCGCGCACGACCCCGCCCGCCTTCGGGTCAAGGTCCCACGCCTCGCCAGCACGCCCATCCCGCGCTTCGACTTGCAGGAGACCTGATACCGGCTGGGTCGCTGCCGCGTTGAACCTGACGCGCTGCCGCGTTGAACCTGACGCGCTGCCGCGTTGAACCTGACGCGCTGCCGCGTTGAACCTGACGCGCTGCCGCGTTGAACCTGACGCGCTGCCGCGTTGAACCTGACGCGCTGCTGCGTTGAACCTGACGCG
>Ga0105049_10008915_pt1 | contig 11575 bp, 8 predicted proteins | sample MAT06_FD_78087 | JGI IMG/M metagenome (GOLD analysis project Ga0105049, IMG submission 78087) | Freshwater microbial communities from Lake Fryxell liftoff mats and glacier meltwater in Antarctica - MAT-06 | ecosystem: Environmental > Aquatic > Freshwater > Ice > Liftoff microbial mat | place...
CCACAACGTCAGCAGCAGTAAGGGAGTAGCAATGAAATAACGCCCCGATCCGCCCCCTAAATCCCCCAAATTGGGGGACTTTGAAAGGCTCGGAAGTCCCCCAAAAATGGGGGATTTAGGGGGCTAGCAAGCTAGCGCATCCCACTGGGACTTTATTTCAATGCAGATCCCTAACGTCTGAGACGAGGCTTTTGAAAAATAGACTTTGAATGTTTACGCAGGGGCATCAATATTCAAAGTCTATTTTTTTAGGAAAGATTAGTTAAACGTGAAGCTTAATTTTGTATCTACGTAATCTTACGGGGCTGGCACAAAGTCGTGGCCATAGCCCGATCGCGCCCCTACCTTAACCACTACAAGCTGCATGGGTTGGTTGCGATCGCCCGATGGCAAAAACTTCACTGTACCCGTTGCGCCTTGAAACGTGAAACCTGGCTGGGCGATCGCTTGTAACACGGTTTGGCGATCGCCCCCACTTTTCAAGCCTTCTGCTAACGTCATCGCCGCATCATACGCCATTGCCGTCCGCCAATTAACATCGCCTCCCCAAAGCTGCCGTGACTCTTGGGCAAAAGGCGAATTAGGGTTTGACAACAAAATCCAAGGAACCGCTACCACCATACCTGCCGCCGCGCCGCCTGTTTGCAGCACCTTGGGGTTGTATAAGCTATCGCCGCCCAAAATTTGTAGCCGCTGCTGATTCGCTGTAATAACCTGTAGAGCGGGGGCAAGCGTGGCTGTGTTCGCTGCCAACACTAAAACCTGCGCCCCTTGTTTGGCAGCTTGGTCTACCGATTCAGCGGCTCTAAATGCCGGACTTGCCAGGTCATATTCAGCCACTATCGAACCGCCATCGCTGGTTAATGCTGTCGTAAATTCTTCTTTGAGAGATTTGCTGTAGGAACTTTCAGAATTGTAATAGAGGGCTGCATTTTGCTTTTGCAGCGTGTTGAGCATGTAGCGCGATAAAGCAGATGCTGTGAAGCGATCGCTCGGCACCGTCCGATACACGGCGTTCCCCAAGCTCGAAATCTGCACAGAGGTACTCGTGGGAGAAATCATGACTAATCCTCCCTGTTGATAGATAGTTCCGGCTGCGAGGGTCGCATCACTGCCAAAATGCCCAATTACGCCCAGTACTGAGGCATCCTGGACTAACGCTGTTGCGACTTCTTTAGAAGTGTTAGGGTCGTTATCATCGTTAACAATCAAGACCTTAAGCCGTACACCGTTGATACCGCCTGCCTGATTCACCTGGGCCTGAGCTTGAGCCACCCCTCTCAGAATTTCTGATGCCGGGTTGCTAGACTCGGTGGCAGGAACAGCGACGGCGATAGTGTAAGCCCTCTGAGCGCCAATTTTGGCATTGTTGAGGTAAATCAGAGATTCTGGGTCATTGCGGTTGCTCCGAAGGGCGACTTGGAAAGAAGCGATCGCCCCTGGAAAGTTTTGAGCCGCGATCGCTGCCGCCCCATTTTTCTTATCAGTCGAAGCCCCCTCAACCATCAGCAGTTTCTCGCCTAAACTCAGGCGATCTTTCAGCGATGAAGAATTATTAGGGTCAGAGTTAGCATTAGGAGACGTTTGGTTTGGGTTATTTGCCGAGGGTTGACTGGCTCCAAACCGATTGGCAAACCACCACAACCCACCCCCAATCAGGGCTAGGGTAACCAATAGAGACAGAATGAGTGCGGGAGTATCGTTTTTCTGGGACATGGAAGGCTCAAAATCAACAGAATCATACAAGCCCAGATTAACGCCTAAAACAACCGAGAAAGCAGATTGTAAATCAGACGAAACACCGTTGCTACTGCCACTGCAATAAGTGCTGAAAAAACAGCTACTAGCAAAATTACCTGAATGGGTGTTCCCGTCACTCCCAGGGTGCCAATAATCCCGCTCAAAAAGGGAACAAACAGGACTAGTGCCAGCGTAATCGCGGCAATAATCATCAAGTCAACTTTTTCAATCCAGCGCCGCGACTGAGCAAACACCATAACACCTAAAACTCCTGCCAGAACTAGCCAAAAACTAGGGTTGATCGCAGTTCCCAGCAGGCTAGCCAGGGCGATCGCCAGCAACCCGCCCTCAAACCCAGTAAATGCAGCCCCACCCAAAATTTCTAACGTCGAAAAGGGGCGCTGTTTAACAGGAGTCACGGGTGCCGGCTTAGGCGCGATCGGCGGCGCAGGGGCAACGGGAGCAGGCGGAGGAGAAATCACGGGCGATCGCCCTGAACGAGGTGCCGGACTGGGTGTAGGACTGGGCGTAGGACTGGGCGCTGGACTGGGTGCCGCAGCCGTAGGTTTTAACGCCGCTAACACCTCATCTGCCGATTGAAAGCGTTGGCTAGGCGTGGGCAGCAGCATTCGGTCAAACACTTGGGTGAGGCGATCGCTGATCTTTACTTCTGATTGCCACTTCCAGCTATTGCTATAGGCATCATAAAGTTCACTCGGGTCTTTTGCGGTCAGCAACATTAGGCAAGTCACTGCCAACGCATACAAATCAGTTGCAGGGTATACCACATTGCCCTGCATCTGCTCGGGCGGCGCAAACCCCATTGAGTAAATGCCTGTAGAGGCTCTCCCCGCCCCTGCCAAAGGAGCCGTCGCCACTTGCTTAACTGCCCCAAAATCTAGCAGATAAAACCGCCCATCCCGACGGCGCATAATGTTCGAGGGCTTAATGTCTCGGTGAATAGAGCCGTTCTCATGGACAAATTTAAGCACCTTGAGGATTTCTTCTAGCAGCTCAATCACACCCGCCTCAGAAAACTTGCCCTTCTGAGCCAGTTCCTCCTCCATGTTCTGCCCATCGATGAATTCTTGGACTAGGTAGAAGAAGCGATCGGGCTTACTAGCATTGCGGTTCGGCACATCCAGTTCAAAAAATGCCAACAGGTCAGGGATTTGCGGATGGTTGCCCAGTTGCTCTAACACCTGTCCTTCTCGCTCAAATAGGCTTTGCGCCAGTTGCAGTTGATCGGGGGATAAATCGCCCGAAGGCTGGAATTGCTTAACCACGCATTGTCGCATCGCAGGCGTGTAGCGATCGCGCGCCAAATACGCGGCACCAAAGCCACCTTGCCCCAATAGTCGAATAGGCAAATACCGCCCCAACAGCATCAGCGGCATTCCACACGTCGTGCAAAATTTTTGCTGAATGGTTTTTAAGGTCGTGATGTCATCTAAATCTGCAAAATGATTGACGGGGCGAGGACAACTGGGACGAGTGCAGCAAATTTCCATAGAGGTGCATACGGGCGAAGAGAAAAGCTTGATCCACCCAACTCAAGATGGCACATGCGGTGCATCGCCTATCAGTGTATCGTCTAAGTTGTTTCCAGCGTCAGAGGCGTTAAGGTTTCGGGCTTTGCCCCGTTTTCTTCGGGCGGTGCTGGCTTGTAGGTGGCAAACTGAGGCAAAATCTCGGCAGTAAAGGCTTCAGCCGCCTTAGACCGATAGCGGTTAGGGTTAACAATGACTGATAAAGTTCGGTTAACCACTACCCCCTCAATGCGGGATCGTTGAAGCACACCCATCTGCAATTCTTTTTCAATGGCAGAGATAGAGACAAATGCCGCGCCTAAGCCTGCCTGAACTGCGTTCTTAATCGCCTCAATGGTATTTAGCTCCATCTCAATCTTTAGCCGTCGGGTGTCAATGCCGCAGCGGGTCAACACCTGGTCGATCACCTTGCGAATGGTTGACTGAGAATCTAGCGCGATGAACTGGAGCTTATACAAATCGTCTTTCTCAATGTGTCCTGCCCTCGCCAACGGATGAAACACAGGCAGAATCAGCGCCAGCTCATCTTCGGCATAGGGAATGATATCGAGAGAGTCGTGCAGCTCGGGGGGGATTTCGCCCCCAATAATTGCCAAGTCAATTTGTCCGTTGGCAACACTCCAAGCGGTGCGTCGAGTGGAGTGAACGTGGAGCTGTACTGCCACATCGGGATATTTTTGGCGAAACAGCCCTAGCATTCGGGGTAGCAGGTAGGTGCCTGTGGTTTGGCTAGCGCCGACAATCAGCGTGCCGCCTTGCAGGTTTTGCAAATCTTCGATCGCCCGACAAGTTTCTTGGCACAGGCTAAGAATGCGATCGCCATAGCTCAAGAGCAGATGCCCTGCCTCTGTTAACTGCGCTCGTCTACCGCCTCGGTCGAACAGCGGAACATCAAGCTGCCTTTCCAGGTTCTGCACCTGAAGACTGACCGCCGGTTGAGACACATAAAGACTATCAGCAGCCCGCTTAAAACTTCCTTCAGCGGCGATCGCCTTAAGAATGCGTAACTGATCCAAAGTAAAAGGAAGATCAGACATATCTAATTTAATCTGAAACGAAAAGGAAGCCTGACAACAAAACGAATAAACGGGGCTTGGCAGATCACAGTTTGACCTACAACAGGCTTAGAGGATGTTTGAAAAGTCGTCGGTGTTACATCAGAGTGTAAGGGCGCGGCATCCGGACGACCACTTTTCGGTGAGTCCGAGAAATTTTGTGCCGAATGCCAAGCCCCTAACGATGATTGGCGATACTTTTCAAACATCCTCTTAGACAAACATCTTAATTAACTCTTACCTACCTTAAGGCTTTTGGAGAACCAACGAACATCTAGACAGGGTTGAATGTTACTTTTACCCAGACATCGGCTGAATTGCGGCTGAGAGACCATCAAATCGAATCAAACAATTGTATCTGAAACTCCTGATAGATTTGGTTTTTCCGCATTCGCCCTATGCAGTTTTATGAAGCGCGATCGCTCTGCTTTTACGGGTATCATCCGTACTCATGCTGTAACTGACGCAGTGGAGAGTTTTTAGGGCATTTCATGAAGCAAGAAGCAATCCAAAATTTCTTGAACTTACCAGGTCTGGGTGGGGTTGCCCTCTTGAATGGGCGATCGCGTCCGTATTTTCATGGATTCCGCCAGTCTCTCAACTCCAATCAACGCGAAGCCCTGGCTCAAGGGATTCAGCAGGTGATTGATACAACGCCTGCCGATTTTCAAAGCTTTGAGTTTTACTTCAGCGAGCATCGAGTTTATGTTTATAAGCTTGACTACGGGACGACGCTCTTGGTGGTCGTCCGCCCGAGTCAGGTTGCCGCTGATTACCATGCCCAGATTGAGGCGGTCAAGGATATTTTGAGGGCTGAGGAAGATCGGGCGATCGCCACTTTTCAAACCCTGGCTGCCCAGTCAGTTCCGAACAATCATCCCAGCTTCTTGACCCAAACTCCTGTAACCCTGATCCAACCTCCCGACTCCATTGTCAGCCTTAAAGAAACCCTGACCACGATTAACCATCTCAGTAAACTTGCGACCCAGTATTTGGGCACTATAGTAGTCATCAATTATTGGAAAAATAGCCGCCCTGAATCAGATTGGTTAAAGCTGTTTCAGGTTGAGCGATCGGCTCAGTTGATCTTTTTAGGGCAAACTACCTCCAATATCTCTGATGCCTCAGCCCTCACCCTAGAACAACATGAATTGATGCAAGCCTGGGCTGCTGCGTTTATTAAACGTTGCTCAAAAGTAATTCGTGACTTTCCCAAAATGGTCAAACAGATGACCCTCAGCGATCGCCAAAAAGCCTTCCTACTGACCGCACACCCCCCTACCCCGCCGGAGAATTAGACTGCATGGCTAAAACTGTCAGATTAGAACCGATCGCCCAAGAGACTTCTGTTGCCACCAACGACAACCTCCTGTCGGTTTTGCTCAACAAAGATCTGGATGTACTGCGAGAATGTGGTGGACGCGGCATGTGCGCCACCTGCCACGTTTATGTCCGTGAGGGCATGGAAGGGCTTTCTCCCATTAACCGCCGCGAACAACGAACGCTAGAAGTCATTACCTCCTGTAAAACCAACTCGCGCCTTGCTTGCCAAGCTTGTGTCTTGAGCAACGGCGTCGTGGTGGAATTGCCTCCGGGGATGTACATTAACTCCATTAAAGACATTGAAGATTTGATTGGGCGACGGGCTGAGCAAAACTTGTTGCACTCTGTAACCGGGCAAGTGTTGGTCGAACAAGGGAAGTTGATCACGCGATCGATACTTAGGCAAATTGAAACTACTACAAACTTCCAGTTCTCAGAGTTCTTCAACAAGAGTAACGATGTTTAGCGGGTCAGCACGCTAAATGCGCACAAAAAAGCGGGGTTTGCTAGAAACCCCGCCACATTAGGAAGAAAGATCAGTATTTAATTCGCCTTAAGTCAAAGCTTCCAGGTAATCTTTGACTCGGTTGCGACGCTTGGGCTGACGCAGCTTTTGCAACGCTTTTGCCTCAATTTGCCGAACCCGCTCGCGCGATAGGTCAAGGGCACGCCCAATCTCTGCTAAAGAGTAGGGCTGACCATCGCCTAACCCAAATCGCATTTTAATCACATCTTGTTCACGGCTAGTCAGGTCGGTTAGAAGCTGCTGCAAATCCCGGTGGAGTGCTTCCCGCATCAACATGTCTTCAGGGGACACGCCATCGGTTTCCAATAGGTCGCCTAGTTCAGTATCACGATCTTTACCGACTTTGGTTTCTAGTGAAACCGCCCGAGGAACTCGCAGCAGCACCTCACGCACTTGTGCCGCTGTCATGTCTAGCTCGACCGCAATGTCTTCTAGGGTGGGCACTCTCCCTTTTTCCTGGGAGATTTTGCGCTGTGCCTTTTTGATTTTGTTCAGCTTCTCGGTGATGTGAACGGGGAGGCGAATCGTCCGGCTTTGCGTGGCGATCGCCCGAGTAATGCCCTGCCGAATCCACCAGTAGGCGTAGGTGCTAAACCGATAGCCTTTGGTGGGGTCAAACTTTTCGACTGCTCGCTCTAAGCCCAGGGTGCCTTCTTGAATCAAGTCCAGAAGCTCTAGCCCTCGGTTCTGATATTTCTTGGCGACAGAAACCACCAGACGCAGATTGGCTTTGATCATGTGATCTTTAGCGCGGGTGCCTTCTGCTTTAATGTGGTCTAGCTCTTCGACCGCCACCTCGACAATTTCTGCCCAGCGGCGTTTGCCCGCTGCCAAAATGGGTTTGAGTTCAGTCACAGAAACGCCGCCTTCAGATGCCCAGCGCTCTAAAGATGGACGGTGCCCTAAGGTAGAGGCAAGGCGATCGTGGGCTTCGATCAGTTGAACATATTGCTTAATTTGAGGATCGCCTTCGGCAGCAAGATTGCGGCGCTCGACTAGGGTCATATAACGCTGAACGTTTTGCGCTTCAGAAACTTCTTCGTCTCGACCTAACAGGTGAACACGACCAATTTCTTGAAGGTAAAGACGCACAAGGTCGGTGGTGCGACGACCTGCGTTTTTGTTTAGACCTGCAGAGTCAGAATATTCGAGTTCGAGGCTGACCACATCTTGCTCAAGTTGGTCAACATCGGGTTCGAGTTCGTCATCGTCGCGTCGTTGAAAGTTAACGACACTGGTTGACCCTTCGTAGTCTGCATCAGCGTAACTGTTTTGTGCTGTCATAGCGTTCGTCTCAACTGCTCCAAATGATAGGGGCGTTTCTACTGATTTAATGAATATTGTTCCCAGTAGTAGGGGCTAATGATCTAGGACTCTAAAAGGATGCCCAGAGTTTCCTTGTCCCATACTTTATTTATGTTTATTCAGTCATCGGGGTGAAGAAGCTGGATCTGATGCCTGCTTTGTTGAGCTGAGATTAGAATTGGGCTGAGATTAGAATACCCAGGGTTTAGTGTTGCAGTGTTACCCATACAGAATACAGTCCCCGTTAGGGTACTTCCTGATAGAGTTAGTGAAGGGTCGATGAAGATATCAGATTCTCCCATTATTCATTTTTCAGAGGTTTGACATTCACTGCTTGGCAAACCCAACGCGGGCGATCGCTTCTTTGACAAATACTTTGACAAACTCATCCCGTTGATTCAGCCGAAATTGCTCTTGCACGACTTGGCTCATGCCGCCATCGCCCCAGTCTTGGTCTCGTCGGAAGTACTCAATAAAGCTTTTGCCCGCAATGCGGATCAGGTAGGCGGCGGTTGCGCCTTGAATGGCTTTACCCACGAGAAAGGTGCCGATGTTGGTTTGGAGGGCGATCGAGAAAATTTCGATCGCGCCTCTTACAACGCCCAAACTTACTAAAGTTTTTGCTAGAGAAATAGCCAGCTCTTTGCCGCGCTCTAGGTTAATGTCACAGCCGTAGACTTGCCCTAGCTCTACAACCATTTGGGCGTTAATTGCGGCAGTAGCGAGCAGATCAATAACGGGCGGCGTGGCAGATACAACTCCAGCGCCGATCCATTGATAGCGATCGACAATTTTTTCTGCCTGCCGCAGCCTTTGCGCATCAATGAGCTGGCGGGTTTCTTCGCCCAAGCGCTGAGATTGGAGCAGGATATTGTCTGCAACCAAGTCTTCGCCTTCTGCCCGGAGGACGGCTGCCATGCGGCGGAGTAGTGGCACAATATTGGACTCGGGCTGGAAGAGTTCGCCGTTGTCGAGCCAGACGGGCTGAGGATTGGCGGTGATCGCCACAACATCGGCAGGCTGACTAAAGCTTCTAACTCGTTCCTGAATCCGCTCTAAAATTGCCGCTTGTTCATCGGTGGGGTAAAGGTCGGTTTTGTTAAGTAGAATAAGCGATCGCTTGCCAATTTCCACCAATGTACGCAGGGGATCGTATTCAGATTGGCGCAGGTCGTTGTCGAGGACGAATAGAAGTAAGTCGGCTTCGGCAGCAAGTTGGCGGGCATGGCGATCGCGCTCCGTTCCGGCAATGCCTGCTTCTAAGATTCCTGGAGTGTCAGTAATTTGAACTTCCCGGTCTAAGCCCCTTAAGCGAAATTGATAAGTTTCGCCGATTGTGGTGGTGCCCATCGGTGCGCCAACTTTTCCCACAATCCGCCCCATAATTGCATTGACGATCGATGTTTTACCTGCCGAGCCTGTGCCAAACACCACGACCCGCAACTCTCGCCGAGACAGGTTTTCCTCAATCTCGCGGGTGCGTTCTAGTAAGGCTTGTCGGGTAATTTCATTTTGAATTTGGTCAACCTGCTGCCGAACGGCTTGCAGGTTTGCTGTTGCCGCTTCGGTTTTTTCTACAGGAGCTTTGGGCAGGGAACGCCGCTGTTTAGGGCGAAGAAATAGGAAAGCGTAGTAGGCGATCGCGGCTACCAAGGCTACAACTAGTAACAGCAGCAACACAGACAAAACGTTCGCTAATAGAGGAGAGGCTGTAGCGACGCTGACATAAATCCGCGACAGTGAGTCAGTCAACCAGATCATCAAGCCTAAGGTAAGGATGATGCCAACAATAATAGTCAGAAGGCGCGATCGAGACATCAATAGCTCCGACTTTCCCAAAGAAATAAGATAATTCTGAATAGTAAACCAAAAACCCAGTAGCAGTCCAAGGAACTTGAAAAGCTCTTGAACTACGGCTGGCGATACATCATCAGAAGATCTCTCATCGCTTGCGAAAGGTACAGCGCTTATTCTCTAGAGAAGCTATTACTTCTGCGGTTGCCACTGCCGCTTTCTTCGCGGGGCTTCGCCTTGTTAACTCTGATTTCTCGACCGAGCCATTCTGCTCCGTCTAGCTCAGCGATCGCAGCATCTTCTTTGGCTTCGCTCGACATTTCTACAAATGCAAAACCGCGTTTTCTGCCTGTCTCTCTGTCTGTTGGAAGGCTAACACGACTGACTTCGCCGTATTCCGCAAAAACCTCTTTCAAGTCATCTTCTGTAGCCTGAAAAGACAGGTTGCCAACGTAAATAGTCACGATCCTCTCCAAACCATTTGAAATACAGGACACAGCTTGATATCAGCTCCCAGGAACAGATTATTCCTCTGGGCTTCACCACCGCTGATTTGTTTGCAATCATAGCCGATTTGCCTAAAAAACGCAGCAAACGGTCAACCTATTTTTCGCTTTTTGGAACGTTCATTTCTTTTTTAATACTGCCAATTAAAAATTGTCGAAATGCATGGAAGCCTACTAACGAACGATCTTTCCCATGTAATCGCCCCATATCCGCGCAGCATCTCCACTGCTCCCGCTGGTGGGGGTATTGTCATCGTTTCCCAACCAAATTCCGGTGACTAATGTTTGACTGGGAATGTATCCAACAAACCACAGGTCGATATTGTTATTGGTGGTTCCTGTTTTGCCTGCTTCGCCCAGTCCTAAAGCGGCAGCGCGTCCGGTGCCAGATTGCACAACGCCTTGGAGCAGTGAAGTCATGGTGCCTGCCACTTGGGGATCAAGGATAGGAACGTTGGCTTTGGCGTCTTTTGTATAGTCGTAGATGAGGCGGCAGGTGTTGCGATCGTTGATGTTAGTGCATTCGCTGCCGTCGAGGATGCGGTTAATCGTGTGGGCTGGGTTGCGAACACCTTGATTGGCGAGGACACCGAAGGCGCTGGTAAGTTCTAGCGGGGTAACTTCGCTTTGCCCTAGAATCAAGCCGGGGACGGGGTTAAGTTTGGCGGTGATGCCCATGCGCTGAGCGGTTCGCTCGATGTTGCCGAGTCCAACATCTTGGGCAATGCGAAGGGCGATCGCGTTTTCAGAGGCAGCAATGCCGCTGTACATATCCATGCTGCCACCACCAGAGCGACAGCCATCGAAAGTTATTCCACCCCAGTCTAGGGGAGCGCAGGAGTAGGCGGTGTTAGGAGAAATACCCTGTTCGAGGGCAGCGGTATAGGCAAAAACTTTGAAGGTTGATCCCGGTTGCCTCAGGGCTTGGGTAGCGCGGTTAAACTGGCTGGCTTGATAGTCAATGCCGCCGACCATTGCCAATACTGCGCCTGTACTGGCGTTAAGGGTAACGACTGCGCCTTGGGAAAAACCGCCTGAGCCGCCGAACGTGTTGACACCGTTACGTAAGGCAGCTTCTGCTTGGGCTTGAATTTTGGCGTCGAGACTGCTTTCGACAATGAAGTTGCCTTCTTGGGCCAGTTGGGTGCCGAGGAGAGTTTCGAGTTCGGTGAAGATATTGCTATAGAAGTAGGGCGCGATCGTACTTTGGAGTTCTTGAATCGCATCGGGGTTGATATCGATGCGCGATCGCCTTGCCCGTTGGGCTTCTTCCAGGCTATTACTGCCTTGTTGCGCCATGTTGTTAATGACGCGATCGCGGTACTGTACCGCTGCATCATAGTCTTGCACAGGGTTGAAGCGATTGGGTGCGGGTAAAATGCCAACTAGCGTGGCCGCCTCTGAAAGCGTCAGTTCTTTGGCAGATTTACCAAAATAAAATTGCGACGCATCTTCAAACCCATAAAGACTGTTGCCTAAGTAGACGCGGTTGAGATAGGTCAGCATTAAAAAGTCTTTACTGTAAACGGTTTCTAGCTTAAGAGCAGCGATCGCCTCTCGCAGTTTCCGCCCAGACGAGTCATCAGTTCCGACATAGTCTCTAAAAATGCTGCGCGCCAACTGTTGGGTAATAGTACTGCCGCCTTCCCGAATTTTGCCTTCGCGCAGGTTGGTGACCAAAGCCCGCAGAATGCCGAGCGGGTCAACGCCAAAGTGCCAGTTGTAGCGAACATCTTCGGAGGCAATGACCGCTTTAGGTAGGTATGAAGAATATTC
>Ga0105049_10008916_pt1 | contig 11575 bp, 13 predicted proteins | sample MAT06_FD_78087 | JGI IMG/M metagenome (GOLD analysis project Ga0105049, IMG submission 78087) | Freshwater microbial communities from Lake Fryxell liftoff mats and glacier meltwater in Antarctica - MAT-06 | ecosystem: Environmental > Aquatic > Freshwater > Ice > Liftoff microbial mat | place...
GCCGCCCGAGCTTCCCACGGAGGTCTGGATCAATAAACCTGGTAGCTCATAGGCAATACTCACTAAACTCCGTCTCCGAGTGTCTCAAAGTCATTGACACGTTCCGCTTTGGTGCGGGTCAGGCCGTCCTTGGCGGGCGACTGGCATCTACCGTCCTGAATCCGATGAAAAGAAATGCCCAGATGGCAGCAGTCTGAGATCTCAAGAGGAAGCGATTCAGGAGATCACGCGCCGCCTCGGCGAGTATTACTAGCCGTTGAAGGTCTATCTCTTCGGGTCCACCTTCGGCGGTGAAGGCGGAGAAAACGGGGCCATCCACGGGCATACACGGGATGGTACGATTTTCCCGGATGGTACGATTTTTCCGCAAGTTCCCTCAAATCAAACACTTGCCGACTTCCTCCTGCACAAAACCACCGCCCCTACCGAGTTTTTTGCAAAATAAGTGAGAATTTCCCTCGCCAATGCGGGTAACCCTACCCATCCGACGTGCCCCTAACTTCTTTGCTCGCAAAATGTAGGAGAAAGCGGCCGAATCCTCCCGGCCCTGGCAGGCAAGAATTTGGCCCAATCGAATTCGCGCCACATCTGGGCAAGCGTAACGCAGCCTGGCGACGGGGCGCCGAGGTGTATCGCCGCTTCGTGCGCCTCCGTTGGCGTCGCGCTGCGGATTGGCTGGTCGGCGCCCCGCAGCTCTCCCTTATGTATATTGCAAAAATGCAATAATGTAGACGGATGGCGTGGATCGTAAAGCTCCTTGATGACCGCGTTCGAGAAGAGCTTGACGCCCTGCCTTTCGACAGGCAAGCCCGGTTTCGCCGGATTGTGGAGTTGATTCAGGGGTAGGGTCTCGAACGGGTGCGTCAGCCTCATGTTAAGCATCTCGAAAGCTCTTTGTGGGAGATGCGCATTAAGAGATAGGACGGAATCTCCAGGGCGATCTACGTTACGGCAAGCGGCCACCGCGTTGTCGTGGTCCGGGTATTCGTCAAAAAAAGCCAAAAAACGCCCAGACGGGAAATCGATCTCGCCCTGGAAAGAGTCAAGGAGGTAAAGAGCCAATGAAACGTACCCGTGTCGATGATTTGCACAAAGCCTGGATGAAGGAACCAAAGTACCGGCGCGAGTATGAAGCGCTCGAAGAGGAGTTCTCTCTTACCGCCGCCCTGATCGAGGCCCGATCCCGCGCCGGATTAACGCAAGAGGAGGTAGCCCGCCGCATGAAGACGACCCAGGCAGTCGTGGCGCGGCTGGAAGGCGGCGGCAGTATGCCATCCACGCGCACCTTGGAAAAATACGCGAAGGCGACAGGAAGTCGTTTGCGGATCAGCTTCGAGCCGGAGCTAGCCCCCGCCCTGTGAGTGAGTGCCCGGCTTGTGAATGAACCGGCCCGCCGCCAACCCGCCCCTACGGCTGAACCAGCGCTGCCTTCCCGGTGCCGGGCACTTTCCCGCGCTTATCCGGCTATGGAAAGAGGGGCATGCACGGGGTGGTACAGTTCGCTGGGGTGGTACAGTTCTCTGGGGTGGTACAGTTCTCTGGGGTGGTACAGTTCTCTAACAAACCCCCTAAAATGCACCACTTGCCGACTTCCTTCTGCACAAAACGACCGTACAAACGCACTTTTCGCGAACGTGCCCCAGAAAAGAGCGGCCAAGTCGCCGTGCTACTGCTCCACCTCATCGGCGCATGACGGGACGAGCAAGCACGGGCCGGATTTTGATGCGGGACCCCACAGCTTGCGCTGCGGGCTAGAAGGGCCACCGGTGACGCCCGCCGGCACTGTAATGTTGAATGGGTAGAGGCCAACAAAACCCGCCGCCAATCCCACATTACCCACGGGCGCATTCACCTGGCCGAACCGCGCAGTGAAGTTAAGGAGCGCGTTCGCCGCGTCGTAATTACGCATACGAGCGCCAACAAGGGGCAACTTAGGGCTATGCCCAGAATTTGTCCGACGATCGGGCGAGAGTGTCTAAACCGCTACGCGGTAGGGGAAAAGGGTAGAGGCTGATAGAGACAGGTTGCCGGTAGCGGCGAAGTCTTCAGCGCGGATTAGAGCGAAAAGTATGCCCTAGCGTCCGCCGATGGCGGCCACCACCATTTGCAGCGTCTTGCCGGTGGAGTCGCCGATGACTTTCGGGTCGCCGGGCTTCCAGTTCGCCCGCGACCCAGCGTAAGTGTATTTCACCGGCAGCCGGGTCAAGGCGGGGTCGTATTGGCCTTCCGTGCCGCCCATTTTGTAGATCACCAGATCGAGCGAAGGTACCACATAAATCGCATAGCCGCCAGAGCCACCCTTCCAGTAAGCGTCACGCGGCACGTCGGCTAAGTTGCCGTTCTCATTTACATTGAAATTAAAGCTGTGTTGATAGTGCGGGTTGTATTTCACCATGCGACCGCACAGCTTGGCGAATTCGGCCGGGAGAATCTGCTGCTTGGCCCACTTCCCTTCGTGTAACATCAGATAACCAAAACGCAGCATGTCGGTGGAACGGACCGCGATACTGCCGCCGCCAGGAGTATGCAGCATGCGCCCGTCGGCATCGATGCCGCTCTTTAACTTAGGCCGGTACATGGCGTAGCCCCAGGTGCCGAAGCCCAAAGGCTTGGTGAGTTTCTGACGCATATATTCTTCCATCTCCATGCCGGTGAGCCGGCGCACGATCATGGCCGGAATATGGCTCGAAGAAGTGGTGTAGGAGTAACAGTCGCCGGGCGCGCACCACAAACTCTGTTTCATGGCGAAATCATCCGTGGTGGACCAGGGGCCGTTATCTTCGGTAGGATGCTCCCAAGTTTGTTTGACGCCTTTGACATAAACCGGATTGGTGCCGCGAATGCCGCCGGACATGGAGAGTAAGTGGCCCAAGGAAATATCGGCCTTGCGCGGATCGTCCAAGGGAAAGTAAGCGGCGGGAAGATAGTCCGGAGTAAATACCTTTTGATCGAGCCCTTCGGGAATTAGCTTGGCTTTTTCCCGCAGCATGATGCCGACGGCGACGCTGGTGAAGGCTTTGCCGCAGGAGGCGAGTTCCGGCAGGGCTTCGCGATGGCCGCGGCCGAAGTAACGCTCGTAGACGAGGTGGCCGCGCCGGACGACGAGCAGGCCACCATGCTGGCTGGTTTGCTGGACATAGTGGAAGGCGGCATCGAGCTTGGATAAGTCGAGGCCGGTTACTTGCTGGATCTTGGCCGGGTCCTGGAGGGTGCGCCAGCCGCCCTGGGCGTCAGGTGGCGGAAAGTAATCGGCAGCCCAGGCGCAAACCGTGGCGAGAAAGAGAGAGCGAATCAGGTTAGTCAGCACGCCCAACATCGTACAACGTGTCGACGTCCAATTTGGCAACCTGACGGAGGCGCGCACCTAGATCGGCGGCGGCAAAGGGGAGGTCAGAGTAGGCAAGAACGCGGGGGATGAAGTCGGCCATGGGCAGCGTGTAGTCGTCGATGCTCGCGGTGTGACGGTAGGAAGGGATCTCTCCAGCCAGGGTGAGGCGCGTAATGGCAGGCTCAATGACGGTGGCGAGCAAGGCGGGCACAATGAGGCGGCCGCTGGCGGCGACCTCAACGGTGAGTCCGCGAGCCCGCAGCGCCGCCACCACGGCGAGGATATCGGTGATGCGTTGCCCCACTAAGGGCCGACCGAGCATCAGCGAACCCCAGGCCCAGAACTCTTCTTCGAAGTGCGAGATGGCATAGGGCGCCGCGCCGCGCCCCAGGGCGGGGCGAAGATCACCCAGCCCGCGCACATCGGCCGCGCAAACGGCGACGCCCGCCAAGGCGAGCCGGTGGTAAAGGTTGCCTTCCTGCCAGCGCGCGGACTTCCCCGCCGACTCTAGCAACAACACGCAGTGCCGGGCCTCGCGGCGAGCGTAGAGCCAAGCCGGCAGGAACACCTCAGGCTCGCTCTGCACCTCCATGCCGCTGATACTCACCGCCCCAAAGCGAGTTTGGGCGACGGGAACCAGACGCGCGGCGGGCCGTGGCTCGGCGCCGGTGAGCTTTGCCCAATCGACGGGTGCCGTCGTGGGCGAGGGAATCAGTTGCCGTGAGGTGCGGCTCGCAAAGTCCCGCATCGTGTTACCCGTGGGGCCGCACCAGAGCGTCTCGTCGGGCTCCGGAGTGACGGGCGGTTCTTCGTTGATCTGCTTGGCGGAACCTTGCAGCCAGCGTTCGAACCACTGATAGATCTCGATCCGCAAAGGCTCGCTGAGGCTGTGCGGCAGCGGCGTTTCCTGCCAGCGGAGGCGATCGGGATGGCCCAGGGTGGCATAGACCTTTTCGAAGCGCGCAAACTCCTGCCGGCCATCGATCAAGTAGTTCGGCGAGTAAGTGCCTTCGAAATCACGACCGCTCATGACGAAGAGCAGGGGCTTCGGAGCGAGCGGATACAAGGTGTCCCAACGGTCGAAACCCGCGGGACCGGCACCCACGAAGTTCTGCTCGGCGTCGTCGACGGAGCCGGGCGGGATGAAATCGCGCACGGCGTGGTTTTCGGTGTTGCCGCAGGAGACGGCGGCGCAGGCGAGGCGACTGTCCACGGCGGCGAGGAACATGGTGAGGGTGCCGCCACCGGAAGTGCCAGTGGAAGCGAGGCGCGCCGGATCGACGGCGGGGTGAGCGGCGAGCACGTCGAGGCTGCGGACGGCGTCCCAGGTTTGGATCTGGGTGGAGGTTAGGCCGGCGAGCAATAGCTGGCGGCCGGGCACGGTGTGTTCGTCATCGGCCGAGGGGAGGCGCGTCAAAACACCGCCGTTGGGGCGCGGATAGTAGGTCCGCTCGCCTTGCCCCTGGGGGTCGAAGGCCAGCACCACGTAGCCCAGCTTGGCTAGCCCTTGGCAGCATTTTTGGTAGGGCTCGGCGGCTTTGCCATTGAGGCTGTGGCCCATTTGGAAGAGCACGCCGGGCAGGCGGCCGGTGCGGTTGGGCAGATAGAGGTTGGCGGTGACCACGAAGCCGGGCTGGCTTTCGTAGACGATTTTCTCCACCCGGTAGCCGTCGCGCCGAAACTCGCCGACGGTGCGCAGATTTAGCGGCGTGCGCGCGGGCTCGCCTCCGGTCAGCTTCCAGAAGGTCTGGCGGGCCCATTTCTGGCGGCTTTCGATGGCCGGCTTGGTCACCAGCGCATCGAGCGCGCGCTGCCGCCGCAGGTAGGCCTCCCGGGCCAGGCGTGTGAGATAATCGGGTAGGGCGCGTGAGTAGGTGCGATAGTGCACCGTCTGGGGAGCGAGCGCCAGGGCTAGAATCTCGCGACGAGTCATCCTGGTACTGTAACAGCTTTCACGCTTACCCTAAAGGAATGAACAACTTCGCCTATTGGGTGGCGAAGGGCTCCAGAACCCGCTATTCTGTAGGGGAGTTAAATTAAGGAAGTTAGTTATGAATCACACTGCGATCATGAAAGTCTACGAAGCGAAGAAGCGCACGGACATTCCCGCCATTCAAATTGGGGACACGCTCCGCGTGCAAGTCCGCATCCGTGAAGGGGAAAAGGAGCGGTTGCAGGCGTTCGAAGGCACCTTGATCGCGCAGCAGGGTTCGCAGTTGGGTGAAACGATCACCCTTCGCAAGATCAGCTTCGGCCACGGCGTCGAAAGAATCTTCCCCTTGCATGGCCCAATTTTGGACCGCATTGAGATCATCCGCACCGGCCGCGTGCGCCGGGCAAAGCTTTACTATCTGCGCGCCTTGCGCGGCAAAGCGGCCCGTCTGCGCGAACGCGAGACTCGCTAACTCTTTCCATTCACAGGACTCTTCCAACTGCGCGCCACCTGCCACAGTGCGTTTGAGCGTCGGGCCCGGAAACGGGGCTTCCATCTCATCGCCGGTGTGGATGAAGTGGGGCGCGGTTGTTTGTTTGGGCCTGTGGTGGCCGCAGCGGTAATTCTGCCGCCGAATCACGGAATTCGCGGGCTCAATGACAGTAAACTGCTGGATGCCCAAGAGCGTGAGCGGCTCGATGTTCGTATCCGGGCCTGCGCGATCGCCTGGGCCATTGGACGCGGCGAAGTGAACGAAATCGACCAGATCAACATCCTGCAAGCGAGCCGTTTGGCCATGCGCCGGGCGGTGGAAGCACTCACGACGCGTCCGCAGTTGCTGCTGGTGGATGCGGTGACCGTGGAGACGGCAATTCCCCAGAAGGCCTTAATTAAAGGCGATGCGCGCTCGCATTCGATTGCCGCGGCGTCTATCGTCGCCAAGGTCTTCCGGGACGATTTGATGCAAACCTGGGACGCCGAGTTTCCCGAATACGGTCTGGGTCGCAACAAGGGCTACGGTACGCCGGAGCACAAGGCGGCGCTGGAGCGTTGGGGCCCCACCGCGTTGCATCGCCGAACGTTTGCGCCGGTGCGCCAAATGGAGTTATTTACTCTGGGAGCCGGCGCATGAGCGAGACGACCCAATACCGCTGGTTTCATAAGGTAATCGCCCTGCTGAGCGCGGTGTTGATCATGGAGATCGGCATTTTTCTGCTGGTGTACCCGTGGTTCGACCAGTGGAGCTTCTCGTATTTCAGCTACATCTCGCCGCAGTGGGATCGCATTTGGGATAGCGCTTATTTCCGCGGCGCCATAAGTGGCGTGGGCCTGGTAAATATCTACATCGCCTTCACGGAAGTGCTGGGCTTGCGGAGGTTTTCGCAACCCGAACCTGACGAGAGCGCCCGAGAGCTATAGCCACAGACTAGAATGAAGAAGACGGACGACACTTTGGAAAAAACTACGACAGCCCCCGCCACCGGCACCAACGTCATTTGGGACTTTCTCTTCCGGCGCAAACCGCAAAATCAGGAGCAGCCGCGCGGCACGATTGCCGAATGGACCGTCACCATCGTCCTGCTGCTGTTCGGCACCACCACCCTGGTGCAAGCGTTCGTGATTCCCACCGGCTCGATGGAAGACACGTTGCTGATCGGCGACCATCTATTGGTGGACAAGCTCGCCTACGCTCCGGGCGGCCCCATCAGCAAATACTTCCTGCCCTATTCGCCCGTCAATCGCGGCGACATCATCGTCTTCCGCTTCCCGGAGGATATCCGCCAGACCTTCGTGAAACGCGTGATTGGCGTACCCGGCGACCGGATCCGGATCGAGAACAAGCAGGTCTACCTCAATGGCCAGCCGATCAAAGAGAAGTACAAGTATCACAAGTGGGCTGGCTTCGACTCTTATCGTGACAACTTTCCCAGCGAGCCCAATGTCCGCCCTAACCCGGGCCTGATGCGGATGCTGGAAAACCATATCGTCAATCGCGAAATCGTAGTGCCGGTGAACGGTTACTTCGCCATGGGCGACAACCGCGACTCCTCGCTCGACTCGCGCTATTGGGGCTTCGTACCGCGCGAGAATATCATCGGCAAGCCGCTGATCATCTACTGGAGCTACGAGACCACCACCGACCGCTTGGCCGGCTCACTCATCAGCCTGGAGCACATCGTCGACTTGGCCACCAACTTCTTCACCAAGACCCGATGGCGCCGGACCTTCATGCTGATTCGCGGCGAGCCGGTAGTCTGAAACAGTTTGGCCAAGCCGCTATTGATCTTCCCGATTGGCCGCCGCCCGAGGCAGCGCCATTTCGCCGCTCGAGCCGAGCAAAAGCCCTTGAATCTGCACTGCCCGCTGCCAGGTATTCACCAGCGCGGCGATGTAACTGTCCTGCAACTGGAACAGATTCCGCTGGGCGATTAAGGCTTGAGGATAGGCGCCAGCCATTTGGCGGAAGTTCGCCAGGTAGAGGTCATAAGCCTGGCGGGCCTTGGGCAGAATGCGCGTGCGGTAACGCTCCACGGCCAGGCGCGAGTCCTGGTAATCCTTGTACTCGGCGGCGAGCCGCGCCTGCAAGGAGAGCTTGGTGCGGTTCACCTCCAAGCGGGCATGTTCGGCTTCGGCTTTTGCCGCCTTCACCCCACCCTGGTTGCGATTGAAGATGGGGATCTGCACGCTGACGTCAAAGATGCCTTCCAGGCCGCGGCGTCGCGTGGGCCCGAAGGGGCCGACCTCGCCGAATTCCCGATTGTTCCGCAAACCGCCGCGGACGAAGATGTCAGGCCGCTTTTCCACTTCGGCCCGTCGCACCGAGAACTCGCTCCGCCGTACCTCCACCTCAGCCGCCCGCAGTTCCGGGCTCTCCCGATAGATAGCTTCAAGCGCCTGTTCGGCGTCCAATTGCGGGATCGATTCCAGGTCGCCCTCTAGCGGCGTCGGTCGCAACGATGGCTGATTCACAGTCGCCGCCAACTGCCTCCAGGTCCGCTGGCGCGCGTTCTGCGCGCTCACCAACTCGAGCTCAATCCGTTCGGACTCGGTTTCCGCCGCCAGCAGGTCCGGCCGGTCGGCTTGGCCCACGTTGGCCAATTCCCGCGAAACCGCCACCGCACGGCTAGCGAGCTTGGTGAGTTCCTGCCGCACGTCGATCAGCAGTTGGTCGCCCAACGCCTGGTAGTAAAGCGCGCGCACGCCGTTTAGCAGGCGCTGCTTCTGCGCGTTCTGCATTTCCACGTAGCCGGCCTGCTCTTGCTGGGCGACCTTGCGGCTGAGCCCCAGCTTGCCGGCGGTGATGAAACGCTGCTCGACGAAGCCGCCTATAGCGCCGCCGCCGGTCACTTTGGAGACGTGCTCGCCGTTGGCGCCAAAGCTAGGGTTCGGCCAGAGCCCGGCTTGCTGCGTTCGGCCGGCGGCGGCTTCCACCATCGCCTGGGCTTGGCCCATCACCGGACTTTGGCCTAGGGCCATGCGTTCCAGGTCCGCAAGGGTGAGCTTCGGGCCGGTAGCGGCCGGCGGCGCCATCACGGGCTTAGCGGTTTCAAGCGCCATACCGCACTTTGTGCACTTGCCGGGCGTCGCGGAGCGCACATCCGGATGCATGGGGCAACTGTACGCATCGCCCGCGGGCTTAGGTGTCGCCACCGCAGGGGCGTGTTCATGCTGATGCTCGGTTGGCGCTGGTGTTTGGGCCGGCGTCTGGGCCAGGGCGTTGAGCACGGCGAGTAGAGCAAAGAAAGATTGTCTCATCTTACTTGCCATGCTCATGCTGATGGGCCGGCGCCGCTGCGGGCTTCGCGGGTTTGGCCGGCTGCTGCTTCTTGAGCTCCATAATCTGGTCGTACTTCTCGGGCGTCACCACGCGGACCAAGGTCATCATGCCCATCATCGACGCGGTCCAGCCCTTGCGCAAGCCCAGGTTTTCGGGCTTCGGCGGAATGATATCGTCCATCACCATCCACATGTCCTGCGGATAGCCGGGGACTTTCTTCTTCTCTGGATCATCCTTGGGATACATCTCCATCGGATCGCCCGGCTTGGCCATGTCATGGCCGGCATGGTCCTGATGATTCTTCGCATCATTCGAAACCAGGTTTGAGGTCGCCCGGTCCCGGTCCGCGCTCAAACCCAGGCCGCGGCCAAGCACCGGACCGAAGTCCTCCGACAGCGCATCGCCCTTCTTCAGCATGCCCATGCCGTCGGTCATGCTGCCACCGGTATGCAAGCCGTGCCCGCCGTGGGTCATCGGCCCCACCATCGACGCCATCTGGTTCATCATGTGGTGCGGCAAGTGGCAGTGCAGCATCCAATCGCCCAGGTACTTGGCCTCAAACTCGATATTCCGCGCCTGCGCGACGCCCACGATGATCGTGTTCATGTCGTGCCACTGGTGCTGCGGGACGCGGCCGCCTTCGGTGCCGGTCATCACGAACTGGGTGCCGTGCAGGTGGATGGGGTGATGGTCCATGCCGATGTTGAACATGCGGATCCGCACGCGCTCGCCTTGCTTCACGATCATCGGCGTACAGTCCGGGCCGGCCTTGCCGTTCAAGCTCAACCAGTTGAACTCCATCGACAGCGTATTGGGGACATTGTTGTTCGGCAACAGGGCCCACTCCTGCAGCACCAGGCCAAAGTCGCGGTCGACGCGGGGCTCATAGGGCACCTTGGGGTGCATGATGAACATGCCGATCATGCCCATCATCTCCTGCATGGCAAAGTGCGAATGGTAGAAGAAGGTGCCGTGCTGGTTGAGCGTCCACTCGTAAACGAACTTGCCGCCGGGCGGAATGGGGTCCTGCCCCAGGCCGACGCTGCCGTCCATTTCCATGGGCACTTCAAAGCCATGCCAGTGCATGGCCGTCATCTCCGGCAACCGGTTCTCGACGATCACGCGAACCCGGTCGCCCTGGTTCACTTCAATCGTGGGCCCCGGAATGCTGCCATTGAAGCCCCAAGCGGTCATCGGGCGGCCGGGCATCAACTCGGTATCCACCACCTCTGCGATCAGTCGAAACTCCTTCACGCCGTCCACCATTTTGAACGGGAGCTTCGGCAAGTCCGGCATTTCTACCGGAAGGTTAACGGCTGGCAGGTGGTGGCCGACATGGGGATCGACCTTCGCCGTCAGACCGGATTTGGTTTTAGCCGAAGTCGCTGGGGCCGGCGTGGTGGGGGCAGCCATCTGATGTCCGGCATGAGGGTCAGTCTGTTGGGCGAGTGCCACCGCTCGGCTAGCCCAGAGGGCGGCAGTATCCGAAGCAAGACGAGCAAAAAAAGTTCTGCGTTCGTTCATAAAAAATCCTTATTGGGGGGCAAAAAACACGGCAGGTGGGGCACAGCGAAAGCATGCCAGAGCGAGGGATAGGCGCGGCGGGGCGAATCAGATCCGCAGGACGGAGGCACGTAAAAGTGGCGCGGGATCAGGCCAATGCACCAAGCCTGGGGTCAACGGCGCGCTGATCCCGTGGGCACTCTGGCTGGCGATGATGTACATCGGAAACAGTGTCACCGAGGGCAGATAGTCAGAGGCATCCGCGGTCACCAAACGGTCGGCGACCACGTCATGGTGAGTGCATTCCGGCTTGGCCGGCGTTTTCTGATGATGGCAGGGCATCCCGCTCTGCGGCGACGGCGCCAGGGAGGCGAAGGCGCACATTTCCGCACAGAGTGCACCGCCCAGGACGGTGCCCACCAGCAGCAGCGCGATACTCTTCAAGAACTTCGACACTCGTCTACTTAGATGCTACCGCCATTTAAACGGCGTCAGCAATCCCCCAAACCTCATAGTTCTACCCGGCGCAACCGCAGAGCGTTGGCAATCACGGAGACGGAACTAAACGTCATGGCGGCGCTGGCCAGCATCGGGCTCAGCAGGATGCCGAAGAACGGATACAGCACTCCGGCGGCGATGGGCACGCCCAAGCAGTTGTAAACGAAGGCAAAAAACAGATTCTGCCTGATATTCCGCATCGTCGCCTCACTCAGCCGCCGTGCCCGCACAATGCCTCGCAAATCGCCTTGCAACAGGGTAATGCCAGCATTTTCCATGGCAATATCGGTACCACTACCCATCGCGATGCCGACGTCAGCCTGGGCCAAGGCGGGGGCGTCGTTCACACCATCGCCCGCCATGGCCACGCGGTGGCCGCCCTCCTGCAGCACTTTCACCGCCGCGGTCTTCTGCTGGGGCAACACCTCGGCCTGTACTTTGTCGATCCCAAGTTGGCGGCCCACCGCCTCCGCCGTGATCCGGCTATCGCCCGTCAGCATCGTGATATCGAGCCCGGCTTCTTTCAGCGCAGCGA
>Ga0105049_10008918_pt1 | contig 11574 bp, 12 predicted proteins | sample MAT06_FD_78087 | JGI IMG/M metagenome (GOLD analysis project Ga0105049, IMG submission 78087) | Freshwater microbial communities from Lake Fryxell liftoff mats and glacier meltwater in Antarctica - MAT-06 | ecosystem: Environmental > Aquatic > Freshwater > Ice > Liftoff microbial mat | place...
AGGGGGAGCAGCGAAGGGATTTTTTACCTGTTCAAACAATAGCGGAATATATTGTGGCTACAGCCATGCAAAAGAATATAACGGGTATAGTTAACATTTGCAGCGGCAAACCGGTTTCGGTAAAGGATTTTGTAAAAAATTATTTAAAGAAACATAAAAAATTCATTCGCCTCAACCTTGGTTACTATCCCTATGCTGATTACGAACCAATGAATTTTTGGGGCGATAATTCTAAACTTCTGAAGATATTATTAAATAAAAATGCAGGAATATAACTTTCTTCCAACAGCATGATATTAAGGTGATGCAGGATAATGGCAATATCTGATAACCCGCTTGTTTCCATTAGCCCAATGACCTGTTTCCTGAAAAAATGCTGCTCAAGTACAGTTCCAAACCCAGCCAAAAGATCGATACGGATAAAAAAAATTTATGTGCATAATTTGCTCACGGGATTTTTTTCAAATTATTTTATTCCAATCAGCGTTCAATAACGGGAAATATATACAAATGGCAAATATAGAATCACTGTCAATACATCACCTGTAACCTTTTCAGGCTGGCGGGTAACTTGCTGACCACTTTGCACAATTTTATCAATTGCATCGTTGATGATAATGCCAGCGCCAAGCCAATTACTATCGGACATGATATCTATTCAGTTTTAAAAATTACAGGCTTATAGTTATTATCAACAGAACTGCTTATCAAAAAAGCTAAGGCGTTTCATTACATAGCTATATGTCTGTTGAAAAAGAGGAAAGAAAATTTGGATCTCCAGATAAGCGTAAAGAAATTTCTTTTAGAATTAGCCTGTTTACATTGGGAAGAAAGCAACCTTCTATAGGAAAAATCTTTGGCGACTATTTTGAAATTTATAAATGAGAAAACGTTGTTTTTAGAAATTACAATTTTGCGGCAGGCACTAAAAGATTACCTGTGTCGGAGAGTTAACTTTTTAAACTCCATTCTTCAATATAATAATAGTGTTGATTTTGAAGCAGCAGTTTTTTAAAAAAAATAAATAGCTTTCATCTAAAAGCTAAGGAAGCCCTGCAAAATATCCTATTCAAAAATTCAGTGGGAAATTATATTAAATAACAAAGAGTTTAATCTGCATAAAAAAACTGAAAAGGAATTCTACCATGAGTTGCTATATTTTTTTTCCAACAGCGTGATAATATGGAGAAGACGGGCTAATCACAATATTCTCTAAGCCGCTTTTTTCCATCATCTCTATCACTTCTTTTTTAGAAAACCGGTGTTCCAGCTTTGTTCCAAAACGATCCAGAGAGTCGTTCCTGATTACAAAAAAAGATTTATTGTGATAAGAACTTAATGGAATAAAGTCAGCAAATTTCTTAAAGCCTAATTTCCTAAGTAAACGAACAAGTAATACCAGTGGTAAATAGATTACTATGGCCAATATATCTGCTACTATTTTTTTTAATCCGGAAGGTAATGAAGAAACAAACTTTCGGATGATATCGCTGAGTGAGAAGAGCGCTTTAAAGAGCGGCCCTCTGGAATCGAGGTTATAATACAGGTAGCAGTAAAAATGCCCACCTTTTTTTACCTTTTTCACACAGTCATTCATTGCCTTTTGCGTATCTGGTATATGGTGTAAAACACCTACACTCATTACAAAATCAAAGGTTTCATCGGCAAAGGGTATCGTTTCAGTACTAGCTTTGGTTAGTCGCACATTGTTTATGGATGTGCCTAGCAGATTATCCGCCGCAATTAAGGCATCGCTAGGGTCAACCCCTTCTATAAAACCAACTTTTTTTGATAAATATTTTGTCCACCTGCCAGTACCACATCCCACATCCATTGCATATGTATCTTTATTCACGATACTTGAATCAACGATATCAAAATATTCTTCAGAAATTTTATCAATAGTACTATCTGAGAAATCCTGAAATTTTAGCCACTCTTCTCCAAATGATTTTACCACAAGATGGTCAATATTTTCACCTTCGGTAGAAAATACAGCGATATCCCTATTCTTTCCTTTTATAGTTTTTAAAGGTAACTGCGAGTAATTTACTTTCATTTGGTATATTAAGGTCGCAAAAATAAGATATCAAACTAATTTGAAAGAAAATTTTCCTGATTGTCAAAATTGGTTTGCCAGAAACATATCTTTAACTATGTTATATAGGCCAGTTCTATAGGTATTATAATTTCTTTTAATCAAATTTTTCCATACTATAGTCGTATCATCAAAAAGCATTCATTATTTTGTTTTTTATTACTTTGTTGTCTTTTGTACTTTTGCACTTACCTTTTTTATTATATGCATACAATACTCATCACCGGCGGAGCCGGTTTCATAGGCTCTCATCTTACCCGCCTATTTGTAACCAAATACCCTCAGTACAATATTGTAAACCTCGATGCCCTCACTTATGCAGGCAACCTGGCCAACTTAAGCGATATAGAAAATGCGCCTAACTATACTTTTGTAAAGGGAGATATTACAGATATGGCCCTGTTGCAAAAGCTGTTTGATGAACATCAGTTTACAGGCGTGCTCCACTGTGCAGCAGAAAGCCATGTAGATAGGTCTATCACCGACCCGCTCGCATTCGTAAGAACCAATGTTGTTGGAACCTCTACGCTGCTGTTGGTGGCAAAAGAAAGCTGGAAAGCAGATTTTTCCAATAAACTATTTTACCACATTTCTACCGATGAAGTGTATGGCTCCCTGGGCGAAACCGGCTTTTTCTATGAAAATACGCCCTATGATCCCCGCAGCCCCTACTCCGCATCCAAGGCCTCTTCTGATCATTTTGTAAGAGCGTTTTATCATACCTATCACCTGCCCATCAAAATATCGAACTGTAGCAATAACTACGGGCCTTATCATTTTCCCGAAAAATTAATTCCGCTCAGTATCCACAACATCATCCACCAAAAACCCTTACCCATTTATGGCAAAGGCGAAAATGTGAGAGACTGGCTATTTGTGGAAGACCATGTAAGGGCCATTGATACCATTTATCATAACGGAAAAATTGGAGAAACCTACAATATTGGCGGACATAATGAGTGGACCAACATCGATCTCATCAGAGAACTTTGTAAACAGATGGACGTTAAACTGGGCAGAGAAACAGGCTCTTCCGAAAAATTAATCAGTTTCGTAAAAGACCGTGCCGGCCACGATTTGCGTTATGCCATTGATGCTACCAAACTAAAAGAGGAGCTAGGCTGGGTGCCTTCGCTTCAGTTTGAAGAAGGGTTATCTAAAACCATTGACTGGTATTTGAATAATTCAGACTGGTTAAATGATGTGGTCAGCGGAAATTATGCAGCATATTACGAGGAGCAGTATGAGAGGAGGTAGGGGTGGGATTTAGAAAGGTTAGAAGGTGGTTTAGAGTTTAGAAGGTGGTTTAGGGGATTGGGCGCTTAGGGAGTAGGAGTAAGCACTGTAGTTTATTCATCCTTAAATTTACACTTTATAAACGTACTCATTTGAGAAATTAGCATGTTGAGAAAATTCAAGACTGTTGGCTATTTTGGCTCGCAAGGCAACTAAATTTTTTCCAGATACTGAAAAATTTGGGCTTGTAAGTCAAATGCGCAGGGCAGGTATTTCAATTGCAGCTAATATTTTAAAAGAACTTCCCGTAAAACCGCTAGAGACCAGGCACATTTTAGCACAATAGCATATAGCAGTACCATTTAACTATTAAATGACTTAATCATAACACACGAACTCAGCTTTTTATCAAAACAACAATTTGAACAGGGAAGGGAAATTATAGAAAAACAAACGCTGCCAATTTCAGGATTAAGAAAATCTAAATTAAAATCGAGATTTCTAAACCCCAAACCTTCTAAACCTCTAAACCTTCTAAACTTTTAACAATCACACAATGAAAGGAATTATTTTAGCCGGAGGATCAGGAACAAGATTATACCCCATCACCATGGGAATCAGTAAACAATTGATGCCTATTTATGATAAACCCATGATATACTATCCACTAAGCACCCTGATGCTGGCTGGTATAAAAGATATACTTATTATTACCACTCCCGACGACCAATCGCAGTTTGTGCGTTTACTCGGAGATGGCAGCCAATGGGGCTGCAATATTCAATACGCAAAACAAGAAGTACCCAATGGATTGGCCCAGGCATTTGTTATTGGCGAATCTTTTATCGGAAACGATAGCGTGGCCCTCGTACTGGGCGACAATATTTTTTATGGCAGTGGGTTTAGTAAATTGTTGCGCCAGTCTGCCAACCCGGAAGGCGCCGTCATCTTCGCTTATCCCGTTAGCGATCCCGAAAGATATGGCGTGGTAGAATTTGATGAGAATTTAAAAGCCGTGAGCTTAGAAGAAAAACCGACCCATCCTAAAAGCAATTACGCAGTTCCCGGATTGTATTTTTACGACAATTCTGTAGTAAGAATTGCCAAAGAATTAAAACCTAGTCCCAGGGGCGAATACGAGATCACTGATGTAAACAAAATATATTTACAACAACAACAACTCCAGGTTGCCGTGTTAGATAGAGGCTTTGCATGGTTAGATACAGGCACATTTGATTCCTTAAGCGATGCCAGTGAATATGTAAGGGTCATAGAAAAAAGGCAAGGGCTAAAAATTGGTTGACACGAAGAAATTGCATGGAGAATGGGGTTTATTTCAAAAGAGCAATTGCAGGCATTGGCAGAAGGATTAAAGAAAAGTGGTTATGGTGAGTACCTCAATAGAATCATTTAATTGAAATAGTTTAAATTGCAAATATTAGTTCAATAACATTTCCACGAGTATGTACAAACAACCATACCTGATTGAATTTCCAAGAATTGGAAACACAATGGAAGGGTATATTTCAGTAGCAGAAAATAAGACACTTCCTTTTGGCACCAACAGAGTCTATTGGACCTATTACACACCCGAAAGCATCAGAAGGGGCGGTCATGCTCATCATCAACTAGAACAAATACTAGTGGCAGTGTCTGGAAAAATTATAGTTGAAACTGAAATGCCCGGAGGAGTAAAAGAAAGGTTTATTTTAGAATCGCCCAATGTAGGATTGTATATGCCTATCTATTGCTGGCACATCATGCAATACACTCATAGCTCTGTTCAAATGTGTATCGCAAATATGGTGTATGATGAAAAGGATTACATAAGAGATTACAACGAATTTCTTAGGCTTCCAAGGTAATGCCGAAGTGGAAATAATATTCCCCCCTGATATTTTATTTAATTCAATAAGATGCCTTTATTAGTAGACTTCGATCTCGTTTTTCTGGATAAATCATGGGGTTGGCTCAATGATCCGGACATCAAAAAACTTACCCTTACCCCCGATTTTACGAAAACAGATCAGATTGATTTTTACAATAGTCTGCCACAAAGAACCAATTATTGGATAAAGGGCATCATGGAAAATGGCGGTCCAGTAGGGGTGGTGGGACTGAAAAATATTAACGAAACAGACGCGGAATATTGGGGATACATCGGTGAAAAAAGCTATTGGGGAAAAGGATTGGGCTCCTTCATGATTCATTCCTCTGTAGAGAAAGCCAAAGAATTATCACTTTCAAAAATATACCTGAAAGTGAGCAAGGAGAACGAAAGGGCAAAACAATTGTATGTGAAAAAAGGCTTCCAACTCATTGTTGATTTGGAAATAGAACAATACGAACTGCATTTATGAAAATAACAATTGCCCGTTTTGGTAAAAATGATGCGTTGCAATGGAATGAGTTTCTTGGAAACACGAAAAACGAATTGTTTTTATTTCACAGATCTTATATGGAGTATCACGAAGACAGATTCGTTGATCATTCCTTGTTGATTTATGTGGAGGATAAACTCAAAGCCTTGTTTCCGGCGAACGAATCGGACCAACAAATTTTTTCACATGCCGGACTTACTTTCGGAGGGCTATTGTACAACATCGATCTAAAGGGAAATGAAACAGTAGCCGTACTAAAAGCTGTCGTCGATTATTATCAGCAATACGGGTTTGTAGCCTTGTTCTACAAATCGATTCCCAACATTTTCCACAAATACCCCTGTCAGGAAGACCTTTATGCACTTTTCAGAAACAAAGCCAACCTATACAGACGAGATATATCTTCTGTTGTTGCACTCGCAGAACCTATTCGCTTTTCGGAATCCAAACGCCAGTCGATAACAAAATGTACCAAAGCTTCGGTAGAAGTTTTAGAGAACCAGCAATTTGATGAATACTGGCAACTACTGGCAACTACGCTGGCAAAATTTGAGGTGAAGCCCGTACATACGCTAGCGGAAATACAGTTGCTAAAAAAACGTTTTCCCAACCAGATCAGATTATTTGAAGCCAGACTGAACAATGAATTGCTGGCTGGTATCGTTGTATATGATTACAACAAAGTAGTGCACACGCAATACATGGCCAATGCTGCCAAAGGTAGAACGATGGGCGCTTTAGATTACATCAATGCTACCCTCATTGGAGGTGAATTTAGTAATCGTGGTTATTATAGTTTTGGTATTTCAACGGAAGACGGTGGTAAATTGCTGAATGAAGGGCTTATTCAGCAAAAAGAAATGATGGGTGGCCGGGCAATTGTTCACGATTTTTATAAAATTGATTTATAATGAAAGTTCCTTTTTTATCTTTTGAAGCCATGCACCAGCCCATCAAGGCGGAACTCAACAAGGCATTTGAAAAAGTATTAGACAGCAATTGGTTTGTGCTGGGCAAAGAAGTATCCAGTTTTGAAACAGCCTACGCCGAATTTAATCAGGTAAATCATTGTGTTGGATTAAGTAATGGATTAGATGCCATACACATTGCTTTGATGACATTGGGCATAGGCAAAGGCGATGAAGTAATTGTACCTTCTAATACTTATATAGCTACCCTTTTGGCAGTATCTTACGTTGGTGCAAAGCCAGTTTTGGTGGAGCCGGATCCGCAGACGTACAATATCGACCCGGCAAAAATGGAGGCCGCCATTAGCTCAGCTACCAAGGCCATCATTCCAGTACATTTGTACGGACAAGTTTGTGCGATGGATAAGATTGTAGCAATTGCCGAAAAACACCAATTGTACATTATTGAAGACAATGCGCAGGCCCATGGTGCCATGCTGCAAGGGAAAATGACCGGAAGCTTCGGGCACATCAATGCCACTAGTTTTTATCCCGGTAAAAATTTAGGCGCTTTGGGCGATGCCGGTGCGGTCACCAGTAATGATGATGAACTCGCTCAAAAAGCAAGGGTACTTAGAAATTACGGCTCTCAAAAAAAATACTATAATGAAGTGATCGGCCACAATATGAGGCTCGATGAATTGCAGGCTGCTTTGCTATCTGTAAAACTTCCACATTTAATGGAGTGGAGTAACCAGCGTCAAAACATTGCAGCATGGTACAACGAAGCATTGCAAAATGTGGGTGATCTTATTCTGCCAATTGTAACCGATCGGGCATCACATGTGTATCATCTTTATGTGATTCGTACTGCTCAAAGAGCATCATTGCAACAATGGTTGCAAGAACATGAAGTAGGCACACTCATACACTATCCCGTTCCGCCGCATTTGCAAGAATGTTACCAGCATTTAGGTTTTGGAGTTGGTGATTTTCCTATTGCTGAAGAGATAGCTGCTACCAGTCTCAGTTTACCTTTATGGCCCGGGATGCAACAAGCAGACGTAAGTTTTGTAGCAGATCAGATCAAACTGTTTTTCAACAATTAAACGACCGGCCAGCTCATCGGGTAACAAATCTGATTATAGTGAATTTAATCAAAACAAGTTTTTACACATCTATCGCAACTGCTATTAGTTTTATTAGCGGATTTATAGTGACGAAGGTGGTGGCTGTAAAAATTGGTCCAACGGGGATGGCTTATTTAGGACAGTTTCAAAATACCACCGCCATTTTAACCATGTTCGCCACTGGCGCCATTGCTAGCGGTGTAGTAAAATACCTCGCTCAGTATAAAAATGATCCGATCAAAAGGCAGGAAGTTGTGAATGCAGCCACTCTTATTGTATTGTGTTGCTCTTTAGTAATTTCATTGATTGTGATGGCAGTGAGTGGCTATTTATCGATGGCCGCTTTTAAAACAACCGACTTTTGGATGGTCTACCTGTTGTTTGGTTTATTTTTAACGACCGTTTCATTTAATGTAATTTTCGCTGCTTTGTTAAACGGACTGAATGAAATTAAGCGACTCACGATCATCAATATTTCCAGCTCTCTGATTGGCATCTGCTTAACGGTATTGTTTGCCTATTATTTTGGTGTAAAAGGCGTTTTACTATCTGGTACAGCCCTCTCTGTCATCCTATTTTCTTTGTATCTTTTTATATTCAGGAAGGCAGGTATTCAATGGAAACCCAACTTTAAAAAAGTAAATCGGCAAGTGATGAAGTTGCTGTTGCGGTTTACCTTGATGGCAGTGGTGAGTGGCTTGCTGGTGCCAACTATTCAGATTTTGGTGAGAGATAAAATCATCATCGATTTTAGTACAGATGAGGCGGGCTATTGGCAGGCGGTTACCAAAATTTCTGATTACTATCTTAGTTTTATTACCATGGTACTGTCTGTTTATTATATGCCAAAAATATCTGGTATAGAAGACCGTAAAGAATTGAGAACCGAAATTTTACAAGGGTACAAATTGGTAATACCCACCATTAGCTTGCTAGCTTTGTTAATTTGGCTGGCAAAAGGGATCATCATTCAATTATTGTTTTCGCCGGCCTTTGAGCCCATGAAACCTTTGTTTACCTTTCAATTGTTGGGAGATGTTTTTAAAATTGGCTCTTGGTTGTTGGCTATGATCATGATAGCAAAAGCCATGGTCAAAATATACATAGTAACAGAAATTATTTTTGCGGCTTTGTATGTTTTTTTAAGTTACTATTTTATTAACCGCTACGGACTTGTAGGAGCTACTTATGGTTTTTGTTTGAACTATGCTATATATTGGATAACGATGGCTTTTATTATGAAAAAGAAATTCTGATATGAGGATTTGTTTCTACGCTGGTTATAGAGATTTAAAAGGTGGATTTACCACGCTGCTGCTCACCCTGATCAGAGAACTAACCGCAATGGGGCAGGAGGTAGTGTTGATTAATTTTGCCAAAGGTTTAATAGCAGATGAATTAAAGAAAAGCAACACTCCCATCAACTTGGTGGATATGGATACTGTGCCATGGAAAGATATGGATCAACATATTTTTAACACAGATGTAATCGTTGCCGTAAAATTTGTAGAACCATACCGGCATTTTTTAAAAATTAATCCTAGGGTTGTTTATTACGATATCAATGATTACATCTGTAATATCAGCGATTATAAATATGGCATTAAATATCCCGGACTTGGTAAAAAACTGATTCAACAATTGTTATCAAAAAAAGGATTGGTATTTATGGATGATACCGGGATGTTCAATCTTCAACAATACTTTTCTATTCGTGTAGCGGATCCTGTTTTTCTCCCTATTCCCGTAAATGCTATATCTGAAAATCTTTATTTAAAAAAAATATGTACGGCTGTTGATACCGTACATTTCACGTACGTTGGTAGAAGTGTTGATTGGAAAATGATGCCGCTGAAAAAGATTTTGGACGATTGCGCTCACTCTGATTGTGCCGTTAACATACAGTTTACTATTGTAGTAGACAGCATCAAGTCAATGGAACAATACATCTCACTACCCGATTATCTGGTATACAAACACCTCCACATCGAACTAATTGAGAATATGCTTCCGTCTCAGATCGATGATTTTCTAATTCAGCGAGCCGATTTACATTTTGCCATGGGAACCGCAGCGCTGGATGCTGCAAAAATGGGCATACCCACTGTGTTGGTTGACTATAGCATAAAACCATTCCCCGACTCTTATCGATACCTATGGATATTTGAAAGTAAGTGTTTTAGTCTGGGTAGAAACCTGGATAAAATTTCGCATTCTGGCCACATTTCCATCAATAGGCTGATCAGTGAAATACTTGATCGATCGAATAGAAAAAATTTGTCTGATAACTGTTATGAATATGTACAGCAATACCACACTGTTAACACTGTGGCAAAGGAGTTGATACATGCTTGTAACAACACGTCTTTTAGATTGAGGGATGCTAAAAGCTATGTTCCATTTTATTTTAAAGCACACAGGCTTGTGAAAAGTATTGCCAGACTGTTTACAAAATCAGTAGAATAAACATGTACAAAAAAACTATCCTTCATATTATTTACAGCCTGGGAAGAGGAGGGGCAGAAACCATGCTGGTGCAGGTAATTAAGAAATTAACCGCTTACCATAACATTGTGGTTACGCTAGACGATACGCATCATTTTAAAGAAGAACTGCAATGTGATGAATACATTTGTTTGCAGCAGCCCAGATTGCTCAGCTTTCCGCTGGCAGCCATTAAATTAAGAAAATTGATCAATAGCAAGGATATTGACATCGTTCATTCACATTTACCGATGGCTAATTTTGCGGCGAGGCTGGCAGTTCCTTCTTCCATTAAACTCATCACAACCATTCATAACTCTATTGCAACTTCTGACGACTATAAAAAATGGTGGATTAGGTTTATTGATAAAACAACTTTTAATTTTCGAAATTCTACCGTCATTGCTGTATCCACAACAGCAATGGCCGATTATTTCCGTGTACTTCAAATCAAAAATACTTCTGCCATCTTGTTGTATAATTTTGTTGACACAAGTATGTACGCTGCAAATCGGGGCATCAGCCATAGTCCCGCTTTTAAGATGATTTGTGTGGGTGCTTTAAGTAAACAAAAGAACATTGGTTTTTTGATAACAGGATGCGCATTGTTAGAGGATAAAAATATTTTATTAGATGTGTATGGTACGGGGCAATTGCAGCCAGAGCTACAAGAACTTATTAACCAGCATCAAGCAAAAGTGATATTAAAAGGCCAGGTGAATAATATAGCAGCAACATTGCCACAGTACGATCTTTTTGTGATGTCTTCTTTATTTGAGGGCTTTTCTTTAAGCGTATTGGAAGCAATGGCCGCAGGATTACCATTGTTGCTGAGTGATATCCCTTCCTTTAAAGAGCAATGTGGAGAACATGCGCTCTATTTTGATTTGAATGACCCGGATGATCTTGCCCGAAAAATAGTTTTATTACAATCTGATAAAGAACTAAGGAACAAAATGGCAGCAAACGCACAAGCATACGTGAATAAACATTTCACCATTGAAAAACACATCGAAAGCCTTACTGCTATTTATGAAGCCAGCAGTTAGCTTCACCATTCTCTGTTGTTAAAGTACAAACAATAGCTAACGGATGTCGCCATTTTTTTGAATGCGTGCATTGGATTATCTTGTACACTTTATTATATACCCAACCATTATAAAATAAAACAACCTAACTAAATGCTAAACAAACTTAAAACCCTGTTCTGGTTTTTAAAAAATCCAACATATATTTCTCAGATTTTTCAGGTTCTAAAAAGAAGAAACAATGCTACTTTAGAAAATACCACCCTTGAGGCCACAGCTTGGTGCGAACATGCAGCAGTATCGCAAGAA
>Ga0105049_10008926_pt1 | contig 11568 bp, 5 predicted proteins | sample MAT06_FD_78087 | JGI IMG/M metagenome (GOLD analysis project Ga0105049, IMG submission 78087) | Freshwater microbial communities from Lake Fryxell liftoff mats and glacier meltwater in Antarctica - MAT-06 | ecosystem: Environmental > Aquatic > Freshwater > Ice > Liftoff microbial mat | place...
GCGATAAACTGGGCTGAAGTGGCTGGGATGCTGACGGGAGCCGTGCTGCATGGTCACGCCCTCGGCATTGACGCGCAGGACTTCGGGGTAACGTAGCGTGAGCCAGCGCGGGGGCGTAGCGGTCGGCGTGCAAAAAATTGTGCGAATACCCACTGCGGCAAAACGCGCAATGGTCTCGTCGAAAAGCGAGAAATCGAAACGGCCTTCCTCGGGTTCGAGACGATCCCAAGCAAACTCCCCCATGCGGATGACGTTCCAACCGGCGGCTTGAAAGAGCGCGGGGTCGCCGGCCCGGATGGCATCACCCCAATGCTCCGGATAATACGGCGAGCCGTAGAGGAACTCTGGCAGTTGCGTCGGGCGGGTGTGGGTGAGCGGGTGTGAGTTCATAGTAAAACGAAGTTGCGGGCGGGGATGGTGGCGGAGGCGATTTTGATGAAATGGCGGTTTAGCATTAGCGACGTGGCGAGCAGCGGGCTGAGGCGCATGGGAATGATTGTAGAATTTGGAATACCTAGGAGATTCTGGTGCCGCCTTATGGGGGTAATTAAAGATGCAGGTTCCAGTTTATTCGCTGGTTTGTGGGGTCCCTGGCAGCTTCCATTCGCTGGCCCATTCGATTTTCAAAGCATCGTCGGTGAAGGTGATCGGCAACCAGATATGACGACCGTCAATTGCGTCTTCCGGCGACCAAATATCGAACATTGCAATCAACAACTTTGATTGGCCGGCTACTTGAAAGATATGGGTGCTTTGACCGCCAAATGTTTTATCCGGCCCGAGATTATTGTGAGGGTTGGTGCCTACGCAGGGATTACCGAGCTCCGTCCATGAGCCGAGCATAGAGTCCGCCACTGCCGAGCGTGCTGCATTGGGTGCCCAGCCGGAGCAGCCCGAACTGAGCATCCAATAGCGGCCGTTGTGCTTGCAGATGGCCGGAGCCTCGTGCGATTTTCCCGGAAATACTCGTATATACCTGCCGGTGAAACTTAGGTAATCCTCACTAAGTTCGCTGATGTGTAGGGTCTCGTTTTCTTCAGAGGCGGCGATATGATAGGCCTTGCCGTCATCATCGAGAAATAAGGTCATATCCCGGGCCATTTGACCGCCGGCAAAGTCACGTTGAAGGAAGTTTTTCGGGCCGGGCTGTTGGTCGGCCTCAGTGACATTGAGCGGCCATGCTCCGGCGTTGGGTCTTAGCGAATGGAGATATTTAAACGGGCCGGTGGGTTGATCGGCCACGGCAACGGCTGTTCTGGCGGCACTGTAGCCTTGACCCTTTAATTCAAGATGGAACCACATCACGAATTTTTTGGTTTGCTGATTATAGATTACCTTAGGCCGCTCAATAATGCACTCTTTGGCGATGTCGCTGGTAGGATCTTCTGACACGGGCAAGGCCACGCCGGCGTCAGTCCAGTTATACAAATCGGTCGAGCTAAAACACCTCACGCCTACGTGAGCTATATTGCCGGCTTCACCGGCTATTTTGTGTTCGCCGAACCAGTAGTAAGTCCCGTCGTGAAACAACACGCCGCCACCGTGGGCGTTGATATGCACACCATTGTGATCTGGCCACCGCTCATGGTTAATGAACTGGGTCCGAAGTGCTGGCTGAGTGGCGGGTTCGCTGGCTGAGAGCGGAGTCAGCGACCCTGCCAAAGTTGCGGTGAGTGATATAACAATGATTTCGGATTTCATAATGATTTAGATTTAAATTTTTGATCTGTGCCACCTGAGCGCCAGCGATGGTCGTGAAGGGTTACCAATTGTAGAACCTAGAGGGTTCATCGCCCAAGGCGAAATCGCTGCGCCAGTCGGCGTGATACGGGCCGGGCGGGAGGACGATCGGCGCAGGATCGGCCAGTTCTAGGCGGAAATCCTCGGCGTGCGCGTTGAAGCCGCCGCCGCCGAGACGGTCAAACACGCGGATAGCGAGGCTATTGCCGCTGGCTTTGAGCAGTGCTGCGGAAATGCGGTAAGCGCGCGGGGTGGTCCAGTAATTCGGAGTGGATACGGTGGTCTGGCCGACCTCGGTGCCGTTCACGTAGGTGGTATCGAAATCGTCAATGGAGCCGAGTTTGAGCAGCAGATCTTTGCCGGCCCATTCCGCCGGTAGGTTGAAGGCACCCCGGAATACCATCTCACCATCGCTCGTTGACCAGGTGCCGCCCAGAGTTTCTAGGGTGGTTGGCATGGTCAGCGATGTCCAAGAAGCGGTGTTGGCATCTTTGGCTACCGCCGCCTTTGCCTTTGCGCTGATGCCGGGATCGGAGATGCCTTCTTCGCTGGCGGGCACCAAGCCAGTTGGGAGCACCTTCCAGTCGGCGCCGCCGAGTTTGAAAAAGGTCAGCTTCTCAGTCGGGACAGACTGGGCGAACACGGACACATCCTGTTCAAGCGATGCGCCGAGGTTTGCGGCTATCTGGGCAATGGTGCGCGTCCAACGCCAACGGGTGCGGCGTTCGTAGGTGGTCTTGTCGGCAGTGAGCACTACGGGATCGGCTTGGCAAAAAATCGCAACACCCTTACCGATTTTCACCCGCGCAAGCAGGCCGTCGGCGGCAAGTTCGGCTCCATCCGTGACAACGGGCACGGTGCGCTCAGAACGTGTGCGCAGGTCGGCGACGCCAAGTCCACGCGTCTCGGGCCATGCGGCGGGTGCGGGCGCAATTGAGAGTGCACGGGGCGCAATCTTCACGCCGAGCAGGCCAGTGGCGCGGGGGAGGATGAGTGCCTTGCCGCCCCGCGTAAGGAAGTCACGGAGGGCCGCGTCGTCGGCCCACTCCGGGCCGACGATCACGAGGCCACCAGACGGGAGGCTTTTTGTAGGCGTGGCTTGGATACCGACGGAGGCTAGCAGATCGGCCCCGCCGCCGACGACCGAGGTGGGCAGTGCGGGAATGAGGGGCGCAGTGGCGGCGTAGTTAAAGAGGTTTCGGGCGAGGCGTTCGGCGGCGGGATCCGCCGAAGCTTGGTCTTCGAGGTCGAGTTGGCTCCAGATGAGGCGGCCGGCGCCAAGGTCGAGTTCCATGAGCGGGCTGTAGGCGAGGGCGAACTCACCAACGAGGATGGGACGCCAACCAGTGCGGTGCGGCACTTCGATTGCGCCGCTGGAAACGACGTGACGGTTGCCCCAACGCCAGCCGTGTTCCGGGCTGTTCATGCCTTTGATCCGAGGCAGCCACGGATACGGCTCGTGGAGTGTGGTGGTGCCGGTCCAGTCGCGCAGGTGCTCGGGTTTGAGGCCGTCGAGCACGGGGTGCGGGGTAGACGAGCCGACAGGAAAGGCGCGGCGGGACTGTTGGTAAGAAACGCGCAAGCCGAGTCGGCGCAGGGCATCGGGTTGTTGCACGCTGACGAGGGCACGGCCTCCGGTGCGGACGTGCGCTTCCAGAGCCGGGGGGAGTGCACCGTCGAGACCGAGCGCCTCGCGGCCGACGACTACGAGTTTTCCGGGTGCGGGCTTACCGTCCCACGCAGTGGTGTTCCAGCCGAGGCTGCGTAGTAATGAGGTGGTTTTTCCGACTGGATCGAGGAGCAGGAGTTGGGTTTTCTCCTGCTCGGCGGATAATTTTGTTGGTGCCGGCGCAAAGACAGATAGGGCGAAGGAATCTTCGAGTATCTTGCCGCCGATGCGTACGGTGGCGGTGAGAACGGCGGAGACGTCTGCCTTGGCTTTCGGTAAGTCCACGTTCAGCGAAATGAACTGGGTTGATGCTGGAGTGGCTTCGCCGGTGGCCTTGCTTTCAGTGATGATGCGGTCGCCGATCTTCAAGGTCCAGGTGACGTCGTAGGGGAGCGTCTCACGGCGGTCGTTGAGGAGGGCTATTTGTTTTACCACGGTAGCACCGGCGCGGTAAAGGTGGGCGCGATCAGTGAAGGCGTCGGCGGGGCCGCAGATCCAGGCGAGCAGGTCGGCGTTGGCGATTTTGAAAGCGTCGCCGGCGGGGGTGAGTTTCCCGTCATCGAAGACGTAGCCATCATCCCAGGGGACCATGCCGCCGGTGATGCCCCAGGTGCGCCAGGCGCGCCACGAGTCGCGTAGGAAAAGCGCCTGCAAATCCAAGAAGGCGGGGGCGAATTTCCCGGTCTTGTCCCAGTGCCAGCCTTCGTAGGTTTGGTCGCCTTTGAATTGGCGGGCGATCTCTTGGCGGTAAGCGGCTGGTTCGGTCACGAAGGCTTGGTCGCCGAAGTAGATAGCGGAGTATTCGCTCATCATTGGTTCAGTGCCGGAGGTATTCCCGTAGTTGTTACGCCCGCGCATGTAGCTCGAGTAAAGGGGCGTACCGAACTCGACCATCATCGCGGGCATGTCGCCATATTTCACGTATTCGGAGAGCCACTCGATGCGCTCCTGCAAGGGGATGAAGTTCAGGTAAACGTTGGGCGCGTAAACATCGCCAGCGGTGCCGCCATTGTGGACGAAGATGGGGCGGGAGGAATCGAGAGCGCGGAGGATGGCGAGGCCGTTGTCGGCGCGGTCGTAGTGGGTGCGCATGACTGGGCTGCGTTTGAGCGCTTCCTCGCGGTGGACCTTGCGCTGGCCGAAGATGCGCGGATCGTAGAGGCTGCCGAGCATGTTGCCGCTGGTGCCCCACATGATAATGCTGGGGTGGTTGCGATCGCGGCGGATGATGCGCTCGGCGGCCTTGCGGTATCTTTCCACCTGATCGGGGCGCGCGATCTTGGATCCCATCCAGCCCATGTCGGGGGCGACGCCGCTCAGCAGCACGCCACGGCGATCGGCTTCGGGGAAGTTGACGGTCCAAGGCTCCATGTTGCGTCCGCGGTCCTCGGTGCTTTCGGGCCACATCTCGAAGAAGTTGGTGCCGAGTGCTTGCCATTTATCCCAATGGGCCGGGCCGGCGAGGGAAGGGCGGAGGCGGATGGGCGTGCCGTTGAGGATGAAGTTGCGGCCTTCGATCCAGAATTCGCGGAAGCCGAAATTTTGTGCGTAATCATCGCTCCATCCTTCGCCGGAAACTTTGAGGCGAAGGGTGTAGAGTTCGCCTTTGCCCAGATCCCAGCGGCGGGCGTCGAGCCAGGGCCAAGTCAGCGTGCCCTTGGCGGCGGCGGGAAGAGTGCCGTTAAACGTGCGCTCGACACTGCCGTCGGGGGCGAGCATCTGGGCTTCGATCTTCAGCGGCTGGCTCGCATTGGGGGGGAGTCCGGCCAAGGTGATATCGAGGGAGACCTCATTTTTTCGAGTCGAGGTGCGCACGAAGACGTCGTCCACTCGAGTTTTGGCGGGGCGGCTGACCAAGCGCACGGTTTTAATAAGGCCGGCTTGGCTGAGTTCGGATTTACGCGTCTCGTTCTGGCCTTCGTTATCGCCCATCGCGATGAGCACGGTACCGGGGTCGGCGGAGGCGAGCACGCGAAGGGTAAGGGTGTGGCGGCCAGGGGTGAGCAGGTGTGCGAGTTCAAGTTCGCCGCCAGGCCAGCCGACGGTGCCAGCCTTGGTGGTATCGACCCAGACGACGGCGTCAGTGGAGACTTTGTCGAAGGCTAGGACGATGGAGCGTCCAGCCCAACTTGCAGGGATGTCCACGGTGCGGCGATACCACGCGGCGGATTTTTCGCGTGAGGCGAGGGACTCCCAATCGCCGGAGGTGCTGCGGGCGAGGATGGGGTTGTTGTTCCGGGCACTGTAGTTCCCGGGGACGCGGATCCAGCCCCACTCGCCGGCGGGGGCGGCTTGGTCGGTGAAAGTGCCAGGGATGAACTGCCAAGGGCCGGACAAATCGAGGGATGCTCGCGTGGAGGAGATTTCAACTGGTGTGCCCTCCCAATTTGGCGAGGCGCCGTCGGGTAGTTTGGCTGGGCCGGCGGCGAAGAGGGTGGAAGTAATCAAGAACAAAGAAAGAAAGTATTTCATAATAAAAGAATTGAGCGAGTGGGAGATTGAGTGCGAATGCCGAAACCTGAAGCGGGTGGTTTAATGAGCGAGTTGCGGGTGAACGGGTGTGAGATCATGTCATAATTTCGATTGAAAGAATTGTGTTGAGGCTCATAAACCTTATCAAATGAGGGTGAAATTATTCTTAATAGTTGTCAAGGCAAAGGCATCATAATAGGCGTTTCGAGCATACCGCAGTTCACATGGCCATGTTGAAAAAAACGGAGGCGTGAGCCAGAAAGTTCTCAGACTAGGGGGGTGATGATAAAGTGGAGACAAGTAAATTGGGTAAAGCTGTCCCAATGGCGCGGGCGTAGAGAGCATGGCTGGCGGCGTTGAGGTGAACGCCATCGTCGGCGAGAAGCGAAGATGGGGGCAATCCCTCGGTGCGGGCAGCGGCGGCGATGTCGATGAGGGGCAGGGACAAGGTGGTTGCGAGGGTGAGAAACGCTGCCTGATACGGGGCAAAGTTTTCGGATTGGGGGCGGTCGTTGCCTTGCTTGAATAGTCCTCTATCAATGAGGTCGTGACCGCCAATAAGCACAGGCGTGCCGCCGTGGATGCGAACGACGCGGACGATTTCGGAGACGTTGCGCTGGTATTCGGTGAGGCTAACGCGGGGGATGCGTTGCCAGAAGTGATGGTAGGCGTCGTTGATGCCCGTAGTGATCAGGCAGAGACCAGGGAGGTTCGGCAGAACGTCTTGATCCATACGGTCTAAAAGTTCGCCGCTGTGACGTCCACTGAAGCCAGACACGATAACACGGTGCACGCAGGGTTGGGCGGCATCGAGGTGGATTTGTAAAAGATTGCACCAGCCGTTGGGGCTGGAGCCAGATTCTGTGATGGAGTCGCCGAAACAGATGATGTTCATGGGGCAGATTGTGGGTGTAGTGTGGTCGGTGAATCGGCGGGCGATTTAAGGAGAGAGTTGCGGGTGAAGGGGTGTAAGATCATGTCATAATTTCAATTGAAAGAAATGTGTTTGGATCCCTGATCCTTGTTTGGGTAGGCTGAGAATTTTCCCGATAGTTGTCAAGGCAAACGCATTAAAGTGCAGTAGCACGAATTGACTAAAATGAAATGACGCCTAGATGAATGTTCATCCTGAAGTCATGAGTTCTGTGAGTAAATGCGTGAAGACCTAGAGAAGAGGTAGCAGAGCCACACACACTGAGGCGGGGCAATGCATCATTGCGTGTGTTTGGAAGAAGGGTGCGCGGCCCTGCGGCGAGTGAAGGGCCGCAGGGGAAACCGAACAGCCGATTGAATACCATCCTAGCCATCAAATCACCAGCACGCACGGAAGGGCTGAATGGCGACTTTTGGTAATGTGACCGGACACGTGGCTGTCGGTTTGAATTCTCCAAACCAAGCTTCCACGGCGACCTCCTGCATCGGTTCTTCTGGTTCATAGGCGCAAAGCAAGTTATCAATAAAAGGCAGGTCGTATTCAATGTAGGGAGTGCCAAACGTGGTGTGACAGACGCACGTATGATCGGCTGCGAAGGAACGCCAATAGGTGAACGGGATGTGTTCGATCAGGCGCATCGTACCGATCTTCATGTGCTGAGTAACATAGTAGTTCATGAATACCACGTCGTAAGCCGGAGCTTTGGTCTTTATGTCATAGTGCGAGGGGTTGATGAGGTGATCGACCTGTATGCCGCGAGAACGGAGGGCCTCGTCAAAACGTGTGAGATCGTCTGGCTTACGACTTTCGTTTGCGTAGCGCAGCGTAACCGTTAGGACTCGCTTTACCTTCTGTGGATTGAGGGGAAAATGGGCTTTGTTCTTCAACAAGGTAAGCGATTGGCGTGCGGCACTCATTGCGGCAGAGTTGGCGGCCGCCTTTTCGTCCGCAGATGGGGATCTGCCAAAGGGGTTCTCAAACAGTCCAAGCTTTCTCTTCATCGCTAAGACACGGCTGGCGGACTCGCGCAAACGTTCTTCGGAAATGCGTCCAGAACGGAAAGCACGCAGGAGGCGTTCCCTGTCTTTTAACGAGTCGGCAAAGAGATATACATCTCCGCCGGCCTCGACAAATTTAACAATCTGTTCGTCTTCCGGAGCCCGACTGCTGAGGCCAACCATGACTGCGGCATCAGAAATGATGACCCCTTGGAAGCCCAGACGGTTGCGGAGCAGATCTGTCAGTAGTCTTTTGTCCAACGTTGCAGGGAGACACTCAGCAACATCTTCGTCGAAGCCCTGCCACGCCGGCAGGCTGATATGTCCTGGCATGATCGACATCACGCCGTCATCAATCACTTGCCGCCAGATTCTGCCGTAGGTCGTTTCCCAATCCTCCATGGGAAGGGAGTTGACTGAGGTGCACAGGTGCTGATCCCGATCATCTATCCCGTCGCCGGGGAAGTGTTTTGCAGTGGCGGCAAGGCCGTATTCTTGGAGCGTGCGAATCCACGGGCGGAGGAGTTCACAGGTGCGCTCCGGCTTGTCTCCGAGCGCACGGGTGTTGGTGACGGCGTTCAAGAAATTCAAGTTGAGGTCAACCACGGGCGCAAGCGTCCAATTCACGCCCAAGGACCGCGACTCAAGGGCGCAGGAACGAGCCATTTCGCAAATGAGTTCAGGTGAATGGGCGGCACCCATGGCCATGGGCGAAGGAAAGTCAGCGGCAGATTCGGAGAAGCATCGGGCACTCTTTTCGACGTCAGCGCAGATGGCCAAGGGAACTTCCCGATTCGCTTGAAGCGCTTGGATGCTGGACTTGAGCTTATCACCATCGCAGGCGCTTACAAAGTAACAACCCACTAGGAATTTAGACAGGTGCTCGGTGAGTTCATCATTTGATTTCTTGGTGTCCAGAGTCGGGCAAAGCATTTCGGCGATGCATTCTTCCGGGCCGTAATTGGAGGGAAGTGAGGTCATCAGGGGGGGAGGTTGTGCCAAAGCGGGGCGGAGTCAACCTGATGTTTAACAACAATCTGATTTCGACAGTAAGGGTCAGACCAAGCGCCCCCTTGATATAAGCTTGCTTCGATTATGGGGCAGTCCTCGAGCAGCCTTGGCCCGGCGGTGCCCAGGAAACCCGTGATGAAGCACCCTCCGAAGCCGATTGCCATCCAGCGCGAATGCGCCTCCAACGGATAATAGTCGAGCCATCCCCAAGAAAGAGCCGGCCAGGCATCACCCCGAAAGCCGAGGCAAGCAATCCCAGCGGGAAAAACAAACGGAGCGGCTCGGCGGCACAGCGTTCTATGATTCTGAGGAAGGTTTTCATGTTCTTCTTTGCTCCATCCTGAATCCAGCCCACGCCAGTAAAAAGGTGATAGGCGAAAGGTTTACCAGCGATAATACCGATAGGGATCGTCGCCGTATTCAGTGTCTTCGTTCCAGTTATCCACGTAAGGATTCAGCCGGTCGGTTTTGGGCACCAGGAGTCGAAGGTGAAAACCGTCGATCCGGCCGTTTATGCCCGCGTCTTTGTCCGGCGCGAACTGACGGATCGCGATCACATTCTTCCCCGCGCGAATCACTCCCCGTTGGATCCGATAAGTGCGAGGGACGTTCCATGGATTCGCATTCTTCGGATCGGAATTCTTCGACATGGAGCCGATTTCCACCCCGTTAAAGGTGACTGTATCGAAACTCTTAATGCCGGGAATGTGTAGAATCGCAACCTCCCCTTCCCACTTTGCGGGTAGTTCAACCTCGCGCCGCCAGACCGCCTCGCCACTCACTTCCAAGAAACGCGGATGATTGCCCGGCAAATCGAAAGTTCCCCAATCAGCGACATTGACCGAGTCACCCATCAAGGACTGGGCGGTAGTGCTTATTCCCGGGTCCGGGTGCGGCTTCTCCCAAGGAGCGACCGGCAGTTCACTCGTGAACTTGACCGACCACGGCCCCGCAAGATTGACCCGCATGACCTGCGGATAAAACACCATGCGGTCAGCCGCAAAGCTCGCCCCGAGGTTGGCCAACACTTGCGTGAGGGCGCGCGTGAGGCGCCACTGGGTGTGCTTGAAGTAGGGAGTTTTTTCTAAATCAAAGCCCAAGGGATCGAATTGGATAAACACGATACGCCCTGCCCCCACCGCACGGGTGCCGAGCAAACCGTTGCCGATCACTGAAGCACCTTTATCCAGCACGTTGAGATCGAGCGGCGTGCGCCAGCGCAGATCGGAAGCCGACAAACCGCGGGTGAGCACGTTGGCCTCAGGGGCGGTGCCGCCGAGAAATCCCTTCTCCGAACGCAATGTCGTGCCGAGGCGTGCAGGCGTGTCGCCGCCTGGCTGGGCCAGCATCACGACCGTGCCGCCTTGGCGGGCAAAGGCTTCCAGTTGTTGGTCGGACAAATTGGTCGCGGCATCAACAATCATGAGCTTGGTTCCGGCAACCGGCGCATTCTCGGAGCGGAAGTTGACCCCTGCGTGACGCAGCAGCGCCTCACCCGCTTTGGAACCCACGTAAACAACCGCCTCTTCCCGTGCGACCTCAACGGGGCGACCCGCCTGCGCTAGGACGCGGCGAGCGAGGCGCTCGGCAGCCGGATCAACCGCAGCCTGATCTTCCAGATCCAAAGTGCAGAACGTCAGACGTCCTTTGCCGTAGCCGAGCTCCATCAGCGGCGAGTAAGCGAGATCCCATTCCCCTTCGAGGAGCGGCGTCCATCCGCTGCGATGCGGCTTCTCCAACATCGCACTGCTCACCGAACCATTATTCCCCCAACGCCAACCGTGCGACGGCCGATCGGCGGAGAACGCCGCATAATCCGGACGCGCTTCCAACAAGGTTCCGGCCCCGTTCCAATTTGCGAGGTCAATGGCATCCAAGCCTGCCACAAAATCCCCCGCCGTGGGCACGGGGAAAAGCCTGCGCGCCGGCACCGGTGCGGCTCGCATTCCGAAAAAGCGCGTCACGGTGACTGGATTCTGCGCCATGATGAGCGCGCGTCCACCTTCTGATACAAATGCGCCGAGATCGAGCGGCAGGCGCCCGTCCTTCAAGCTCTCGCGGCCCAGCACGATCAACGCACCGGCCGCAGGCGCTTTGCCGACGACAAACGGTGTATAGGCTACGCCGAGTTCCTTCAGGAGTTTCGCCGTATGCCCCGCTGGATCGTAGAGCACGATCGCCGGCGCGGCAGTCTCACGGGCCGGCCCATAGACGCGAAATGCGAAACGGTCTTCTTGCACGCGTCCGCCGATATCGGCCGACAACACAAAACTCAGGTCGCGTTTTTCACCTGCCGCGACGTCGTTGGCTCCGCTCGTATAGCTAAGCGGCAGGAGGCGAGTTTCGCCCACCTTCAGCTCTCCATCGAACTCACCCTGGGTAACGACGAGGCCCTCGGCGCCCTCCACGCGCCATTTGGCGCTAAACGGTTGTTTCGCCCGCGTGTCGTTGAGCAACGCGACTTGTTTTTCAAGCGTGCCGCCCGCCGCGAGATGATGGCGTTTTTCGTGGATGTTTTCCGCCGAGCCGGCGATCCAGGCCAACGTGGGTCCGTTCGAGGCCTCGAATGCTTCGCCAGCGGGAGTCACGCGGAAGCTATTCGTATCTCGAAAGGACGTGGCAAGAGACTGCGTCTTCACCGACGGCACGAACCAACCGCGACGGCCCGCTTGCCAGACTTGTGGCACGTTCTCCGTTTTGATGCTGTCAATGGCATAGCCACCATCCCACGGTATCATCCCGCC
>Ga0105049_10008927_pt1 | contig 11567 bp, 12 predicted proteins | sample MAT06_FD_78087 | JGI IMG/M metagenome (GOLD analysis project Ga0105049, IMG submission 78087) | Freshwater microbial communities from Lake Fryxell liftoff mats and glacier meltwater in Antarctica - MAT-06 | ecosystem: Environmental > Aquatic > Freshwater > Ice > Liftoff microbial mat | place...
ACCACATCCCACTGCCCCCCGGCGGCCCAAGGCGTGCATCTGGGCCCGGTGACGTGCCTGGTGCTGCCGCGATTCGTCTCGCTCAAGACCGACGAAGGCAATGTCCGGCGCGGGCCGTCGCTGTCGCACCGCGTCGACTGGGTGTTCGTGCGCGAGGATATGCCGCTGCAGATCACCGCCGAATATGGCCATTGGCGCCGGGTGGTGGACCGCGACGGGTTGGGCGGCTGGGTGCATTATTCGCTGCTGTCGGGTGCACGCACGGTGATCGTGGACCACGATCTGCAGCCGCTTTACGCAAGGCCGGACCCCGAATCGTCCCAGAACGCGCTGCTGGAGGCGGGTGTGGTCGCGCGGCTGGACGCATGCACCCTGGACTGGTGCCGGATCAGCGCGGGCGGGTATCGCGGCTGGGCACCGAAAACGGCGCTGTGGGGCATTGCCGCTGACGAAGTGCGCGACTAGGCACCCGCAGTCGGCCGCCCGACCCGCGCGGCAACTCCGTCGCGCGCAGCGTTGCGCATGGCTGGTGCCCACGGCCGCCCGACACGCGCGGCAACTCCGTCGCGCGCAGCGTTGCGCATGGCTGGCGCCCACGGCCGCCCGACACGCACGGCAACTCCGCAAGATTTGCCATTCCGGCCCGTGCCAGTGTGATGGCCAGAAAGGCGACAATGGCAAACGACAGCGAACGGCGCATCCTGCGGGTGATCGACCATATCCACGACCACCCGGACGGCGATCTGTCTCTGGATACGCTGGCAGATGTCGCGGCGATGAGCCGGTTTCACTGGCACCGGCTGTTTTGCGCCCGGATGGGCGAAACGGCTGCCCGATGCGTGCGGCGGATGCGCCTGCACAAGGCGTCGGTGGCGCTGGTCATCGGCAGCGATGCGCTGCTCGCCATCGCCAGGTCCGTGGGCTATGCCGATGCAACCGCGTTCAGCCGCGCCTTTGCCGACGCCTATGGCATGCCGCCAGCGGCATTCCGCAACCGGGGCGAACTGCGCCCCGCAACACGCCTGAACCCGATGAAAGGACACCTGATGTTTCCGGTCGCGATTCGCACCCTGCCGCCGCAACGTCTGGCGCCACGCCACACGGCGGCCCCCATCCGCAGATCAACCGCGCGTTCGAGCGGCTGTTTGCCGCCCTGTCGGCGCGGGGTCTGGTGGGCCGGACCGGCGACATGGTGGGGGTGTTTCTGGACGACCCCGCCGCCACCGCCGAGGCCGCATTGCGCAGCTTTGCCGGGGTGTTGGTGGATGACGATTTCCCCTGTGCCGCACCTGTGGCACCCTAGACCTGCCCGGCGGCCCGCATGCGGTGCTGACCTTTACCGGCCCCTATGCCGGGCTGCCGGCCGCCTATGCGCAGCTTTACGGATTGTGGCTGCCAGCCAGCGGACATCAGGCCGCCGATAGCCCGTCATGTGAAGTCTGCCGCAACTCGCCCATGCAGACCCCGCAGGATCAGCCGATCACCCAGCTGCATCTGCCGCTCGGGCCATCAGCGCAGGGCTGACCCCGCCCAGCATCGCCCTTGCCCGGCGCAGCCCCGGCGCGGTAAGCCGGGGCATGATCCTGCAAAGGGGTTGGCAATGGCCGGCGCATCCCGCGACACACGGCTGAACCTGTCGGCAGGCATGCTGTCGGTTGCGGTCGCGCTGGTGCTGGTGGCGGTCAAGCTGTGGGCGCTGGGCGCGACCGGCGCATTGTCCATCGCGGCCACCCTGGCCGATTCGGCGCTGGATTTGCTGATGTCGCTGGCGGGTCTGGCCGCCATCACCTATGCCGCCCGCCCCGCGGACGAGGATCACGCCTTTGGCCATACCTCGGCCGAGGATCTGGCCGCCCTGGCCCAGGCCACCTTCATCACCGCATCCGCCGGAGTGATCGGGGTGGCGGCAGCGCGCAGGCTGTGGTCCGACAGCCCGCACGCCCTGCAGGCCGAGGGGCTGGGCATGACGGTGATCGGGTTTTCCATCGCGGTGACAGCGGCGCTGGTCTGGTGGCAAAGGCGCGTGGCGCGGGTAACGGGCAGCAAGGTGGTGGCAGCGGATTCGCTGCATTATGTCGGCGACCTGATCCCCAACGCAGGCGCGCTGGTCGCGCTCTGGGCCTCGTCCCGGCTGGGGCTGACCCAGATCGATTCGGTGGTGGCGCTGGCGGCGGCGGGGTTGATGGCGCTGGGGGCCTGGCGCATCGGCCATACAGCGTTCGATGCGCTGATGGACCGCCGCGCCGACCCGGCGGTGATTGCCGGGATCAACGCCATCGCCCGCGACTTTCCCGGCGTGCATGGCCATCACGACCTGAAAACCCGGATGGCGGGCAGCCGCGTCTTTGTGAACCTGCATATCGAACTGGATGGCGCCCAGACCCTGAACCAGGCGCATGCCATCGGCGCAGCGCTCCGCCGCGCGATCATCGCGGCCTACCCCCGCGCCGATGTGCTGATCCACCAGGATCCGGTCGGCGGGCAACGCCACCCCGACGACCCGCTACGCTGAACCCGACAAGGACCCGATGCATGGAATGCGATCCAGATACGCTCAGCTATCTCGCCAAAATCATTATCATGGTCAGCATCATTCTGACTTTCCTCGAACGAGCCCTGCCATCATCAGCCGTTGCCATTGTTGGTGAGTCCCTTACAGAGGGGTGCGAGACCTTGATCACAAGTTTGAAGGTTGATTTCATGCAATGGTCTATCAAGTTTGGTTACGTCGTGTTTGGCGTCGCACTGCTGGGCGGTTTGGGATCCCTTGCTGACGCCCTTCCATCCGGTCTGCACGGATGGATAGGCTGGGCACATGACAACCTCAAGAAACTCCACTTGCCAGGACCTATCGCTGCATTCGCGCCGTTCCTCGCAATCGGTATCGTAATCGCCGGCTGTTTGTATTGCGTTGCCTGGACAGGTGCAATCGCAGGCAGACTGCATCCGTTTGGAGCCATCGGCGTGGCAGCGTGGGCATTCGACGCGAGCGACATCCTCAACAGCGTTTTCAGGCTGGTGGCTTGACGTCGCCCTGGTCCGATCTATTGCGCAGTCATCGCGTGCATCATCTGCAGCCGCGCGTCATACTGGCCGTCCAGGCACCCGATATTGACGCCACAACCATCACGCAATGTTTGCCAGGCGCGCTGGCCGTCGCGCAATCGCATGGCATCTGCGCCAGAACTGCGTCCGACCAGAAACTGGTAAAGTGCGTTCATCATAACATCTTCGCCCCATAATTGCGGGCCTGCACAAATAGCGCGTTCGGTCGGCGACTTGGCCAGGCCACAGTCAAACCCCGGGCCGCCCACCTCGGTATCGGCTCCTGCGTCGCGCAAAAGATCTTCCAGGAAAAGACAGGTTACCAATTCCCCATCCTGCGCAATCATGTCTCGCAGATCGGCAGCAGCCCGTGATTGATAACGCAACCAAAGGTCGTCCGGCAATATTGCCTGCGCTTCATTCCCAGCGTGATAGGACAGTTCTTCCAGATCAGGGGGCATCGACCCGAAATAGCCAGAGCAGACATCGCGCCAGTAACCGACACCGGCGACATATCGCGCCCAGTCCACTGCTGTTTCGGGCTCTGCAAATCCGCTATCGCGTCGGGGATCACTTATGACCACGTCAATGCCAAGCGCAATGGCAGTGGTCGTATCAAGATACAGAAGATCGTCAGGCGGCGCGGTCGTCATCCAAAGCACTGCTTCAAGCGGTAAGTCCAGTTCTGCCAGATAAACTCCGATTGCGGCGTTGCCGGGTCCTGTCACCGCGCCGCTGACCGAGTCATATGCGCCATGAAATCCGATTTCGCTCTCGGTAGTCATATAGCGGCTCCTGCCAGCCAGCCAGATCAGCGCGCAAGCTGAAAGGCATCTGGCTGGCGGCAATACTGCCGTTGCAAAGCCGCGCAGACTGATGGTCGCTCCGATCTCCAGCCCGTCGGACAAGGAACCACCCCCACTGTCCAACAGCACGACTGCATGGTCGATATCGGACGCTGCTGCATGAAAAGCAGCGGCATCACCCGCGACAATTTCTCCCTGCAGATGGATAAAGGCAGTCGCTCCCTCGGGTCCGACAATCACCTCAATTTCAGCAGCGCTTGTCTGGTTCGCGGTCAGGATAATCGCAATTGTCGCAGCCCGGACCCAACCGTGCATCCCTAGCCTCCGTCATGACCTTGTCTGGTTCAACCAAAAGCTAGTCGACTTTATGCAGGTTCGTCAATTGACCTTTCGTTGACAAATGCTGATCAAGCCGCCACCGGGAACCCCCGCCCTTTCAGCAGGGCTGCGACCCCCGGCATCCGGCCGCGGAACCTGGTGTACAACTCGGCCGCTTCCTCGGACCCGCCCGCCGACAGGATGTGCTGTTCCAGCCGCGCCGCCAGCGCGGCATCGAACGGATCGCCCGCTTCCTCGAACGCGGCAAAGGCGTCGGCATCCATCACCTCGGACCACATGTAGCTGTAATAGCCCGCCGAGTAGCCGTCGCCGGAAAACACGTGGTTGAAATGCGGCGTCGCGTGCCGCATCCGGATCGCGCGCGGCATGCCCAGGCTTTCCAGCACCTCGGCCTGACGCTGCATCGGGTCGGCGGGGGGCGGGCCGTCATGAAACGCCAGATCGACCAGGGCCGAGGCGACGTATTCCACCGTCTGGAACCCCATGTCATAGGTCTGCGCGCCCAGCAGGCGTTGCTGCAATGCGGCGGGCATCGGCTGGCCGGTTTCGGCATGCAGGGCGAATTCGGCCAGCACTGCGGGCACGCTCAGCCAATGTTCATACAACTGGCTGGGCAGTTCGACGAAATCGCGCGCGACTGATGTCCCGCTGATCGATTCGAACGTCACGTTCGACAGCATCTGATGCAGCGCATGGCCGAATTCGTGGAACAACGTGCGCGCGTCGTCGAACGACAGCAGCGCCGGCTGCCCCGCTGCCGGGGCGGCAAAATTGCAGACGTTGATCACCAGCGGCAGCTTTTCCCCGTCCAGCCGGCTTTGCACCTGCAAGGCCGAACACCAGGCCCCCGAATGTTTCCCTTCACGCGCGTAAAAGTCGCCGATGAATACCGCCAGCGGCGCGCCGCCCCGCGTCACCTGCCAATAACGCACGTCAGCGTGATAGGCGGGCGCGTCAAACGCCTGAAACCCCAGCCCGAACAGGCGGGTGGCACAGGCAAAGGCCGCGTCGATCATCCGGTCGAGTTGAAAGAACGGTTTCAACTCGGCCTCGTCCAGATCATGCAGGGCCAGGCGGCGCTTTTCGGCGTAATAGCGCCAGTCCCAGGCTTCGAGCGGCGCGGGGTGGCCGTCGGCCACCAGCATCGCCTCCAGCGCGTCCTGATCGGCCAGCGCGGCGGCGCGGGCGGGGGACCAGACCTGGGTCAGCAGGTCGTTCACCCGGGACGCCTGCCCCGCCATTTCGGTCTCCAGCTTGTAGGCCGCGAAATCGGCATAGCCCAGCAATTGTGCCCGTTCATGGCGCAGGGCCAGCATCTCGGCCGCGATGGCGCGGTTGTCGGTGGCACCGCCATTGGCACCGCGCGCCACCCAGGCCTGATACGCCTTTTCCCGCAGGGTGCGATTGGGTGAAAACTGCAGGAACGGCACGATCAGCGAGCGCGACAGCGTGACGACCGGCGCAGCGGCCCCGCGCGCCTGACCGGCGGCGCGCGCGGATTGCGCCACGAAATCGGGCAAGGCGGCCAGATCGGTTGCCGACAGCGGCAACGACCAGTCGCGTTCATCGGCCAGCACGTTCTGGCTGAACTGGGTGCCCAGCACCGCCAGCCGCGCCTTGAGCACCGTCATCCGCGCCGCTGCATCGCCGGTCAACTCTGCCCCCGAGCGGACAAATCCGCGCCGGGTCAGCAGCAGCACCCGTGCCTGTTCCGGCGTAAGCTCCAGCGTATCGCGTGCGGTCCACAGCGCCTGAACCCGCGCAAACAGCGCCGTGTTGGACGTCACTTCCGACCCGTAAGCCGACAAGAGCGGGGCCAGTTCCATCTCCAACGCCTCGCGCGCCGGGGTGCTGTCGGCCCCGGCCAGCGTCCAGAATACCGAGGTGACACGGTTCAGGCCCAGATCGGCCAGTTCCAGCGCCGCGATGGTATTGGCAAAGCTGGGCGCATCGGGGTTGCCCGCGATGGCCGCAATGGCGGCGCGGGCGTCGGCCAGGGCCACATCCACGGCGGGGCGGATATCGGCGTCGGCGATCAGGTCGAACCGGGGCAGGCCATGCGGCCCCTCCCACGGGGCAATCAGGGTGGCATAGGGGGTGGTCATCGGGCGATCTCCTTTGGCGGTCAACCTAAGGCTGCGCGGGCCGGGGGCCAAGGGGCGGGCTTTCGCTTTCGCCGCGACAAGGTTAGTTTGAACCGCGTTCATGACGAAAGCCAGCCAATGCCCGACCCGATCAGCACCGCCGATCGTCGCGCCGCCCTGCGTGACCGGCTGACCGACATTGCCGAGGCGACGATTGCGGCAAGGGGCCCGACCGCCTTGCGCGCCCGCGATCTGGCGGCCGAGGCGGGTTGTGCGCTGGGGGCGATCTATACCGTCTTTGGCGATCTGACCGAACTGGTGCTGCTGGTGAACGCTCGCACGTTTGCCCATCTGGGCCGCGCCGTCGCCGCCGCACTGGCCGATGCCCCGGCCGAACCGGTGGCGCAACTGGTGGCGATGGGCCGGGCCTACCACGCCTTTGCCGCCGCCAACCGCCCCGCCTGGGCCGCGATGTTCAGCGTGGACCGCCCTGCCGGTGAAGGCCCGCCCGACTGGTATCGCGCCGAGATGGACCAGCTTTTCACCTGGATCGAGGCACCGCTGGCCGTACAGATGCCCGACCTGGCCGCCCCCGACCGCGCGTTGATGGCCCGCGCGCTGTTTTCGGCGGTGCACGGCATCGTGGCGCTTGGCCTGGATCAGGCCGCCGCAGGGGTGCCGGGCGATCAGATCGACCGGATGATCGGGCTGATATTGTCGCGGATCGGGCAACAATCAATGTCGTGAACGCTGTTCATGAAAGGACTTGAACACCGTTCACGCCTCGGCTAAGCCGTCCTCATGAACAACGTTCAGGAGAAAATGCAATGATCCGTACACTGGCCGCCCTGATCGGCGGCGCGCAGGCCCGGGCCGAGGATCGCGTCCGCGATGCCTTTGCACTGGAATTGATCGACCAAAGCATCCGCCAGGCCCAGCCAAGCCTGCGCGCCGCCAAGGCGACGCTGTCCAGACTGATTCAGCGCGAAAGGTCCGAGGACCGCCACATTCAGGCGCTGGCCAGCCGCCATGCCGACCTGACCCAGCGCACCCGCGAGGCGCTGGCCGCAGGCCGCGACGATCTGGCCATGCCGGCCGCCGAGGCGATTGCGGCGATGGAGAACGAACTGGCCCTGCGCCAGGCGACCCATGCCCGCCTGCAGGCCCAATCGGCGCGCCTGCGCGCATCGGTCGAGGCCGCGCAGCGCCGGGTCATCGACCTCAAACAGGGTGCGGTGCAGGCCCGCGCCGTGCGACGCGAGCAGGACATCCAGACCCGCCTGACCCATCACCTGACCAACAATCTAACCCCCGCCCCGGCGGACGAGGCCGAGGAGTTGATCTTCCGCGTCCTGGGCCGCGACGACCCGTTCGAACAATCCCGGATCATGGCCGAGATCGAGGCCGACCTGTCCCATGCCGGGATTGCAAGGCAGCTTGAATCCCACGGCTTCGGCCCCGCCACCCGCGCCACCGCCGCCACCGTGCTGGCGCGGCTGCGCACGAATTGAACCTTGGAAAGGTAGAAAGAGGTGCTGTCCACCACCCGCTCCGACAACGCCCTGATCAGTTTCATCCACGGCGCTGGCGTGCTGATCGCCTATGGGCTGCTGGCCCTGTCGCTGTATCTGTCGACCGGCGTTCCGCTCGCCACCAAGGGCTATTGGGGCATCGGCGTGCTGCTGCTGACCCTGTCGCTGATCAACTTCGTGAAATACCGTTTTGACGACCGCCTGTCCGCCGACCGCCTGCAACGGCTGGACGACGCCCGCACCGAAAAGCTGCTGGCCGAATATGGCGGCGACAAGACGTTGCAAGCCCGCTTGGGGCGGCCCGAAGCCGCCCCTTTCCAAATCCCCGCAGCCCGGTCAGTGTGCCAGCCATGTTCGCCAAAGGCTCTGTCTTGCGCCGACTTGCCGCCCATGTCGCCGGGCAGGCCATCGTGACCTTTGCCAAGGCGATCACCGCCGTCCGGGCCGACTGGCGGGGCACCGATCCCTTGCCGCATCAGCGGGTCTATTACGGCAACCATACCAGCAATGGCGACATGCCGATGATCTGGGCCGTCCTGCCCCCGGCGATCCGTCGCCGGACAAGGCCGGTCGCCGCCGCAGATTACTGGCTGAAGAACCCCTTGCGCGCCTTTGTCGGGGCCGAGGTGTTCCGCGCCGTGCTGATCGACCGCCGGCCCCAGGCGCGGACCGAGGACCCCATCGCGCTGATCGTCGCGGCGCTGACCGAAGGGTCCAGCCTGATCATCTTTCCCGAAGGCAACCGCAACATGGGCACCGACCCGCTGCTGCCGTTCAAATCGGGCCTGTACCATATCAGCCGCGCAAGGCCGGACGTGGACCTGGTGCCCGCCTGGATCGCCAACCTGACCGCGATCATGCCCAAGGGCGAGGTGATCCCCCTGCCCTTGATGTGCACCGTCACCTTTGGCGCACCGATCCGGGCGCAGCCGGACGAGGACAAGGCGACCTTCCTGACCCGCGCCGCCGATGCCCTGGCCGCCCTGCGCCCCGGCGTGCCGTTCGACAGCGCGCCGCCCGCTGCCCCCGCAGCGGCCGTGGCTGCCAGGGCTGCGCCATGAACACCGCCAGTTCCATCGTGCTGCTGACCATCGCGGTGCTGGCGATCCTGGTCGCGCTGACCGCACTGGGCGAATACATGCGCGCCCGGGTGCCTGCCGGCACGACCAGCCCCAGCGTCGATACCTTCATGATGCGGGTGCAGTCGTGGTGGGTGATGGTGATCCTGCTGGCGCTGGCGCTGCTGATCGGGCTGCCAGGCGTGCTGATCCTGTTCGCGTTGGCGGCCTTTGCCGCGCTGCGCGAATTTCTGACCTATGCCAGCAAGGCGCCGTCCGACCATTACGCGATGGCGCTGGCCTTTTACATCGTGCTGCCCGCGCAGTTCATCTTTGTCGGCCAGCATTGGGATCTTTTGTTCAGTGTCTTTGTCCCGGTCTATGCGTTCCTGCTGCTGCCGGTGATCTCGGCCCTGCGCGGATCGTCGGACCGGTTCCTGATCCGGGTGGCGGAATTGCAATGGGGCCTGATGGTCTGCGTATTCTGCGCCAGCCACGTGCCCGCGCTGATGACCCTTGCCATCCCCGGCTATGCCGGGCGCGGGCCGCTGCTGATCGCGTTTCTGGTGATCGTGGTGCAGGCGGGCGATCTGCTGGACTTTACCTTTGGCCGCCGCTTTGGCCGCCGTGCCATCGCGCCCGGTCTGTCACCGCGCACCTGGGAAGGCGTCGCCGCCGCGACCCTGTGCGTGGGGCTGATCGGCGCAGCCCTGTCCTGGATCACGCCCTTCCCGCCGGTGGTCGCCGCCGGGATGGCGATGGTGACCACGCTGGTCGGCATGGCGGGCAGCATCGTGCTGCTGGCGATCAAGCGCGACAAGGGCGTCAAGGACTGGAGCCACCTGATCCCCGGCCAGGGTGGCATCCTTGACCAACTGGCCGGGGTGCTGTTCGCCGCACCGGTGTTTTATCACCTGACACGGTTGGTCTGGCTGCCGTAACGCCGGCCGGCGCGGCTGACCTGTGATCTGCATCATCCGGGCATGGCTGCAGGCCACCTTTCGCCTTCGGATGGGATGCCTGCGCTGGCCGGGCGGGCGGGGGTCGGCCCTTGGTGCCCAAAGGACAAACAGTCGGCAGCGCCCCCCCAACATTCACCGCCAAGATTGAACCGCCAAAGGACGGTGCCGCCTGCACCGTACCTTGCCGTAGCCGACAGGCAAACACGGCAAGGCGATCAGATGGTCGTCCCAGGCCCGTGCGGCGATGGCCAAGGGCCGCGCCGCGTCGTCGTCGATGGCGATCAGCCCGCCGGTGCCGTCGCTGGCGATGAAGGCTGCGCCATGGGCCGCGATCCCGCTGACATCGCCGCGCACCGGTCCGCCCAGACAGCGCCCCGCCGTGTCGAACCGCTCACCTGACCACGATGGGACAAGGTGACGGCCACCTGCGCGCCGTCGCCGCCGAGCGCGATGCTGCCCGCGTAGCCCTGCATCCGCGCTTGCGCTGCCGCCGGGGCACTGGCCAGGACAGGGGCCCAGATCATCCAGCAACAGCTCACTGTACGGCCAGATCAGCTGGAACGACAGTGAGCTACTCCCCGAAAATCGGGCAGTGACGGAAGCTGCGGTCTGAAGTCTGCTGGTCTCCAAGTACGGGGAGAACAGAACATGTCGAAACGCAGGAACCACGACGCGGCGTTCAAGGCGCGGGTTGCACTTGAGGCGCTGAAGGGCGAGCGCACGGTGTCGGAATTGGCGACCGCCTTTGGGGTCCATCCGACGATGATCCACCAATGGAAGAAGTCCCTGCTGGAAGGTGCTGCGGGCATCTTTGAACGGGGTGGCAAGGCGACAGCCAGCGCCGAGCTTGGCGAGGACACGGTCCGCGATCTGCATGCCAAGATCGGAGAGCTGGCCGTCGCCAACGATTTTTTGTCACGAAAGCTCAAGCCATGGACCGGGAAGTGATGAGGCATTGGAACGCCATTGGTCCGGGAGACAATGCCGAACGGGATGATCAAACGGACCCACCCCAAGCTGTCGGTCGGTGCGCAGTGCCAGTTGCTGTCGATCTCACGGTCGTCATTCTATTACGCGCCGCAGGGCGAGACGGCGCTGAATCTCGATTTGATGGTGAAGGTCGACAAGCAGTTCCTGGAGACGCCGTTTTACGGTGTCCGGCAGATGACATGGCACCTGCAGAACGAAGGCCATGCCGTGAACGAAAAGCGCATCCGGCGGCTGATGCGCCTTATGCGCGTTCGTCGGAAAAACAGTCCCCCGGACTGTTTTCTGACCCTCCTCACTGCCGATTCACCAAAAACCCAACACCAGCAAGCCCGCGAAGGGGCACAAGACCTACCCCTGTCTGCTGGGCGGGCTGCGGATCGACAGGCCCAATCAGGTCTGGTGCAGCGACATTACCTACATTCCGATGCGCAAAGGGTTCCTTTACCTGGTGGCCATCATGGACTGGTTCACCCGCAAGGTGTTGGCCTGGCGGATCTCCAACACGCTTGAGGCCGACTTCTGCCTCGAAGCGCTGAACGAGGCGATCCACAAGTTCGGCCCGCCCGAGATCATGAACACCGATCAGGGCGGCCAGTTCACATCCTTCGACTGGACCGACCGGCTGAAGCGGGCCAAGACCAGATCCCGATGGATGGCAAAGCCCGGTATCTGGACAACATCCTTATCGAGCGTCTCTGGCGGTCGCTGAAGTATGAATGCGTTTACCTGCACGCCTGGGACACCGGAGCGC
>Ga0105049_10008929_pt1 | contig 11566 bp, 8 predicted proteins | sample MAT06_FD_78087 | JGI IMG/M metagenome (GOLD analysis project Ga0105049, IMG submission 78087) | Freshwater microbial communities from Lake Fryxell liftoff mats and glacier meltwater in Antarctica - MAT-06 | ecosystem: Environmental > Aquatic > Freshwater > Ice > Liftoff microbial mat | place...
AGCTATTCACGAAATTGAACAGGATATTATGGAGCGTGTGATTAGTATGGGTGATAGGAAAGTTGCATCACTTATGACACATCGAAACGATATCATTTTTTTAAAATCAACTTTTGATGCAGAGGCCATAAACAAAATGGTAAATAGCGAATTGCACTCTGTTTACCCCGTTGTAAATAGTAACATGGATGTTGAAGGCATTATGTTACTCAAAGACCTTTACAAACATATCAACGACCATGATTTTAAAATTACTGACCACATTAAACAACCACAGTATGTTGTAGAAAATTTATCGGCTTACGAGGCATTAAAATTATTCAAAACAGGAAAAACACATCAGGCAATTGTCGTTGACGAATTCGGTCAAATGCAAGGATTACTAACTATGAATGATTTATTAGAATCTTTGGTTGGTGATGTTTCTGATTTTTACAGCAGTGAGTTTTCTTTTATTCAGCGTGAAGACGGTAGTTGGCTTATTGATGGACAATACCCACTTACAGAGTTTTTACGAAAGTTTGACTTTTGCGATTTAGCACAAGATTATCCCTTTAATACTATCAGCGGACTAATACTAAATGAACTAAGACGAATACCATCTGCAGGTGACACTCTCCTGTGGCATAATTATGAAATTGAAATTTTAGATATGGACGGTCCAAGAATTGACAAAGTATTACTGACAAAAAAAGACAGTTAATTCACAACTGGCAATCACTGACTAAAAATCCAACAACGACAATGGTTTACTACGGTACCTGCCAACGATTTATGGACACATAGTCTTCATGAGTTTACGACAACATTTAGTTCATTCTCAGGCTTGTTAATCCAGACGGCATCCGGTAGCTGATGATGCTTCGGCGGACCATGTACAACGCGGTTGAGATGAGCCGCAAAGGCGTTTGTGAGAACCATCTGCCGTTGTTCGAAGTTCTGTTTTCTAGCAGACTATCCATGATCCTCAACACCAAGGATTGCTCCGCGATCATCTCCTTTAAGGCCTAATTCTCTACGCGAAGCCAAATTTCGTTCTGCTTCTTAAATGTATCGCAAGCCTTGCTTCCTTGCTCCGGCGTACATGTGTTTTCATCGTTTTCTCCTTCGTAGTAAGAATCTACAATCAGGAGTCCGTCTACAGCTATTTGGGGGGCTAGAAAGAATCGATATCAACACACCTGTAGAAGATGGAACAACAACTGCCTATCCTAACCCTTTTACATAACGCAACTCTCGTGATGTATAATTGTTTCGGGCAGCAAGTAAAAGAAATCAATAGTATCTCGGGGCAAACTGTTGCTCTGTTCCGTCATTCACGCAGGCCTCGTATATTCGCCGCTCTGTGCGACTGCGCACGAGAGCTCCCTTCCACCTTGCCACCTTGCCGCCTTCCCATGAAATCTATACTACGCCTTCTTGTCATTTGCTTGTGTGCAACATTCTCGGTGCATGCACAGATGGTGAGGACGATCCACGAAACGTTCGATGCACAGCCACGGTACTGGTCGTTTGCAAATGTGATCAACGACGCCAACCTTGTGCGCACCTACGAGCGTGGCGCAATGCAGGTAGAATGCAAGAACGGATCGAATTATTGGACGTTGGCCTATAAGCCTATAGATGGGACGAAGGCGTGGACGGTAACCACGAATGTGGTTATCGAGAAGTCGGCAACGTTCGAAGGCCTTGGCATTGTGATCGCATCCAAAGACGTGTACTATATCTTCAAGATCGCGGGCGGAAGACGTGCGACGTGGACCGGGCGGTGGACAAAGAATGGCAATACGTGGTTGACGATTTCGGCGCCGGGACCGAACAGTGAGCCGGACCGGCCTGTAGATTGCGTCAAGCCGAATGGAGAACAGAACATTCTAACGGTAACGTCTTCGAACGGACGTATCACGTTTGCCGTGAATGGAACCGTAGTCGAGGATCATGCACTGGATGGACCGTTCCAGGCGCTCTCTGCGCGCTTGGATGCCGTTGGTGTGTTGGTCTCGAATTCGATGAAGGGGAGATTCGAATCGTTTGACGCCTCGTACACCGAACGCCCGATGCCGGTTATTGAGGGTGCGTTTTTGAAGGCGCAGAAGTCTATTGTGAACGAGCTAAAAGGTGCGTCGTCCAGATATCCGGTGATGTCTCCGAACGGACAGAATCTCTACTACGTTATTACGGATCCAACAACGAGCGACGATGCCTGGGAAGTGCAAGCACTCACAGACTCAACGTGGTCGCAAGGCAAACGGATAGGCGCACCTATCAACAACACGGGGCCGAACAACGTGATTTCTGTTTCGCAAGACGGGAACGACTTGTTGCTGTGGGGACGCTATAAGGCAGATGGCAGTACGGATGGCGGGGGATTCTCTACGAGCAGACGCACAGCAACGGGGTGGAGCGTACCAACGGCCATCGTTTCTCCGCCGTATCAGAACAAAGCGGGGAGTCGTGAAGAATGTTTGACGGCCGATAGATCCGTCATGATTCTCTCGCGAGATCTCGAAGGAAACACCAGCGGAATGAAGGACCTGTACGTGAGTTTCCGTCAGGCCGACGGATCGTACGGTGCGCTCCAGAACCTTGGAACGAACGTGAATTCTTCGTTGGGCGAGGCATCTCCGTTTCTTGCCGCCGATGGAAAGACGTTGTACTACTCGTCGTCCGATGTGACGTATGGGAATGATGATATCTATGTGTCCAAACGTCTGGACGATACGTGGTTGCACTGGTCTGAGCGCGTGAACATGGGTCCGTATGTGAACACGCCCATGTGGGACTCGTACTTCTGTATTCATCCCTCTGGCAAGTATGCCTACATGAATTCAAGCGATGGTGTGAACGACGGGATTGTGCGCATCTCGTTGCCGCGCGATGCGAAGTCGCTCGCTCTTTTGCCAGATCCGGTGGTGATCGTGAAAGGTCGGGTGATGCATGCACGTTCAAAGGCACCGCTTGCCGTAGATATTCGTTACGAAGACCTTACAACGAACACGGCGATTGGATCGGCCGTTAGTGAGCCAAATCTTGGTGCGTATTCGATGGTGCTCACGGCGGGACGTTCCTACGGATTCTATGCTGAAAAGCAAGGCTTCTTTCCCGTGAGCGATAACATCGATCTGCCATCGATTAAGGCCTATCAAGTGATTGAGCGCGATCTGTATTTGGAGCCCATCGATGTTGGATCCGTGATTCGTTTGAACAATCTGTTTTTCGATACAGATAAATCTGCGCTTCGGCAGCAGAGCGAGACGGAACTACGTCGCCTTATTGCCATGCTCACCTCTGTTCCCACAATGCGCATTGTGATAGAAGGACATACCGACGACCGAGGTACCGACGAACACAACAAGGCACTGTCGCAATTGCGCGCCGACGCCGTGATGGCCTACCTACATCAACACGGTATCACGAAGGATCGATGCACGGCGGAAGGGTACGGAAAGTCACGTCCGCTTTCCACAAGCACTGCGGCAACAGACCGACAGAAGAACCGTCGCGTCGATTTTCGAATCGTCTCGATGTAACCATTCTCATGACGTGCGGTGTCTGTCTAGCACCTAGTTTTGCGACATGACAATTGGCCCATACACAGTCGACATTCTTGAGTCCGGACATTTTGGACTCGACGGCGGCGCCATGTTTGGCGTTGTTCCGAAAACTCTGTGGGAGCGCGCCTATGCGCCCGCAGATGCATTGAACCGGATTCCAATGATGGCGCGTTGCCTGTTGCTTCGATCTGCCGAACGCACGGTTCTTGTAGACACAGGCAACTCGCCACTTATGCCGGAGAAACTGCAGAAGATCTATGGAATGGATTTTTCGCGCGTCACGCTGCAAGCATCCATGGCCAACCTTGGTGTAAAGGCCGAGCACGTGACAGACGTGGTGCTCACGCACTTGCACTTCGACCATACGGGCGGTAGTGTACAGCGTGTGGGAGATGCCTACATCCCGGCATTTCCAAAGGCACGCTACTATGTACAATCAGAGCACTGGGCGTGGGCCATGCAGCCAACAGAGAAAGACAAGGCCTCGTTTATGACGGAGTTCTTTTTGCCGTTGCATGAACATGGTGTGTTGAAACTTCTCGACGGACCCGGCGAAGTGCTCCCACATATTCACGTAGAGTTGCACTACGGTCACACGTCTGCGATGCAGAGCGTTCGCATTACGGACGGCTCGCAGACGGTGTTCTTTCCGGCCGATGTGATGCCAACGGGTGCACATGTATCCGTGCCGTATGTGATGGGATACGACAACTTTCCCCTTACCTCCATTCAAGAGAAGAAGCTTCTGCTTCCGCGTATCGTAGACGAAGAATGGATTGTGGTGTTCGAGCACGATGCACTCCGGCAGGCAGCGCGTGTTGTGATGGGAGCAAAGGGACCGCAGTTGGGTGAAGAGATAACAATCACACCCTTTGGTGCGCCGGAGCGTGCATTGTGACGATGCCAATGGGGGAGCGACGCGAGCGCACGATAGACGGACACGTTTACATACGCATCTGCAAAAGTGCCGACGTGCGAGAAGGGAAGGGCTTTGTGGTAGACTATGATCTCGACCACGAGATTGCGCTCTTCAGAATCAACGGCGAACTACGTGCCGTAAGTAATAGCTGTCCGCACAAACGCGCATCGATGATCGCTCAAGGTCACGTAGAGAACGACACCGTGCGATGCCCGATGCATGGGTGGACGTTTCGGTTACGCGATGGATGCTTTGTTGGGATATTCGGTAGGCACACACCCGCCGTCTCCGGCAGGCAGCGCTTAGATGTGTACACGGTTGTCGAAGTAGACGATGCTATTTGGCTTCTCGAGCCTGAAGAACGCGTCGTATCGTGGATGGTGTAAGGAACGTGGCAATCGTTCCGCGCAACCGCGCCATGTTCTCGAGTTCGATAACCACAAACGCTCCGGGCTTAAAGAGCAAGGAGGCCGTAGACGCCGTGACGATCTCTACCATCTCTGCTACTTGCGGCATGTGCGAGACGACTACGGTTGGCTCGTCTAGATAGCCACGCAGACGGTCGATCATCGGATCGATCGCATTATCTGAATTGAACGTACTGTCTACGATCACCTCTGATGTAGCGCGCTTCCATGTGCGCATCATGATATCTGCGGTTTCATGTGCACGAACATATTCTGAACTCACCACGCGCAACGATGTCCCAAACATTCGCGCAAGTGCATGTGCGCAGGCCACCGTGTTCTCTGTTCCAATCGGGAGAAGAGGACGGTCTCGATCTTTCCCTGTTGGCGAAGATTGATCTGCCTTCCCATGTCGCATGATGATAAGCGTTGCAGAAGAACTCATTTCACAACACGCACAACGATAAAGGCGCCTTTGCCCACTACACTGTCCGCCGGTGGATACGTGCCCAACACCGTGTTGGCATCGAAGGCGCCACTGCTTTCGTATCGCACTTCGCCAACACGTAGTCCAAGGCCAACGATACGCGCCTGCGCTTCTTCGAAGGTGAATCCCACCACGTCGGGAACGCGCAGTCCGCCCGGGCCTTGACTGATCACCACATCGGAATTCGAGCCGTAGGGCACTTCTTTTCCGGCTTGCACAGACTGAAAGAGAATACGATTTGCAGGAATAGTGTCGTTGTTTTCATAGGCTACTTCACCCACATTCATTCCGGAACGCATGAGCATCAACCGTGCATCGCGTAAAGACATGTTCGTGATCGATGGCATGCGAACCGTCTCATATCCTTTAGAGATCGTCAGGTAGACGTTGCGCCCTTCCTTCACATCGGAGTTCGGGGCAGGGAGCTGACTCATGACGATTCCTTTTTCGACCTTCGCACTGAACTGCTCTTTGGGCTCTTGCACCACCAAGCCGGTCTGCTCCAAGATTAGCCGCGCCTCGTTCACGTCTTTGCCGACCACGTTCGGGACCGCAGCCGCTGTGGGCGTGGAGGTGAACCACGGCAGCACAATCTGATCTACGATAATGCCGAACGCAACGAGACCTACAATCACCAACATGATGATCATCCCAGACTGTCGCCAAGACATGTTCGGTTTCAGACGCATTCGGCAAAGATAGACCGAAGAGTCGAATGCGAAAACACCGTAGCTTTGAACCCATGACCATTCGATCTGTCCTCGACGCAACGCAGCACTGCGTTATTACCACGCATATCAACCCCGACGGCGATGCCATCGGCTCTGCAGCGGCTCTGTGGGGCGCTCTCACCGAACGTGGCATCCACGCCACCGTCCTGCTTCCCGGCCCCATGCCCGAAAATCTTTGGTGGATTCCGGGGGCAGACCAGATGGAGGTGTACCACCCCTCTACCCTCGGTCACGACCGATTGTTGGCCCAAGCCGATACGATCTTCGTGCTGGACTTGAATACCCTGAAACGCCTCGATCTTCTGGGCGAGGCTATTGCAAAGGCGGCAGGGCGCAAGGTGATGATTGATCATCATATACAACCGGACGACTTTGCAGACGTTGTAATGAGCGATGTGGAAGCCCCTTCCACATGCTCCATGCTCTACGATGTACTGGCAGAATGGGCAGGAGACGCGACTCCGCGATTTTCGAAGAATGTGGCCCAAGCCCTGTATGTGGGCATCATGACCGATACCGGGAACTTCCGTTTTCCCCGCACCGATGCACGCGTGCACATGGCCGTGGCGGAACTACTGGACTGTGGGGCCGACAATGTGATGGCCTACGAACTCATTTATAATACGAGCACCTTTGGCAGACTTCGCCTTCTTGGCTTTGCCCTTGCCTCCCTTACCTCCCACTGTGACAACAAACTGTGCATCATGGCACTCACGATGGACGAGATCCGGGCGCAGGGCTGCACCATGGACGATACCGATGGCTTCGTGCATCATACACTAAGCGTGGAGGGCGTGGAAATGGGTCTGCTCGCTATCCAGCTTCCAGACATGGTCAAGCTAAGTTTTCGTAGCAAGGGAACAACGTATGTGCGTGATCTAGCAGCCGTTTACGGTGGCGGCGGGCACGTCTACGCGGCCGGTGCGCGCGTACGCAACGGTGTACTAGAAACGGTAGTGGCCGATGTTGTGCAGCGTGCTGCGGCCTTGTTGGCCTAGAGAATGCCCAGCACCGATTCCACGATGGCGATGCCTGCGTCGATCTCCGAAACGGAGACGTTCAACGGCGGACGGAAGCGAACCGATGTGGCTCCACAGCCAACAATCAGCAAACCTTCGTCGTAGGCCTTGGTAAGGAAGTGCGCACGGTGTTCCTTCGAGGGCAGGTCGAACGCACAGAACAGCCCCATTCCACGCGGATTCGAGACGTGCTGTGGATGTTCGGTGGCAAGGCGCTGCAGTCGCGACTGCAGGTGAGCACCAACAGTGGCGGCGTTCTGGACGAGATGCTCCTCGTCGATGATCTCTAAATAACGTGTGGCGCGAACCATATCCACCAAGTTTCCACCCCACGTAGAGTTGATTCGTGAACTCGTGTGGAAAACATTCTCCGGCACATCGTCTACGCGGCTACTCACCAAGATCCCGCAGGTTTGCATTTTCTTGCCAAACGACATGATATCGGGCTGCACGCCAAGGCCTTCATGTGCCCACATCGTTCCGGTGATACCAACGCCCGTTTGCACTTCGTCGAAGATCAGCAAGACCTCGTTCTCGTCGGCCAGCGTGCGCAAGGTCCGCAAGAACTCAGGTCGGAAGTGATTGTCGCCACCCTCTCCCTGGATTGGCTCTAGAATGATGCAGGCGATATCGTCTCGGTTCTCTTGGAAGGCGGTTTTGATCTGCGCAATGGCCATGTGCTCGCGCTGCATCACATTGTCCAACACGGCGTCTGTGAGCGGGTATCGCAGATAGGGAGAAGAAATGCGCGGCCATTTGAACTGCGGGAACAGTGCCGTTTTTGTTGGATCGGTATTGGTGAGAGACAGTGCATAGCCGCTGCGTCCGTGGAACGCGTGGTCGAAATGGATAACCTGATGACCTTTTTCGGAGCGATATCCCTTGCGGAAGTTGTGGCGCACTTTCCAGTCGAAGGCCACTTTCAGGGCATTTTCAACGGCCAGCGTTCCACCTTCTATAAAGAACGAATACGTAAAGTGGGCTGGTACGCCCAGGGCAAAGAACGTTTTGACGAAGGTTGCCTGCTCGGAGGTGTAGATGTCTGAATTCGAGGGCTTATTGAGGGCGGCATGGCCTATGTAGCGCACGAAATCGGCGTCAACCATCTTTGGATGGTTCATCCCTATGGGCATGGAGGCAATGCAGGTAAAGAAATCAAGGTATTCTTTGCCAGATCGGGCCTCGACGAAATACGAGCCGTGCGAACGGGAAAGGTCGATCACGTGATTGAAACCATCCACGAGTTGGTGTCGTCGGAGCTCTTCGTGAACGTGATCGGGCGGGACGTGGAAGCGAGGTGTATACATGATCTGCAAATTTAGGTCCACAATACCTTTTTCTGCTCCACCGTCCTTTTTTATATTGGGCCATTGCAGAATGAAGAATAATTTATCCAATCGGACAGGAGAGGCAGATGTCGAACCAAGCGAACGGACACCAACGTAAGCCCGGAATGCAAGTAACCTTGCTTTTCCTCGTATTAGTGGTGGCGTTTTCCTACGGCGTGTATTCATTCGTACTACCACGAGCAGTAGAGGGAGCTGTGCTCTCGCTGTTCGCACCACACGATGAAAAACTCCGTGAGAACTTTAAGGAAGTGCAACCGCACACCTTTGCAGTGGTCACGGACAAGTTCACAGGAGCTCTCCCGGCCGGTACCAAGCTCAAGATGTACATCAGAACCGATTACATCTTTGATTTCTCGGGTATGCATCGTTCTGAAAAGGAAGATGGTTTTACCAAGAGTGCCGCCGAGTGGGTGGTAAAGGCCAATGGTGAAGGCGGACTCGGTGAGTCGGCCATCATTCTCGAGCCGCCAATTGGCTTTTCGGTCTTAGCGGTTGCCATTGGATTCTCGCTTGCCATTTTCGTTTCCTTCTTCCTTCCTGCCAACCTGGGCTACATGGCCAGCAAGGTGGAGCGAGAAATCTGGCATACGAAGGCAAAGATCCGTCTTCAGACGGGCTTTAGCGACGAGATCGTAGATCTCTTAACGATGCCCGACACGCAACTGGCTGGTCTCGAGGCGCACCAAGTGCGCTCGTCCTTCAAGTTGGTATGGGCACGGTCGGCCACGGAGGACGAAGAGGCGTCCGAACAACACGGCAAACGTGTTCTTCGCTTCGAGGAAGTGTTCACGCCAGATATCGACATTGTGCTCTTCCGCAACGAAGTACTCGCGCTCCGCATCAAGGAATTCTTCTCAGACTTCGTGATGAAGGAAATAGATGATACACGTGGTGGTATCATGTGGAGTAACAACCGAGCGAAATTCCTTGATGGGTTGCGTATGTACATGTCGCACCACTTCACAGAAAAATACTCGAACAACGTAACAGGGATGGCCTACTTCGGTGCTGCTATCCTGATCGTGATCATCGGTGTTCGTGGTTTGAAGTTCATTCCTGCAACACGTCCATCACTGATCCTTGCCGCCATCTCCCTTGAAGGAACCATGCTTGCCCTTCTGGCCTTTGGTTTGATTTATACCGAAGAAGAAGAGCGGATGGACAAAATGATGAAGAAGATGGAAGACGCCAACAAGGGTCAGCTCGACACCATGAAGGATGTAAGCAAGGACATGAACGCTCTTGCAAGTGCACTCGTAGGCGAAACATCCGAACTGATCAAGCAAAAGGTAGAAGAAGCGATTTCTGAAGCCCTTTCGAGCGACGACAACATCAAGAGGGTTGTCTCCGACAAGGTGGCAGAAAAGATCATCATCGCCATGCAGCAAACGTTCGGTCAATCGAACAAGTAACGTCCCGCCAATAGAACAGTCATTACGCCGTGGTACCGCCAGTATCACGGCGTTTCTTTTTGTACGCGCGGCCTCGTCTCGTAGGATCACACAACAAACACTCATGCATCTACGCTTTCAACTTTTCCTGGTCGTATGCCTTGCCCTGTGCGCAACACCGAGTAGCGCGCAGCGCGTAGATATCGTGAGTACCGAACACAGCGTGCGGCTCACCATTGGCAAACTCGCCTCGGGAGCCTATTGCGAGCCTCATACCGGAGGCGTCCATGCACGCCTGAGCGGGTTAGACGCGGTGCGCAGACCAACAGACAGGGGAAGCGTGACGGACGTGCTGGTGTGGACGATTGCCGTTCCTGAGGATGGCGAGGTGGGTATGCAACTGCGCGTTCGGAATCGCGGACGCTCGTTCGGCACTCAAAAAGTAGCAAATGCAACATCGGCCTTCATCCCAACACTCAGAGTTGAACGTGCCGGGAAATTCGCCGGACAAACTGTGGCTACCGTGCGCTTTGCACCGTGGTCCTACGACCACGATTCCCTTCGAGTGATCGACAGTGCAGAGATCACCGTGACGTTCACCTCTGCCCTTGCCGCCGCTCCTTACTCCCAACGTCTACGTCTGCCGGCATATCTCCCACCGCTCGCGAATGCTACGATGCGTTCTCCTGAAGCGGGACGTGCTAAGGTGGCCGAGGCCGTGCAAGGTGCAGTAGACCCGGCGTTGTGGTACGATGCAACCAGACCGTATGCGCGCCTGAGCACGTCGCGCGACGGACTGGCCTTTGTTACCGCGTCAGATATCGCCCCACGTCAGCCCGGACTCATAGACGTAGAGGCGTCTACTCTTGCACTCTGGTACAAGGGCACCGAGCAACCCATCGCCATTGTCGATGCGAATGCCGACGGACGGTGGAATGCAAACGATACGTTGTTCTTTTTGGGCAGACGTTCTCAGGGCGATACAACGTGGTTCAACTTGTACGATACCGTGAGTGTGTTCTTCTTGAGCACCGGCGGATCGAAACGATTGATATGGAAAACTCCGTCGGATCCGCAGCCACAGACGATCGACCGACTCACGCTGCACCGACACGTGGAATTGGACACGGGCTATTATCATTTGGGGAATGCACCCGATGATGACCGCGGCGACTTTAATTCCGATTGGGTGATGGCGGAAGGATTCTATTGGACCTTCATGAATGCACGTTCGCACGACACGCTGCATCACGACGAAGTGATCACCCCGGCAGATGGATCTCTGATGCAGGTAACAGCACAGTACGTGAGTATTACCAATGCAAAGAATTACAAACCGGAGCACCGAACGGCACTCGTTGTCAACGGTCATGAGCCGGTGATCACCGAAACAGAAGGCAAGCGTTTCGATAGCATCATTGTGGTTGGAACAAACGTGATCGCCGCAGGACAAAGTCACTTCGGATTGTATGCCGTGGGTAGGCCAAACATGTCGGACACCTCATCCTATCTCTCGCAAGTATGCTTGGATTACTATCGCATCGATGGCGATGTAAAACCGTACTTGTATGAGGGCGGCCTGATTGCCACAATTGCCGCACGCGAAGATCATGCCTCTCGTTTTGAAGTGCATGGTGTTTCGGGATCGCGCGTTTACGTACTCGACACAACCACGGCGACGCTCTCTGTTGCACCTGTCTTACAACAGG
>Ga0105049_10008933_pt1 | contig 11564 bp, 10 predicted proteins | sample MAT06_FD_78087 | JGI IMG/M metagenome (GOLD analysis project Ga0105049, IMG submission 78087) | Freshwater microbial communities from Lake Fryxell liftoff mats and glacier meltwater in Antarctica - MAT-06 | ecosystem: Environmental > Aquatic > Freshwater > Ice > Liftoff microbial mat | place...
CTTGCCGTAGCCCAGGGGAATATGGATCCACCGGTTGGTATCGCGCGGGCCGGCTTCGAGTAGCAGCACGTTGCGCTTGCCGTCGGCGGTGAGGCGGTTGGCCAGTACACAGCCGGCCGAACCGGCGCCGACAATGATGGTGTCGTAGGTCATGAAGGTGGGGTCTTGGTGGGCGCCGTGGGCGGCGCGTGATTTGGTGCGGGGTGGAAAGAAGTCTACTGGCTTGGGCGCCAGCTTGAGAATGCCCTAGATTAATCGCAATTTTGTCGTTTCATTCTTGTGGTTGACCGCGCACTCGAAGCGTGCCGGAACTGCGGACAGGCGAAGTTGGACCATATCGACAATCTTCTCGGAACAGTTGAGATCTCGGGTACCAAGCGGGGGCAAGGATAACGGGCACGCCGCCCGTTGCCGAAATGCAATCTGTATGCATAGCGTCAATCGCGCTCGCGACAGAACCGACACCGTCAGTTCCGATGGCTCACTTCAATGCTACCGAGACACGCCTGTAATCGTCCGCAGGCTGATGTTCAGATTGATCGTCTACTTGGGCTGGTTTGCGGAAGCTATAGGCATCCCCCATAATCGAACATCCCCTGTCTGTGCTCTCTTAAAAAATGCCGCTGACAAAAAAGACAAAAAAACCCGTCGCCCCCAAGGTCGCTGCGAAGTCCACCGCCAAGCGGCCGGCCGCGAAAGCCACAGCGAAACCACCCCGCAAAGCCTCAAAGCCCAAGCCCGCCAAACCGGCAGTTCGCAAACGCAAGGTCGCGGCTGCTGCAAAAGGTACGGCCAGTCGCGCCAACCGGGCGAGCGCCCTGCCGCCCTCGACCGAAAGTTACAAACACGACGACCAGGTGGTGCAACGGCCGGATGTCGGCGTCCAACACCGCTTCGCCGCACGGAAACCGCCCAAGACCTACCGCTACGATTCCAGCCTCGACCCGGCCCTGAGCTGGGACGAAAACGCCAGCCGCGACCTCGGAGACTGGCTGATCGGCCTGATTGACCGCGTCGCCACTGAAGGCGAAGCCAAGGTTTTCGCGCAGCCGCAGGAGTGGCAAGGCGGTCTCTACAAGATCGAAAGCCTGAAAGCCACTACTGGCCTGCTGAAAACGCTCTCCAAGCCCTACCTCGACTGGGCCGGCAAAGCCGAGCGCCACCAGATCACCGTGCCCACGGTGCCGCTCTTCGTCCATGAGCGGCACTCCACCAAGGCGATTCTCGACGGCATCAAGCACCGCGTGGCGAAGGGCACCACGCTCAGTTTATTTGGCGACGCCGGCATGGACGTGACCGACCAACTGTCCGCCTATGAGCACCAGGGCCCATGGGCCAACCGCATGATCCTCGGAGACAGCTTGCAGGTGATGAACTCACTGCTGAAATACGAAGGCTTGGGCCGCAGGTGCAGTTGATCTACATGGACCCGCCGTATGGCGTGAAGTTTGGGTCGAATTTTCAGCCGTTCGTGCGCAAGCGTGACCTACGCGTTTGGTGGGAGAGACTACAAGCCGGGAAAAGGAACCTTCAAAACGGACTTCACAGGGCTGAAACGCCTTGAACAAGCTCAGCGCTTGGAGGCATACGGTACAACGCTTTCGTATCGCCGATTTGCTACAGACTTCCCATACTCACCGCTTAGCAATCAATGGCGTGACACACTTACAGGCGGTTTTGCCGAAGTTCGGTACTACGTCGTTCAAACCACGACCAAGACAATTCAGCGCTGTACGCTTATGACCACTGACCCTGGCGATCTCGTTTTCGATCCTACTTGCGGTTCCGGTACGTCCGCATTCGTTGCGGAGCAGTGGGGGCGACGCTGGATTACCTGTGACACGTCGCGCGTCCCGCTCGCGCTTGCGCGCCAGCGCCTCCTAACCGCAACGTTTCCATATTACGATTTGAAGGAGCAGAAACGCGGCCCTCAGGGCGGATTCGTGTACGCACGGAAGCAGAACCGAAAAGGCGAAGAAGTTGGCGGGCTCGTCCCCCACATTACGCTCAAGAGCATCGCCAACGAAGAACCACCAAAGATGGAGGTCCTTGTCGATCGGCCGGAAGTGACTGAGAACATCACACGAGTCTCCGGTCCATTTGTCGTCGAGGCCACATTGCCTGCACCGATGAATTTGACGGCTGAAGATAGCGGCGCTATCGGCGTGACCGCGACCCGCCTCACCACTGGTACAGACCAACCGGCCACGCCCTACGCTCGCCCCGCCGGCGATTTTGCATCCCATGTCGAGCGCATGCTGGCGATGCTGCGCCTCTCGAAAACCCTGCGACTCCCTGGCAACAAGGAACTGCAATTCGCCGAGATTCGCGCCATCAGCGACGGTGAATGGCTGCATGCCGAGGCAGTGGAGCAGAACGGCTCTGCGAAGCGCATCGCCATCGTGTTCGGTCCCCAGAACGGCGCGGTCACCAGTCACCTGGCGTTTGAGGCCACCAGTGAAGCGAAGCACCGCCGGTACGAAGCGCTGTACGTGTTCGGATTCGCCGTTGACCCGAAGGCGCATGAATTCCTGCTAGACCCGAAAAAGGCCGGGTTGCCGGCGCAGTACGTGGCGGTGACGCCGGACGTGGTGATGGACGACCTGCTCAAGACCAATCGGTCGAGCGAGATATTTTCCGTTACCGGGCTGCCGGACGTCGATGTCCGAAAAGTCAAGTCTGCGAAAGGTGACGCGACGGCCGCGGCACTTTGGGAAGTCGAGGTTCGGGGGCTGGACATCTTCAACCCGGCCAGCATGAGCACCGAGTCGACCGATGGAGACAACCTGCCGTGCTGGATGCTCGACACCGACTACAACGGCATGAGCTTTTTTGCGACGCAGGTGTTCTTTCCCAAGACCCAGGCTTGGGACAACCTCAAGCGATCGCTTGGCGCGTCGCTGGATGACAGCGTATGGGACCACCTGGCCGGCACCGTATGCGAGCCCCTTGCCGGCGGCGAGCACAAGCGCATCGCGGTGAAGGTGATCGGCGAGCGCGGGAATGAATTGATGGTCGTGAAGGAGCTGATCTGATGGCCATACTTGAGGGACTGCAGATCCAGAACTTCCGCGCGCTCAAAAACGTTACGTTGGGAAAGACGTTCGACAACGACGCGGATGCTCTGCCTCGCTTGATGGCCGTAATCGGAGCAAATGGCACGGGAAAGTCGAGCCTGATGGATGCACTGGGCTTTTTGGGTGATTGCCTGACGGAAGGCGTGCAATCCGCTTGCGACAAGCCGAACCGTGGCGGGCTTGACCGGTTGCGGACGCAAGGTAGTACAGATGCGATCAAGTTCGAGGTTCGATACCGCGAGCACAGTGACGCACGTCCAATCAGTTATTCGCTGCACATCGACAACGATGCACGCGGACGGACAGTTGTGGTGTATGAGCGTCTCCGTCAACGTCGCAAAGGGCAAAGCTGGGGTCAACCTTTCTCGTTTCTGGAAATCAGCGACGGCCAGGGGACGGCATGGGCAGGAGAAGCGACAGTCAAAGCAGAAGGCAATCGACGCGATGACGTAAAGATGTCCGATCGCCAAGTACTCGGCATTTCGACATTGGGCACGCTCGCCGATCATCCACGCATTGCGACTTTTCGTAGCTTCCTTTCAGGCTGGTATTTGTCATATTTCGCCCCGCATTCAGCCAGGGGCCAGCCAATGGCGGGCGCGGAACCGCACCTCGACCGTACCGGCGAGAATCTTGCGAAATACTTACAGTTCGTCGCACGCGAACATCCGTCCGGATTCCAGGCCATGCTCGATCGTATTGCCAGGAAGGTCCCGGGCGTTCAAAGCATTGAGCCGGTTGCCACACCGGACAAGCGGTTGCTCTTGCAATTTCGCTCGGAAGGCTACGCGGAGCCATTTTTCCAGCAGGATATGTCGGACGGTACTCTGAAAGTGCTGGCCTACATGCTGTTGATGGAAGACCCTAGCCCTCCACCGCTTATCGGTATCGAGGAACCAGAAAATGGATTGCATCACCAGCTTTTGGGTGACTTGGCGTGCGAGTTCAAAGAGTTTGCGCGCAAGAAGGGTGGGCCGCAGATATTGATCACGACGCATGCGCCGAACTTCGTAGACGCGCTTACTCCAGACGAAGTATGGATTCTCGAAAAAGGTGCGGATGGATTCAGTCAGATGACTTGTGCCGCAAACCTCGAGGGCGTGCGCGCGATGTACGACGAGGGTATTCCCATGGGAAGCCTCTGGTATTCGAATCATTTTGGCATTGGCAATCCGTGACGTATTTCGAAGTACTCGTCGAGGGCGCCTCGGACGTTTCGGCCGTGCGCGAGGTGCTGACGCGAAAGTTTCAGCTCGTCGAGGATGTGGACTTTCGCATCCATCCCCATCGCGGTCGCGGGAACCTGCCGGTGAATCCCCTTGCAAGACCCGACCCAAAACAACAAACCCTGTTGCACCAATTGCCCGCGAAACTCAAGGGCTTCTCTTATCTCGGGGCGAATTGCTGTGTCGTCGTGGTGGTGGACGCGGACGACACACCCTGCGTCGAATTTCTGGCGCAGCTCAAAGGCATGCTGGAGCAGTTGCCGCGAAAGCCGCAGCGGGTTTTGTTCAGGTTGGCGATCGAGGAGACCGAGAGCTGGTTCATTGCCGACGATCATGCAATTCGCAGTGCCTTTCCTAACGCGAAGACTCAGCCGCTTAGGGCCATCCCACCGGACGCGGTTGTTGGCGCGTGGGAAATGCTGGCCGATGCGCTGCGCATTCGACGAAAAGATGTAACGGGCGCGGACAAGTTTGTCTGGGCGGTTCAGATCGTGCCCCACCTCAATCTGGATCAGCCTCGTTCTCCAAGCCTGCGCAAGCTGATTCAGGGTATCGACCATGAGTTGCATAGGAATGTTGCGCCGTGAGCCAGATCAACCACGTCGAAAACCCAATCATCAATTCGCCATTCGAGAAACCGAAATTCCATTGGTATCTCGAAAAAGGCCGCCAGCCGGAAAAGCGCGACGGCCGGCGCCTGGCCAGCTACTTCTTTCGGGTGCCGGAGCACGCAATGAATGCCAAAAAATTGATTTGGGGGTAGAGCAGGGGGTAGCGGGGATCGAAGTATCTTGGAATAGATTGTGCATCAATGGTTTACGAGGTTCATGCGGATTCCTCCTTCCCGAAATCCTAGCTCGACGGGTCGAGCACGCAGTTCACTGCCACATGGGATCCGTGTACTGCAATGTAGTCGTCCAACTCGGCAAGGTCATCTTCCGCCTCCGGGGCGAAAGCGACCGTGCAGGTCTTCACGCCTTTACAGCCGCTTTTCGATGCGCCTCGGCGAGGCGCGCACGCACCTTGCATGCAGACACCGCACGCGACGGATCCTTCTTGAGCGCGTCATAGGCGGCAGCCACTTCCGTCTGCAACCAGGCATGGACGGCGCGGTCACGCGCCAGCAAGACGCGCAGTCCATCGCGAAGCACTTCGGTTTCCGTCGCGTACTCGCCGGACGCCACCTTGGCGCGAACCATTTCGGCCATATCGTCAGACAAGGTGATGTTGAATTGCTGGGTCGAGCGCATGAGTTTGTTCCGCGGAAACAATAGGACTACGACGCCAACCTCTCCACCTCACACCAACTCGCCCGCAACGGAATCGACCCCGACACCGGATCATCGCGCGAGGTATCGATCACCTGATTGAGGTTGGCCGCCAGCGGATGCTCGCGATCATAAGGCGACCCCGCCGCGCCCTCCACCCACCACCCATGCTGCGCGCACACCGTGCCTTCGGCCAGGTCACGCGAAACGCGCACGCGCGCCACGGCGCTGCCGGTGCTGGTACGAATACGTATCCAGTGGCCATTGGCGATGCCGCGCGCGCGTGCCGTCTCCGGCGCGATTTCGGCTTGCGGGTCGGGCATCAGTTGGCGCAGCGAGTCGATGTTGCGGTGCTGGCTGTGGCAAAACGCGAGCACCTTGGCGGCGCCCAGGCGCAGCGGGTAGCCGGGCGGCGGGGCGGGCAGGTCGCTGGCTTCCAATGCGGGCAGCGGCGCGATGCCGTGGTTGAACAGGGTTTCGGCGTAGATCTCGACCCGGCGGGTGGGGGTGGCGAATCCTTTGGGCACGCCGTCGACCACTTTCGCATAGGCTTTCAACGCCACTTCGCCCGGTAGTTCGACGCCTGCCGGGTGTGCTCGCAGTTGGTCCACTGACAAGCCGGCGGGCGCGAGCACGGCGTTGTGGCCGGCGTCGCTGTTGCCGTTGTAGAACTGTGCCGCAAGGCCTAAGCGTTCGGCCAGCGCCAGCACGATGTCGGTGTCGCTGCGCGCTTCACCGCGCGGCGCGACCACGGCCTGGCGCAGTTGCACGCGCTTCAACGAAGCCAGGCTGGTATCGAAGCCGGCGCGCAGGCCTTCACGCTCCCATGAGGTGGCGGCCGGCAGCACGATGTCGGCATAGGCCGCCGTGGGGTTGAGAAAGAAGTCCGCATGCACGTGGAATTCCAGGCGTTCGAAGGCCTGGCGCGCCAGGGCGGTATCGGGCTGGGAGGCCAGCAGGTTGGTGCCGAACGACACCAGCATGCGCACCGGATAGGGCTCGCCTTGCAGCACGGCGCGGTACACATCGCGCGCGGTCACCCAGCCGTTGAGGCCGGGGCCGAGCGGGCGCTGTTTCAGGCCCAGCGCCTTGGCGCGCTGCGCGGCCGGCATCAGGTCGGCGCCGGAGATGTCGCCGAAAGGCGCGGCGCCGCCCGGCACGTTGCCGCCTTGCGCGCCGACGCTGCCGGTCAGGGCATACAGCAGGGTCAGGGCGCGGTCGGTCTGGGTGGCGGTAACGCTTTGGCCGATGCCGTTCCAGGCGAAGTAGGCCACCGACTTCGCGCCGCCGATGAGGGCGGCTGCCTGGCGTAACGCGGTTTCATTCACGCCTGTGTGTTCGGCCACGCGTTCCGGGGGCCACTCGGCGGCTACCGTTGCATACAGTTCGAACGCGGTGTGGCACGCCACTTCGCCCGCCAGTGTGCGCAGGTGCGCGGCGCCGGTTAGCGCGATGTCGGCGGGGTCGGCCAGCCACACGCCACGCGCGGCGTCATACGCAACCAGGCTGTCGCCATCGCCCATTCCATAGAGCACCTGTGCGCTGCCGCCGGCCTCGATATCGCTTTGGCGCAGGAAACGGCCGGTGTCGGTGCGCACCAGCAGGGGCGCGTTGGTCCATTCGCGCATGAAGGCGGCATCGTAGGTGCCGGCTTCGATCATCAGGTGGGCCAGGCCCAATGCCAGGGCCTGGTCGGTGCCGGGGCGCACCTGCAGCCAGCAGTCCGATTGTTTGGCCAGGGCGATCGGGCGCGGGTCCACCACCACCATGCGCGCGCCGCGTTTCACCGCGCCCTGTATTTCGGCCACCCGCGCAAGCCAGGTCACGGCCGGGTTGTTGCCCCACAGGAGAATGCAGTCGGTATGGGCGAAATCGGGCGTGCCGATATCGTGGCCGAAGGTGAAGCGGGTGGCGTGGTCCTTGTGCCAGTTGCAGATTTCGGTGGCATAGATGGTGTTGGGGCTACCGTACGCGCGGATCAGGCGCTCGATCCACGCGATCGAATCCTGCAGGTGCGAGCCGGAGGGCGTAGTGACCGAAAACGCCACCTGCTCGGGCCCGTGGTCGCGGCGGATCGCCACCATCCTTGCGGCGATTTCGGCGATGGCTTCGTCCCACGAGATCGGCTGCCAGAGGGGATCGGCCGCGCCTTTGGGCGCGGTGCGGCGCAACGGCGTGGTCAGCCGGTCCGGGTGATACACCAGCTCCGGCGCGGCGCGCCCCTTGGGGCACAGCTTGGCGCCGGTGGGGTGCGCGGGGTCCGGCTCGATGGCGGTGAGCCTGCCATCCTCCACCACGGCCACGCAGCCGCAGCGCGAGCGGCACTGGGTACAAAAAGAGGGAATGCGGGTTTGGTCAGACATATGTGCCGCATCTTACCTACCTTGAGCGTGCCGAAGCCAACGCCGGCAGAGTGACGCATTTGCGCCCCCGCAGTCTGCGCTGCCGGCCGTGACGCCACGAAAGCCCTGTAAGCTGCCGCGGATCAATGGCCCGGGGGTTGCGGTAGTGTCGCGCGCGCAAGTGCTGTTCCTCACCACTCTGGCGATGCTCGCCTTCGCCGGAAACTCGCTCCTGTGCCGCCTGGCGCTTAAACACACCGCGATCGATCCGGCGAGCTTTACCGCGATTCGCCTCATCGCCGGCGCCCTCACGCTCTGGCTGGTAGTGCGCATGCGCACGCGCGCGACAGCCACGCCTGGCAACTGGCCATCGGCGGCGGCGCTGTTCATCTATGCCGCAACATTTTCCTTTTCCTATGTGAGCCTGCCTGCGGCGGCCGGCGCCCTGCTGCTCTTCGGCGCGGTCCAGGTGACCATGATCAGCTATGCCTTGTGGGCCGGCGAGCGCCCGGGCAAGCTGCAGACGCTCGGCCTTTGCGCGGCCTGCGCCGGCCTGGGTGCACTGCTGCTGCCGGGGCTTGCGGCGCCGCCGGTGCAGGGCGCGCTGCTGATGCTCGCCGCAGGCGTTGCCTGGGGCGTGTATTCCCTGCGCGGCAAGGGCAGCGGCGACGCCACCGCGGTCAATGCCGGCAATTTCCTGCGCGCCGCGCCCATGGCCGCATGCATGGGCCTGGCGCTGCTGCCCTGGGCTTCGCTCGACATGGCCGGCTTCTGGTACGCGGTTTCTTCCGGCGCACTGGCTTCCGGGCTCGGCTATGCCGTGTGGTACACCGCCTTGCGCGGACTGACAGCAACCACTGCCGCCTCGGTACAGCTTTCCGTGCCGGTGATCGCCGCTGCCGGCGGCGTGATGCTGCTGGATGAACCGCCGACGCTGCGTCTCGCACTCTCTTCGATCGCGATTCTTGGCGGCATTGCGCTGGTCATCCTTGCCCGGCCGCAGCCGGCCATTCAAGCACCTCTTCAGCGCTGACAAGCACCTTTGCAGCGCTGACAAGCAGCGCTTGCGGAATGGTGAGCCCGAGCGTCCTGGCGGTGCCGCGGTTGACCACCAGGTCGAATTTCACCGGCTCTTCGATCGGCAGGTCGCCCGCTTTGGCGCCCTTGAATATGCAGTCCACGTAGGTTGCGGCGCGGCGGAAACTGTCGGGAAGACTCGACCCATAGCTCAGCAGGCAGCCGGCCTGGGCAAAGTCGCGGTCAGCGGTCATCGTCGGCAGGCGATGCTCGATGGCCAGTGCCGCAATGCGGCTGCGGTGTTGCTGGACCAGCGGGTTGAGCAAGACGATCAGGGCGCCCGCGCCCTGCTTGTGCATCTGCGCAAACGCAAGCTCTCTCTCCGCTGCGTTCTGCGCCTCCACCGGCAGGATGGTCCCACCGAGATGCTGCGCACCGGCGCGGACGCTCTCCAGGCCAGCCGCGCTCGACGGGTTGGCAGGATTGACCAGCACCGCCACGCGCGACACCTTGGGCACCATGGCGCGCAGGATTTCCAGGCGCTTGGCGCCGAGGTAGCCGGTCACAATCGAAAGCCCGGTGATGTTGCCCGCAGGCCGCGCCAGGCTCCTGACCAAGCCCCTGCCGACCGGGTCGCTGGCGCTGGTCATGACGATCGGTATGGCAGTGGTGGCCTCTTGCAGCCCGCGACAACAAGGAGTGTGCGACGGTTTTTCATCCAGGCTCGCGGTCCACTGTTTTAAGAGTCGATTGCGGGGCGCGCGAACCAGTGGGCATATCGGGAATGCCGGCGCCATCGAATCGGACGCGCCATTCCTGCAGCGCCGCAAGTTCGTAGGTGGCGTTCATGGCGCACGTCTATTTCAACTCGCCGCGCTTCACTGCCTCGCCCTGGCCGCACTGATCGGCAGCGCTTGCAAATAGCGAGTCCCGATGCACGGGCGCTCTCGCCGCAGCTCTTCAGGTAGCCGACCCGGTTCGAGCTGATCGGTCAACCTCGATGCAGCCGGCAGAATCGTCCTGAGCGTTCCCTGCGGCCTCTTGCTGCAGGCCAACAATGTGATCGAGTCGGAGCATGAGAAGGTCTCGTCGCGAGCGCGCCGAGATCGGGTCGAGCAACGCAGCCGGAGAGGCACCAAACCCATGCATGAGGGCAGCATGATCGACATGACTCTCCGCACGTCTCGCCCCGATTACCGACTATCGGCAGTGCCATCGATCACTTCGGATGAACTCTTGCTCATTTCTTGATCAATCCATTGACATTGGCCCGCACCATGCGTCGCCACGCATGCGGCGAGCCTGCCATCCACAGAAACTGGGGATAACTTCGCGGCGCAAGACGGCCGAATCCTGAAGCCGCAGCGCGGCAGGCACAGCGGCAGTGCAATCGCAGCATTTGGCGCGTCGCCGCTAGACATGCCTGTGCGCGTAGCGCGATTGCCTTGCGCAAGGGCGCGCAAACCGAGTGTTCCCGCCGTGCCGAGACGGGCTCAGCGCTTGCCGATCTCCACGCCCGCCGCTTGCTCCACCAGTTGCGCGATGGTGGTGAAGTCGCGCTCGCCACCGATCTCCTCGAAAGCGCGCCGCCACAGGTCGCGCACGGCGCTGGCCACCGGCATCGGCACCGCAGCCGCATTCGCCTCTTCCAGGCACAGGCGCACATCCTTGTACATCATGCCGGTGGTGAAGCCGAAGTCGAAGCTGCGCGGCAATATCGACTTGGGAAACTTGTCCTGCGAGGCAGTATTGCGCCCGCTACCGGCGTTGATCACCTCGATCATGATCGCCGGGTCGAGCCCGGCCTTCACGCCGAACACCACCGCCTCGGAGGTGGCCGCCATCGCGGTGGCCGAGAGCAGGTTGTTGGCAAGTTTCATGGTCTGGCCCATGCCGGCGCGCTCGCCGATGAAGAACACGCGCCCGATGTGCGCCAGCATCGGCTCGAGCTCGGCGAAAAGCGCCTGCGGGCACGCCACCATCACCGCCAGCGTGCCCTTGACCGCCCCCGCCACGCCGCCGCTGACCGGTGAATCGACAGCGGCGATGCCCTTGGCCGCAAGCGCGGCCGCGATTTCGCGCGCCGCGGTGGCGCCGGTGGTCGAAAGATCGAGCACGGTTTTCACCTTGCTCCCGGCCGCCACACCGTCGGCGCCCAGCGCCACCGTGCGCACGGTCGCCGGGTCGGGCAGGCTCAAGAGCACCGTCGTAGCAGCACTACCCACCGCCGCCGGCGAGGCCGCGGCATGCGCGCCCTTGGCCACCAGCAGATCGACGCTTTCGCGGCGCACGTCGTAGACGGTAAGTTCGTAACCGGCTTCGATCAGGCGCGACGCCATCGGCACGCCCATCCTGCCCAAACCGATGAATCCGATGTGCTTGTCCATGTTTGCTCCGGTGAGTCGATGAAGATTGAAATGTACATCCGGGGCGCTGCATGCGCTTGGCAAGCGGATTTAACCGATGCTGGTCCGAGCGCTGCGGGCGGAGAATTTTGTCGGCCCCTATTGAACACCCCTGCAAGCCGCCACATCACCTGGCAGCAATTCAACCCGGCACTTCGGGAACCAACCCCGCGACTTCGGCCTCGGTCGGAAACCCGCGCGTCTGCGCGCGCGAGTAACGCAGCGTTCC
>Ga0105049_10008938_pt1 | contig 11559 bp, 10 predicted proteins | sample MAT06_FD_78087 | JGI IMG/M metagenome (GOLD analysis project Ga0105049, IMG submission 78087) | Freshwater microbial communities from Lake Fryxell liftoff mats and glacier meltwater in Antarctica - MAT-06 | ecosystem: Environmental > Aquatic > Freshwater > Ice > Liftoff microbial mat | place...
AGAGGCGGTACCCGGCTAACAGGTACCGCCTCATTCAATAATATAAAACTACTTACAATTCTTTTATTTGGATGTTGCGAAACCAGACTGCGTTGCCATGGTCCTGTAAGGCAATTTTTCCTTTTTTAAAAGTTCCAAAACCAGTCATGCTGTTGAATTTGCTTTTAGCAATCCTTTGCCTCCATTGATCATCCCACAATGTAGTTGTTACCACAACGGTGCCATTCAGCATAAAAGTAAGGGCTGCATTTTGAACGATAATTTCTGCTGCATTCCATTCGCCTGCAGGTTTTACCGTTTCTACACTGCAACTGATGAGATCGTATAAATCTCCGGCCCGGTGTTTTACAATTTTTGCATCGGGATGTGCCGCATTGTCGAGCACCTGCATTTCGGGGCCGGTTTGCCACACGTAGTCGTATTGACTGGTGTCTTCATTTACAAAAAATATGATCCCGCTGTTTCCGCCGGGTGCTACTTTCCAATCGAGTTTTAAATGAAAATTTTCATACTCCTTGTTAGAAACAATATCCCCTCCATCGCTGATTTGCCAGCCCTCTTTTTTAGTGGTGTCGAGGTACAGAGAACCATCTGCCACTTTCCAGGCGCTTCCGATGCTGGCTTTGCCGTAACTGTGCCATCCCTCAGTGGAAGTACCATCAAATAAATTGACCCAACCCGTATCTGTGGTCACCGTAACATTTTTTGTAACATTGTTTGTAGTTTTTTTATCCGTTTCCCCATTGTTACAGCTTGTTAAAATGCAGGCACAAATAAGAATATTTAAGAGTTGTTGGCGCATGCAGTTATTTTTTTGGCTTGAGCAATAAAATGTATTTCGTCATAGCGATGGCATCTTCGGGAGAAATATCCGGATGCGGGTTCATGGGCACTTCTCCCCAAACGCCTTTTCCGCCCTTGATGATTTTACCCGCTAATAATTCGTAATTGGCTTGGGTAGTGTCGTATTTTGCCGCTACATCACTATAAGACGGACCAATAGAGGGCTCATTGATTTTATGGCATGACCAACAATCAGATTTTGCAACCAGATCAAGGCCTTTCCTATAATCAGGGTGATCATAAGATTTTACTGGCTCTTCTACGGGTACAGCCGGAGTAGTTAATTCACTTGTTGTGTTGTTGGAGGAAGTGGTGGCCTCGTCGCCACAGGCCAGCAAACTACCACAGAAGGCAGCTACCACAAAGAAGATCGTTTTTTTCATATTTGTATTTTATTGTAAATATTTTTCAAAATTATTGATCCAATCCCAAAATCCTACGGTTCAATTTTTCGTCGGCGGCCACATCCGCAAAATCATCAAATGCCTTATCTGTAACACGGATGATGTGATCTCTTATAAATGTTGCGCCTTCTCTAGCGCCTTCTTCCGGATGTTTGATACAACACTCCCACTCTAGCACAGCCCAGCCTTTATAATTGTACTGAGCCATCTTACTAAAAATGGAGGTGAAGTTTACTTGTCCATCTCCCAAAGATCTAAATCTGCCTGCCCTGTTGATCCAGCTTTGGTAACCACCATATACGCCTTGCTTACCGGTTGGATTAAATTCTGCATCCTTCACATGGAACATTTTAATCCGTTCATGGTAATGATCAATAAAGCCGGCATAATCGAGGCACTGTAGAATAAAATGTGAAGGGTCGTATAACAAACAAGCCCTAGGATGCTGCTGAACTTTATCTAGAAACATTTCATAACTGACGCCATCGTGCAGGTCTTCACCTGGGTGAACTTCATAACAAAGGTCAACACCTTGTTCATCAAAAAAGTTCAACAGCGGCAACCATCTTTCCGCTAGTTCGGTGAAGCCGGTATCTACCAAACCATCGGGGCGTTGCGGCCATGGGTAGATGGTGTGCCAAAGCAATGCGCCGCTAAAAGTAGCACAGGCGTTGAGGCCCAGCCGTTGCGATGCCAAGGCAGCATATTTTAATTGTTGAATTGCCCAAGCCGTTCTGGCCTTGCTATTGCCATGTACTTCTTTGGGAGCAAAGCCATCAAACATAGCATCGTAGGCAGGATGAACCGCCACGAGTTGGCCCTGCAAATGGGTACTCAATTCAGTGATCACCAACCCTGCTTCTTCAACTATTCCTTTTACTTCGTCGGCATAGGTTTTACTTTCGGCTGCCAGCTGCAAGTTCATGCAGCGACTGTCCCAGCTGGGTAATTGTACACCTTTAAATCCCAGCGATGCTGCCCAATTACAAATGCTTTTTAAATCATGAAATGGAGCTTGCTCCCCCATAAATTGTGCTAAAAAAATGCCAGGACCTTTTATTGTTTGCATAAAAATGTTTTGACGGTTGATGTCTTATCAAAGCTTGTTAATTGCTGTAAACAATGATTACTTTTTTTGATTAAATCCTTGGTTTCTACCCCAAAAACTTTATCCATTTGGTATCACTTTTTCCAGAAGCGATCATATAATCAATAAAAGCCATGCCGCGGATACCTTCATCAATGCCAGGAAAATCGAGCCAGGCTTCGGCTGGTTGTTGATGATTGCGTTTAGCCCTGATGGTGAGTATAAAATTACGGTACAAATTGGCAAATGCTTCCAGGTATCCTTCCGGATGCCCGGCAGGCACCCGGGTATTGTGGGAAGCCATTGCATCGTTGTATCCGGCGCCTGTTCTGTAAATAGCAGTGGGTTTATCGGGCCATTTTACCAACAAAGAATTGGCATCTGCCTGCATCCATTCCAATCCTCCTTTATCGCCATACAGCCTGATGCGCACGTTGTTTTCTTCACCCGCTGCTACTTGTGTGGCAAACAATACGCCCGTGGCTCCCTGTTCAAATCGGAGCAGTGCTTCACCATCGTCATCCAGCAAACGGCCAGGTACTACCGTATTTATTTGAGCACAAATAGCGCTTACGGTTAAACCTGAAACATATTCTGCCAAATTAAATGCATGCGTACCTATATCGCCCATACAACCAGCCTTTCCACTTTTTGAAGGGTCGGTGCGCCATGCCGCCTGCACGTTGCCTGTTTCTTCCACCAAGGTACTCAACCATCCCTGCGGATATTCTACATATACTTTACGAATCGCTCCGAGCACACCGCTTTTTACCAATGCCCTGGCTTGTTTCACCATGGGATAACCCGTGTAAGTATGACAAAGCAACAGCGTAGTATTGGTGGCAATCGATTTTTCTTTTAAGGCAATGGCTTCCACTAAAGAGAGAGTAACCGGTTTCTCTATCACCACATCAAATCCATTATCCATTGCCATCATAGCTGGCTCAAAATGTGCGAAGTTAGGGGTCACAATACTTACAAAATGGATGCGCGTTTCTTCTGGCAAAGCCGCTTCCGCTTTCAACATCTGCTGATAAGAGTCGTACACCCTGCTCTTAGCGAGAAACAAAGCAGCCCCGGTTTCTGCTGAAACCTCAGGCTTGCTACTAAAGGCACCCGCCACTAGTTCTGCCAGTCCATCCATATTTACAGCAATTCTATGCACGGACCCGATAAAGGAACCGGTGCCGCCGCCAATCATTCCCATTCTTAATTTTTGATGGATCATACATTCATTCTTTTATTTTTATCGCAAAGTTATTTGTATTGAAGAAAAAAATTAATGGACTAAAAGCAAATTCTGACCTTAAATTAACTAAACTATTGGTGTAATTAAAAAAAATCATAAATTACTCCACTAAAGTACAAACTTGCTATATGAGATTAAACACGAGAGTGCAACTTTCTGCCATGATGTTCATGGAGTTTTTCATTTGGGGAGGTTGGTTCGTTACGATGGGTACTTATTTGAGTAAAACACTTGCTGCATCGGATGTTCAAAATGGTTGGGCTTATAGCACTCAATCATGGGGTGCCATTATTGCCCCATTCATCATTGGTTTAATTGCTGACAAATTTTTTTCTGCTCAAAAAATTCTTGGATTTTTGCACCTTGCCGGAGCTGGATTGATGTACTTCATTTCTACCAAAAATAATTTTGGAGAATTTTATCCGCTCTTGCTGGCCTATATGATCTGCTACATGCCCACACTAGCGTTGGTAAATGCAGTGGCGTTGAAACAAGTGAACAATGCAGAAAAAGAATTTTCTACCATTAGGGTATTTGGCACACTCGGCTGGATTGCAGCAGGATTGTTGATTGGCTGGATGGCATGGGAGCAAAAAGGATCCCTGGTGAATACCTTTAAAGTAACTGCTGCCGCGTCATTGGTGATGGGCTTGTTCAGCTTCACCTTGCCCGACACTCCTCCAGGAAGAGCAGGCACCACTACCACTATCAGGGACATACTAGGATTAGATGCATTAAAATTATTGAAGCAAAAAAATTTTCTCATTTTTTTTATTAGTTCCATGCTGATCTGTATTCCGTTGGCATTTTATTACCAGGAAACCAATAAATTTTTGAACGAATTAAACGTAGAACGTGCTTCTGCAAAAATGGCGCTGGGCCAAGTCAGTGAAGCCGTTTTCATGTTTTTAATGCCCTTGTTTTTTGCAAGGTTTAACATCAAAAAAATGCTGATATTCGGCATGATCGCCTGGGTGTTGCGTTACATCCTTTTTGGATTCGGCGATGCAGACAGTGGCTTATGGATGCTGTACCTTGGCATCGTACTTCACGGCATTTGTTACGATTTCTTTTTTGTAACCGGACAAATTTACACTGACAAACAAGCAGGTGAAAAAAACCGTTCTTCCGCACAAGGCATGATCACATTGGCTACGTATGGGGTAGGTATGTTGATTGGCTTTTGGGTGGCGGGCAATATCAGTGAATATTATAAAACTGCCGGAGGGCACGATTGGAAAAGTATCTGGATGATCCCTGCGGGTTTTGCAGCAGCCATCACCGTGCTGTTCATATTATTTTTTAAAGATGATAAAAAAACGGTGGAAGAAACCATACAATCTTAATCATGCAAAGAAGAGCTGCTATCAAAAATATCAGTACCGCCCTTGTTGGATTGGGGAGCGTAAGTGCTGCCCTTGGTAACAGCAGCAACAATTTAGCTAAGTTGAAATTAAAAGGCAATATTCGTCACTCGGTTTGCCGGTGGACTTACCAGCATGTAGCTTTAGAAGTCCTGTGCCCATCCATCAAAAAAATAGGTTTTAATGCCATTGATCTGGTTGGTCCGGGTGAATGGAAAATCCTTCAACAATATGGCATCTACTCTTCAATGTGCAATGGAGCAGAAATCAGTCTTACCAAGGGTTTCAATGATCCCCAATACCATGCAACACTAGAAAAAAATTATTCCCGGCATATCGAAATGGTGAGCAAAGCAGGATATACCAATCTTATTTGTTTTAGTGGCAACAGAAATGGCATGGATGATGAAACCGGCTTAAAAAATTGTGTGGCTGGCCTCAAAAAAATAATGAGTATTGCGGAAAAAAATAAAGTGGTGATCCAGATGGAATTGTTCAATAGTAAAATTGACCATAAAGATTACATGGCCGATAACTCTGCCTGGGGTATAGAATTGTGCAAGCAGTTAGGCTCTCCCAATTTTAAATTATTGTATGATATATACCACATGCAGATCAATGAGGGAGACATCATTCGAACCATTCAGAACCATCATACTTATTTTGGTCATTATCACACTGCCGGCGTACCAGGCAGGCATGAGATTGAGGAATTACAAGAACTGAATTATCCCGCCATCATGAAAGCCATCGTGCAAACAGGATACCAGGGATATGTAGCGCAGGAGTTTATCCCAACAGGGAACGACGATGCCGAAAAGTGGAAGGCTTTGAAAAAAGCGATCAAAATTTGTGACGTCTAAACTATTTTAAAATAGCTGTCTATTCTCTACCCCGTGAGAATAGTTTCCATCTATCACACTCCTCTGGGGAAGGAGAAAAAATATTTGCTATGCCAGATAATCAGTACGATGCAATTGTAATAGGATCCGGAATCAGCGGGGGTTGGGCGGCCAAAGAACTCACCGAAAAAGGCCTGAAAGTTTTAATGCTCGAACGGGGCAGGAATATTGAGCACATCAAAGATTACGTGAATGCCAATAAAAATAGTTGGGAGTTTCCGCATCGGGGAAGACCTACGCAACAAATGAAAGAAGACTTTCCTGTGCTCAAAAGAGATTACCCACTTAATGAAGAAACATTCGGTATGTGGGCCAATGAAAAAGAATCACCTTACACTGAAGTAAAAAGATTCGACTGGTATCGCGGGTATCATGTAGGTGGTAGATCGCTGTTGTGGGGAAGACAAAGCTACCGTCACAATAAAATGGATTTCGAAGCAAATGCCAAAGAGGGTATTGCGGTTGATTGGCCGATTCGTTATGATGATATTGCAGCTTGGTATAGTTATGTAGAAAGATTTGCCGGCATACAGGGAAGCAAAGAAGGACTGGATGTTTTGCCAGATGGTGATTTTATGCCAGCCATGGAAATGAACATCGTAGAAAAAGATATTGCAGCAAAAATTAAATCGCATTACAACGGTGGTCGACACATGTTCATCGGCAGAAGCGCCAACATCACCCAACCCCATTACGACAGAACCAATTGTCAGTACCGCGATGCCTGCTGGAGAGGTTGTCCGTTTGGGGCTTATTTCAGTACCCAATCTTCTACCCTTCCGGCAGCCATGAAAACTGGTAATCTCACGTTGGAAACCAATAAAATTGTAACAAGAATATTATTCGACAAAGACAAAAAAAGAGCCACTGGTGTAGAAGTGCTAGACGCGGAAACCAACAAAACGTATGAGTACAGTTCTAAGATCATTTTTGTTTGTGCATCGTCATTTAACTCCACCTGGGTATTAATGAACTCAGCCACCGACGTGTGGGAAAATGGATTGGGTAGTAGCAGCGGCGAACTGGGTCACAATGTAATGGATCATCATTTTAGAGTGGGCGCCAGCGGCACGGTAGAAGGTTTTGAAAATAAATATGTTTATGGTAGAAGACCTACAGGCATTTACATTCCACGTTTTAGAAATGTAAACGGCGATAAAAGGGATTACCTGCGCGGCTTTGGTTACCAGGGCGGCGCCGATCGCGGAAGGGGTGTTGAAATAGCCGAAATGTCTATTGGTGTGGAGTTGAAAGAAGCACTTTCAGAACCTGGTAATTGGTCGATGGGAATGACTGCATTTGGAGAAATGTTACCGTACCATGAAAATAAAATCTATCTCGACAAAAATAAAAAAGACAAATGGGGATTACCTATTCTTGCCATTGATGTAGAAATGAAGGAGAATGAGATTCGCATGCGCAAAGACATGGAGAACGATGCAGCGGAGATGCTATCGGCTGCCGGGTTAAAAAACGTAAGCACGTATAATGCTGGTTACGCCGTTGGACAAGGTATTCACGAAATGGGTACAGCCAGGATGGGAAGAGACCCCAGAACTTCGGTGCTCAACGGGAATAACCAGGTATGGGACGCACCCAATGTTTTTGTAACAGATGGGGCTTGTATGACATCGGCCTCCTGTGTAAATCCGTCACTTACTTATATGGCACTTACAGCAAGGGCTGCAGATTTTGCCGTAAAAGAATTAAAAAAAGGAAATCTTTAGTGGCAATAAACAATTACAATACAAAAGCAACCAGTTATATAAGTTGCTACTTTCAAAACATAAACACAATTTTATGGAACGCAGAGAAATGATTCGAATGATCACCCTTCTTACGGGCACTGCTTTTATTGGAGGCGACTTCCTGCTAAGCGGTTGTAAAACTCCTGTAAAAAAAGACGCAGTATTTACAGATACCAATATCTCCCTGTTAGACGAAGTGGGTGAAACCATCATTCCTACAACCGATACGCCCGGAGCCAAAGCCACAAAGATTGGTGCATTTATGCAGACGATGGTCACTGACTGTTACACGCAGGCCCAGCAAGATGCTTTTGTAAAAGGAATGACAGAACTGAATGAAACTTGCGAAAAAGCAAACGGAAAAACATTTATAACCTGTAGTCCGGAACAACGAAAAACTTTTTTACAGTCACTTGAAAAAGAAGCAATAACATTTAATAAAGCCAAAGATCTCATAGACAAACCACTGAGAGAGGCTGCCCAAAAAGAACAGAAGGAATTTACAAATTCCCCGTCGCATTATTATTCGATGATGAAGCAACTCACTTTGTTCGGTTATTTTACTTCAGAAATTGGCGCTACCAAAGCACTCAGACACAACCCAGTTCCCGGTAAATACGATGGCGCATTCCCGTATCAAAAAGGAGACAAAGCCTGGGCATGATCATGTTGAAACAATCAACCTATTTGATGCCCTTTTGGGATAGCGTTTTTTGCTGACGATTACCCGGTAAAAAAAGAAATAAAAAAATTGGAGCCAGTAAAAGAAATTTTTACTGGCTCCAATAAATAGTTATTTAATTCTATCCATTTCTTCCTGTGCACCCATCTTTCTTTCCCTTGCTTTATAATTGGTTTTACCCAACTTCCATCCAACCTGAATGGTGAAGGTGCGACTTTCCCATTTACGTAAATAAGTAAATTGCACATTGCCAATTGCTGTGCGTTGCTGCCAACGTTGAGTATCAAAAATATCAGTTACAGAAGCTCGCAGCGAAAGCCTTTCCTTTAAAAAAGATTTGCCTCCAGCTATATCTACACTGCCCAACCATGCGGTTTTGCTAATAGCATCTTTGGTGGCGATACTTCCCCAACTGCTCAACTGAAGGTTCCACTTTTCAGGTAGTGAAAAACGATGACTGGTGTACCAACCCATGGCCCATGCTTTATTTTTAAGTTCCCCTTCTGGAATAGTGCCACTGTAAGCATTGTACCTCGGAGAGAGGTTGCTGTAACTGCTCCACCATTTAGTGATCGGAACAGAGATACCTGCTTCCACATAAAAACGTTTTTCTTCTCCGATATTAAAATTCATCGCTTCTGTACGTTCCCCTTTTTGGGTAACCACTGTTTGAAAAAAGTTTTTGGTAACGCTGTAACCCGCAGTGATCTGCAATGCGTATTTATAAGAGTAACTCAAAGAAACAGTCTTGGTAAATTCCGGCAATAAAAATGGATTACCTCGCTCGCTGCTATAGTTGTCATAAATATATTCAAAGGGATTTAGTTCCTGGTAGCCTGGGCGATTGATTCTTCTTCCATAATATCCGCTAAAGTTGTGAGATGCGTTTACTTTATAACTTACATACATCGTAGGGAAAAAGTTCAGGTAACTGGTATCGGGGTATTTCACTTGAGCGCCTTTCAGGTTGGTGCTGGTACCGTCTATACCCGCGTATTCAAGTCTGCCACCGAATTTGTATTCCCATTTTTTAAATTTCGAGGAAAGGGAAACATAAGCTGCATAAATATTTTCAGAGTAGTCAAAGACATTGGATCTGCCCGTATCCGCTACAAAAATACTGTTATTAAAATATTCGGTACGGAGGTCATTGTTGGTTTCAATTTTATTCAACTTCCATCCCAACTCTACAGATGAATTCAATTTTTTTAATTGACGTTGATAATCCATTTTAAAACCATAAATATTGATGGCCGTATTTACATTTTGGGCGTTAGCGGTATAACCATACTTGGTAAAATTATTGTCGAATAAATCGGTTTCAACAAATCCGCTGCTGTGGTTTGTAAAAGTGGCATAATCAGCATCGATGTTTAACTCATTCCCTAGGCTATCTTCATACCTATAATTGAAGTTATAACTGTAGCGGCTATTTTGTTGTTGATGATCGTTGATGGTACTTAGGGATGAATCTGTTTGTAAATTACTTTGTATAAATGTAGTACCCGGCGTATATAATTTGCTGCTGTATTCGTTGGCTTTGATGATAAAGCCCAGTATATGTTTGCTGGATAAATAATGATCTGCCCCTATTTCGAAAGCGAGGTTGCGGGATGCATCCTGGTCTACGGTGTTGTTTACAAATATTTTAGCGGTACTATCGCTGTTTACATACCTAACAATCGCTCCGTCTGTGTTTTGACGGGATTTCCGGGCAGATACATTTCCGAACCAATTCCATTTTTCTTTTCTAAAATTTAGGTTGGTTGACGCATTTCCATTTCCATGAACTGATTGGGTATAGCTGGAATTTACACTACCGTTGAACCCTTTTTTTGTCAGCCTTTTCATTCGAATATTGATGATACCCGCGTTTCCTTGTGCCGGGTATTTGGAGGATGGCTGTGATATAATCTCAATCTTATCAACATTGGCGCCTGGGGTAGATTTTAGCCAGTCGGCCAAATCCCTTGCAGACAGCTGAGAGGGCCTTCCATCGATCAACACATTGACCCCCGTTTTCCCATTCATTTGAATGTTTTCATCTTGGGTAATGGAAACACCAGGAGCACTTTGCAAAATTTGAAACAGATTACTCGTCACCGCCAATACATCCTTTTGAACATTTAACACGGTTTTATCCAGTTGCTGCTCTATGAACCCTCGTTTACCCACCAAGATCAATTCTGATAGTTGTTGGGTTTTTTGAAGGCCGGAAGTATCTTTTGCCGGGATAGAATCTTTTGTTTGAGCTGTTAAAAAAAGAGGGATAAACAGAAGGGATAAAATAATAAAAGATTTCATTTGAACAGTATTGAAGTGATTGATTGCTCAAAACTCCTTGTATCGCAGCTGGATACTGGCTCAAATCATACAATGAAACCAGCTCAGTTGGTATCAAATGATATAGGCGGTTTTTAGGTAGTATCAAATGTGCTAACTAAATGATTGACAATATATTGAAAAAATAAAAAAAGATACTGAATCAAATTAGCTGATGACCTTTTGGAGCAGAAAAAGAAACAATTGCAAAAAAGAACCCGAATATTTGATGGTACTGTCGCAGGTAATTTTTTAAAATTCAAAAGAAAATCAAAATCAAAAATATATTGGGTACAAACAAATGAACTCCGAATGGCTTCGCTGAAGAATATTGCTGCTGTTTGTCGGACGCTAATGTCGTCTACAGAAAACAGGATCAAAAAATCTGAAAACATCCGATATTTATTACTTGTAAATATTTTTCATGTTTAACCGAACCATTTTCTGGGGAATAAAAATATGGCAAGTTGCTGCTCTCTTAGCTTTTTATGCATTCTTTGCCACACAATATTGGCTTGTTCGCTGGCTCAATTCAAGAAAAAGACACAGTAGTTTCCAAGCTATTCTGATAGACTATTTTGTCGTTAAAATAGTACTCGCCTTACCTTTGTGGTGGCTATATTTTAAAAAATGGCAACATAAAGCAATTCAATTCAAATTGATAATGCATAGCGTCACAGCACCGATATGGGTTTGTGGCTGGTTTTACGGGTATCGAATGATGCAAGATTTGATGGGTGGCGGTTATCTCACAGGTGATGCCATTTGGTGGGATCTATACATTTTTGGCTTATTTTATTGCCTGCAGTTTGCAGTGCTTCATGTGTACGCATTTGATCAAGAAACCATTTTGCAAAAACAAAGAGAACAGCAACTGATGCAAGCCGCTTACAACAGTGAAATAAATGCTTTGAAAGCACAGATCCGGCCCCATTTTCTATTCAACACCCTTAATTCG
>Ga0105049_10008939_pt1 | contig 11559 bp, 5 predicted proteins | sample MAT06_FD_78087 | JGI IMG/M metagenome (GOLD analysis project Ga0105049, IMG submission 78087) | Freshwater microbial communities from Lake Fryxell liftoff mats and glacier meltwater in Antarctica - MAT-06 | ecosystem: Environmental > Aquatic > Freshwater > Ice > Liftoff microbial mat | place...
CGGCAAACTCGCCCGAATTAGCTCAAACTTCTCCTGAAAAGGCAGCTTCCGCCGCTCCAAAGGTGCATTTAAAAAGTCCAAACAGACAATAGTCGCGCCTAAAGCAACGCCACCCAAACTGCTCAGAATAGATCCTGCGCCAGGGATAAAATTCAGCAGCAGCAGCGGTATACCGATGCTGAACAAAATTTGTAGTTTTCGCAGTTCAAAGCCCATCGCCATTTGAATATCCCCCCAAATACTCGCCAAATTCATCGGTACTTCTGCGGGTAATTGACCGTTTCGCAGCAGTTCCAATTGTTCGGAAAGTTTGCCGTACCAGGGCGAACCTAAAATCACGCCAAACTGCACTAACAAAAATCCAATTATCAGCAAAAGTCCTGACACTAGGAGTACGCGCAGCAGCCAGCCGAAAGCAATTGTTAACACGCCCAGAAAGCTCAGCCAAGCTGGCAAATTCGCAATTAAATCATTAAATCGGAGGGATAAATCGGCTACTAAAACGTCTATGCCTGCCAAACTGGGAAATAGCAAGCTTAAATAAAGACCGATACCAATTAGAAAATTTAGCACGACGGGAACTAATACATAAGTCCACAGCTTGGGAGTTTGCCAAATCAGCGTGAAAGCTCGAAAAGGATAGGTGAAACCTGCCAGGAGTCGAATTGGTGCGGTGATGGCGGCGCGGGCGGGATTTGAATTGAGCTGTTTAGACATATTTTCGGCTTTTGAGGACTTGACTCTATTTTCTATTATCCACTTTCCATTATTATTAATGATGAGGATTTATCGCAGGTTGCCCAAAAGTGAAGCTTTTTATTTACCATACCCCGGAACTTACGCCAGCCGACAAAATGCCGGCTTGCGCGATCGCAGTTGACGTGCTGCGGGCGACTACGACAATGGCGACGGCCCTGAATAATGGGGCGGAAGCTGTCCAAGTTTTCAGCGACTTAGATAAGCTGATGGCAGAGAGCGAAAAATGGCCTGCAGACAAGCGGATTCGGGCTGGAGAGCGCGGCGGAGGCAAAGTTGACGGTTTTGACATGGGGAATTCTCCCCTGGACTGCACGCCAGAAAAGGTGACTGGGAAGCGCATTTTTATAAGCACAACTAACGGTACTCGGGCTTTGGAGCGAGTGCAAGCTGCTGCAACTGTGCTGACGGCGGCTTTGGTTAACCGCAAATCTGTGGTGCAGTTTTTGTTAAATAAACAGCCGGAAACTATTTGGATTGTGGGTTCGGGTTGGGAAGGAAGTTATTCGTTGGAAGATACGGTTTGTGCTGGTGCGATCGCCCAAAGTCTCCTAGCAGAAAGCGGTATTCCTGCGAGCGATTTTGCTGGTAACGATGAAGTATTTGGGGCTATTGCTCTTTATTTGCACTGGCAAGATCGGTTGCACGAATTGTTGGAAAGAGCCAGCCACGGTCAGCGCCTCCTCGGTTTAGGTGTTATTGAAGATTTAAAATATTGCGCGCAAACGGATACTTTAGATGTGCTGCCGATGCAGCGAGAACCAGGTGTTTTGGTTAAGTCGGATTTTAAAATTCCTCAAGCTAATTTCTGGGTTCCATCATCAGAAAAAACGGCGAATTGAAATTTTCTGCGAATGCAGTATTAGTAAGGTGCGCCTAAGCGCACCCTACGGAAATTAGTAGGTAGTTAGTGAACAATATTTTTTTTAAGCCACTAGAATTAAACATACTCGGTAGGGACAAAACATTGTTTTGCTCCTAGTCTATTGCAGGCAATTGAGAATTGCTGCATTCACCGCCGAACCGCTGAATTAAACACTCGGCAATTCTGGCTGCTGCGCCGCTTTCTCCCATGCGCCGCCAGCCATTTTCTGCGATTAGCTGCAACCTGTCGGGGTCGCGGAGCAAAGACTGCACGGCGCCGGCAACTTCGGCGGGATGTTTGACTAAAATTAATGACGGGCCTAACAGGCGACTTTGAGCTTCTGCAAAGGCGGGAGTAAATTGCGGGCCGTTTCCGGGAATGGCGATCGCCGGTTTTCCTAAACCTACAAATTGTTCTGTAGCAGTTCCTGCCATTGCTATTGCTAAATCGGCTTCGTACAAACAATCGTTAAAACTTTGCTGAGTCAAAATCATCGTGGCGTTTCTCTGCACAAATGTCAGGGGCAATAGCAAATTAGGAGATTCTTGCTGAATTTCTTGAGCGCTAGAAACAGGAGGCCGCAAAATACTTCCTTCTCGTCGCTGCGTTCTAGTTTCCCCGTCTTGTCGCCAGCCGAAAAATTCTAAACTAGGTCGCAAAGCTTCTAAGTTTAACTCTGGAGAAATGGCTCCGAAAAATAACAATTTGCGATCGGCAAACAGCGACAAAATTCCGGCTACAGCCTCTACTATTAGCAGCCAATTAGCGTAGGCTTCCGGCGCTCTAGAACCGGGGAGTAAGGTGATGACGAGCGATCGCGACCTTTCCCGAAACTCTGCGTCATGGCCGTAAAAACCAGCGGGATTTTCCGGTTCGAGTCCGTCCATCATCGGGTTTCCGAGATTGTAAACCGGAATTCCCAGCTTTTGTAAAGTCTCGGCGGTTAGCGCGTCCCTGGCAAAAACGGCCCGACAGCGCGATCGAGTCATCAACCAGCGCTCCCAAGGCAAATAAACCGATCGCGACCAACTCCACCCACCAAAGACCCTGGATTTGCGAGCCAGAGGCCCGTCCTCGTCCCGCAAATAATACTCGGACTTGGCAGTACCGACAAAGGCATAGGGCGCGCCGCCCAGCCAAGCAAACAGCAGCGGTACAATATCCCCGCAGGCTAAAATAACGCCGTCTTGATTCCCTGACTGTTGTTGCGATCGTACCCAAGCGCGGATCGCTTTAAACTGAGCGATGGTCAACTGAAGCAGGCCGCCTTTGACATCGCGCAAAAATTCCCTCCCGTCCATGTAAATAAAGCCGCCCGAAGGCATTCGCTGCACCGGGCCGATGATGCGGGCGTTTTCTAGTTGAGCGAAAGCTTGCCCTTCACCCACTAGCGGAAACACGGCTAATTCTGGCGGATGCGGGTGCTGTTGCAGTTCCTGCAAGATGCGAAGGGCGATCGCGTCTTCTCCGTGGCCGTTACTGAGGCAAAGTAATTTCAATCCCAACTCTCTCAAAAACTCTATTATCAAAAAATAGCCTGAAAACCCTGCGACTTCGGTCTAGGGATGAAAGGCAACTTTACACTTTAGTTTACCAGAAAAATCTTGTTTGAAATAGTACAAAACACGGTAATGGGGAGCCACAGGAGGCGCTGCTCAAAATCTATACTGTACCCAAAGATATCTGGCATTTAACAGCAGTTGCTCGGACTCTGGGAGACAACTTCTGAAGCGGCAAAATAACTTGTTTAATGTTGGGAGTTACGGCCGCATGCACTGACAATTGCGCGATAGACAATTGCCAGATATCCGGCTAAATAACGCGGCGGTAAGTTGCTGCACCTCTAAATTATCTGTATGCAGCCAAGCTCTCAACTATGAGAGTCATACTATTTTCCATCGATATATTGTTTTAAAATCTGCCGAATTTGTTTGAGCTGAAATCCCTTAGCAAGTTGGCGCAGCTTCGAGACAAACGGCACTAAATTAGGTTCTAAACTCTCCAGCTTAGCACTCTCCTCAAAAATTTCTTCAATGTCGCCCATAGCTGCGAGTTTCAAAATTTTTGCTACTGACTCAGAAGCCGCAGGTAACAGAGAAGAATAAGCAGGAAAATCAGAGGCGGGTGACAAACTGGGAGTTTTGCGCTTTTTGTTTTCCGAAGATTCTCCATAAATCCATTCTAGTCCCAAATGCACGCGCAACTGTTCCAAAAAGTGATTTGCTTCGATCGGTTTGGGAAGAAAATCATCGTACCCTGCGAGCATGCTATCTTGCTGCGTAGCCTCGAAAACGCTAGCTGACATAGCGATTAACACAACATCTTTTACTGCAGGCAACTGCCGCAGTTTTCTTGCAGTTTCTAAGCCATCCATTACAGGCATCCGCAAGTCCATTAAAATCACATCCGGTTGAAATTCAACTGTTTGGCAGAGGCATTCTTGCCCGTTTTGGGTCTCTGCAACCTCAAATCCCAAATGCTGCAGCAGCCTGCACAACAAATCGCGATCCAGTTGATTGTCATCCACGATTAGCACTTTCCGCTTATTGCCGATAAAACCCACAACCCAGCGTTTTTCCTGCAAAGGAGATACCTCCAAGTACCGTTTGGCTGCTGGCAATTCTAAATCTACCCAAAAAGTGCTGCCTTTTCCCAAATTGCTGTGGACGCGAATTTCGCTGCCCATCAGTTTCGCTAATTTTTGGCTAATCGAGAGTCCTAGACCTGTACCTTCAACAAACGTATTGCCTCCTACTTGGTGGAAAGGCAAAAATATTTCTTCTAACTTGCTTTGCTCTATTCCTGTGCCGGTATCCTCGACTTGAAAACGGATTTTTAAAGCGTGTTTGGCTGCGATCGGATTGTGGGCGAAGCGCATATAATTTTCTTTCAGTTCCGAACTCAAAGTCGAGAACTCATAATTTTCTCCTTGCCCTCGACTCCAGGCCCCTGTGCCGACATAGCCGACTTTGAAAGTCACACCGCCTGTTAGTAAATTTAACGGCATTGCTGAGTAAATTTATGAGAATTTGGCGCAATCTTTTTGGATCGACACGAACGCAGCTAGGTAGGGGAGAGACTTGTTCGTAATGGAATAAAATTTCTTTTTGAGAGGCCCGCATCTGAAACAGATCAGCAATGTTTTTCGTGAAATCTAGAAAATTCAACTCTTCCGGGTAGAGTTCCATTTTTCTAGCTTCAATTTTGGAAAGATCTAAAACATCGTCGATTAACATCAGCAGGTGTTGACCGCACTGTTGAATATTGCTGAGACTTTCTTGGTGATCTGAGTTTAAGTCTTTGTCGGTTTTGAGGATTTGAGCGTAACCTAAAACGCCGTTTAAAGGCGTGCGTAGTTCGTGGCTCATGTTGGCAAGAAATTCGCTTTTGGCGCGGTTGGCGCTTTCTGCGACTTCTTTGGCTTGTTGGAGGGCAGATTCTGCAAGTTTGCGATCGGCAATTTCCGTTTGTGCTTGTTGAAATAGCGTCGATTGCTGGATCGCGATCGCCAATTGCACGCACAATTGCCGGAGGGATTCTATTTCTGAGGAATCCCAGGGACGGGGGCCGCTGCAATCCTGGGTGATTAGCAGTCCCCAGAGCTGATTTTCTGCAGTCTGTTCGGTCTGGGAAATGCTTTCTTGTGCTTTTAAAATCGGCACTACTAAGTTAGCTTTCACTTCAAATTCTTCGAGAAATCTCAGGTGGCATTCCGTCAGATTTTCCCGGTAAATATCTTCCATAGCTCGAATACAGCCTTGCTGGTAAATCTCAACAAATCTCTCTCTAAAACAGCCGTCAAGATTGTTAAAGTCTCGCAGCGAAATTCGATTGTGTGCCACGGATTCCACAACTACAACGCCGCTCCAGTCGGGATTAAAGCGGTAAATAACTGTGCGGTCTGTTTGCAAAAATTGCCGCACTTGTTCGACAGCAGCGGTGAGGATTTCTTCTAAATTGAGGGAGGAGCGAATGCGATCGAGCATGGCAACTACCAGCCGTTCTCGCCTTAATTGCTGCAACAGCGCTATCTCGGCTTGTTTGCGTTCGGTGATGTCGGTAATTACTCCCACTAACCCGATTAAATGACCAGTTTCATCTTTAATGCCGTCGGCGCGAAATAAAGTTGTTACCAGTTCGTTGCTTTTAGTGTTAATTTTGAGTTCGCCTTGCCAAGATTTGCCTTTACGGATCGTTTTAAACATTTCTCGCAGCATTTTAGTTTGGGGGTAAATTGCTGTTAATCCGCCTGCTGTGTTTAGTTCTTCTGGTGTGTAGCCGTAGAGTTGAACAAAGGCTTGATTATGGTAGATCGATCGCCCTTTCAAGTCAGCAATGCCGATCGCATCGCTGGTGCTTTCAACCGCTTGAGTAACTCGCAGCAAATCTAATTCTGCTTGTTTGCGATCGCTAATATCAGTAATAGTGCCGATATAGCCTTTAATCTCCTGCTTGTCTCCGATTTCTGCGATCGCCTGACCGATTACCCAGATTACCCGACCATCTGGACGCTGAAAGCGGTATTCTGATTTAAAAGGGATTTTCTCAATAATTGCTCGATGCCATTCATTTTTCACCCGCTCCGCATCATCGGGATGTATGGCATTCATCCAGCCAATTTCTGCTGCTAATCCTGCGTTTAATCCGGTAATTTCGCTCCACCGTTTATTCACATAAAGGCAATTTCCCAAGGTGTCAGTATGGAATATGCAAACTGGCGATGCTTCTGCTAAAGTTTGGTAGCGGCGCTGGCTCGATCGCAGGGCTGATTCTACCTGTTTTCTATTAGTTATATCGCGGACTATAGAAATAATTTCGCCACCGACAAGCATTGTCAGCGACAATTCTTGAGGGAACTTAGTACCGTCCCGGCGCTGACCGATAGCTTCTATATTGCAGTACCCTTTTTGCAGGAGCATCGGCATTATTTGTAGTTCAAAAAATAGATTTTCTGCTTTGCTGTAGAGCATTTTCCATTTCTTCCCATACAGTTCGCTAGGGCTAGCCAAGCCATACATTTTGAGATAAGCGTCGTTTGAATAAATACATTCCTTACGGTCGTTAAAAATGGCGATGCCGTCATAAGCAGCGGCCATTGCTACTGCTTGCCGCTGGAGTTTGGACTCTGCTTGTTTGCGAGAGGTAATGTCGTGACCGACTGAGTAGATTAAACCTTCTTCGCTAAATGGCGATGCCGTCCACAGCAGGCATTTGTAAGAACCGTCTTTGCAGAGATAGCGGTTTTCAAAGGAGATACTGGAAGTACCGGCTATTAGTTTTGCCCCTTCGGCTGCGGTGGCTTTTCGATCGTCTGGATGCACAAAATCGAGCATCGGCTTAGCAAAAAGTTCAGCGCTGCTGTAGCCCAGGGCATTTGACCAAGCAGGGTTTAATCGTTTAAAATAGCCGTCGAAACCGACAATGCAAAGCAAGTCTAAGGAGATGGTAAAAAAACGATCGCGCTCTGTTTGTGCCTGCTTTAATTCAGTAATATCCATTACTAAACCGTCCCAGAGAATATCCCCTTCGCTGCCAGATTGGCTCTCATTATTGAGCCTTTCTGGTCTGGCAGCTCCTTGCAGCCACTTAACTTTTCCAGATGGCAAAGTCTGTCGCCACTGCTGCTGCCAAGGTTCCAGCGTAGTGGCTGAAATTGCGATCGATGCTTTTAAATCTAAGAGATCGTCTGCGTGAATTCCGCTGAAAATCAGTTCCGCATTTTGCTCGATCGCTTCTGCTTCTAATTCGTACAGTTGGCGACTGCCTGAAGAGATGTAGGGGAAAGACATTTTTTCAGTTGCTGACATTCGTAATTGATAAATTGTTCCCGGCAGGTTAGCTGCCAATTTTTGAAAGCGAGCTTCGCTTTGTTCCAGGGCTTTTTGTTGCTGTCTATATTCGGTAAAATCTCTAATTGTACCCACTATTACTTTACTACCGTCTGCTATTTTGAAGACGCTTTTTTTTGTAGAAATGATGTGTTCTCTCCCGGCAGAGTCTGTGAATTTTTCTTCGGTTTCCAAGCAGACACCCGTTGTCAATACTTCTTCATCTTTTGTCCAAAAAACAGCAGCTTCTGATTGGGGGAAAAAGTCATAATCTGATTTGCCGATCAGTTCTTGCCGCGATTTGCCGACCAACTGACAAAAAGCATCATTTAATATCATCCAGCGGTGTTGCTCGTCTTTGACAAAAATTGGGTCTGGCGTAGCATTTATGGTGTGGTTTAAAAATTCTTCTGACGCTTTCAGTTTGGCTTCGTAGCGGTAGCGATCGCTCACGTCCAACACTACTTCGATTATCCGGTCGATAGACCAGTCCAGGCGGCGGATGCAGCGCAGGGAAACTCGCGTGTGAACTATTTCGCCATTTTTTCTGAGCCACCTTTTGTCTGAGATGTAACCGTCGAGCCTACCTGCTAACATCTGAGAAAAATTTTCACAATTAGCCTCCAAATCCTCTGGATGAGTCAACTCTAGCCAATTCTTTTGCACGAGTTCATAGCGCTCATAGCCCAGCAAATTGCACAGGGCATCGTTAACTTCTATCCAGTGGCAATTGAGAGGAATTTCGCTGTCAATAATTGGAGCGATGATTGCAATGCCGATCAGGGAATTTTCCACCACCGAGCGATATTTTTCTTCACTTTTTCGCAAAGCATCTTGACTGTTCTGGCGTTCTATGGCGTAACGGAGCGATCGAATTAACAGTTCGCTGTCGATTTTTCTTTTTACCAAATAATCCTGTACGCCGACCGAAATCAACCGCAGGGCAAGTTCTTCGTCGTTTTGGGCGGTCAGAACTACGATCGGCACATTTACCCCGTACTCTTGTACGCGAGCCACCGTCTCGATTCCCAGACTATCTGGCAGTGAAAGGTCTAATAAAATTATGTCAAAAGTTTCTTGATTCAATCGCTGCTGCGCTTCGCTGAGGCGCTCTACTTTCGTCAGCACTATACGCTGCGCGCCGCCAATTTCTGACAGCAAATCTTCAATCAGCTCAGCTTCATGAGGGTTGTCTTCTACTAACAGAACTTTAAAGCAGATAGGAGGCAAAGCTAAGTTAAAAACTTCTTTCATAATATTTATTAATCAAAAAAATATTAAACTAACTTGAATTTTACCTTTTATTTTTAGGGCAGTCATTCAATTGATCGTACACATATATAGACCGTAAGATTGGGGGGTGAGAAACTACCACAAAAATTGTGTTTACTTATTATATCACGCACTAAGTAGACTGTCAACGGAAAATATTTTTTATTCTAAATTGCAATTTATGCCAGTTAAAAAAAGAATCCAATTGTAGCCCAAATTCCAAGCGCAATAGTCACAGTTATCACCAATTATTCACTTACTTTATTTGCTCTATAAATAATGTTAAATTGTAGTTTGTACTTTATATTTTCTGACTTAAAATATAGTAATGAATTCAGTTTACCTACCTTATAGCTTATACCTTTTGACAAAAGGATGCCTCGACTAAGCGAGAGTAAAGTAAAAAGTTGAACCTTGCTCCGGTTCCGATTCCACCCAAATAGAGCCGCCGTGAAGTTCCACAATTTTTTGACAAATTGCTAAACCAATACCTGTCCCAGAATATTCTCTTTGAGTGTGCAAGCGCTGGAAAATTTGAAAGATCCGTTTTTGATGCTGCGGAGCAATCCCAATTCCATTATCTGAGACAGAAATTAACCACTTTTTCTCCTGTTTGCAAGCAGTAATATGAACCACAGGCGGTGCATCGTGGCGATATTTAATCGCATTGCTGACTAAATTTTGAAATAGCTGCACGAGTTGAGAAATATCCCCGGTTACCGTTGGTAATTCGCTGTAAGTGACAACGGCTTTATTCTCGCGGATCGCCCCTTGCAGGTTCGCGAGTGCTTGCTCGACTGCGTGATTGCAATCTGTCATTTCAAAAGGTTTCCGACTCCGGCCAACGCGCGAATATTCGAGTAAATCGTCAATTAAATTTTGCATTCTCGTGCAGCCATGAACGATATTACCGATAAACTTACTACCTTGGCTGTCGAGTTGGTCTTTGTAGCGTTTTTCTAAAAGTTGAGCGTAACTGGCAATGGTTGCTAAAGGCGCTTGCAAGTCGTGAGAAGCCACATAAGCAAATTGTTCTAGTTCCGCATTTGAACGCGCCAATTCTTGGTTAGATTTTAATAGAGCCGACTCTGCGCGCTGGCGGTTCAATATCTCTTGTTGGAGTACCAAATTTTGCTCTTGCAGGGCTTTTTCAACCGCGCGACGGGTGCGGATTTCTTGTTGCAGGATTTGGTTTTTTTCCTGAAGTGTTTTTTCTACAGCTAAGCGGCTGGTGATTTCTTCTTGCAGCAGCATATTTTGTTCTTTTAGCTGCTTTTGTAAATTCCGCAGGCTGAGGTGACTTTCGATGCGGGCGAGCACTTCTTCAAACTGAAATGGCTTGCTGATATAGTCAACAGCTCCCACAGCAAATGCGTTTACCTTGTCGAATACTTCATCTTTAGCGCTGATAAAAATTACCGGAATTTCGCGTGTTTTCGCTTCGGATTTCAGGTGCTGACAGACTTCATAGCCGTTCATTTCTGGCATCATTATGTCGAGCAAAATCAAATCCGGCGGATTAGAATTGCAGGCTCTTAGAGCCATTTTCCCGTTAATTACGCAGCGGGGGGTGTACCCCCGATGAGTCAACATCGTAGACAACAGACGCAGGTTTTCTGGTGTATCGTCTACTACTAAAATGTTTCCTAACGGCGTCCCTGGTTGGTGATTGTTCATTGATTATTTCCCAGTTCCTGTTTTCTTCGCAAAAAATGTTTGCAGCTATTTTATTTAGAACTTACGGAAAACACCCGGTTTCTAGTAGGAATATTGGCGAAATAAAACGAGGAATCCGCTCATAAACCGGGTGTTTAGCCGTTTGTGCACAAGCAAGTCCTGTTATTGTTCGTTTACCAATCCTCAAATCCCCAGCAGCAGAGTCAGAACATTATTGTCCCAAGCCAATCCTTTGTCTAAAACCTTAAATCCCGCGACTTTGCACATAGCTTCTAAAGCAGTAGCTGTAGGTAGCCACCAGCACGCCGCAAAATTGTTCATGTCAAAAACGGCTTTTTCAGTTATCCCTATAAGTGGGCTGTTGTTGATGTATAGCTGCCAATAAGCTGTTAAAATAGCTCGTTCGGCGTCGTCCAAAGCGGGAATAAACATTACTCCAGAAGCGGGAATTTGATAGCGTCCTAACTCATTTTCTATCACTTCTTGGGTAATAGCTGAAGTGAAAACTAAATGCTCGCGAGTTATCTGACGCAAAGCAACTAAAATCTGCAACGGATGGGGGTGATGGTACAAAACTCCTGCACAGTGAACTACATCGTAAGGCTCGCCAATGTCTGCAAGCTGAATCTGAGTGATATCTCGATTGATACAGTGATAATTAGCAATATTTAAACTTGTCATGCGATCGCGAAAATCTTGCCACCAGTGCATGGATGCCGGCATGGCATCAATCATTGTCAGAGAAACTGCACCGTATTTGCTAGCTACAGATACTTTTTCGCTGACAGTTCCCCACAAGCCGCCGACTTCTGCAAAAGTCTTGCCTTTGGCGACTCGGGCAATGTAACGATCGCGAATATCCTTAGCTTCTAACTCTAATAATAGAGTAGATTCCCCTGTTTGACGCTGTTTTTCTAAAATCTCCTCTAATTTTTGGGATATTTCTGGATCTTTTGGTCTAATTTCTAATGCCATCAAGTACAACATTATGGCTTCGTTACGCCGATCGCTCTCAGCAAACTTTTGGGCTATTTCGCAGTAAAATTCAGGAGCGTGCAGCGGCTGCATTTGGTGGTGATAGTAGCTAGTTGCTACATCTGAATCTACCGGAGTTCTTTTAATGAGAGCCTTACCTAACTTCATGTAAATTCCCGGTAGAGA
>Ga0105049_10008940_pt1 | contig 11557 bp, 10 predicted proteins | sample MAT06_FD_78087 | JGI IMG/M metagenome (GOLD analysis project Ga0105049, IMG submission 78087) | Freshwater microbial communities from Lake Fryxell liftoff mats and glacier meltwater in Antarctica - MAT-06 | ecosystem: Environmental > Aquatic > Freshwater > Ice > Liftoff microbial mat | place...
AAGTGAAAAAGAGGGATAACATCAAAACCTGGTTCGCCCATGGCTGCTATTGCTATTACTCTTGATAATTATGAAAACCCCTATGTGCGCCTCGTTATCCTGGATAGCCAGCAGGACTTGATAGAAGCAGGGGGATTTTGGGGAAGTCTTCGAGGGGACTAGCATTTGGCAGCAGGTTGCATCCAGTAGTCCCTTGAGATCCTAGAGAGGTGAGAGCCTAGGGATAGATTCTATGAATTCTAAGGTGCGTTTCTCATGACCGCACATCGCACTAAATCGAGTCCATCCCTAGGCGGAAGCCAATGGATTACATGAAGGCGGGTTGGTGCCGAATGAGGCTGAGGAACTCTTCGCGGGTGCGATGATCTTCCTGGAAGGAGCCGATCATGGCGCTCGTGACCGTCCAAGAGCCTGGCTTTTGGACACCACGCATAACCATGCACATGTGGGTCGCTTCCATCACCACCGCAACCCCTTGGGGTTCGAGGATGGTTTGGACGGCCTCGGCCACTTGGCGGGTGAGCCGCTCTTGCACCTGCAAACGGCGAGAGTACATTTCTACAATCCGCGCTAGCTTGCTCAGACCCACCACTTTTTGGTTGGGGATATAGGCCACATGGGCGCGTCCCATAAAGGGCAACATGTGGTGCTCACATAAGCTAAAAAAGGTGATGTCGCGGACTAAGACCATTTCATTATGGCCTTCGTCAAAGATGGCGTTGTTGAGCAACGCTTCGAGGGATTGGTCGTAGCCGCTTGTCAGGAAGCGCATGGCTTCGGCCACCCGCTTGGGGGTTTTGAGTAAGCCTTCGCGCTCCGGATCTTCTCCTATCCCTAATAGCATGGTGCGAACTGATTCCATCATTTCATCCATGCCCACTTCGGGTTTGGTTGGTTCCAACCGTTGCTGTTGCAAAGATTTAGCCCGGTCAGGACGCACAATCAGTGTGTTGGATGAGCTAAGGTCTGCACCAGCAGAGGTTGTATCTGGCAAAGAGGATTTTCCCTTAGAACCGTTGGGTGAGGCAGTAGTCATAGTAAGCCTTTAGTGGAATTGCAAATAGTGGAACTGCAAAAAAGTAAACTGCGACAGAAACTAGCAAAGGGCCAAGAAACTCAACCGGAGTCGGCCTTAAAATGCACCTGCAGTGGGCATGAGCGTTAGCTCTTCTACCACGGCCTGAGGAGGCAGTAGCACCATTTGCAGGATAGTTTGAGCGACAATTTCTGGGGTTAGCATTTTGGAGCGATCAAAATCAGCTTGTACGGTGTCGGTATCCCAGATGGGAGTGTTCACCGAACCCGGACAAAAGGTAATCACTCGGATGCCGTTGGCACGCTCTTCGGCGGCCAAGGTTTTAGAAAGGGCAATCAGCCCTGCCTTGCTAACGTTGTAAGCACCCCAACCTGGAAATGCCTGGTAGCCTGCAATCGAGGCGACGTTGAGGATCGTGCCCAGATGGCGATCGCGCATCCCTGGCAAAATTGCCTGGATACATTGCAATACGCTGGTCAGGTTGAGATCCATCACCTGTTGCCAGTCGGCTAGGGGGGTGGTGATCAAATCTCCGGTGTAGCCGATACCCGCATTGTTTACCAGGATCTCGATGGGGAACTGCTGGGCGATCGCCCTGATCTGGGGTGCCACCTGTGCCACATCGGCCAGATCAATGGCAAACGGATGACCTTCTACTCCAGCATCCCGAACCGTTGCGGCAACAGCGTCTAATCGCTCCACGGAGCGACCTACCAAAATTGAAGAAATACCGGCCTTTGCAAAAGCTACCGCAGTGGCTTTTCCTATGCCACTACTGGCTCCGGTAATCAAGGCGTAGCGTAAATCTGAAGAAGAAGTCATGGGCTATATCTAGACTGAACAAACTGTGAAAAATCTAAAAGGTTGAGTTCTAAAGCAGACGTTTAAACACGATTTTCAAAAAGCCAGTAAGGCTTGAAAACTATATTCAAGCTCTCTTTTTTTGACAACTGATGTAGAGTAGATAACCGAATATAGAAGCTTAGAATCATCCTTCAAACCATGGAAAAGAAAAGTGGAGGGATTACTCAAAGTAGCGCTGAGCGTGCGAATAAACGGGAATATTTTATGGTAGTAGCCGTTAATCAATTTAGAAAAAAATAGTTGTCATCAAGCGATTAAAGGCTCTCCATTACGCGCTACTAGCCCTTGATAGGTCAGCTATCACTGCCCCACAGCGTATGCGAAGGATCTGGATTAGCAATTGCGGAGTTATCGTCATGATTTCTTCTACAGTCTGACTTGGGCAACATAACCGCTGCGTCGAAAAGCAATGATGCAAACAGGTGAACTAGCAAACGATTGGATTCAACATTGGATTCAACAATGAATGGATTCAATCAATCACTATGGATTCAATAACCTATAGATCTGGCGACAAAGCTAGCTCAAGGTTAAGCTGACTCGGCTCAACACTTTCTAGAATAACCACACCAAGAACCAGCAAACATCAGAAAAATTTTGCATTATTCAAGCGTTGAAACTGTGAATTATTAGAGAACTAGACCGTCGCAAGCCATGCCTAAAATCGCACACAATACACAGGGCTGAACAGAGCAAAATTGACTAGCTTTCACCTAGCTCATCTCAGCCAATTAAAAAGAACTAAGAAAAATCTAAAAATTTGGATCAGAGTCGCATCAGAGCCAGATAGTACAATCAAAGCCCATGGCTGCTTCGATACATGACTCTGTAGCAGTGGGCTACCTCACAGGCACAGACCCATAGTTTTTGCATGAACTCGTTCAGTCTCCGTTAGCAACGACAGGAGCAGGAGCGAAAGTACCACTCATCCTGAGATCAGTTAAGTCTTATGAAATCGGCAAACCTCACCTCAGATCGCACCTTAGCTACGGCGCTTAGACAAATTTAGACGGGGCGAGATGAGCCGAAAACCAAATCTTTCAAAAAACTTAGGGATGCAAATAAATTTGTTAACGTTTGTTAAGTAAATTATAGCAACCCAGCGCTGTCAATGCATCCACCTTAGATAGAATAGTGCATTTTGTAACACTTTATTTTGTAGCTCTTTTAAGGCGGGGGACAGTTCTCTAGGCTGAGGGTTCTAGGAAAACGCCAATATTGCGGAATTTTTGGTAACGTTGCTCTCGCCGCTCATCTGGGGAAAGAGCGTCGAGGGTGGCTAGGTTTTTGATGAGGGCTGATTTGAGCGCAGCGGTGGCAGCTAGGGGGTTAGAATGAGCGCCCCCAGTGGGTTCTGGCAAAATCTCATCCAAAATGCCAAATCTTTGCAGATCTGTCGCTGTAATTTTGAGGGCTTCAGCCGCTTGGGGTGCTTTGGTGGCGTCTTTCCAGAGGATGGCGGCGCAGGCTTCGGGGCTGGCCACGGTGTAAATGGAGTGCTCGAACATGAGCAGGCGATCGCCCACCCCAATACCTAGCGCCCCGCCAGAACCGCCTTCTCCAATTACGGTGCAGAGAATCGGCACCTCTAGCCGAAACATTTCGCGCAAATTATAGGCGATCGCCTCTCCTTGCCCTAGCCGCTCTGCTTCAACCCCAGCATAGGCTCCAGGGGTATCAATGAAGGTCAGAATCGGCATCTTAAAGCGATTGGCATGGTTCATCAGCCGCATGGCTTTGCGGTAGCCCCCCGGAGACGCCATCCCAAAATTGCGAGCCACATTATCTTTGGTATCGCGCCCTTTTTGGTGACCCAACATGACAACCGGACGGCCATTGAGCCGAGCCACCCCACCCACCAGAGCTTTGTCATCGATGCCTGTTGCGCGATCGCCATGTAGCTCAATCCACTCATCGGTCATGGTTTGAATGTAATCTAACGTGCTAGGGCGGCGAGGATGACGCGCCACCTGTAACCGCTGAGCTGGGGTTAGATTTTGAAAAATATCTTGCCGCAATTGGCCGGCGCGGGCTTCTAGTTGCCGAATTTCATCCGAAACATCAACCTCGTTTTCTTCCGCTAGATCGCGAATCTGAGTGATCCGGGTCTCTAATTCGGCCAAGGGCTTTTCAAAATCTAGCAGGAGAGGACGACGTTCGGCAGTGTTCATGGTGGTCTGAGTAGAGATCGGGGGCGGCTAATGGATCAAGTTAGGCAAATTTAGACTGAGGCGAATTTAGACTGAGGCGAATTTAGACTTGGGCGAATTTAGACTTGGGCGAATTTAGTCAAATTCGGATCACGCTGGGTTGAAGCGCAGCCATAGCTGACTGATCCGCTAAAGATCTTACCAATCTGCAGGGATCTTCGGGGAAATCTGGTTCTTAGGCTATCAACCGGGTTGAAGAGAAGCAGTGCAGTGGATTAGTCAGACTGCTGACCATCGCGACGGCCTAGCTCATAAACCCCCGCCCCCATGCAGGCCAAAATGCCCACACTCAGCGCCCAACTTTTGCCCAGCCCTATTTCTATGCCGTAGTTAAACACGCCGCCTGCCAATAAAAACGGCACAATGCTAAACAATGAGGCATAGAAAGCGTTTTGAGACTCTCGCGCCAGTCGAGTGCGTTCAAATTCTGACTCTGAGGTGTAGAGCGATCGCTCGGCAAAGTTGAACCACCGTTGTAGTTGCTCAATCAGCCAATGGCTGACCGGCGAAAACCCTAAATACAGCGCCAATGACCACAGCGCAATGCTGGCAATGGCCGCTTTGTCTAAGGCAAACAGAAAGGGGAACAAATCGCGGATCATGACAATGCGATCGCTTAACCTAAAGAACTTTTAGCAATTATATTTAACAATTGTAAGGGTTCTTTCGGGTTGGTTTAGAGATTTTGTCAACGGATTTTCATCGTCCCCAGGGCTGCGGGTGATGGAACTATGCCCTTTCCTTAGGCTTTGTGGCAGGGTTTGTGAAGAATTATAGGGACAAATCCGAGCAGCAGCCTAGGCTAAAACAGTCTCTATCTTCTGGGCTAATGCTTTAGCAGGAAGGCGATCGCCCTTCGTTTCTGCCATCATAAAGATAAGAGGTTAATCCCTCTTCCTCCCCTTAGTTTTCATTGGAGGATCCTATGAAAACCCAAGTATTTGCGGTTGCTATCCTATCCACTTCACTCTGGTTAGTGCCCCAAGCCTTAAGAGCCGAAAACCCTGCCCATGTCGAACAATTACTGACCACAGGTGCTTGTATGGCCTGTGACCTCAGCGGCGCAAATCTCCAAGAAGCTCACCTGATTGGAGCCGATTTGCGAGAGGCCAATCTCCAAGGGGCTGACCTTTCCTATGCCAATTTAGAAGGGGCAGACCTCACCGGGGCAAACCTCCAAAACAGCAATATGACTGGGGTATTTGCAAGTAATGCTATTTTTGATGCAGCTAATCTGACAAATGCCAACTGGACGGATGCGATCGCCCACAACGCACACACAGAAGGCGCGATTTTCACCAACCTAAACTTGGCTGGCGCAGAAGTGACGGGTAGCGATATCAGTGTCGGAAGTGATTAGTTCGGCATCCATCCATCCATCCATGTTGCTGGGTTAAAAACTGGTTTCGATTCTGCTCAACCTGCGGGCTTGGCCTATATTCAACTCCAGCTTGAAGCATTGCTGCGTGGATTTTAGGGAATAGGTTGCGGAGCATAGAGAGCGGCTCCAACAATCTGCCCAGTCTTACCCAAATCCTCTAAAAAATTCCATTAAGAAAAGGGGATCTCTTAGAGATCCCCTTTTCTTTGTCTTAACATTGACTGAAAAGCTAGCATGGGAGCTGACTCCGGATGGCGTATATGTGCCCTGTGTTGCTAACTCGCTATGATTGACATTTTTTGTTGGAGGGTACTGTCGCGGAACGAATCAGGAACCCCTAAGTTTAGAGCTTAAATCAGCTCACCCTAAACCCTAGAAGTTGTCGTTTCCTTGACGACCGCCTCAGCTACCGCCGCCGCCGCCGCCATTGCCACCGCCACCACCGGAAGGCCGCCGCTCTTCACGGGGACGTGCTTTATTGACTCGGAGATCCCGACCCATCCACTCTGCGCCGTCTAGAGCCTCGATTGCAGCATCTTCTTCTGCATCCATAGACATCTCAACAAACCCAAATCCGCGCTTACGACCTGTTTCGCGATCGACGGGGAGTTGAACGCGCTTAACTGTACCGTATTCAGCAAAGATGGCAGCAACATCTTCCTGACTTGCCGTGTAGGCAAGGTTTCCAACGTAAATTGGCATTATTGTCTCCGAAAAGCACTTGAACGAAGAGAGATTGAAATATTCGGAGCCATTGCCTGCTGAACTTGCACAAACCTGTCTCTCGAACGAACTCTCAAGCCAATATTAACACGGAAAATCTGAATGAAAAGGTTACGGCAGAGCGGGTTCACGCCTCTTTGCAACCCTGTGTTCATGCCTCTTTGCAGCCCTCAAAACGAAAAGGGAGGAAAATAAATAAGAGTCTCTCTTTGGAAGGATCTCGGCTAGGCTGCACGCGGTGTTAGACGCGATTAAGATTTATTGAGAACCCCGATTGAGTCGTAGTTAGGAACAAGGCATGTTTCAAGAAACGCGCCAGCGCTTGGCAATTTGGTACACCACAATAACTGCGATTTTGTTACTGGTATTTGCCAGCGGCTTTTACCTCTATGTGCGAACTACGTTGATTGAGCGGATTGACGATACGCTGAGTCATGTGGTGGAAGTGGTGCAGCGATCGCTCGTGATCGAGTCTGTGGGTGATGCCGACCAACGCCGCCCGCAACTCAACCTCGAATCGAGCTTCCATAACAACCCCGACAGTGTGGAGGATGACCACATTGATCTGGAATGGTTTAGCCCAGAAGGCGAGTTGCTATGGTCTACGTTTTCGACAATGTTGGATGTGCCGTTTCACCCCATTGCAACGGGTGAAACCATTCATTTAGATGGCGACCAATTGTTGCGGCAGATCACCAACCCCATTTCGGTGGGCGGTGAAATGTTGGGCTATTTGCGGGTCAGCCATCCCTGGTTTGAGGTCACGAAGCCAACCCGGCAATTGATTCGCGATTTGGCGCTAGGGATAGCGTTGATGATTGGCACCGTGGCAGGGGTAGGGTGGTTTTTGTCGGGGCTGGCGATCGCCCCCGTCCGTGATTCTTACCAACGGCTAAAGCAGTTTACCGCCGATGCGTCCCACGAACTTCGCAACCCCATCGCCGTCATTCAAACCAATGTGCAAGTGGCGCTGTCTGACCCCAACCCCGATGTGGTGCAGCAACAGGGGCAATTGCAAGTGATCGAACGGCTCACCCGACGGTTAGGGCGCTTAGTAGACGATTTACTATTCTTGGCTCGCCAAGACAGCAATCGCCTCGCCCGTCAAGATGGCGTGACCTTGGATGAGTTGCTGCAAGAAGTGGTAGAAGAACAGCGGGCGATCGCCACCGAAAAGGGCATTCACCTCAGCCTAGAGATCCGCCCCCCGTGGCGCGACGATTGGCCTTATCAAGTGTTGGGCGATCGCGACCAACTCATGCGCCTGTTGATCAACTTGATCAGCAATGCCATTCAATATACTCCGGCCACTGGCCAGGTAAGTTTGACCCTACAATCGACCAAGCAAGTACCGCCGCAGCTTCAAATTACAGTGGGTGACACAGGCATTGGCATTCCCGCCGAATCTCTTCCTTATATATATGATCGGTTTTACCGCGTTGACCCTGCTCGGCGGCATGTATCGTCAAGCGGTGCCTCGTCAGCTTCAGCGGGGTCAGGCTTAGGGCTGGCGATCGCCCAGGTCATTGTCGAAAACCACCATGGCCAAATCGAAGTCGAAAGTCAACTTGGCCAAGGCACTCGCGTCTTGATCACCTTCCCGGCTCAACGCCCCGAAGCAACTGCTGCACCTAAGCCTGCAACGGCCACGCTCGATTAAGGTAAAAACTGGGGAAGATGGACGGCAGGATCGGGCGAGATTCTCCGCTGATGTCTCCTAAGCCCATAGTGGAGAGCCATTCTTAACTCTAGGTTAGGGGGCATTGAAGCGTCGGGGCGTCGGGGCGTCGGAGCGTATCGCTTGCCCCTAAAATCCCTTAGCCCCACTTCCGCGCTGCTCAACCCAACGGCGCATTTCATCTTCCGAAACATGGTGGATGGATTTTCCGGTGTGGCGATCGGTGGCGTGCCATAGCGCCTGTTGTTGGTCGCCATAGGTCACCCAAATTTTGATCGCTTCAGCCTCGTGGGTAAACCAGTGCATGATGGCATGTAGCCATCCCTGCCCTAGAACCCGTCGAGAGGTAAGCCTCCGATCGCCCTGTCGATCTATCAAAGATAGTGATTGAATGGTTGGGTGATTGGTAGCGTTGCTATAGGTCTTCATGGTTTACTCCTGGGATGAATCCCAAAACAGTCGCAGTTCAAAATACCTGTGTAGGGATAAAAATCCTGGTAACTTAGGGGCGATATAGTTACTGTAGGCGGTACCCCCTGCCTTCAACAAAATAGGCAACTGATGCATTCCATTAGAAAAACAGATGGAAAGTGCCATCCATCGAAGAACCGATTTGCGGTTTTGAATGTTCTGGATGATTTAAAACTGTTTGGCCTAGAGATTCTCTGACTGCAAGATTCTTTGGATTGGAGATTCTCTGGTTGAGGAGATTGTCTAACTTGGTAACGCTAGCCTATGCCGCGCAAACGCCCGTTTCAACTCAGCCTGCCGCACCTGCATACCCTCATCACCGTTGCCGAAACGGGGAGCTTTAGTGATGCGGCATTGCAGTTAGAGCTGTCTCAGTCTGCCGTTAGTAATGCGATCGCCACCCTTGAGTCAGATTTGGGAGTCTCGCTTTTTTTGCGGGGGCGGCATGGTGCAACCTTGACTCCGGTGGGCGATCGCATTTTGGCGCATGCCCGCCGGATGATGGCCATTCAAGATGACCTGATCAAAGATGCTAACCTCGCACGCAGTTTGGAGGGAGGGCAAGTACGGGTTACATCGTTTCGCAGTATGTCTACCCAGGTTTTGCCAGATGTGCTGGCAGAGTTTCAGCGGCGCTTCCCCAACATCCCTGTTGAGCTGCGCGAAAGCACCAGCAATGCAATCATTGCCGCTGATCTCCGCCAAGGTCGGGCCGACATTGGCTTTATCGATGAAACCCTAGACGCTGAATTTGAAACCTGGGATTTTATGCGAGATGAGTTTGTCGTGCTGCTCCCACCCAACAGTGAGGTGACTGGCCCAAGCCTCACCTGGGAAGACCTGGCTCAACAGCCCATGATCATGGCAACGGAAGGGGATAACTGCGATCGCCAAGTCTATGATCATTGCACCCGCTTTGGCCAACACTTGCGGGTGTCTTACCATGTCAAAAACGACTCAACCATTGTAGGAATGGTCGCTAGAGGGCTGGGCGGCACGATCATTCCACGCCTTGCCGCCGAACCTGTCCCCTCGCCAATTAAGGTATACAGCCTTCCGGTGCCGCTCTTTCGTAATATCGAGGTCGTTATTTTAGCAAAAGCGCTGCATCCGCCGCCTGTGTTTGCTTTTCTCGACCTGCTCAAGGAGTCTAGGGGATAGCTCTCCGCTCGTAAAACTGAGCCATAGCAAGTTTTATGAGCCTTGTTTCAAGCTAGCCTAGATTTCTTGAAACACGCTTAGGTAGCCAGTTCTGCCACTACAAGTATCTAGAGTCTGCTAGGTGCGCCGAATCTGGCTTCTAGGGTAGCTGCTAGTTTTGGCAGGAGCCGTATAGATCGGCGGGAAGGCAACGATTGGGCTTAATTTTTGTCGTTGGCTTTGGGGGTAGATTCTGAGGATAGGGCTTCGTCGAGGATGGTGCGGGCGTCTTCGGCCTGGGTTCGGGCATCGCGATAGCGCAGGTTTGACTGGGCAAAGCTTTTGAGCACCTTAAACCCTTCTTTGAGATCGTTAATTTCTTCTTCGCTGACGACTTCATCGGTAAAGAGCTTGTCGATTTGGGAGCGCATCTTGAGGGCTTCGGCGCGGGAGGCTTGCACCTTGAGCTTGAGGGTGGCGAGATTGCTCAAAACTTGGACGGCTTGGTTAATTGAGTCTTCGGCGGCAGTATTCAACAGGACGGGCTCCTTCACTTCTATGAACTGCTGAGGGCTAAACCCTTCAGAAAGATCGGTGGGCAAATCTCCCGATTCCATCAACTCGATCAGTTGATCCATCGCTTTTTCGCGAGCCTTGTTGGAATCTTTTCCTGGCACCGAAAGGATAACCTCTGGGCTTTGCACCAATGTATATTGAACCATAGGGTTGAAGTTAATACTTTTGTACTAATTTATAGTTATTTCAGTATACGGGATGTTGTTGGAAATGCCAATTTCTCTGGCCATGGCTCAAATCTCTTCGGATCTGATATTGGCATTATTTTAGGCTATGACGCGCAATTTAGGATGGATATTTTGGGGGCAAAGTCTAGATTTAGTGTGGCTCCTCAGCATTGGCATGGGAGTTTCGCCAAATCTTGAGGGTGCGATCGCCCCCTCCGCTGATGAGGGCGCGGCCATCGGGGGTAAACGCGAGGGCGTTGACCTCGTGGGTATGCCCTGGCAAGGTGCTGGATAGGGTGCCCTGGGGTAGTTGCCACAGACGAATTGTGGTGTCGCTGCTGCCGCTGGCGAGGATGCTGCCGTTGGGGGCGATCGCCACACTTTTGACCCAATCTAAATGGCCGGTCAAGGTTTTGAGGCTGTGATAGGTCGCCAGATCCCAGAGGCGTAAGGTATTGTCACTGCTGGCGCTCACCAGAATTTTGCCATTGGGGGTGATGGCAAAAGCGTTGACATCGCGGCGATGCCCCGAAAGCTGATGCACCAAATCTCCGGTGCTGAGGTTCCAAAGCCGAACGGTGTTGTCACTACTGCTGCTGGCCAAAAGGGTGCCATCGGGGGTAAATTGCAGGCTCGTGACCGCGCGGGTTTCTTGGAAGTGTTTGAGCAGTTTGCCGGTGTGCAGGTTCCAGATCCGGAGGCTACCATCATCACTGCCACTGGCGATCGCCTCCCCCGAAGGAGACACCGCCACCACCAACGACATCACCGAATCGGCAGGGTCGCAGATCATCCGCACTAATTCTCGCCGCACAACATCCCAAAGGCGGATGGTGTCATCGACGCCGCCACTGATCAAAAACCGGCCATCGGGGCTAAAGGTCAACGAGGTGACGGGTTCAGAATGCCCCAAAAAGGTAGACACCACTTGCTGGCTACTGAGAGACCAGAGCTGAATGACCTTATCAAAACTGCTGCTGGCAAAATATTGGCCGCCGGGGTGCATGGCGATCGCCGTAATCGCGCCCTTATGCCCACACAGCGTGGTTTCACAATGCCACCCCAGCCGCGACACCTGCACATGAAACGGCTCGAAAAACTCAGTTTGTTTTTCGGTCGCCACCACATAGGAGGGATCTAGCTCATGCAATACATGGGCCGCCGAGGCATGGCGATAATACAAATCACGCTCCACCATTCGATCCAAAATAGCGGCCATCGGATCGCTCAAGGGTTGCGGCAAAAAGTCGCGCCACACCCAACGACCTTCCCCAAACGAAAATAAATCGAGGGGCGAAATCCCGGTGAGCA
>Ga0105049_10008941_pt1 | contig 11556 bp, 9 predicted proteins | sample MAT06_FD_78087 | JGI IMG/M metagenome (GOLD analysis project Ga0105049, IMG submission 78087) | Freshwater microbial communities from Lake Fryxell liftoff mats and glacier meltwater in Antarctica - MAT-06 | ecosystem: Environmental > Aquatic > Freshwater > Ice > Liftoff microbial mat | place...
TCAGATCTCGGATCTGCAGCGCGCCTCGAACGCGGCCGGCTCGGCCTCCTCCACGACGACGACGGACAGCACCAACTGGATCGTCCAGCTCGAGACCGAGCACGCGAACCTTCGCCGCACGGTGAATCAGCAGCGCGAACGCGTCAACGCGCTCTCCGAGAGCTCGTTCCGCGCGCAGCTCGACGCCAATCAGAAGCTCGCCGAAGCCGGCGGTCGCCTGTCGGTCGTCGACCCCGCGTTCAAGCCGGTGCGCCCCTCGGGCCCCGGCAAGTCGATCTTCATGATCGCCGGCATGGTGCTGTTCCTGTCGCTCGGCTTCGCGCTCGCCGTCGGCCTCGCCGTGATCGATGATCGTCTGTATCGTCGCGCCGACCTCGACCAGCTCGACATCGCCGTGCTCGCGGTGATCCCGCAGGCCAAGCTCGTCAAGAAACGAAAGGCAGCGGCGTGAGCAAGGGTAAGTTCGGCGAACTGCCACCGTCCGCGACGGGAGAACGACGTGCGCCGTTGCCGATGGTCACGCAGCCGATGATGCCGATCTCGCACAACGACGACGATCCGGGGGCGACTCGCGTCGACAACCCGCTGCAGTCGCTCCGGCCCGAGAGTGCCGCCGCGCTGTTCGGTCGCACCACCACGATGTCGGCACCGCTGGTGCCCGCACAGACCAAGGCGCTGGTTCCGCCGGGCTCCGCACGACCGGAAGTCGGGCTCACCCAGCACCACCTTCCCGACGAGGATCACGACGAGCGGCTGTCGATGGTGATCGACCCCGACTCCGAGCGCGCGGCTGCGTTTCGCGTGCTTCGCCACCATCTCCTCGAGGTCGGTCGCCCGCAGTGCGTCGTGGTGTCGAGCGCGCAGTCGGGCGAGGGCAAGACCACCGTCGCGATCAACCTCGCGCTCGCACTCGCCGAGTGTGGTCGCGCGAAGGTCCTGCTCGTCGAGACGCACGTGCGTCGCCCGCAGCTCGCCACCGTCTTCAAGTTCGTGCCGCCGTGGTGCTTCGCCGAGCAGCTCGCCGCCCACCGCCAGCAGCCGATGCTGCCGTGGAGCCTCGTCGAGATCCCGCAGCTGTGGCTCCACGTTGGCGCGATCAACCCGCGGATCGAGCAGGCGCAGCTCCTCGACGGTCCGGCGTTCGCGATCGCCATCGAGCGTCTCCGACTCGCGGGGTATGACCACATCGTCGTCGACGCACCGCCGGTGGTCGGCTCCGCCGACGTCAACCTCCAGGCAGATGCCGTGGATGCCGTGATCATGGTGGTGCGGAGCCGCCAGACGACGACCCGCGATCTTCGTCGAGCGATCGATCAGATCGGTTCGAACAAGGTCGCCGGGACCGTCTTGATCTAGGATTCCGCGTGCTGCGCGCGCTTCCGATCATCCTCCTCGCTTTGCTGTCTGCGCGAGCCTTCGCCCAGCCTTCGCCCGCGGGCAAGCATCCGCGGATCCTGCTCGACGACACGCTGCGCACGACCTGGAAGCAGCAAGCGCAGGCCAAGGACTTCGCGATCACGCGCGCGATCGATCGCTGCGAGGACACCCGCAACAACGCGAAGGAGTACCAGATCGACTCCTACATGGGCTTCGACTGGAACTCGAGCCTGCAGGCGTGCCTGATCGCGTGGGTCGCGCGCGGCAACGATGCCGATGCGAAGTCGGCGGTGATCTACGCCCAGGCGTTGCTCGACGATGTCCGCACCGTCGGCGATCACAAGGGCGGCTTCGACGTCATCAAGCGCGACACCGGCTACTCGGTGCGCAGCGTGCCGCCGTACGTCGCGATCGCGTACGACTGGCTCTACGACCATCCCGCGATGACCGCGTCGCTCAAGCAGCGGATCCGCGAGCGGCTCCTCGAGTGGCTCGCCTGGTATCGCAAGAGCGGCTATCACGCGCATGTCGCCGGCAACAACTACAACGCCGGATACGTGTTCTCGGCGACGCTCGCCACGATCGCGATCGGCAATGAAGGTGGCGAGGCAGGCACGTCGCTGTGGAACCACGTGCGCGACGACATCTGGGCCAAGGACATGGCGAAGGCTCTCGGGCCGGGCGGCATCATGGACGGTGGCGACTGGTGGGAAGGCTGGCAGTACGCGCCGCTCTCGATCGCCGAGTACTCGCTGGCAGCGATCACCGCGGCGCAGCACGGGCTCAAGACCGACGGCATCGACAAGTGGCTGGCCGCGACGCTGATGCGCTCGGTGCACGCGCGGTCCGGTGCGCTCGACACGATCTCGCCGCTCGGTGATGTCGAGGACAAGACGCCGCCCTCGATGCAACAGAGTCCGCTGACGCTGCTCGCGATCATGTTCGGTCCGGCACCCGAGGCCGCGCGCAGCCAGGCCGCCGCCGAGTACAATCGGCTCAAGCTCAAGGTCAAGGACGACTTCCTGTTCGTCGCGCTCGCGCAAGCGAAGAAGATCAAGCCGTCGTCGGTCGCGCTCGAGAAGTGGCCGACCTCGTACTACGCAGCCGGCACGCGCGCGTTCTATGCGCGGACGACGTGGGCGAAGGAGGGCGTGTGGATGGTGACGACGTGTGCGGCGACTCCGCACGAAGATGCCGATCACCAGGCTCCGATGGCCGGAAACCTGGTCGTCACCCGCGGCGTCGACGAGGTGATCGTGGATCCCTCACCGTACGGCTCGCTGTCGACGCTGACCACCAACGCGCCGACGGTGGACTCCAAGCAGCACCTGGAAAAGTACCGCCCGAGCCAGGCACAGTGGAGCGAGACCACGCACTTCGTGTGGGCCGCCCAGAGCGCGAGTGGTGTGGTCGCGACGCGCTGCGATTACGCCGACCAGTACAAGTTCCAGCATCGCGCGTCGGATATTCCGCTCGCGCAGCGCGACTACGTGTTGATCCCGTGGGGCAAGTCGCGCGGCGATGCGTCGATCGTCGTCCTCGATCGCGGCGAGACCGCGAGTGCCGAGTACCAGATGTACCTGCGGTTCCGGTCGCCTGCGAACTTCACGCTCACCGGCGATCTCGCGACGGCGAAGGTCGGCGCGACGACGCTCGCGATTCACAAGCTGTCACCGGCGGTGAAGCCAGAAGTGCGCTCGCTGACGCCGGGAGATTGCTGGAACGGCGACCGCGGCAAGTGCGAGTCGACCCGGTTTCCGATCGGCGAGTATCGGGTCGCCATCCCGGGGCCTGCGCCACAGGCGGTTCACGTCGTCGATGTCGGAGGTGGCGATCGCGTCACGGTGACGGTAATCGCACCGCAGGTCACCCAGCTTCGTCGCGGCACGCAGGACGCGTATGTCGCCGCTGGCGTCGGGTACAGCGTGACGCCGTCGGCGGGGGCGATCCACGTCGTGCTCGCCGACACGGCGAATCAGCGAGTCTCTGTGACCAAGGACGGCGCGAAGTGCAAGGTCGACGTCGGGGACGGCGCGACGCGCGAGCCCGGCCCGATCACCGTGATCGTCGATGCGAACTGCGTCGCTGTCGATGACGCGCGCACCGGTCCGGCGACACCGGATCTCGGTGGGTCGGCCGCGGCCACGATGGTGCCCGTCGGTGGTCCGGCGCCGCCGCGCAGCAAGACGCGCGGAGGGTGCTGCGATGGTGGCGCGAGCGGTGCGTCGCTCGGGTTGGGGATCCTGGTGCTCTCCGCCCTGGGCCTGCGCCGGCGCCGGGTGGCATGACGCCGATCATCGCGTTCTCGAAGGACTGGACCGGCGATCACACGTCGAACCATCACGTGCTGCGGGAGCTGGCGAAGACGCGCCGCGTGGTGTGGATCAACAGCATCGGGACGCGGGCGCCGAAGCTGGGAAGTGCACGCGACCTCGGGACGATCCGCCGCAAGCTGACCGAGCTCGCGAAGGGGGCGGTCAACGTCGAGAACGATCTATGGGTGGTGACGCCGCTCGTCGTCCCGATGGCGAAGAGCCCGGCGCTGCGCGCGTTCAATCGCTGGCTGATCAAGACGTTCATCCGCCTGGTGCGCGCGCGGCTCGGCATCCACGACTTTCACCTGTGGACGTTCCTGCCGAACGCCGCCGGGTTCCTCGGGATGGGCGAATCGCTCGCGGTCTACTACTGCGTCGACGAGTGGTCGCTGTTCGAGTATCTCGATCGCGACGCCACGGTGGCCGCCGAGCGCGACCTGCTCGACAAGGTCGACATCGTCTTTGCCGTCAACGAGCCACTCGCCGCGACGAAGCGGGCGTTCGTGCCCGCGACCTTCGTGTCGCCGCACGGCGTGGATCGCGAGCTGTTCGCGACGGCGCTCGAGTGCCCGATCCACGAGGCGCTCGCGGCGATCCCCGGCCCGCGGATCGGCTTCGTCGGCACGCTGCGCGACTGGGTGGATTTCGAGCTGGTCGCGCACATCGCGCGCGCGCGCCCGCAGTGGTCGATCGTGATGGTCGGCCGCCGGTTCCCCGATTCGCCGACGACGGCGCTCGAGGGGCTGCCCAACCTTCACCTGATCGATCCGCAGCCGCACGGCGCGCTTCCGTCGCTGTTCGCCGGCTTCGACGTCGGGATCATTCCGTATCGCGCGCAGACCCGGATGACGTACGTCAATCCACTCAAGCTGCGCGAGTACCTCGCGGGCGGCCTGCCGGTGGTGTCCACGCCGCTCGGCGAGGCCGCGCGGTATCCGGGCATGTGCGAAGTCGCGCACGATCGCGACGCGTTCGTCACCGCCATCGAGCGCGCGCTGACCCGGAATTCGAAGGCGGAGCGGATCGCGAGATCCGAGGCGATGATCCAGGAGACCTGGCGCGCGCGCGTCGAGCTGGTGTCGCGCAAGATCGACGAGGTCGAGAACGGGCCGCCACTCTCCGAGCGCGTCCCGTTTCTCGTCACCGGGGCGGCCGGCTCGCTCGGGCGCGCGGTCGTCCAGCGGTTGCGCGATCAGGGTCACCGCGTTCGCGCATTCACCCGGCAGCCCCCAACGGAGATCGCGGGGATCGCGGGGCTCTCGGGGCTCGAGTACGTGGTCGGCGATCTCGGTGATGCCGAGACGGTCGATCGCGCGGTCAAGGGTGCCGAGGTCGTGATCCACGTCGGTGCCACGATGCGAGGCGACTGGGCTGCGCACGAGAGCGGCACGGTGAACGGCACGCGCAACGTGATCGACGCATGCACGAAGTACAAGACCCGCCAGCTCGTGCACATCTCCTCGCTGTCGGTGATCGACCTCGCGGGAGCTGCCGACGGCGTGGTCGACGAGTCGACGCCGCTCGAGCCACGTGCTGCCGAGCGCGGGTTCTACACCCAGGCGAAGCTCGCCGCCGAGCGCGAGGTCAGTGCCGCCGCGGCACGCGGGTTGCCGTGCGCGATCCTGCGACCGGGGCAGATCTTCGGAGGCGGCATCCCGGCGCTCACCGGCGCCGTCGCACGCAAGGTCGCTGGGCAGTGGGTCGTGCTCGGCGATGCGCAGCTCGAGCTCCCGCTGGTCTACATCGATGACGTCGTCGACGCGATCATCGCGACCGTCGAGAAACAACTCGTGGCGGGCGAGATCATCCAGCTCGTCGATCCGACGTCGCTGACGCAGGCCGAGGTGCTCGGTGATCACGGTCGGATCTCGATCCCGCGGGGCGTGGTGTTCGCGCTCGGCAAGCTGAGCGAGCTGCCGATGAAGTTGCTCGGGCGCACGAGCCCGATCGCGGCGTACCGCCTGGAGTCAGCGATGTCGCGGGTGCACTACCGCAGTGATCGCGCGAGGCAGCTGCTCGGCTGGGAGCCGCGCGTTGGCGTGCGCAATGGGTTGCGCCGATGAGCTCGTGGATGCATTCGCAGAGGCTCGAGCGCGGTGTGCCCGACAAGGTCTTCGTGACCCAGGCGTGAGGTGTGAGGTGTGAGGTGAGCTATGGTCCCCCGATGTGGCGAATCTTGTGCGTGGCAGGTGCGCGGCCGAACTTCATGAAGATCGCGCCACTGCTCCGCGCATTTCGCGCAGACGCGCGCTTCGAGGCCAAGCTGGTCCACACCGGGCAGCACTACGACGACAAGCTGTCGAAGGTGTTCTTCGACGAGCTCGCGATTCCGCGCCCCGATCTCGAGCTCGAGGTCGGGTCTGGCTCGCACGCGCAGCAGACCGCCGAGATCATGAAGCGGTTCGAGCCGGTGGTCTCCGCCGAGCAACCGCACGGCGTGCTCGTCGTCGGTGACGTCAACTCGACGATCGCGTGCGCGATGGTCGCTGCGAAGATGTTCCGCGATGAGGCGTTCAGCTTTCGCGGTGCGCCGCGCAAGCGCCCGGTGATCATCCACGTCGAGGCCGGGCTGCGCTCGCACGATGGCGACATGCCCGAGGAGACCAACCGCCTGCTCACCGACGTGATCAGCGATCTGCTGTTCGTGTCGGAGCCGTCGGGGATGACCAACCTGGCGCGTGAGGGAGTGGGTCCGGAGCGCGCGATCATGGTCGGCAACGTCATGATCGACACGTTGCTCGCCGCTCGCGATCGCGCGATGCAATCGACGGTGCTGTCGACGCTCGGCGTCGCCGACGGTTCGTACGGCCTGGTCACGCTGCACCGGCCGAGCAACGTCGACGATCCTGACATGCTGCACAACCTGATCGGCATCCTCGACGGGTTCGGCATCCCGCTCGTGTTCCCCGTCCATCCGCGGACGCGCAAGCGGATCGCCGATGCTGGCATCCAGCTGCCGACGGAGCGCTGGAAGCTGATCGAGCCGCTCGGCTATCTCGACTTCCTGCGCCTGCAGGCATCCGCGCGCGTCGTGCTCACGGATTCAGGCGGCGTGCAGGAGGAGACCACCGTGCTCGGCGTCCCGTGCATCACGTTGCGCGAGAACACCGAACGGCCTGCGACCGTCGAGCAAGGGACCAACCAGCTCGTCGGCACCGACCGCTCGGCGATCATCGCCGCCTACAACAAGATCGATCAGGTGCGTGCGGCGGCTCGAGTTCCCGAGATGTGGGACGGCAAGAGCGCGGAGCGGATCGTGGCCGCGATCGCGCAGACGCTTACTCTTCGCGAACGCTGAACGCCTGCTGGAGTGCAGCGCGGAACGTCGCCATCGCCACGGGCTCGTCGTCGGCTTCGAGGTTGTGATCGAACCCCTCACCGGCGCCGAGCGCCTCGATATTGATCGCATCGACCGCGGTCTGGAGATCGATCTCGATCGTCAACGTCTTGTGCTCGCCAGGAGCGAGCATGACGTTGCAGCTCATCGAGATCGACACGCTCGCGGTGTCCTCGAACCGGAAGCTGTCGTTGTCGTTCGCCCGACCGCGGATCTCGAACGCCTCCTCGCCATCGCCCTCGTCGAGCTTCAACACGATCGATGTGTAGCGACCGGCGGGTGCCTTCGCGAACGTGATCGATTCCGGCGCGTCCTCGGCAGTCCACTGGAGCTTGACCTCGTCCTGCGTGGTGTTCGGATCGGTCGGGTCGACGTCGACCGTCGCCTTCAGGTTCTCCATGCGGAGCTGGACATCGTCGAGCCGGTGACCCGCGGCGGTCGTACCGGGGACCACCGGGACGGTCGCCCACGCGATGGTCAGCCGCGTCGTGTCTGGCGCATCGACCGAGCTGTCGGGCTGCATCGCACCATCGGGCGTGGCCGGATCTTCGGGACCGGGACATCCCGCCAGCGCGACAAGAAGCCATGCCACCCGCATTGACCTGAGAGGGAGTGCAATGCGCCTGCCACCCGAGATCAGCGGGAAATCCGCGAAACCTCTCGCTGGCTCGGTGCGCACGATCCGATAATTGTGCAGGCTTCGGACAGCCGATGGCAACCGACTTTCTGACGCAAGACGGCGGCACGTTGCTCGCCACGCACCAGGAGCGCGCGTTCCTCGTCGTCCACGTCGAGGCCGAGAGCAAGTCCCAAATGCTCGAGCTCCCCGAGGGCGTCGACGTCACGTTCGGCCGCTCCCGCGGTTCGACGTTCATGCTCGACCACGAGAAGGTGTCGCGCAATCACGCGCGGGTCCGCCGCACCGGCTCGGAGATCGAGATCGAGGATCTCCAGAGCCGCAACGGCATCCGCGTCAACGGTGCGCGGGTCGAGGGCAAGCAGCGCCTGGCGCACGGCGACGAGCTCGTGATCGGCCCGATCGTCGCGATCGTCAATGTCACCAGCGGTCTGCCGCGCTCGACCGCGGTCGTCGATGCCGCGGCCGGCGAAGCGCGCCTGCGTGCCGAGGTCGATCGCGCGGTTCGCTATCACCGCTCCTGCACGATCGCGCTGCTGCGTGTCGCCAATGATGCCGCGATCGATCGGATCGCGAGCCTGCTGCGTCCGATGGACCTGCTCGCCGAGGAGGCCGGCGATGACTACCTCGTGATCCTGCCCGAGCTCGGTCGCGCCGAGGGATCCCGCGCTGTCGATCAGCTCGTCGAGCAAGCGCGTGCCGCCGGCACCGCCGCGCTGGTCTCCGTCGCCCTCGCACCCGAGGACGGCACCACCGTCGAGACCTTGATCGGCCTGCTTCGCGCGAGCATGCGCACCGGTCGCGCACCCGAACGACCCCCACGGAACCCCGATGCACCAATCGTAATCGACTCGGCGATGCAGCGCGTCTACACGCTCGTCGATCGGATCGCCGACGCGACCATGACCGTGCTCATCCTCGGTGAGACCGGCGTCGGCAAGGAGCTCGTCGCCGAAGCGATCCATCGTCGCTCGGGTCGCCGCGACAAGCCGCTGATCAAGCTCAACTGCGCGGCGCTACCCGAGACGCTCCTCGAGAGCGAGCTCTTCGGTCACGAGCGCGGCGCGTTCACCGGCGCCGACAAGCGCAAGCTCGGCTTCTTCGAAGCCGCCGACGGCGGCACCCTCTTCCTCGACGAGATCGGCGAGATGCCGCTCACGCTTCAAGCGAAACTCCTGCGTGTCCTCGAGCGCAAGCTGATCACGCGGGTTGGTGGCACCGCCGAGGTCTCGGTCGACACGCGCCTGGTGGCGGCGACTCATCGCGATCTGGAGGGCGAGGTTCGGCTCGGCCGGTTTCGCCAGGATCTCCTGTTCCGCGTCGGTGGCTTCACGCTCGTCGTGCCGCCGCTTCGCGATCGCGCCGCCGAGATCGTGCCGCTCGCCGAGCACTTCATCCGCACCACCTCCGACGAGCAGGCCCGCCCGCCACCCGCGCTCACCGCCGCGGCCCGCGATGCGCTCGCCGGCTACGGCTGGCCCGGCAACGTGCGCGAGCTCAAGAACGCGATCGAGCGCGCGCTCGTGCTGTGCGGCGAGGTCATCGACATCATCGATCTCCCCGACAAGCTGTGCGATGCCGGTGCGCGCGTGCGGCCGGTCGCCGCAGCTGCTGCCGACGTGCGCGGTCAACTCGCCGAGGTCGAGCGTGCCGCGATCACGGCCGCGCTCGACATCGAGGACAATAACCAGACGCGTGCCGCACGCCGGCTCGGGCTGTCGCGACGCGCGCTGATCTACAAGATGGAGAAGTACGGGTTGAAAGCTCCGCCGAAACAAGACGTTGGCTGAGCCGTCACAGCGCGTCTCCCTCTTATCTCCTTTCGTTCTTCAAAGAGGTGGCTTGCGACCTTTGTTTCGACGCGTGCTCACGATCGATCCTCGCGCTTCAGAGCGCAGCGGGTGGGAGCACCGGCGCGAGTTCGCGCATCCACTTTTTAGTCGTTGGCCGCGCGAGCACGGCCGCCCATTCAGGGTCGTTCGCAACGACGCGTGCTCGCGCGTACTCGCGAACCTCTTCCTTCGTAACTGGGTGGCTATTGCTTGCCGCAACGGAGCCTTTGAGGATGGCCACCAGCCGGTGCAATCCGCTGACATCGCCGATGAGGATCTCTCGATGTCGCGTCTTGATGAATTCGAAGCAGGGCTGCCCCTCCGAGGGTTCCTCTGGGAACTCGTGCTTGCTGCAGTCAATCCCGAGAGAATTGGACAGTTCGAGAGGGATAGCGGCAGTGTGCTCCGCGTACGCTCGTATAACCTCGTGAGCGACGACCTCGTATACGGACGGCTTGAGGTCGGGTTCTCCATCCCGAAGAACGAATTCAGCGCGCTGAATCTCGGCGACGGAACGGTCTCCCTCCCAGACCGTCGTCCGTTTTTTCGCGAAGCGAACTAGCACAGCTATTCGATCAGGTTCGCTGCTGCTTCCTGGACGCCCGGGCTCGGATCTGTGGCGGCCACACCGCGTAGTTCACGCAGAATCTCCTCGTCAACGTGTCGTGCGAGCCCGTAGATCGCGCCCTCCCGTACGACAGCATCTCCATGACGGAGCATGCGGAGCAGTGTGTTCCGAACCGCCGGAGAATTGGCGAGCGTTCCGGCAGCCTCTGCGGCGAAGCTGAGCTCGATGGGCGGTAATTGCTGCGCATTGACCAAGCGGAGGAGCTGATCGGGATGGCACTGCGCGAGGTGTGCGAACATCGCCTCGCATGGCTGTTTCCACCTTGCCGTGATTTCGGTCGCGACAGCGGCATCGAGTTCATGGAAGGGATACGGACGATCGGCGAGGCCGTCGCGCAGGGCCTTTCGCTCGATCTCACGGATGCGCGCCGAAACCTCGCCATTACCCGGCGTTGGCACGTATGCGCCAAAATGAGAATGCAGTGCCCGATCGCGATTGAGTCTCATAGGTAGCCCTCCACTGCCTTCGTGTTGAGACTCTTGAAGAAGCAGCGGTTCTTCAGGTCACGGAGTACTTCGAACTCGCGCCACATCTCGTGCGAGTCGGGCGCGATCGACATGCGATCTGTGAACACGTCGATGTCCAAGATCAGCGCATCGCCTCCGGTTGGCGATGGGGGCGGGAGGAGCTGGGTGACGACCGCGTGGCGGTTGTCGCCAAACGCCATCGCGACCTTCGTAAAGTACTCGTTGATCGAGGCCTCGAGGTCATCGGCGATGGTCGGATTCGTCACCAGCACGTCGTTGAGATCCACACCGGGTTCAACCGCGAGACGATTGATGAAGCGCAACGCGCACCTCGTTACCTGTGTAGGCCGGGCAACAACGCGATACTTCTCCCAGAGCACGGTCGATGCTTTCAACATCGCATCGAACGAGTCGTAGTTCTTCACCTGGCTGAACGTGAATCCGCTCAAACGCGACTGGACTGCGCGCGATCGGTCCGCCGTCCAGTAGATCTTGCCGATTTCCTGAAACGTAGTCGTCGCAGTTGCACCGTTGAAATCGAATTGCGCCTCGTGTGCTCGAATCGCCGCGACCTCGGGGTACTCGTCCTTCACGACATCAGAGAAGGGCTCGAGATCTGCCAGCGACGTCCCCGGCGGGAGATCGACGCGCATGTCGATCACCGCCTCGGTGATTGGAGCCCGCGTGAGGTGGGGGTAGTCGGACATCGACGCTCGCCGATTAGATCATGACCGATGCCACCGGGGGGCGGCAACATCACACCTTCTCGCCCCTGCCTGTGTCAGCTACCCATCGCGGCAGCGTTGACCACGAGGCTCACCTGCGGTCTCCGCTTCGTCATCGCATACACGGTGCCGTCTTCGGGAATATTGAACCCGACCCGGTGGTAGTCCTGCTCCCACGCCTCCGGCGCGAGGTGCGCGTAGACCTTCTGCGTGATCGTGACGTTCGCGTGGCCGAGGA
>Ga0105049_10008942_pt1 | contig 11556 bp, 4 predicted proteins | sample MAT06_FD_78087 | JGI IMG/M metagenome (GOLD analysis project Ga0105049, IMG submission 78087) | Freshwater microbial communities from Lake Fryxell liftoff mats and glacier meltwater in Antarctica - MAT-06 | ecosystem: Environmental > Aquatic > Freshwater > Ice > Liftoff microbial mat | place...
ACTAAAACTTCTAAAATAAAAATTACTACGGCCATTGAAAATGCATCAGGATTATGTAATGAAGATGAACCTTTACAAAACATCTATACTAATTTGAATAAAATGATCGAAATTTGCGTAAAGCCTTTATACGTGGGTTTAACGCATCATGGAGAAAATAGATTTGGAGGTGGCAATAGCACTAAAGTAGGTTTAAAAGATGATGGAATGGCATTGATAGATTTTTTGGCAGAACAACAAATAGCACTTGATTTTTCGCATAGCAGCGATGCTTTAGCGGATGATATTATTAATTATATTTCGAAAAATAATATTCAAATCAACATCATGGCAAGCCATTCAAATTTTAGAACTGTTTACAATCATGCAAGAAATTTAAGTGACGATATTGCTAAGGAAATCATAAAAAGAAATGGACTTATTGGCATCAACTTGTTGCGTGCTTTTGTAAATCCTGAAAATGAAAATGCTTTATACGACCATATTCTATACGGCATTGAATTAGGGGCGCAAAATAATTTGTGTTTAGGTGCCGATTACTTTTATTGTGATAGTCATCCAGACCAAACAAGAAAGCCGTTTTTCTTTACAAATCATGACAATGCATCAAAATATCCCGACATTTTATCTTCGCTTTTAGCTAAATCGAGCAGTCAATTTTCAGATCAATTTGCTTATCAAAACATACAAAATTATTTATTTAATAATAATGCTCAAAAATAGCTTAGGTGATTACCTCATTGATATTTTTATTTGCTTAAATTGAAATACAAATTAAAATATGATTGTAAATTTTAGAAATGCATTTTCTTATGATTATTTTTTACAATATCTGCAATTTAAGCTTATTTTTGTGGAACTATGCGCACCATTTTTAAAAAGTTAGTTTTCTTTTTTGTTATTTCTTTTTTGTATTGCTTAAACAGTAATGCGCAAACTTTTGGCAACGAATGGATCAACTATAATCAAAATTATTATAAGTTTCCCATATTAGGAAATGCCATGTATCGTATCAACTTCAATACATTGCAAAGTGCAGGAATTCCAATTAGCACAATTAATCCTAAAAATATTCAACTGTTTGGAAGAGGAAAAGAAGTGCCACTGTATATTGAAGGTGAAGCGGATGGTATATTTAACACAAATGATTTTATTGAATTTTATGCCCAGCGCAATGATGGTTGGTTTGACTCATTGGCATACGATTTACCAAATCATATTGGGAATCCCTATTATAGTTTATTTAATGATACGGCTTATTACTTTTTAACATGGAATAACAGCACCTTAAATGAAAGAATAACTATTGAAAATGATACCATAAATTTTAATTTATTTAATTCAGAACCTTATTGTTTAGCTCAATCTTTAAATTCATTTAACGATACTTATTACGCAGGAGAAACTAATGGAATAGCCACCACTGACCCTGAATACACGCAGGCTGAAGGTTGGTTTAGTGCAAAATGGCAAGTCGGAAATAGTAGAACAGAAAATTTGTTGACTAAAAATGCATACAGTAACGGACCACCTGCAGCTATTAAAACAAAAATATTAGGGGCATCAAATGCAGCAAATTTTCAAAATGATAATAGAATAAAAATTGAGCTAACAGGTGCAAATACTGTTCAATTAACTGATTTTATTTTTGATGGTTATACCGTACATGATTTAAATTTGAATACCGCCCTTGGTAATTTAGGCGCTACTTCCACACAAATAAAATATTCAACTATAGCAACGGGTGCACCTCATTTGCAATATACAGGTTTAGTGTATACTAGCATTGAATACGCTCACACTTTTGATTTTGAAGGCAACTATACATTTAAATTTAAGCTGCCTGTAAATCTCACACAATTAAAGTCGAAGCTAATTATTAGCAATTTAAATCTTAATGGCGCAGCACGGTTTTATGATTTAACAAACAAACGAAGAATTATAGTTGCCCAAAGCAATGCAATTTATTCTGTGTTAACGCCCAATCTTGGTAATATTAAAGAATGTTTAATTATTGGTGCAAATGATATCATCAGTATTAATCAAATAACGCCAGTAACACCCATTGCTAAATTTACTGATTATGGCACTACAGGTAATTTTAGCAATTTTATCATTATAAGCAACCAAAAATTATGGAGCGAGGCCAGCAGCTATGCTTCATACAGAAATAGCACGGGTAAAATATGTTTACTTGCTGATGTGGCTGAATTGTATGATCAATTTGCTTATGGCATTAAAAAAAATCCATTAAGCATTAGAAGGTTTGTTGATTTTGCGGTTCAAAATTTTGCTGTTAAACCCCAGCATGTATTTATTATAGGTAAGGGCATGAGTTGGGATCAAGGAAGAAAAAATGCAGCAAATTATGCTTTGTGTCAGGTGCCAACTTTTGGATATCCACCAAGTGATATTTTGCTTACCGCTAAAATTTCGGGAACCGTAGGATATGAGCCAGGTGTACCCATAGGTAGGATAGCAGCCAATACTATTTCGGAAGTTGAGGCCTATAAAAACAAAGTAATGCAATTGGAGTCTCAAAATGATGGTTTATGGAAGAAAAATATATTGCATTTTGCAGGTGGTTTTGACCTTCCATCGCAAGGCACTTTAAAATACTATTTACAGCAATATGAAGCTATTGTTGAAGATACTTCATTTGGTGGAAACGTAGCTACATTCAGTAAAACGAGTTCGGCACCTATACAAATTACAGCATCTGATAGCATTAGAAATTTAATTGAAACAGGCGTCTCCATGATGACATTTTTTGGACATGCTGCTGGCAGTGGTTTCGATCAAAATATTGATGACCCAAGCACTTACAATTGGGGAGGTAAATATCCTTTGTTAATTGCCAATTCATGCTTTGTGGGTAACATTCATTTACCACCTGGACAATATATTACAGCAAGCGAAAATTACACACTTACGCCAAATGTAGGCACCATAGGCTTTTTGGCTACTGTTGGCAGTAATGTGCCACTTCCTTTATATGACTACACGCGCAATTTTTTAATCAATTTAACTCAAACTCATTATGGCGAAGGCATTGGTGTAGCTATGAAAGAGGCCATTAAGACAGTGCAAGTTAATTCGTATGATTTGCTAAAAGATGCATGTTTGGAAATGACATTGCATGGTGACCCTTCAATTGATGTCAATACACATCAATTTCCTGATTATGCCATTAGTAGCGCAAATGTTTATACGGCACCATCAATAATTACAACTGATCTCGACTCATTTAATGTAAAAGTAATTGTAAGCAATATTGGAAAAGCAATTAATGATTCCATTATCTTAGAGGTGAAAAGAATATTGCCCAATGGCACAAATGGCGGCATTTTTAGCAAATTAATAAAGGCTCCTTTTTATAAAGATACCATCACATTTAAATTAAGTACCGACCCTTTAAATGGCGCAGGAATTAACAACCTTGAAATTTATGTAGATGCTACGAATAAAATTTTTGAAACTACTGAAAGTAATAATAAAATTACGTATAATTTGTTTGTACGTAGCGATGATATTAATCCTATTTATCCATACAATTTTGCAGTTTTTCCAAAAAATAAAGCTACGTTAAAAGCCAGTACTAATGATCCTTTTGCCATTGCTAAAACATATCGTTTTCAGATTGATACTTCCGATTTATTTACCAATCCAATACAAGGCACAGTAACACAAATTGGCGGTGTTGTTAATTGGGAAGTACCATATACGTTAACCGATAGTACAGTTTATTTTTGGCGTGTAAGCCGCGATTCTGCTACAGGAGGAAATTTTAAATGGAGAGAAAGTTCTTTTCAATATATACCAAATAAATCGGGTTGGGGGCAAGCACATTTTTTTCAATTTAAAAATAATGATTATCGCTATATTGGCTATAGCAGACCACAACGAAAATTTAATTTTGTGCCCAATGCAAGGCAACTTACATGTCGAACATTTAGCGCACCTATTGGGCAGCAACCTACCGATGCTAATCTTTATGCTATCGAATATAAATTAGATGCTGAGGTGCAAGAATATGCTGGCTGTCAATACACGGCCAATATTCATGTAGCAGTTATTGATTCGCTTACCCTACAATCATGGGGTAAATATTGGGTCGACAATTCACAAACACCTCCAGTAATTTACAATCCAACGCATGCCTTTGGTAATTTAAATAATGGTGCAGGCTGCAGAAATCAATTAGAAAAGTATTTTATTTTTCAAACCGGCAGTGCATCACAAATGGCTGGCTTAAAAAATATGCTCAACAATGGAATTCCGGTTGGAAATTATGTTTTAATTTATACTTGGATCAGAGGCAATTCGCAGGGTATTGCCGATACCAGTGTATTTGCCGCTATGGAAGCCTTAGGAGCCGACAGCATGCGTTATTTGAGTAATGATAGAGCTTATATTTTCTTTGCAAAAAAAGGGTATCCTTTAACAGCGCAAGAAGTAATTAGTGCTCCAAATAGCAATAGCCAAATTAATTTTAGCACGCCATTGGTAAGCAATTGGAATACTGGTACAATTAATACCGAATACATAGGTCCTGCTTTAAGTTGGGATTTACTACATTGGCGACAATTACCTATAGAATCAACCAGTAAAGACAGTATTGTTTTAAACTTAATTGGCATAAAACCCAATGGAGTTAGGGATACTTTGATACATGCGTTGAGTTATAACAACAAAGATATTTCATTAAGTGGCATTGCCGATGCGCAGGTATATCCTTATTTGCAGCTTACTACAGATATGAGTGATGATAGTTTACAAACCCCACCGCAGTTGCGCAGATGGCATATTATTTATAAAGAAGTTCCTGAAGCGGCTGTTAATCCTCATAAATTTTATAGCTTTTACAATCCGACTGTAAACGAAGGAGAAAAAATTAATTTTAAAATAGCCATTGAAAATGTAAGTAATGTAAGTATGGACAGCTTGTTGGTGAAGTATTGGTTTGAAGACAGAAATAGATTAATACATCCATTAACATATACAAGGCAAGATTCGTTGCGTGCCAATGATACTTTATTGAGTGCGATATCGGTGCCAACCTTAGGGTTTTATGGTGCTAATGCTTTGTGGATGGAGATTAATCCAAAAAGCAATAATGGCAACGCTTATGATCAAATTGAACAATATCATTTTAATAATTTTGCTCAAGTAAAATATATTGTAAGTGGCGATAGAATTAACCCATTATTAGATGTTACATTCGATGGCGTTCATATTATTGATGGTGATATTGTTTCAGCAAAACCACAAGTAGAAATTAAATTAAATGATGAAAATAAATTCATTCCTTTAAGCGATACTACAGCTTTTGCAATGTATATAAAAACACCAACTGACAGTGACCCACGCAGAATATGGTTTGGTGGTGCTAATCCATATCAAGTAAAATTTGTGCCTGCTGCTTTGCCTGATAATACGGCAAGTATCACTATGAATCCTTATTTTACGATTGATGGAAAGTATGAATTATTAGTAGAATCAAAAGATGCTAGCAACAATAAATCAGGCGATTTTGCTTACCGTATTAACTTTGAGGTAATCAATCAGTCTACCATTACCGAAGTAATGAATTATCCAAACCCTTTCAGTACGTCAACACGCTTTGTATTTACTTTAACAGGAAGTGTTATTCCCGATTATTTTAAAATTAGAATTATGACAGTAAGTGGCAAAGTAATTAGAGAAATTACCCAAGACGAATTAGGTCAAATTAGAATTGGCAGAAATATTACAGAATATGCTTGGGATGGCAAAGATGAATTTGGCGATCGCTTAGCTAACGGCATTTATTTCTATAAAGTATTTACAGGTATTGTAGGTGAAGGCATCGAAAAAAAAGAAACACAAGCCGACCAATATTTTAAAAAAGGTTATGGTAAAATGGTGTTGATTGGAAATTAAATTTTCAATTCCTGTAAAAATCTGACTAAAAATTTAATAGTCCTTTTGTTATTTTATATCTTGTATTTGATATATTTGAGCAAGAATTTATATAAACTATCATGAAAAAACTTTTACTAAGCTTATTTATTGCGTTTGCATTTTTACAAACTTCAAACGCGCAATGCCCAGGATGTATTGTAGATCAAACTTGCACCCTAAGCCCTTCTGCTCCAACCCTATGCCCTGCTGTGCTTCCCGATGGTTTGCAAAATATGCCGTACGACCAAAATGTAACCTTTTACATGCCTGCACAATTTATGGCGTCTGGTTTTAATGTTACACTCAATCAAATTACCGTTATCAACATTACAGGCATGCCGCAAGGTTTGAGTTGGCAAACGAATGCTTCACCTACAAATATTTTTTATCCATCTTCAAATCCACCTGCCACCGAAAGAGGTTGTGTAAAAATTTGCGGAACACCAGTAGTTTTTGGGCAATTTAATATCATTGTTTCAGTAGTTGCGGAAGTTTCTACACCTGTTGGTAACGTTACCCAAAATGAATCTTTTTCATTGCCTATTTTAATTACTTCGCCTCCAGGAGCAAATTCTAGTTTTGCTTACAATCCTTCGTTTGGTTGCGCTCCTTTAGATGTTGATTTTGAAGCAACAATTTTACCTTTTGGTTTAGAAGAAGTTACCTATGATTGGAATTTCGATAATGGAAATACTTCTACCTTACTATTACCTCCAACGCAAACTTATGCTGTGGCAGATACCTATTATGTTTCCTTAACTACAAAAAAATATGCTTATCGATTATCTTCTGTAAGTGTTACTGCAACTGGAACTAATTGGTGTGGCGACATAGAAGAGCCAAGCCTTCCGTTTATTGGATGTACGGGTAACCCTGATATTTATTTTGAATTTACGAATGGAGGATCTACTCAGAGTGTTAGTTCTGTTGCCGATCAAATGTCAGCAAACTTTTCAAATGTAAACTACGTGCTAACAGATCCATTATTTTCATTGCAGTTTTATGATGAGGATTTAATTTCTGGAAATGATAATTTGGGCCTCTTTTTATACACAGTCACAGGTCTGGGCACTTTTAATTTAAACACGAGTGAAGTAAATGGAACATTTACCATCGATACTGTTTTTTCTCAACAATTTATAGATATTGATACAGTAATAGTTTTTCCAACACCAGCTGTGCCATCTATTGCAGCTATTGGCAATCCTAACTTTTGTCAAGGCGATTCAGTAACTTTATCAGTGCCATTAAACAACAGCACATTTCAATGGTATTTAAACGATACTACCATTATGATTGGAGAAGTAGCGGCAAATTTAACTGCAAATTCAAGTGGTGCTTACAGTGTTGTTGAAACCAATCAATATGGTTGTAATAATTTATCGGCAAACACTAATGTAGTTGTTTATCCAATTCCAGCCTCACCAAATTTAATTGTGAATGGCGGATACATTAATAGTTCAGCCACAGGCAATTTACAATGGTTCTTTAATGGTATTGCTATACCTGGGGCAACACAAGCCAATTTACTTTATGCTGATACCGGTTTGTATACCCTTTCGGTAACTTCTGTAGATAGTTGTATTAATTCTTCATCAGTGAATATCTCCACACCAAGTGGCATCTATCAAATCAATAGCAACCAAACTTTTTCAGTGTATCCTAATCCAGTAAAACAAGTATTGTATATTAGCAACAACAATGGTTTAAACACAACTGTAAGCGTTACTATTACTGATATGAAAGGGGCTTTTGTGTATCAAGAAAATCAGGTGGTTTTAAATAATACACCACTAAATATTGATATTAATAATTTGAATAACGGAGTGTATTTTGTGAGTATTTTTAATAATGAAATAAGACAGCAACAAAAAATTGTGGTGATTAAATAAGCTATTTTAGCTAATGCTAAAGCCTTGCAAATAGTATATTTGTAACTTATTCTACTTTATTGAAAACTTATTTAAGACTCATTAACTTTGCTCGACCACTAGGAAAATATCTTCCCGAGTATCTTGTTTACACCATACTTGGCGTTATTTTTGGGCTACTTAATTTTACTTTATTTATTCCCTTACTGAATTTACTTTTTACTACTTATCCAATTAAGGAAGTAGTTGAAATACCTGCATTTACTTTCACCATTGATTACTTTAAAGACATTTTTAATTATTATTTCTACACGACTATAAAAGAAGGTGGAAAAGTAGCTGCTTTGCAATATGTTTGTATAGTAATATTTTGTTCCGTTTTACTGAGTAATTTATTTAAGTTTTTATCTCAACGTGTGTTAACTTCGGTAAGAACCAAAGTGGTGAAAAACATTCGTGAAGCTGTTTTCAATAAAATTACTGATAGCGATTTGCGTTTTTTTTATAACAACCGCAAAGGCGATTTAATATCTACTTTAAGTAACGATGTGCATGAGGTAGAGAATTCTGTTGTAAGCTCCTTACAAGTGGTGGTTCGTGAACCTTTTATGCTTGTAGGTTTTTTTATTTTGCTGTTTACCATGTCGGCTAAACTTACCTTGTTTACTTTGTTGTTGCTGCCTGTTTCGTTTTTATTAATTGCACAAATTACTAAACTGTTAAAAAGAGATGCACTAAAAAGTCAGGATTTACTTGGCTACATTATGGGAACCATCGAAGAAACCATTTCGGGCATTCGTATTATTAAAGCTTTTAATGGAGAAGATTACACTAAGAAAAAATTTGATGTTCAAAATAATAAATACCGTGGCTTATTAAAATCAGTTATCAACAAACGTGAACTTGCCTCGCCAATGAGCGAATTCTTAGGTGTTACTGTGCTTACTTTGGTGTTTTATTATGGAGGAAAATTGGTGCTTGATAATGCCGGTGATTTAACAGCAAGTGAGTTTATTACCTACATTGCTTTATATTCTCAAATATTGATACCTGCTAAAAATATTTCTACTGCGGTTACCAATATTCAAAAAGGACTAGTTTCAGGCACGCGACTTATTAATTTAATTGACACCAAAATTGAAATTATTGAAAATGAAAATGCCATTAAATTAGAGGAATTTAATGATAAAATTGAATTTAAGGATGTCCATTTTTCTCACGAAACTTTTAAAGTGTTGAACGGCATTAGTTTTAATATTGCAAAAGGAAAAACCGTAGCTTTAGTTGGACCTTCAGGCGGTGGTAAAAGTACTTTGGCAGATATGGTACCGCGTTTTTATGATGTAAGTGAGGGGCAAATTTTAATTGATGGTACCGACATTAAAAATGTAACGATTCATAGTTTGCGTCATTTAATGGGCACGGTTACACAAGAGTCTATTTTATTTAACGATACTGTAGCAAGCAATATTGCTTTTGGTTTTGAGAATACTGATATCAATAAAATTATAGAAGCTGCTAAAATTGCAAATGCACACGATTTTATAACAGCATTAGCAGATGGCTATTTCACCAATATTGGTGATAGGGGAGGAAAGCTTTCGGGTGGACAAAGACAGCGTTTGTGTATTGCTAGAGCTGTATTTAAAAACCCGCCACTTTTAATTTTAGATGAAGCTACGTCTGCCTTAGATACCGAATCAGAAAAAATGGTGCAAGAAGCACTCACTAATTTAATGAAAAACCGTACTACACTTGTTATTGCGCACAGGTTAAGCACCATACAACATGCCGATGAAATTATTGTTTTAGATAAAGGTTTAATTGTTGAAAGAGGAACACATTCCAATTTAATGAATGCTAATGGCTTGTACCAGCGACTTTGCGAGATGCAGGCTTTTGATAAGTAAAATTATTGATGATTTTTGATTTACAATTGTATCAGATTAATTCAAAATCCATAAGTGTAAATTCGCAATCGTCAATCAACTATCAAAAATCCAAATACCTATTATCAAGTGCAGTGCTAATACCTAATTGAAAAATAAGTGCTTTTTTAGTGCCATAAATATTTTGCTCAATACGAGGAATAATGCTGCCTTCAATTCTTAAGTTGTAAGAGCTATTGACAAGATAGGAAGCTTTTGCCGTAGCGTAAATCAATGTTGTTTTTAATCCTTGCGCCATGTTGTTGCCATAGATGGATGGTCTTTGATCGTAAGGGCGGTAAATGTTTTGCCCGTAGCTGATGGTTTGATTGCTATCTAATCCTAACACTGCATAAATAAACTTAGTGGCTACAAACCAACGTTTATGTTTAAAGTTGAGCGTGCTCATACTTTCGTAGAAGTTGGCTCCATAAGGATGCGCCAATGGTTGATTAAAATGACCATAGTTTTGCAAGGTGTTCTTATGGTAATATGTGTAAGGCCTGACAATATTTACTTCACTTAAGAAGTTAAGATTTTTTACGCCACCAATGTTGAATAATTTTATCCCAAATTGCCCACCTTGCTTATTGTCTTGCCAACCATTTTTTGCTTTGATTTCTTTTAGAAAAAACTCATCTAAAATTACTTGTCCATAAATCTGCACATTTCCTGGAATTTTAATTTTAAAGCTGGCACCTAAAAGCGCATTATCTCCCGATCCAAGCGAATACTCCACAGGACGATAAAAAATCACTGGGTTCAAATAATTTACATCAAAGGCATGATAACTTCCTTTTTGTCTGTTCTGAAATACAATGGCTTCAAAAAGGCCAATATTTAGCCACTTTAATGCATTCCAACTTAAGTAATGCAATGAAGCATATTTATTTCTGTACATATCACTGTTACCAGGATTTCTTTGCACATCTTTAAAATTAGCCACCATGCTTACATATTTTACATGCCAAAAATGAGCTGTAGTTTTAAAATATGGATAGCTGTATGCGTTATCACTCAGCAATAGCGAACGATAGCCATCGCCCCAAAAATTTTTACCAAAACCCGCTTGGAAATTAAAAATACTATTTGGAGAATAAGATAAATAACCAGTGTTTAAATTGCTCGAATAACCTGTGCCAGTTTTCCCTGCAAAATTTCCACCTGGAACAACCTGAGTTTTTTCAATCACTGAATCAACATATCCCGCATAATCGGCATTAAAACTTTCCATTTTTACCTCAGCAAAAAGCTTTTTACCTAACTGCAATTGTGTTCTAAATCCAATAGATGTTTGTATTAATTTATCTTTGGCATTCACATCGTATCCGCCAATGGCAGAAAACACAGGATCGGCTTTAATAAAAATTTTTCCAGCATCTATACCTAAAAAATGCCCTTGAGTTAAGTAATTTTTCAGCGCCATTTTTTTGCTCGAAGGCATGGCAGTATCTTTATAAGTTGGTGCATTTAATACTTGCACTTCACTTTGCAAATAAGGTCTTATATTGGCATGAAACTCATAAGGGTTGCTATTGGCAGCATTGGTTATTCCAATATTAGCTTCGCGCAAAAGCGATAAATTTTCGGGCTGAGCCATAGCGCAAACACTCCAAAAAACGAAAGCAATTATACTTGAAAATCGGAATATAAAAACTTGCCTTTGTTTATTCATCAATACTTTAATTAGGCTTGATTTTCAATTGAACGAATAGTGGGCTCACCTTCTATTGGCTTTACAGCTTGTATCTTTTCCTTCATTAAATAAAAAGGAATTAAACATAATATTACTGCAACACCAACAACGGTTAAAA
>Ga0105049_10008943_pt1 | contig 11554 bp, 7 predicted proteins | sample MAT06_FD_78087 | JGI IMG/M metagenome (GOLD analysis project Ga0105049, IMG submission 78087) | Freshwater microbial communities from Lake Fryxell liftoff mats and glacier meltwater in Antarctica - MAT-06 | ecosystem: Environmental > Aquatic > Freshwater > Ice > Liftoff microbial mat | place...
GAGGGAGCGGCTTATTTGCTGAAATCCACCGAATGGAAGGATCGTATAGACGTGATCGATGCCACCCAGTTTCTCACGGCTAATGTTTATGAGCGCAGCCTCTTCCAAGCGGGAGAATGCAAAACAACGCTGACGACAATCTTATCTCGCTATAATGAGATCGTTCTGGCGTGTGAGACCGATCCAGTGCTGGTAATTCGCATCTAGCGACCCAGTTTTCGGGTTCCTTGGACTGCGGGTTTTCTTAACTCAGCTTAGCGAAAGGACTCCAGGTTTCGCTCGTATTTGAGGCGGTCGGGATGATTGGCCGTAAGGGTGCGGCGGGCGCCGGCAGCGGCTTCGGAGGCGAGGCGGCGGGCGGCTGCTTCCTGGTGTTCAGCTTTTTTCAGGATGGAATATTCGTAGAGCACACTTAGCGTGTTGGGATGGGCGGGGCCGCGGGATTTTCGGAGTCCGGTCAGAGCTTGATCGTAGAGTTCGTCTGCGGCGGCATTCCCTCCCTCGTCCCGCAAAATGGTGGCGAGGGTGGCCTGATTATCCTGGGTGTCCGGGTGGTCTGGTCCCAAGAGGCGCTGGCGGACGGCGAGGGTCGAGCGGGCCAGGGTTTCCGCCTCCGGCAATTGACCGGCTTTTCGTAAAACGCGGGCCAGATTTTCCGTGGTGGCGAGGGTTTCGGGGTGGTCGCTTCCAAGGACTTTTTGTCGTCCGGCCCTGCAAAGGCGATAGAGTCTCTCCGCTTCGATGAGGTTTCCGGTTTCCAATTGAAAAGCGGCGAAATTATTCAGAGCGAGCAAGGCTTCCGGGTGTTCCCTGCCTTGGACGCGCTGGCGAATCTCCAGGCAGTTTTGGTAGAGGGATCCGGCCGCCCAGGGATCGCCTTTGCGCAGGAGAACGTTGGCGAGATTGCCCTTGCCCGCCAGCGTGGCGGGATGCTCGGGGCCGAGGGTGCGGTCGAGCGATTCGACCAACTGGCGGTTAAGGGTTTCGGCGGCGGCGTATTGACCCTGGTCGGAGAGAACGTTAGCGAGATTATTCAACATCGCCAGGGTGTCGCCGTGGTCGGGTCCGGCGGAATTTTTCATGGTCTCCCAGGCCTGCCGGTAGAGGATTTCCGCAGCAGCGAGGTCTCCCTGGTCGCGTAGAACCAGTCCCAGATTGTTGAGGCTGGTGAGGGTGTGGGGGTGATCGGGGCCGAGCGTGCGGCTGCGGGCTTCGAGGCATTCCGCGTGGAGTTGTCCGGCCTCGGTGTTGATGCCGCGATCGTGCAGCAGGTTGGCCAGATTATTGATGGCCGCGAGGGTGTCGATGTGTTCGGGTCCGAGGGTCTTTTGGCGCTCGAGGAGACATTGGCGGAAGAGCGGTTCGGCCGTGGCAAAGTCACCTTTTTCCTGAAGCGCAAGGGCCTGGGTTTCCAGCATCTCTGGATCGGCGGGAGGCGGAACGGGTGGTAAAGAGGGCGGACGGGAACAGGAAAGGATTCCCAAAAATATCATGCCAGCCAAGGCGAGAAAGAGCCGACTGAGAGGGTGCCGGGCCGAATTGTTCTTCTTTTTCACCGGAAGCTAAAATTCACGGGCGAGAAGATGATCGGTGATGGCGTGGAGAGGGGCGGCTTTGTCGCCGAAGGATGCCAGGGCGTCGTGGGCAGCCTTGGTGAGTGTGCGCGCTTCCCGGCGGGCGGCTTCCAGACCGATGACGGCGGGATAGGTGGCTTTCTGCGCGGCGAGGTCCTTGCCGGCGCTTTTGCCCAGTTTTTCGCTGGTTTGGGTGATGTCGAGAATGTCGTCAATGACTTGGAAGGCGAGGCCGAGGTTCCTGCCAAACGCGGTGAGGGCGGCGAGGCGCATGGGAGTGGCATTCGCGCTCATGGCACCGAGGCGCAGACTCACGGTGATCAGGGCGGCGGTTTTGGCTTCGTGAATGTAGCGGAGTTCGGCGCGGGTGGAATTTTTGCCCTCGGCCTCGAGATCGGCGACTTGGCCGGCAATGAGTTGTCGGCTGCCGGCGGCGACGGAGAGTTCGTGCAGGAGGTGGCGGGTTTTATAGCGGGAGGTCTCGCGGGCATTGGCAAGGATCTCGAAGGCCTGGGTGAGGAGGGCGTCGCCGGCGAGGACGGCGATGCCTTCGCCGAAGACTTTGTGCGAGGTGGGGCGTCCGCGACGAAAATCGTCGTCGTCCATGCAGGGGAGGTCATCGTGAACGAGCGAGTAGGTGTGGATGCATTCGACGGCGCAAGCGGCGGGCAGGGCGGGCGCGATCTCACCTCCACAGACCTCGGCGGCGGCGAGGCCGAGGATGGGGCGAAGGCGTTTTCCCCCGGCGAAGAGGCTGTAGCGCATGGCCCGGTGGATGGTGGCGGGCCGGGCGGAGGCTTTGGGCAACAGGCGGTTCAAAGCGGCTTCGATGCTCGCTGACCGGGTTTTCAAATACGTTTCAAGACTCATCGGCAAGTGCTGGTGCATGGGGGAGTTTTATTCCGCGAGGAGGAAGCGGAGACTGTCGAGGTCGAGGACTTTGGCGAGGGATTCTTCGTGGATGACGGCATCGGCCACGGCGGACTTTTGCTTTTGCAGGGCGCGGATTTTTTCCTCGATGGTGTCCTTGGCGAGGAGGCGGTAGGCGATGACGGGTTTGATCTGGCCGATGCGGTGGGTGCGGTCAATGGCCTGGGCTTCGACGGCGGGGTTCCACCAGGGGTCGTAGAGGATGACATAGCTGGCGGCGGTGAGGTTGAGGCCGGTGCCGGCGGCTTTGAGGGAAAGGAGGAAGACGGGGATGGCGGGGTCAGACTGGAATTTATTGACGAGTTCCTGGCGGTTCTCGGACTGACCGGTGAGGGTGAGGTGGGGGATGGACTCGCGGGTGAGTTCGTCGGAGATGAGGGAAAGCATTTCGACGAACTGAGAGAAGACAAGGATCTTGTGGCCTTCCTGGACGAGGGGGCGGAGTTGGTCAAAGAGAGCTTCCATCTTGGCGCTGGGGGCCGATTTTTCCCGGCTCTTGGTGATGAGGCGGGGGTCGCAGCAGATCTGGCGCAGACGCAGAAGGGACTGGAGGATGTTGAAGCGGGCCTGGTCGAAGGAGGTCTTGGTCGAGAGGCCGAGGACGATGCGGCGGGTTTTTTTGAGTTCGGCCTGGTAGAGGGCGGCTTGCTCGCCGTCGAGTTCGCAGTGGAGGTCTTCCTCGGTGCGGGGGGGTAATTCGGGGGCGACCTGGGCTTTGGTGCGGCGGAGGAGAAAATGGCGCACCCGGGCCTGGAGGCGGGAGAGGCCGTCGGCGGCGCCGGATTCGTAGAGGCGCTTGAAGGAGGCCTGGGAGCCGAGGAGTCCGGGCTGGACGAAGGCACAGAGGCTCCAGAGATCCATGGCGCGGTTTTCGATGGGTGTGCCGGTGAGGACGATGCGGTGGCGGGTGGTGAGTTCGCGGGCGGTGCGGGCGGACTGGGAGGCGGGGTTCTTGATGTTCTGGCCTTCGTCGAGAATGACGGCGTCCCATTTCTGTCCGACAAACCAGGGGGCGTTGAGGCGGAGTTGGGTGTAGTTCGCGATGAGGAGAGTGGCGGATTTTTTGGCGATTTTTACGCCGGGGGTAAAGGGCAGCGCCGCGAGATCGGGGGTGAAGCGGGCGGTCTCCGCCGCCCAGTTGTGCATGACGGATTTCGGGCAGACGATGAGGGCACGGAAGCCACCGGCTTTCGCCTGGCGGCGCAGCCAGAGCAGCCAGGCGAGAGCCTGAATGGTCTTGCCCAGACCCATGTCGTCGGCGAGCACTCCGCCGAAATTGTTGGTGGAGAGGAAGGCAAGAAAGTGGAAGCCTTCCCGCTGATACGGGCGCAGGGTCCCGAGAAAACCGGCGGGTGGTTCAGGCGGGACGATGGCACGAATCGCGCCGGCTCGCGCCGCAATCTGCTCATGGATTTTTTCCCCCGCAAGGCGGGTGATGGAGCTGCCCGCCAACTGAAGGGCGTGGAAGCTGTGGCGTTCGTCGGAAAGGGCACTCTCCATGTTCAGTCCCATGGCGTCGAGGGCGGCGGCATCTTCCTCGCTGAACCGGGCTTCGAGGCGCTCCCAGGCTCCGGATTTTAAACGCACAAAACCGCCGCGGGCCTTGAGCAGGGCCTGGATTTCCTCGGGTGTGAGTTCGACATCGTTCACGCCGAGCTCGGTGCGAAGGTCAAACCAATCGGGGGCGTCGGGACGTTCCTCGATCTCAAAGCGCAGGGTGGCGGCCGCAGCGGGCTCGAAGAAAGCTCTGAGCGCAGGTGAGGCGCGAATCTCGATACCGGGCGGCAGAGCGCGCGCCCACTCGGCGAATTCCGCGGGGAAAGATTTGGTCACGCCGCGCACCCAGTATTTCAGATGCGAGGCGTACCCGAGCCGCAGGGCGGCCAGAATCGGCACGGTATCATCGGCGGCCGAGGTGTCGAAGAGGAGCACCTGTCCGTCCGGGCCGACGCGGGACTTGGAGGTGGAGTCCAGAAACTGCCAGCCGTCGGGACCGCACCAGGCTTTTTCGAGATTATATTCGGTGGAGCGGGCGAGAAGGCGGATACGCAGTTCCTCGGTATAGCCGAATTCCGGGGAATAGACCTCGCAGATCAGGCAGGGAAAAAGAGACACGGTTTGAAATGTTGCCTCGATGTCGCCCGGAAAGACCGCCCCGCCTTTCTTGAGCGCGGCGACGGCCTCGGGAGCCTCCGTGAGGGCCTCGCGGGGCAGGAAGGCGGACGCGTAGGGATTACCTTTTTTGTGCAGGGGCGGTGGGGCCTTGTGGAGGCGTCCCTGGATGAGCAGGAGGGGTTTTGAACCGGGAAAAATTCCCGGGCGCTCCCTCACGGCAGTCCCGTCCGAGGTGACGAGGCTGGCTTCGATTTCTCCCTTCGGGTCGCGCGCGGAGGGGCGAAATTCCCAGCGCAGGGAATCTTCCACAAAATCAAAGGCTTCGCCATCGTGACGGACAACCCGGCTGCGCGTGACGGAGTTGCTCAGGGCCGCGTTGAGAAAAAAAGTATCCTCTTCACGATCCATGTTCAGGGCGTAATTGGAACGGGTCCAATAGCCCGCCCGGGCATGACGTCCGGCCAGCGTGAGCAAAACCATCGAGGTGCCATCAAGCTGGGCTTGGGGTCTCGCCGCCAGTTCGCGCACACGATCCGCAGAGATGCGCTGCCAGACCCCGGCGCCGGCTTCCTCCTCCCAATAAATTTTGGGCAGAGCGAGGCGCAGTCTCAGCGGGCGGGCTGCCGGGGTGCTGGATTCCTGGCGGGCAAAATCGGTGAGCACGGTTTTCCAATGCGCCACTTCCTTGTCATGAAGTTTTGCTTCGACTCCGGCGCGGATGGCGGATGTGTCGGTCAGCGGCTGAAGAAAAACCGGGATTTTGGCCCCGGTGCGTTCCGCATAGAGGGCGATGTATTGCCAGAGATCCAAGGCAGAGGCGGGCGGGGAGTCCCACCAGTCTATCATAGCTCGCGGAGCTTCCCAGGAGTTGTCCGATTTAGGCACCGGAAGTTCCAGGGGACGGAGGTCCGGCACGCCCAGGAATCGGACGCTGCGGCGTTGCACTTCGCGGTGCACACGTTCGATGTGGTCGGCGATTTTTTGATCGCTCTTTGTCAGGCGCGATCCGGTTCGCCGGGTGATTTCATCTTTGAAGGAGCTTGTTTTCCAGGTTTTGGCCGGCTTGGCCGGGGCCGGAGCTTCCTCTTGGAGGAGCACCAGATGCGCCACAGCGAAGGCATGTTTGCAGTAAAACTCCACGGGACAGGTGCAATCCGAAAACCACAGGCCATCCTCGTAATCCCAATGCATCTCATAGGTCTCCGTGCCCTGCACCTCCGCCCTCACTTCATCGTCATCGATGGAGAGCTCCTTCACCCGGTTCTGAGAAGCATACGTCAGGCCACGCTGGCGGGTATCTTCGTCAAAATCGTCCAGCGCTTTCCTGAGTTCTGTAAGCCGTTTGCGTTGCAAGGGGGAAAGAGAACAGGGTTGGCCGGGCGGATGCAAAAAAGAAATCACCATCTCTTGCATGACGAACACGGAAAGGCATCATTCCCGCGATGCGGAAACTGCGAATTGGTGTGTTGGGCTCCGGCAAGGGCTCGAATTTTCGGGCCATCCGCGAAGCCATTGCCACCGGTCAAATCGAAGCCGAGGTGGCGGTGGTGGTTTCCGACGTGGAGGGGGCCGGGATCTTGCAGTTGGCGGAGGAGGCGGGGGTGAAGAATACGACGGTGACAGACCGCCGCTACAAGACGAGGCTTTCGCCAGAGGTGGAGGCGGAGCTGGTTGCGATTCTCAAACAGGCCAATGTCGAACTGGTCGTTCTGGCCGGTTATATGCGGATGGTGAAGACTCCGTTGCTCGACGCCTTCCCGCGTCACATTATTAACATTCACCCCTCTTTGCTGCCGAAATTTCCCGGCCTCGAATCGTGGCGTCAGGCTCTGGCAGCCGGGGAGAAAATCGCCGGCTGCACGGTGCATTATGTGGATGCGGGCATGGACACCGGCGGGATCATCGCGCAGGCGGAAGTGCCGGTGCGGCCGGGAGACACGGCGGAGACGCTGCATGCGCGGATTCAGCTCGAAGAACATCGCATTTATCCGGAGGTCGTGGCGCGTTTCGCACGACGGGAGTTGCCATGAGTCGTTTCCGGATTTTCGATCTCAATCCCGAGCAACTCGAGGCCGTGTATCACGAGACCGGCCCGATGCTGATTCTGGCCGGGGCAGGCACGGGCAAGACCCGCACGATCACGGCGCGCATTGCCTGGCTGATTTCGCAGGGGGAAGATCCGGCGAAGATTATGGCCGTTACGTTCACCAACAAGGCGGCGCGGGAAATGAAGGAGCGTATTGCCGGCATGGTGGATGCGGCCGACGCGAAAGCGGTCACGGCCTCGACGTTTCACTCTCTCTGTTTGCGCATCCTGCGCGCGGATGCCGAGCGGCTGGGCTATAAGGCGAATTTTTCCATTTTTGATGAGGGTGACCAGATGGGGCTGATCAAAAAAATCATTACCCGCGTTTCGGCCAAGGACGAAAAACTCGATCCCAATCTGGCGAAGAATCTCATCAGCAAAGCCAAGAACAACGCCTTGCCCTTGAATGAGGACACGCTGATGGGCAGCGTCTTTGCGCGTTACGAGCAGGAACTCCGCGCCCTCAACGCCATGGATTTTGACGACCTGCTGGGCAAGGCGGTGCAGCTTTTGAGCGAACATCCGGAGGCCCGCGACAAATGGCGGGCCCGCGTGAAACATCTGATGGTGGATGAGTTTCAGGACACCAACAGGCTTCAGCTCGACCTCGTGAACCTTCTCTGCAGCGGCACGCCACCGAACGTCTGCGTGGTGGGTGACGACGACCAGAGCATCTACGGGTGGCGGGGCGCGGAGGTCTCGAACATTTTGGAATTTGAAAAGCATTTCCCGAACCCGCGCATCATCCGTCTCGAGCAAAATTACCGCAGCACCAACGCCATCCTCGGCGCCGCCAACCGTCTGATTAAAAACAACCCCCGCCGCCGCGGCAAAAATCTCTGGAGCCCGAAGGAAGGCGGCGATCCCGTGCGCGTGATTGGCGTGCCCGACGATCGCAAGGAGGCGGAGTTCGTCGTGCAGGAAATCGGCGCGCATCGCGGCGATGCCGGGCTTCCGTGGGAACACTTTGCCGTCATCTACCGCATGAACGCCCAGTCGCGATTGCTGGAGGAAAACTTCCGCAAACACAAAATTCCCTACCGCCTCGTGGGTGGGAAAAGTTTCTTCGAGCGGAGGGAGATCAAGGATCTTGCAGCGTACATGACCATCCTGCTCAACTCGTCGGACGATCCTGCGCTGCTGCGCATCATCAACACCCCCCCGCGCGGCATCGGCGCCACCACCGTGGAACTGGCCCTGGCCTTCAGCATCGAGCGCGAGCTGAGTCTTTTTGAAGCCCTGCGGCATCCGGATTATCTCGAGACCTGTTCGCGCAAGGCGGCGGAGGCCATCCGTTCCTTTATTGATGAAATGGATGCGGCCCGCATCCGCATCGGAACGCCGGGGGTGGATGCGGCTGAGATTATTTCCAGCCTGCTCGAAGGCTGCGGGTATCTGGCCGATCTCAAGCGCTCCTGCAAAACGCCGGACGAATCGCTCAACCGCGAGGAAAACGTGAAAGAAATGCTGCGCGCGCTGGGCGATTACCAGAAACGGTCGAAGGACGGACTCCAGGGTTTTCTCGACGAAGTGAGCCTCAACCGCGAGCGCGAGGAGGACAAGGCGGACTCCACCGTCGGCGTCACGCTCATCACGATGCACGCCGCCAAGGGGCTGGAATTTCCCCATGTGTTTCTGGTGGGAGCCGAGGACGGCTTGTTGCCGCACGAGCGTTCAAAAACCGAGGGCACGGTGGACGAGGAGCGGCGGTTATTTTATGTCGGCATCACCCGCGCGATGCAATCCCTGGTCATCACCTGGTGTCGCGGACGGATGAAGTTCGGCAGCTCGATGCATTGCCGGCCAAGTCCTTTTCTGCTGGAAATCCGGGGGGATCAGGTCGTTGAGGAATCCTACGAGGAAATTATGAGCCGCCCGATGGAGGAGGAGGATGTGGCCGCGCAATTCGCCAAGCTGCGGGCGCAACTGGCGGGAAAGTAGCGGTCGTTTCGTACCATCTGCTTCCAGCAGATGTCACAAAAATCGCATCAGCTGGAAGCAGATGCCACGGGTAATCAAGGCTGCGCGAGGTAAGCGGCACCGATGATGCCGGCTTCGTTGCGCATTTGCGCGGGAACGACGATGACCTCGGTTTTTGTCTTGAGATGGGGGAAGAATTTCTCGGACTTTTTGCTGATGCCCCCGCCGATGATGAAGAGGTCGGGAGAGAAAAGTTTTTCCAGTTCGTTGAGGAATTCGCTCAAGCGGGTGGCCCACTGTTTCCAGGAAAGTTTTTTGTCTGCGCGCATTTTTTCGGAGGCGCGCTTTTCCGCGTCCTTGCCCCGGATGCTCAAGTGGCCGAACTCCGAATTGGGCAGCAGTTTGCCATCGAGAAAAATGGCCGAGCCAATGCCCGTCCCCAGCGTGAGCATGATCACCACGCCCTTGCGGTCCTTGCCTGCGCCGAAACGCATCTCCGCCACGCCCGCGGCATCGGCGTCGTTGACCAATGTGACCGGACCGCCGACGTGCCGGGAGAACAGGTCCCCCGCATTGGTGCCGATCCACGAGGGATCGACATTGGCGGCGGTGTAAATCACCCCTTTTTTGACGACAGCAGGAAAAGTGATCCCGACCGGTCCATTGTAGTTAAAATGCGTGGCGATTTGCTGCACCACATCGGCCACGGGATTGGGCAGCGCGGGTTGCGGAGTGGGAATCCGTAGGCGTTCGGCTGTGAGTTCGCCTGTTTCCACGTCCACCGGGGCGCCTTTGATTCCGGTTCCGCCAATGTCTATGCCAAGCAGTGTCATGGGTCAAATGGGGTTCGAAAATGCAGTAGAGCAGTGTGCCGGTTGGCTGGCCAGCATTTAGCGGGAGTTTGGCTTTGGAAGGAAAATTCTCAATGGCGACTCCTTTGATAGGGAAATGAAGCGTAAAGTGCGGATATCGAGAGCTCAGGATTTTTTCCAACCCCCATATCTTGTGGATGAAGTTTCCAAAAAAAAGTTCTTGCGCAACCGGTCGCCTATGTTGCAGATTCCCGTTTTTCCGTGTTTATCATCTTCTTTTTCCTTATTTACGGAGCGGGCCGGGCTATCGGTTGGCTCACGCTTTCCCTCACCATGGGACGCGAAGTCCTCTTGGAGGAACCCGAGCCGAAGCAGAATCTCCTCGCGATTGGCTGGTTTATTGTTTCGTTGGTGCTCGCAGGATTGCTCTGTTTTAAACGCACCAATTGGGGATTTAGTCTGCCCTACTAATCCGGTTCAGAGTTTTTTGAACCAACCCGGCCCACCGGGCGCGAGGTTGGTGTTGATTTGTTTGACCTCGGTGTAGGCCTCGTAGCCGTAGGTGCCGAGTTCGCGTCCGATGCCGCTCTGTTTGAAACCGCCCCACGGTGCGCCGTTGAAGGTCGGGTGATAGGTGTTGATCCAGGTGATGCCGGCGCGCAATCGGCGGATCACACGCCGGGCCCGCGCGCCGTCTCTGGTGAAAACCGCTCCGGCCAACCCGTAGATAGTGTCATTGGCCAGTTTGACGGCGTCCTCCTCGGTGTCGAATAGCTGAACGACGAGAACGGGTCCAAAAATTTCTTCGCGGACGATTTTCATATCCGGGGTGGTTTCGGTGAAGACCGTGGGCTGAACAAAGTTCCCCTTCGCGCGGGCGTCACCCTCGGGGTAAGCGGATCCGCCGCACAGCAAATTCGCGCCCTCCGTTTTGCCGCAAGCAATGTAATCGAGAACCTTTTCTTGATGGGCGCGGCTGATGAGCGGACCCATCTCGGTTTCGCTGTCGGCTCCGTTGCCCACCACGATTTTTCCGCAGGCAGCCGCCAGGCGCGGAAGGAAGTCCGCGGCCAGGCTGCGTTCCAGAATGAGGCGCGATCCCGCGCTGCAGACTTCGCCTTGTCCGGCGAAGATGGCAAACATGGCGAACTCCAAGGCGGCCTCCAGGTCGGCGTCGGCGAAAACGATGTTCGGACTTTTACCGCCCAGTTCGAGGGAGATCTTTTTTAAATTTCCGGTGGCGGCGCTCATGATCTTCCGACCGGTGGATGTGCCGCCGGTGAAGGCGATTTTGTCCACGCGGTCACTGGCTGCCAGGGTCGAGCCCACCGGATCGCCCGGACCAAATACGAGTTGGGCCACGCCGGGCGGGAAGCCGGTTTCGTCTATCAACTCAAAGAGCCTTGCGGCGGAATACGGGGTGAGTTCCGAGGGTTTGAGGATGCAACAGTTTCCGGCGGCCAGGCCGGGGGCAAGTTTCCACGCGGCCATGAGCAGGGGGTAATTCCAGGGGATGATCTGGCCGCACACGCCGATGGGTTCACGCACAGTTTCCGAGACAATATTGGGATCCTCGACCTCGTACGTCTGGCCATGCGGCTTGGTGGCCAGTCCCGCATAGTAGCGGAAACATCCCACCGCGTCGGCGGCGTCGAAGCGCGCTTCGCGCAACGGCTTGCCATTGTTGAGCGTGTCCCTGCGCGCGAATTCCTCCGCGTTGGCCTCGATGAGGTCGGCGAGTTTGAAAAGCTTTGCCGCCCGCTCACCTGCGGGAGTCCACGGCCAGGGCCCGTTATCGAAGGCCTCGCGTGCCGCCGTGATGGCGTCCTCGGCATCCCTGCTGTCCGAGTCCGTCGCCTCACCGAGAACGGAATTGTCAGCGGGATTGAGGTATTCCCGTGTGCGGCCGGATCGGGCTGGAACGAAGCGCCCGTTGATAGAGTTGAGCAAAGGGGCCATGCCCGGAACTTAACTCAGGATTTCGGTTTCCACAACGCCGCATCAATGATTGACCAGAGGTGGATGATCCAACCCATCCAAATGATCCAAAGAAGAACCGCTACGATAAAAAATACGACCGCCCGCACCATGCGGCCTTGAATCAATTGACCCAGCCC
>Ga0105049_10008948_pt1 | contig 11552 bp, 10 predicted proteins | sample MAT06_FD_78087 | JGI IMG/M metagenome (GOLD analysis project Ga0105049, IMG submission 78087) | Freshwater microbial communities from Lake Fryxell liftoff mats and glacier meltwater in Antarctica - MAT-06 | ecosystem: Environmental > Aquatic > Freshwater > Ice > Liftoff microbial mat | place...
CGCAATGAAGGCAGAGTTAACCGGGTCTACAACGGCTAGCTTACCCGCTGGATCTTCTACAACGCCTGTTTCCTTAGAAGATGACCCAGAATTATCTAAGTTGCGGATGCAACTCGAAGAGGGCGCCTAGCCCTTAGGCCGTTTCTATCCAATCATAAATTTGGTCAAGTTGCTCCATGGTGACAAGGCCATATTGCCAAAGCACCATGGGCATCGGGCCAGGGTCTTGTGCGCAATGCTTTTGGACGATGGCGATCGCCCCATCCGAGACGTTCAGTTCATCCTTGAGAAACTGAATCAATTGGGCGTAGGTAGTTGGGGTCATAAGATGCTGCCCCTCGATGGGTCAGTGAAAGGTCAATGAAACGGTGAGTTAGCTGGATCTGCCGTGCCGCATGTCATGGCTCCTGCAACAGGCAATGTTTGAAATATGGGCAACAGGGCTATTGTGGATGCTGCCAAGGATATTGAGCGCCCGAGGAGTCAGTCTGGGAGTCAGTCTGCTGATTAGGGCAACTTGTTCAATCTGAGTAGGCAGTCTAGGCCTTGTGGACTATGGTTTTCTCGATGTGAAGCCGATCAGCCGTTACCCCTGTTCGGGGGGCGGATTTAGAACTGTCCTACCATTTCAGAAATATCTCGACCTCAGGCCATGCGCCCAACCCTGAATCAAGCTAGCTAGGATGCAGGGGCAAGATAGAAACCGTTCACCGTTGGATCAATCATTTGGATCGAACATTTTGGATCGAGCATCTGGGTCGAGGCAGCGAGAATCAAGTCAGTAGACAGCTCAATCTATGGATGCTTAGTGGTACAAACGTTAGAGTACGGAAAAAGGAAAACATAACCGTCCGCGATCGCACCCTACTTTGGGCTAACGATAGAGAGGCTGTAGCAGATTTAACCGTATATTCTCCAGGATGCTACTGAGATTGCCACCCTCCGGTAGGGCTAGCGTCGGGTCATGAATCTCCTGATCTCCCCTAAAAAATCCTTTTACTCTAAGGATTGTGGAGCCTTAGTCATGGTGAGTAAATTTAGCTAAAGGGATGGGGGCGTTTGTTACAAATGGCCAATCCAAATGGCCAACCCGACGAGTGCCTAAAGTTACAAACAACCTCGACACAGGCTCAGTGCGTTTGCCCTTGATGGCTTGGCAGATCTGTTTGCTAGATCTGCCAAGTAGATTTGGTGGAGGGAATTGGGTGATCCTCAATGGAATAGCCAGGTTGTAAAGGCGTACTTCTGCCCTGCCGTTACCGGGAGAGATTGATGGGGGTGGGTAAAGTAAGACGGGAACACGGCTACCGTTCCGGCCTCGGGTGTCACTTTAATATCCTGCCGATCAAAATAGGTTTCGCCTCCTTCAAAGCCATCATTGAGATAGCCGACCACGCTGATATCGCGGGTAGGGATGCCCTGCTGCACTTCCTGGAACCGATTGGCTAGCAAGATATTGTCTATATGGCGCTGATAAAATTGCCCGATTTGATAACGTAGAATTGAAAAATTTTCGGCAATCGGAAAGGCAACGCCATACTCCTGATGGAGGAGCCGTTGTACCGCCACCATTTGGCTCATGAGGAGATCATTGGTGGACTTAGCCAGGGAATCGGTAGCTCCCAATCGCCACATTTCTGTGTTCCTGACCTCCCGATCAACGGAATCAACCAAAACCCCTGCGGGTTCAAACTTTTGAGAATTAGCCACTTGAATGATGTGTTCGCAGACAGAGGGAGCCAGCAAACCACGGACCACAAAGATCTCATGGCCCAGGGGTTCGAGGTGGATGGCGGGAGGTGTCATAGTCTCAGGGTTGAGGGGATTAGGTCAGGGTTGAGGATATTAAGCGTGAGCGCGGACGAGGGGACTGCTGCACCCAGGCTGCTATTCAGCCTATCGGTAACCGGGGGATCTTGGTCGTGTGGGATGCACCGATGGGCTACCCAATCTAAGCCTGTCGTAGGGAGGCTCCGCCATGCTCAATTCCCGAGATTTGGAGAGGATCAAGAGAAGCTGCTGTCACGATTATGCCCAACTCCTCTGCCCATCGTGCCCCCAAATCGTTAAAGTAAGGAAATGCTTGGCGCTAGAATCTGCGATCGCCCTCCCCACCTATACCCTCCCTACTCACTAAAGATCTAACTAAAGATCCAAAGATCCGCTGGTTCTAGTTTGCCCTCCACTGAATTTTGACTGATGATTTTTTACTGACTCGCGTATGACCCGTCATCTTTCGGAGCCTGGCCGCCGCTGGCAACCCATTGACCGAGTTGCCTTAATTTTGATTGCTATTTTGACCGTGTTGATGGGGCTGCTGGCAGTATCGGGGGATCATACGGCTCCGCGCATTCGGGAGTTTAGCTGGAGCGATCGCGCCATTGGGGCTAGCGATCGGGCGTTCCTGATGACCTTCAGCCGTCCTATGAACCGCGAAAGTGTCGAAAATAACCTCAAAATCGACCCCCCATTGCCAGGGAAATTTAGCTGGGCTGGTCGTCGCATGGCTTATACCTTAGACGCTCCGGCTCCCTATGGCACTGAGTTTGTGGCTCAAATGCAAGGCGCGCGAGATCTCTTCAGCCAGCCAGGGGATGGCCGCGAAATGCTGTTGTTTGAAAGTCGCTTTCGGAGTCGCGATCGCGCCTTTGTCTATCTTGGGGTGGAGGGTGACCAGGCTGGGCGACTGGTGCTCAATAACCTCACCCAAGATACCCAGACGGTGCTAAGTCCTCCGAATCTTGTCGTGATGGACTATCAGCCCTACCCAGAGGGCGATCGCATTTTGTTTGCGGCAACTGAGCGCAATCAGGATGATCCCTTTGGTCTCGATCAACGCCTCTACAGCGTGACCACCGGCATTCACATTTTGCCGCCCATCGACCCATCTGAGGCATGGAGGGGCGGTCGCACCCCGACCGAAAGCAGCCCGCAGCCTACAGGTGTCATCGAACTGTTGCTCGATAACCAAGATTATCAAAATCTCAAATTTGACCTTGCGCCCAACGGTGAATTTATCGTCGTCCAGCGGGTAAACCGCCAAACCCCCACTGAAATTGGTCTGTGGCGGATTGCTCCCGGCCAAGAGCCTCAGCCCCTCGAAACCGAACCTGGCGGCAACTTTATCATTGCCCCTGACAGCACCTCCCTGGCGATGGCGCAGGGGCAAGGCATGGCCATCCTTCCCCTCGAATCGGGCACCGAACCGCTTGATTTTCTTCCCCAATTTGGCCTAGTCCTGAGCTTTGCGGCGGATGGGTCAGCCGCCACCATGGTGCAGTTTAACCGCGACCCCGAAAACCCCACGCGATCGCTCTTCTTAGTGACCAGTCAAGGCCAAGAAACAGAGTTGCTCACCACCGACGGCTCTATTTTGACGACCCAGTTTGACCCCACTCAAAACTGGCTCTACTGCCTGGTCACCGTGCGGCTACCAGGCGACGAGTTTATCGAGCAGCCTATTCTGAGTGTCATCAACCTCTCTACGGGGCAACGCACTGACCTGATCCGGCTACCGATCCAGCGCGACATCCAAATCAGCCTTGCCCCCGATGGGCTGGGTGTTTTGTTTGATCAAATCGTTGCCGCAGATGACGGCACCGCTGCGGGTTCTGGCCTCATCCAGGGCAGCGATGGCAAACCCATTGCCTCTAGCCGCCTTTGGTTTCTCCCCATTTTGAGAGGAGACGATGGGGCACCCACGCCCGTTGATCCCCAAGCTCTGCCGCTCGCCGGATTGCGCCCCCGATGGTTGCCGTGATTCCGCTCAATCCGTATGATGATTCCGTATGATGAGGACTTATGGGAATGGTTGGGTTTGCTTAGGTTTCGCTCTAATCACCTGCCTCTAGGGCGTTTCTCTGGCTCCTCGAGGACTTAGCTCCAACCGAATCTGCATCTCCCAGCCTACTTCTCCCAGTCTGCCGATATTTTTAATCAATCTGTTTGTCTCGTTTGCCTCCAGGAGTCCATCCATGAAACATCTGCGTCGTCTGCTCATTCTGCCTCTGATGGCGTTGTTTACTGCCCTTGTGATTGTCTCCTGTGCCGGTGGAAACTCGGGTACGGGTTCCGGTGCGGCAGCGATTCGAGTCGGTTCCAAAGATTTCACCGAGCAATTCATCATTGGTGAGATGTATGCGTTGGTGCTCGAAAAAGCTGGGTTTCAGGTCGAACGAAAACTCAACTTGGGGGGAACGCCCGTCGCCCATGCTGGCTTGCTGAACGATGAGATTGATCTCTACCCCGAATACACGGGTACGGGTTTGCTGACGGTGCTAAAGCTGCCGGTCAGCAGCGATCAGCAAATGGTGTTTGACACTATATCGAAAGAATATAAAGAGCAATTTGACTTGGTTTGGCTCGACCCTGCGCCCATGAATAACACCCAAGCGCTCGCCATGACCCAAGCAAAGGCCACTGAGTTAGGCCTCGTGACTATTTCTGATATGGCTGCCCAAGCGAGTGATTTAATTTTGGTGGGGCCGCCAGAGTTTCAGGCGCGCGAAGATGGGTTGCCGGGCATTCAAGCGGCCTATGGTGATTTTCAATTGAAGGAATATAAAGCGGTAGATCCGGGCTTGCGCTATCGGGCTTTGGTCGATGGAGAGGCGGATGTGACCGTTGCCTTTGGCACCGATGGGGAAATCACCGCCTTTGATTTAGTGTTGTTAGAAGATGACAAAAATCTCTTCCCGCCTTATCAGGTGGCTCCGGTTGTCCGGCAGTCTGCCCTAGATGCGAACCCTGGCTTGGCAGAGGCTCTCAATGCTGTAGCACCACTGTTGACGGATGCAACGATGCAGCGGCTCAATTATGAAGTCAGCGGTAACCAACAAGAGCCTGCCGCTGTCGCCAAAGCCTTTTTGACCGAAGCAGGGCTTTTGTAAGGCTGATTTTCTTAGGCTGGTTTTCTTAGGCTGGAGTTGAGAGAGAGGAGGAGTGGGCGATCGCCCCATTACGGTGACGTGATAGCCCCAACATCCTCTCTAAATTTAATCCCGATTTTCTTTGCAGAGTGAGGGCACCGTGAGCGCAATTCAGTTTGACCGGGTTTCATTAAAGTTCCCAGGTAACGCTCGGCTAGCGGTGAACGAAGTCACATGCGAGATCGAAGCCGGTCGTCTGGTGGTGATTTTAGGCCCCAGCGGCTGTGGCAAGACAACGCTCTTGAAGATGGTAAATCGTCTGTATGAACCCACGGGCGGTACGATTCACCTTGATGGGATGGATGTGCGCCAGATGCAGGCAACGACGCTGCGGCAGCAAATTGGCTATGTGATTCAGCAGTCGGGGCTGTTTCCCCACATGACGGTGGCACAGAATATTGGGGTTGTGCCGCGCTTGTTGGGTTGGGATCGGGCGGTGACCCAGGCGCGGGTCGATGAGTTGTTAACCTTGGTGGCGCTCTCGCCAGAAGACTACCGCGATCGCTATCCTGCTCAACTTTCAGGTGGGCAACAGCAGCGGGTGGGGGTCGCTCGGGCGCTGGCGGGCAACCCTCAGGTGATTTTGATGGATGAACCCTTTGGGGCGATTGATGCCATCACTCGGACAGCTCTGCAAGACGAGATTCTCCGCCTACAGCGGCAACTCAAGAAAACGATTTTGTTTGTTTCCCATGATGTTGAAGAAGCCCTGCGGCTGGCCGATTACATCTTGATCCTGCGAGATGGGCAGGTGGTGCAGTATGATACGCCCTTTAATATTCTTACCCGACCCGCCGATCGCTTTGTCTATAACCTGATGGGAGCCGATGACATGGTGCGGCAACTCAGCCTCTTGCGGGTAGAGACGGCGATGATGGATGCACCTCCCAACTACCATCACACCGAGGCAGAACACACCATCGCCCGCCACGATAACCTACGGGAGGCGCTGTCGCTGATCCTGCGAACGGGTGCCCGCCGCCTCACGGTTTTGGAGAATGGTATGGCCGTCGGCTTTTTGACACTGGAGCATATTCGAGATTCTGCCAGTTTAGGAGCAGGGGCGTAATGGGTTATATCGTCGGCAATCCGGCCCAAGTATGGATGTTGGTGCTCCAGCACCTGCAAATGACCTTGCTAACGCTGCTGATTGCAGTGACGGTGGCGTTGCCGTTGGCATTGTTGGTGTATCGAGTGCGTTGGCTGAATGTGCCGCTACTGGGCACGTTGGGGGTTTTGTATACGATCCCCAGTTTGGCGTTGATTATTTTATTAGTGCCTTTGTTTGGCCTCAATGCCCGTTCGGTGATTGCGGCCATGGTGGTGTATACCCAAGTGATTTTGGTGCGCAATTTAGTCGTGGGGTTGCAAGGAATTCCTCCGGCGGTGATGGAAGCAGCGCGGGGTATGGGCATGAGTGTGTGGCAGCGCTGGTGGCAGGTGCAGGTGCCCCTCGTGTTGCCTGTATTTTTGGCAGGGCTGCGGTTGTCGGCCATTGTGGCGATCGCCATTGCTACCATTGGGGCTAAGTTTGGAGCCGGTGGCTTAGGCACGCTCCTGTTTGATGGAATTGCCCAAACTGGCCGCTACGACAAAATCTGGGCGGGGGCGATCGCCGTTTCGGTATTGGCCTTTGTTTTCAATGGAGCTTTGCTGTCGCTGCAATGGGCCATCAACCCTACCCGCAAAATTTATAAAAGTGCCCGTCGGGTGCGGCAGCGCTTAGCTTCCATTGGTGACTCTTAGCACCCCCAGCCGTTGGGGCTTTACGGCTTAGTTAAACCGAGTGGAGATAACGCCTGCGTTTGCCGAAAGAATTGACCAATGAGATAAAGAGAGCCACAGAGAATGACAGTTCCCTGAGGTTTACTTGAGCCGGTAGCTTGGTAAGCGGTTTGCAGGGCGCTGAAGAGGTCTGGGTGGGGGATGCAGTCAGCCAACCCAGGGCAGAGGGCTTGGCCGAGGGTGGCGAGGTCTTGGGGGGCGGCGGTGAGGTGGTCAGGGACGGGGACAGGGTAAAGGCGATCGCCCTCTCGCAGCAAGGCTCGCAAGACATCGGCATGGTCTTTGTTAGACAGCATCCCCAAAACCCAGGTCATGGGGGCGGTCGGGCGATCGCCCGCCTCCACATAGCGCCGCAGCATCACAGCCCCCGCAGCATTGTGTGCCCCATCGATCAGGAGCGATCGCCCCTGCCACAAGACCCACTGCATTCTTCCTGGCCATTGGGTTTTGGCGATCCCCGCGCCGATCTGTTCGTCGGTGATGCGCCACCCTTGTTGCTGCAACCCTCGGAGGGTGGCGATCGCCACTGCCGAGTTGGTCAACTGATGGGCACCACCTAAGGGCAGGGTATAGGTCAGCGGCGGTTCTCCGTCTACCTGCGCCGTGCTATTCCCTAGATCCCTGGCTGGGGTAACCCAGACCACCGGACAGGCATCTGCAGCTAATCGTTGTTGGAGCACCGGCAGAGCTTCCCCTGGCTGGGGCGCAATGACGGCTGGGCAATGGGGTTTTAGAATTCCAGCTTTCTCATAGGTGATATCGGCCAGCGTTGGCCCTAGCCGTTGCCAATGTTCTCGGCTGAGGGAGGTAATGACGCTAACCAGGGGGCGATCGCACACATTAGTGGCATCCAGCCGTCCGCCTAACCCCACTTCTATGACGGCCAGATCAACCCCCAATTGGGCAAAGTGAAGCCATGCCGCCGCCGTAATCACCTCAAATTGGGTGGGAGACACTTGAGTCGGCTCAATGGCAGCTATCACCTGCTGCAAGGTTCTGTGGAGATGGTCTGGGGCGATCGCCTGCCCATTCACGCAGATTCGATCCGTCCAATCGATCAAATGGGGTGAGGTGTAAAGCCCAACGCGATAGCCCGCTGCGGTCAACACCGTCGATAAATAGGCACAGACCGATCCCTTGCCGTTGCTCCCGGCGACATGGATGACGGGCACGGCTAGATGGGGATCACCCAATGCTGCCAATAATCGTCGGATGCGGCTTAACCCCAACTCCACCCCAAAATGGGCAAAGGGATTTAGCAGCCCGTCGATGGCGGAGGCGCTAGACACGCAGGTGTGGGGATCTGCGGGTGAAGGGGCGATCGCCCCCGCTGACAATGACACCGGCACGGGTAATGGAATTTCGGCATCTAACGGCTTCATAGGGCAGCAGTGATAGGGAAACACCTAAATCAATGGGAGGCTCAGCCCGATTAGGGATCCGCCAATTTTACAGACGGATAGCGCAGGATCGGTTGCAGGATCGATGGCGGCATCACGAGCGGGTGATGAGATCCACTCCATCGCGGCCATCAATACCTTGCAGATAAACTTTGACCTGCTCTTCGCGGGCTGTGGGCAGCTTCTTGCCCACAAAATCTGGGTGAATGGGGACTTCACGATGCCCCCGATCCACCAGCACGGCCAGCCACGTTGTGGAGGGGCGACCGTACTCATGCACCGCATTGAGCGCCGCCCGCACCGTTCGCCCCCGATAGATCACGTCATCCACTAATACAATAATTTTGCCCGCCGGATCAAACGGGATTTCGGTCTTCTCTGGCGTTCGCAGGTCGATCTGGTCTAAATCATCCCGATAAAAGGTGATATCCAAATGCCCCACCGGAATGCACACCCCTTCGAGGGCTTCAATTTGCCGAGACAGCATCTCTGCCAGGGGTACGCCCCGGGTAAACACACCCATCAACGCCAAGCTTGGCAGTTGATCCCCCGCCCGTTCCACAATTTGGGAGGCTAGCCGGGTGACCGTTCGCCGGACTTCATCAGCAGAGAGAATTTCGACGATTTCAGGGGGCACAGGAAACCTTCTAGTAGCCGTGGACACTCGTAGCCATGGACACTCGTAGCCATGGACATGGATGGATCGGATAGCGATGGGACTACAACCGTACAGCCCTACCTCAACTCCGAATGAACATTTATTCTGCCTTTACCCTTGGGGAAATGTCTATGGGGTAAGGGACGGCAGGGTGAGAGACGGCAAAGCGGGCGATCGCCCTTACCGATCGGTATCTAGGGTTTCAATCAATAGCGATAGTTGCCCTTGCTGCTGATTTAAAAAGGCATCGCACTGATTGAGTTGAGCCACGGCTTGGCTAAATTGCTCAAAGACCTCTGCCAAGTCTAGATCCCCCGCTTCAATCTGTTGAATGATGTGGTTGACTTCACGAACAGAGGTTTCATAGTGCCAATCAGATTCAGGTTGGGACGCGGGAACAGACAGTTTTCGGGGTGCCATAGGGATGCGGAAAATACTGAGTGAAATGCGACAAGAGCCATGGAAAGGGAAATAGCGTTGGGTGGTGTGGACGCTTTGAGACGATTTGAACGGTGACGAAGAACGCTAAAGAGGTCAGGCTGAGTCGGCTTGAGTGGCACTTTCTACCTGGATGACCTGCACCTGGGCAGAGCCTACTCCTAGCTGGACGGAGAGCCGTTGCCCTGGGACAAGGGACTCGGCTGAGCGGGCGATCGCCCCATTTTCTTGACGGACGAGGGCATACCCCCGTTGCAAAACAGCAGCAGGGTCTAAGGACTGGAGGGTTTGGTGCAACAAGTGGCAGCGCTGCTGTTCCTGGTGCAGCCGATGCTGCACCATTTGGACGAGGCGTTGCTGCATCCAGGTTAGGGACTCTTGCTGCTGCCGGAGGCGTGGCTCTATGGGAAGCCGTTGGAGGCGATCGCCCAGTCGGTCGAGTTGGTGGCGTTCGTGGGTGAGGCGATCGCCCATCACCTGCCGCAGCCTTGCCCTCTGCTCGTGGTAAGCGCCCCATAAATCAGCTAATGCCGGCACCGCATACTCCACCGCAGCCGTGGGGGTATGGGCACATAAATCGGCGGCCAAGTCGGCCAACGATTCATCCCGCTGATGCCCGATCCCAGTCACCACAGGAACGGGGCATTCCACAACCGCGCGCACAACCTGTTCATCATTAAAACAGGCCAAGTCTTCCTTGGCACCGCCCCCGCGCGACAAAATTACAACTTCAGCCCGGCCATCCTGGGCGACCCGCCCCATGGCTTGGGCGATCGAGGCAGGTGCCTGATCCCCCTGCACAATGGCCGGAGACAGGAGCACCCGCAACCCCGGATAGCGCTGTAAAAGGCTGCGTTGAATGTCTCCCCACGCCGCCGCTTGGGCAGATGTGACGACGGCAATGGTGCGAGGATGCGGGGGGAGCGATCGCTTTCGCTCCTCGTCAAATAGCCCTTCTGCCTCTAAGCGCTGGCGCAACTGGCGCAACCGCAACGCCTGCAACCCCTCTCCGGCTAAAAATGCTTGAGCCACCGTGAGTTGGTACGATCCCCGCTGCGGGTAGAGGGCGATGTGCCCTAGCACAACCACTTGCTCACCGGGTTCTGGCCACACTCCTAACTTGGGCAATAAGCTTTTCCACACCACACAATTGATCGTCGCCCCCCCGTCAGGGTCTTGCAAGGTGAAAAATAGCCCACTGCGGTGCGAGTTAGCGCTCGATACTTCCCCGGTCACCCAGATATGCTGCAATTGAGGATCATCCTCGATCAAGCTCTGGAGGTAGCTCGTTAGGCCAGATACCGATAAAACGCTTCCTAAGTCAGCAAGGTCAGGGCAAAGATCAGAATACTGAGGCATAGCTGAGGCTGTATCCAGAGAAGGCAAGGGAGTGGGGTGGATGGATCACTGGGAGAGGGGCGATCGCCCTTCTCATATCCTACCTAGTCCAGGCCAGCGAGTGCTGACTGCCCTAAGCTGCATCCCATCCATTAATCCATGAACCATTAATCCATGAACTGCTAGTATAAATCAGAGTCCTTTAGATAGTACACTTGTATTTTCTAGCCAACTTCTGTAATCTAAAGCTAGTCCACAGCTAGTTCATAAAATAAGTCAGCCATGGCGCGGGCTTAGTTTTCTTTCGGTTATTGGGCTTGGGGCGTTCGACCAGATAGCTAGACCAGATAGCCTGCTAGATTTGTTGGAGGTATGCGGCTCTCCTCGCATTTTGTGGAGCGCGCGGTTAGGGGCTACAGCCCAGTCTCAGTAAAAGCACGGCTGATCCTCTAGGGGAGCCTCAGCAGATTATTCAGGGAAAATTTCCTTGTATTCTTGCAAAATTTTTATAACAGTGTAGAAACTATAGAATTTAGAAAAGAAATGAGAGAGGGTTAATAACGTCAAATTTGTAAAACGGGATGGTGCAAAACAGGTTGGCTTGTCTATTCTAAATTCTTGAGTGTCTGTGATGTTCAGCAGCTAGAGAAGCTGAACATCACTATGTCAAAGGTATTTAGCCTTGCAAGGCAGTGAATAGGATGCTCGGCGGACTGGGTGCCATTGCTGGCTTCACGGTTGCCCTACAACGTCCTGCTAATCTCAGCAGTGCGTCTTCCCAAAGGTCGTTCTCTCCAAACCCCTTCAACCTGGTTGTTAGGCTGCAAAACACAGCCTTGGTCTATGTTTGTGTGAGTTTATCAAGAAATTGGGTCTAAAACCCTGCCCTTCTAGGGCGGCTTTATGATGACTGTACTATCATAAAGCAAGGAGGAATCTAAACATGCTCGTCTTTGAGTTCAAGGCATACGGCAAGGTAATCCAGTTCACAGCAATCGATGAAGC
>Ga0105049_10008949_pt1 | contig 11551 bp, 10 predicted proteins | sample MAT06_FD_78087 | JGI IMG/M metagenome (GOLD analysis project Ga0105049, IMG submission 78087) | Freshwater microbial communities from Lake Fryxell liftoff mats and glacier meltwater in Antarctica - MAT-06 | ecosystem: Environmental > Aquatic > Freshwater > Ice > Liftoff microbial mat | place...
CGCGGAGCTCGCGCCGTACCTCGAGCCCGCGCAGCAGCAACGTCTCAACGCTGTCGAGCGCGCCCTCCTCGCGCACCGCCTCGCCGCCGACGACAACCTCTCGCGTGTGCTCGGCGATCAGGTCGCGATCCTGCCGCCCGATCCGGGCACCGATACGCGGTTGATCGACGCGCTACTCGGCGCATCCGCGCTCGACGGTGATTCCGAGATCTCCGCGCTCCAGGACCACGCATTTCAGGAAGCCGAGAAGCAAGCCGCGATGCCGGCGAGGTCGATGGCGTTCGCCTCCGGCGGTCCGATGCCACCACCCGCACCGTCCGCACCGTCCGCGAAGCCCGCTCCTCCGCGGGCCGCGGCGGCGATGAAGAAGGCGAAGCGCGACGACAGCCGGCGCTCGCGGGCCGCCGACAAGGACGAGGCCTACGACGACATCGCCGACGACGTGCTCGCGCGCGAGGAAGCGCGCCCGCACTTCCGCGCCGCCGACAAGACGCAGGAGTGGGCCGAACACAACTGGTGGCACCGCACGCCTACACAGAGTGGTCCCGAGATGATCGTCCCGAACCGGCTGTGGCGCGACCTCGCACGCGCACGCGGCAGCTTGCTTTCCCCCGGGTTCGGACTCGCGACCTCGTCGTTCGCCGAGGCGATGTGCGCGCTCGCGGCGATCGATCTCCCGTTCGTCGCCGGTCAGCACGCATACGTCACCGATGGTCCGCGACTGACGATCACGTCCGCCTCCAACGCGCTCGCGGGTTGCTCGCAGATCGTCGACGGCGAGCTCGTCATCGGTGGTGCGCCACTCGTCGTCGGCACCTCGTACGTGCGCACCGACGATCGCCACGAGTGGGAGTCCGGCGAGCAGCGCGACAAGTACGTCGACACGTTCGCCGTCGGTGTCGTCTACACCTGTCAGGTCGTGCTCGCGAATCCGACGAGCACGCGCCAGCGAATCGCCGCGCTGATCCAGATCCCGCGTGGCAGCTTGCCGGTCGAGGCCGCGCGCGTCACGCACACCCTCGACGTCGTCCTCGACGCCTACGGCACGCACGGCCACGAGTACGCGTTCTACTTCCCCGCTGCGGGTGCGTGGACGCACTTTCCCGCGCACGTCACGCGAGCAGATCAGATCATCGCCGCGGCCCCGGGTCGCACCCTCGAGGTCACCACGGGTGGCGGCGTCGCCGATCCGCGGTCGTGGCCGTACGTCTCGCAGCGCGGCAGCGTCGCCGACGTCGTCGCGTATCTCGAGACGTCCAACCTCGCCGCGATCGATCTCACGAAGGTCGCGTGGCGCTTGCGCGACCGAGCCGCGTACGACCAGATCCTCGGGGTGCTCGAGCGTCGCCGCGAGTACGGGGCAACGCTATGGGCGTATGCGCTGCTCCATCGCGATGCGCCGCGAGTTCGCGTCTACCTGCGCACGCTGCGCGATCAGCTGCCCGCCGCCGGTCCTGTGCTCGAGATGATCGGACTCGACGCCGAGGCGCTCGGCCGCTACGAGCACCTCGAGCTGTCGCCGCTGATCAACGCGCGCGCGCATCGGCTCGGCCCGAAGCTGCGGATCCTCAATGACGGGCTCGGCGCGCAGTACACCCGGTTCCTCGATCTCGTCGCCCATCGCGCGAGACCCAGCTCCGAGGATCTGCTCGCCGCCGCGCAGTATCTGCTCGCGCAGGATCGCATCGACGACGCGCTCTCCGTCCTCGTCCGCGTGCAACCCGCTCAGATCGCCGATCGCATGCAGGCGGACTATCTCGCCGCGTACCTCGCATGCGTCGTTGGTGAGCTTCCTCGCGCGCGCGAAGCAGCCCAGCGCTGGCGCGAGCATCCGGTCGATCGGTGGCGTCACAAGTTCGGCGGACTCCTTGCGATGCTCGATGAAGTCGAGGGCGGCGATCGACCCGCGATCGTCGATCCGCGCAGTCGCGATCAGCAGCACTCGGATCTCGCCGCGAAGCAGCCGTCGTTCGAGCTCGCCCTCGATCGCGACGGCATCATGCTGCACAGCCAGCACGTCCGCGACCTCGAGCTCCGGTTCTTCGAGATGGATGTCGAGCTGTTGTTCTCGCGCCAGCCGTTCGTGCAATCCGACATCACGCGGTTCTCGTTCATCGAGCCCGGCCATCGGCTGCAGTTGAGAGAGCTCGCCGCCGAGCATCGCGAGTCGTGGCCCGCGGCGCTGCGGGGCAAGAACGTCGTCGTCGAGGCGGTCGGTGCCGGGCAGAGAAAGGCCAAGATCCACTATGCGAACGACCTCACGGCCACCCTCGCGAACCAGGTCGGCCAGGTCCGGGTTCAGAAGATCTCGGACCGCTCGCCACTCGCGGCCACCTACGTCAAGGTCTACGCCCGCAAGCACGGCGGTGCGGTCAGCTTCTACAAGGACGGCTACACCGACCTCCGGGGCTGGTTTGACTACGCCTCACTCTCGACGACCGACCTCGACTCGGTCGAGCGGTTCGCGATTCTCGTGTGCTCCGACCAGGCCGGTGCCGCGATTCTCGAAGCCAACCCTCCGGTGCGGTAACCGACGGGCTGATAACATCGGCACGACGTGATCGGCCACGTCGTCGGTAAGTACAAGGTTCGCGAGAAGATCGGCGAAGGCGGGATGGGTGTGGTCTATCGAGCCGAGCACCTGATGCTGTCGAGCGCGGCCGCGATCAAGATCCTGCTGCCACAGTTCACGACGCAGCCGTCGGTGGTCGAGGGCTTCTTCATCGAGGCCAAGGCGACCAGCCAGATTCGTCACCCCGGCATCGTCCAGATCTTCGACTACGGTCGCCTCGACGACGATCGCGCGTACATCGTCATGGAGCTGCTTCGCGGCGAGACGCTCACCGAGTTCCAGACCCGGCGTGGCGTCGTCGACCCGTCGCTGTCGGTGCAGATCGCCGTGCAGCTGCTCTCGGCGCTCGAGGCCGCGCACATCCGCGGCGTCGTCCATCGCGACATCAAGCCCGACAACATCTATCTCGTGCGCGATCCGACCGCGCCCGGCGCGATCCGCGTCAAGGTGCTCGACTTCGGCATCGCGAAGCTGCTGAGCGATCGCCCGAAGAAGGGTGAGGCGATCGTCGGCACGCCTTGCTACATGGCCCCCGAGCAGTGCCGCGGCACCGACGAGATCGACGCGCGAGCCGACCTCTACGCCGTCGGCTGTATCCTGTTCGGGCTGCTCACCGGGCGGCCGCCGTTCGACGCCGAAACGCCGAGCGACGTGATGGCGATGCAGATCTATCAGCCGGCGCCGCGCCTGCGCGATGTCTCGCTGGAGATGCCGCCCGAGCTCGACGCGCTGATCGCGAAGATGCTCGCAAAATCACCCGCCGATCGCACGCCGTCGGCGGCATGGGCGCTCGCCGCGCTCGAGCGCGTCGCGTTGCCAACATTGACGGGCGAGATTCCGCTGATGCACTTCGGCGGCACGCCCGCACCCGCTGCACGGACCGCGTTCAAGGAGACGCCGTCGCGATTTCCGTTGCTCGTCCTGCTGATCGCGCTGGTGGTCGCCGGTGCGGCCTTCGCCGCGATCGCGTTCCTCTAGGAGCCTGTAGGCCATAGACGCCAAGTGCGCGAAAACGGATCAACTGCCAAACCGACGCTCGCCAGCAAGATCGATCACTTGCGGCGCTTCGGATCGCTACGAGCTACAGGCTCCTAGGCTCCTAGGCTTCGTCGTCGGGCTCGTCGGCTGCCGTCTTGAGCAACGTCCCGATGTGACGGAACAGCTTGCGGCTGGCACCGGGAGGCTTGCCGGTGTCACGCTCGCGCACCGCGGCATCGAGCACCCGCGGCAGCTCCTCGTCCTCGACGGGAAACTCGGCGAGTGCAGCGGGGCCCTCGGCGAGCAGTCGATCGCGCCACCGTTCGACCGCGTGAAAGAACTGGATGCCCGGATCCTCGCCGGTGCCGACGGTCTCGATCCGGGTGGTCAAGTCGACCAGATCGACGTCGCGCAGATCACCCGCGAGCGTGCGCTCCGCGCGGCGGCGCGCGATCAGCGAATCGACGGTCCGTGCGCGATCGATCGCGCCGCGCAGCGCCTCGTCGAGGTGGAGCTTGTCGAGCATCGCGGACTTCATCTCCATCAGGATGCGCGCGAGCTTCGCCGATCGATCTCCCGCCGCCTTGATGCGGCTGCGATCGACCTGTCGTGCGTTGCGTTCGTCTTTCCTCATGCGCGTCCCTGCCGTGTGTAGTCCGCATCGCGCCGGATGTCACCCAGTTCCTGCTCGTCTCGAGCAGCACAGGTTGACTTTGCGGCGGCTGCCTGCGACCCAGCTACGCATGCACCATCGGCAAGCACTGTCGATCGCGACCTCGGGCCGCGGCACCTTCGACATCACCAAGCAGGTCACGCAGATCACACGCGACAGCAAGGTGCGTGACGGGCTCGCGACGGTGTGGATCCACCACACGAGCGCGTCATTGATCGTGTGCGAGAACGCCGATCCGTCGGTGCGCCGTGATCTCGAGACGTTCGCCGCGAGGCTGGTGCGCGACGGCGATCCGATGTTCACACACGATGCCGAGGGTGACGACGACATGCCCGCGCACGTGCGCAGCGTGCTCACACAAACCTCGATCGGTATTCCGATCGCGGACGGCAAGCTGGTCCTCGGCACCTGGCAGGGGTTGTATCTGTGGGAGCACCGCACGGCGCCGCATCGCCGACAGGTCACCGTCACGGTGATCGGTGAGTGAGCTCGCGGCGACGGTCCGCGCGACCCTCGCCGCTCTCGCCGCCACCGATCGATCGCTCAAGCGGTTCGGCGCCGCGCATCATCGCTACGAGCTCGCCGCGCCCGTGGCCTCCTCGCTCGCGCTCCCCGCCGACCTCGCGGAGTTCCTCGCGACCATCGGCGCGTCGGGTGCCGGCCCCGGTTATGGCTTCGCGATCGATCGACTCGTGCAGGCCGATGCCCCGTGGCGATCGGGCGTCGCCGTCGCGCACCTCGGCTGCGGCTATGCCGCGGTGGTCGCCGCGTCGGGAGAGGTCTGGTTCGATGCGCGCGTCATCGGCGTGGTCCTCCCGATCGCCCCGAGCTTCTCCGCCTGGTACCTCCAGTGGCTCGAGCGGCTCGCGCACAGCCAGCTGCCCGAGCACGTCCCGGCCGGCGTCTGCCCACTGCCGAACGCCCTGTCAGGATTCCTCGGGCTGCGCGAGCAGCAGCTCGGGCTCGCCTCCGGCACGCTCGGCGGTGCCGCGCTGCACGAGGCCCTTGGCGAGCTCGGTCCGCACTCGATCGAAATTGCTGCGGAAAGCTCGGTCCTGTACCGCGACGGACGGCGCGTCGACCCGTGCCTCGCGTGCGCGCGGCTGATCGAGAACCTCGCAGCCGATGGGCTGCGTGCCGACGTCGTGCGCCCCGGTTCGTGAGCGTCCGTTCGCCGGACGTCACAGAGATGGGAGACGGCTGTCACCGGATTGTCAGAGTCATTGTCTAAGGTCCGGACCATGGTCGTGTTCTCTAACCATCGGCTCGGCCCCGCCGCCGAGTTGCTGGTGTCTCCCGAGGTGGCAGAGAGCATGCTTCGGGCCACGGCAACCGCCGCCTCGTCGACGGCGGATGGGCGCTGGGAGCGCGAGCTTGTCCGCTGGCTCGAGGAGCGCGCGGGCACGCCGAGCCCGGTCGATGTCGGCGAGGTCGCGTGGTCGCCCGAACACTTCGAGTGCCAGCGAACATTTCTGATCACCGCGATCACGACCGCCGCGGAGCGCTCCAAGCACGCGCGCGCGTTGAGCCGCTGGGCAGCCATGATCGAGGCACATCCGCGGGACTCTGTACAGGTCGGCCGTCGCTGGTCACGTATCGCAAGCGCTTGAAATCGCTCGTTTAAAACCACTCGCTCGCGCGAAAGTCGCCTGGTAGTCGAGTGCTAGAGTGGCACCGTGGCGAACGCCCTCGTGGGTGCTGCGGGTGGTCCGGGGTTCTATCCCCAACCGAACGAATGGACGTGTGGTCCGTTCGCGCTCAAGCACGCGCTGCTCGCGCTCGGCCGGATGGTCGACGTCACGCAGATCGCGTCGACCGCTCGTACCCACTGGTGGTCCGGGACCAACGAGATCCAGCTCGCTCGCGCCGCGCGTGCCTTCGAGTGCGACCTCGTGCTCGAGCGCAAGATCGACGCCGAGGAAGCTCGGAAGGTCCTGACCAAGTATCTCCGCGAGCAGACGCCCGTGTTGCTCTGCGTGGAGGAGTGGTCGCACTGGATCACGGTCGTCCGCGCCGAGGATCGCCGGTTCGTCGTCGTCGATTCGCAGAGCGATCCCCTGCTCTCGGTCCGGACCTGGCCGCAGCTCCGCAAGTGGTGGTGCTATCACGACACCGAGTACGCGACCGATCGCCCGCCGACGCTGTATGACCTGATGGCGGTGACCCCACGGTTCCGCACCACGGTGAAGGCCGACTTCTCCGTCGAGCGCGTCAAGTTTCTCCGCCGCCCGGAGAACCATCGCCTCGCGCGGCACTGGAACGAGTACCTCGAGGATCTCCTCGAGATCTGCAAGCCACCGTCGGTGCGCATCGCCGAGCCGCTCTCGATGAGCGAGTTCCTGCGCCGCCACCAGGAGCTGCTCGTCACCCGCGTCGTCTACTGGCACGGCGATGTCTCGCGCGACGAGGTCAACCGGATCCTGCGCGACCTTCGCTTCGTGTCGGAGACCTACGGGCTCGTGATCCCCGCGTCGATGAGCCGGCGCGCGCTCGCGGATCTCGCGATCCTGGTCTCGCTGTGGGCGTGTGCCGATCGCGGCATCAACAGCATGTTCGGGTCGCCCGGGGCGGATGCGCGTCCGACGCAATCGCCGAAGCGGCGCCCGAAGCGCAACGGCCGGAAGTAACGCGACTAGAGTCGCGCGATCACCGCGTCGTGCACCGCGCGGCGGAGCGCCTTGATGTCGTCGGCCGACGAGCCACCGCGCGTCGGGTGCACGCGATTGGTCAGCAGCACGACCCAGCGGCGTCTCGCGAGATCGAGCCAGATCGACGTACCGGTGAAGCCGGTATGCCCGATCGCGCCCTCGCGCGGCCAGCGATCTCCGGCGCTCGAGATGCCTGGCTCGATCGAGGGCGTGTCCCAGCCGAGCTTCCAGGTCGTCGTCGAAGCAGCGGACTCTCGCGCGAACTGCTGGACGATCGCGGGTGACAGTCGGCCGTGCGGCGAACCAGCGTGGGTCTCGACGATCGCGCGCGCGAACGTCGCGACATCTCCGAGCGTCGCGAACAACCCAGCGTGCCCGGCGATGCCGCCGCCGTAGAAGCAGTTCTCGTCGTGGACGACGCCGCTCACGACCCCACGACCGAGGCCGTGCGGATCGTCCGCCTCGGTGGCGACGCAGCCGGGCATCGGGGTCATGCCGCCGAATCGCGCAGTCAGCCCGAGCGGATTGGCGACCAATTCCGCGAACACCTCGTCGAGGCGCTTGCCCACCACTCGCTCGACGATCGCGCCAAGCTGGAGGAACCCGAGGTCGGTGTAGACGGTCGCGAGCCCGGGTGGGTTGGCCGGCGCGCGAGCGGCGAGCTCGACCAGCTCCGCGTAACGGTCGGGGTGAGCGCCGCGGGCGAGGGTCTTGAAGAACTCGACGTGCGCGATGCAGCCCGACGCGTGACCGAGCAGGTCGCGCACGGTGCCGGTGCTCGCGGCCTCAGGGAGCCAGCGCCGGATCGGGGCATCGAGCTCGAGCTTGCCGTCACCGACGAGCACCATGACGCACGCGACCGTGCACATCGGCTTGGTCAGCGACGCGAGATCGAATAGCGACCCGGGCTCGAGCGACCCACCCACCTCGGGGACGCGATGGAGATGGCCGCGGAACATCCGCTCGACCTCGAGGCCGGCATCGCCGATCGAGATCGCGGCCGCCGAGCCGATGCCACGACCGAGTGCGTCGTCGAGGAGCGCCTCGATCTCGTTCACGACAGGTATCGTACCCGGCCCGGGTCGATCTGGTCCCGTGGTAGATTCATCGGACGTGACGCGTTACGAGCTGCTCGACCGCATCGGCGTCGGCGGCATGGCGGAGATCTTCCGCGGCAAGGCCGTGGCCGCCGGCGGCTTCGAGAAGCCCGTTGCGATCAAGCGCATCCTTCCGCACCTCTCGCAGGATCGGCGCTTCGTCGAGCTGCTGATCGCCGAGGCGAAGGTGCTGAGCCTGCTCAAGCACCGCAACATCGTGCAGATCTTCGACGTCGGGCTCGGCGACGACGGCAAGTACTTCCTCGTCATGGAGTACGTCGACGGGAAGGATCTGCGCGCGGTCCAGACCGGCCTCGAGGTCCGGCGGCGGCGGATGCCGTTCGATCTCGCGCTCCACATCGGGGCCGAGGTCTGCGAGGCGCTGGAGCACGCCCACACCGCGAAGGCGCCCGACGGCAAGCCGATGTCCCTGGTGCATCGCGACGTCTCGCCGTCGAACGTGCTGCTGTCGCGCGCCGGAGAGATCAAGCTCACCGACTTCGGGATCGCGAAACGCGCCGAGCAGGAGCAGACCGGTCACGGTGGGGTGCGCGGCAAGTTCGCGTACATCTCGCCCGAGCAGGCTCGCAACGAGCACCTCGATCCGCGCAGCGACGTGTTCGCCGTCGGCGTGCTGGTCTGGGAGATGGTCACCGGTCGGCGGCTGTTCTCGGGGCTCGGAGATCTCGAGGCGCTGCGCGCGGTTCGCGAGGCCAAGGTGCCGCGGCCGACCGAGATCGATCGCGCGCTCGCTCCTGACATCGACTCGCTGCTGATGGCGGCGCTGTCGCGCGATGCGAAGAATCGTCCGACCGCCGGACAGTTTGGCGCGAAGCTGCGCTCGATCCGGTACGCGCTCGAGGTCACCGTCGGTGATCCCGCGAGCGAGCTCGCGCGCGTCATCGAGACCGCCGACGAGGTGCAGCGGCAGAGCGCGCAGATCATCGCGCAGCACCTGCCACCGAGCGCCGGCAACAGCATGAGCGGCTTCGACGGTGCGGAGCCGAGCGAGCACACGGTGATCCGGATCCGGACCGCCGACGATTTCGCGACGCGCGACAAGGATGGCTCGAGCATCGTCAAGGCGCGCATGGTGATCGATCGCTTCGAGGAAGAAGAGACGCGCCAGGCGCAGCTCTCCGGTGATCAGCTGCGTGTGCTGCGGAGCGGTCGCCGCGATAGCGCGCAGATCGAGCCACCGAAACCACCGAGGCTCCCGGGCGTCGCCGCGGCGCCGCGCAATCGGCCGCCGACCGACGAGCCCACGGTGTCTCGCCCGCCGCTGCGAGCCGAGGAATCGGTCAACCAGCACTACGACTCCGACGAGAGCACGCGCCTGGTCGCGCCCCGCGATCGCCGCACCCCGACGCCCGAGCGCGTCGCACGTCCCGCGACGCAGCCGCCGCCGATGCCCCGCTCGCGCACGCCATCGCCGCCGCCAGCATTCACCAGCCCGGGCACCGTGCACGAGCGCGCCGGCGTTCCCGGCTTGCCGCAACGCAATCCCGGCTGGCCGCCGCACAACGACGAGTCGACGATCGACGAGCAGCACAGCGTCAGCATGACGCCGCAGGCGCCCCAGCTACCGCCTCCGCCGATGCCACCCAACATGGCGCAGATGCCGATGCCGCCGAATCCGATGATGACGACGATGCCGCCCGGCATCTCGAATGGAATGCCGCCCGGCATGCCACGACCGCCGACGCCAAATCCCGCGATGCGCGCCGCGCCGCCGGTGGTTCCGCAGCATCCACCCGCGGGCCCCTATCCGGGATGGGGCGTCCAGCCGCAACTGCCGCCCCGCGGTGCGTCGCCGACGGCCCCGGATCTTTACGATCGTCCGGTGTATCCGCAGCGGCCGAGCGTGCCGGGGATCGGCTTCGAGCGCGGCAAGCGCGCGACCTCGGTGAAGACGTGGGTGCTGTTCCTCGGCGCGCTGCTCATGGCGGTCCTCGCGTTCGCGATCACCCGGCTGTTCCTGACCTGATCACCGAGTTCACGCGTTGGTAGGCAGATGGTGCTGCCTCCCGTTGGCGGAGATCTCGATGGATCTCCAACAGTTGTCGGATTTCACGAATTCGACGGTCACGAAACGCCCAGATCTTCGCACATGGGGTCTGAAATGCAGGCTCGTGCCCTTTCTCCTGTGACTGACGAGCCACGCCCAGATCCGATCGTCGGCCTTCTTCTTGGAGGTCAGCACCGCGAAGCACTCGCGGCGTGCGCACGCGAGCACGGTGTCGTGCTCGGTAGGTTGTGCATGGCGTTGCTCGGCTCTCAAGCCGATGCTGACGAGGCCACGCAAGAGACGTTGCTTCGCGCTCATCGCGCGATGCCGACGTACCGCGGCGAAGGATCGATCAAGGCGTGGCTATGTGGAATCGCGCGTCACGTATGCGCACACATGCTCGAGACGCGACGCAAGGGTCGCGAGATCGCCGAGCTGGTGCCGGTGCCGGATTCCGATCAAGGGCGCGAGGCACTCGCCGCCCGGCAGCGTGCACGCGCACTTCGCGCCGCGCTGACTCACCTCAAACCCAGCGAGCGTGACGTGCTGGTCCTGCGCTTCGTCGCCGGGCTCAGCAGTCGCGAGATCGCGATCGCCACGAACCTCGACGAGGCTGCGGCGCGCAAGCGGATCAGCCGCGCGCTCGCACACCTTCGCAGCGTGCTCCCCGGAGATTCTCTATGACTCCTGAATGCAATCTCGTTCACGATGACCTCGCCGATCTCGTCGCCGGTGACTCGGCGGTGATCGCGCGCCACGCCGATCACCTCGCGACTTGCGATGACTGTCGCGACGCGCGCCACGATGCAGGTCTGCTCGCCGGTAAGCTCGGTGGCGCGGGCTCGGATCACGTGTCGCCGCCCGATCTGGTCGAGCGCATGCTCGCCGCCGCCGGCAGCGGACCCACCGCCGCGTCGACGCTGCCGATGCCTGCGATGACGCCCGCGCTCGCGCAGGGCTCGCGCGAGATCGCGCCACAAGCCGCGGAGGTGATCGCCCCTGTGAGGCAGGACGCGCCGATCCCGATCGCACGTGCGGAGAAGTCGTTGCCGCGAAGCGGGAGCCAAGCCAAGGGCACCCGCAGCAAGCTCGCCGCCGTCGGTGCGATCGCCGCACTCGCCGTCGGTGGCCTCGGCATCTACGCCGCCACCCGCGGTGCCCCCGACGAGACCGTCACACCCATCGCCGGCGATCAGCTCCCCGGCGGTAAGGTCGCGACGGTCAAGCAGATCGATCGCGCGGGCGTGGTCAAGAGCGGCGGCGCGGGCCTCGAGAAGAAGGTCGGCGACGACTGGCGCCCGATGCGCGCCGACGATCTCGTCGATGCCGGCACCGAGCTGCGCACCGACGAGCGCACGCGCGCCGCGATCGAGCTCGCCGACGGCACGCGGTACACGCTCGATCACAACACGACGATCGTGTTCGCCGATGCACGCAAGAGCAAGCTCTCCGCCGGCCGCGTCGTCGCCGACGTCATGCATGTCAACACCAACACGCCGGCCGTGATCGAGACGCCCGCGGGTCGCGTCGACGTGATCGGCACCAAGTTCGCGCTCACCGCGACGCCGAAGCTCA
>Ga0105049_10008951_pt1 | contig 11551 bp, 9 predicted proteins | sample MAT06_FD_78087 | JGI IMG/M metagenome (GOLD analysis project Ga0105049, IMG submission 78087) | Freshwater microbial communities from Lake Fryxell liftoff mats and glacier meltwater in Antarctica - MAT-06 | ecosystem: Environmental > Aquatic > Freshwater > Ice > Liftoff microbial mat | place...
TCCCTTTTGTCGCGTGATCCGTCCCACGAAAAGCACGAACGGCTGCACCGGATGGATGCCAAAACGCTTGAGCGCGTTCTTCGTCTCCACCGCCCGGTACTCTTTCAGATCAATTCCGTTATAGATCACATGCAGGCGTTCATTCGGAACACGGTAAAGCCGCTGCACATCCTTTTTCGTCTCCTCCGAGACCGCGATCACCGCATCCGCCATCTCGATTGCCGTGCGCTCCAGCCAGCAGGTAAAATCGTACCCTCCGCCGAGTTGTTCGCGTTTCCAAGGACGCAAAGGCTCCAGCGAATGCACCGTCACCACCAACGGAATGCCAGAGTTTAACTTCGCCAGAATTCCACCCCACATCGCATACCAGGTGTGGCAATGCACCACGTCCGCCGTGATCTCCACCGTGTTGAAATCCTGACACCGCTGCAACGCCCCAAAAACCGAACGCAACGGTTTCGGGCAGGTGTAGGCGTCCGAATCCAGTCCAAAACCCCTCACGGACAGATTTTTTGTCAGGACATTCTGATCCCCGAAACACCGAACCTCCACGGGAATCAATTTCGCCAGCTCCCGGCTCAGATATTGCACATGCACACCCGCCCCGCCGTAGATGTGCGGAGGGTATTCGTTGGTCAGGAGGAGAGCCTTCATCAATGCAAATTATCAGACGAACTCTCCCCGGCAAGAACGCCGAATCCGTCAATCCCATCCCGCAGGGTGACTCGCGCTCAAAGACAGGCTTCATCTTTTAGATCGACCACGTGGTGTTTTTCGCCCTCTTTCAGTTCAATGAACCCACTCCATGCAGGGAAAAGCTGAGCACCTGCGGATCTGGTGGTTGACCGCGTTTCTCCTCCTCTTGAGTTTTGCGCCGGCGCGAATCTATTGGGACGCTTGGCGGGAGGGAGTGGGATTTGCGGGCATGCCACTTTTTGCCAAAACCCGAATTGACAGCACCCTTCCCGAGATTCGGGCACTTGCGCTTCCGACAGAAACCCAGTTTGGCTATGACGGGCAGTTCTACGCTCAACTCGCGATAGATCCGACCCTGCGCCGGGACGAATTCGATCAGGCGTTGGATCTTCCGGCCTATCGGTCCCTCCGCATCGCCATGCCGGCCTGCGCCTGGCTTTTGGGAGTTTGTGATCCATTGCGGAGCATTAACGTCTACGCCTGCCTGAACGCATTCGCCTGGATTGGCATGCTCGTCATCCTGTTCAGGCGATTGGCTCCCCTGAATCTCCGCAGAGCCGCCGTGATTGCGGCCCTGCTCCTTTCTCAAGGCACACTCACATCCATCAGTCGTTCCCTGACCGATCTCCCCGCGACCACATTCCTGCTCGCCGCCCTCCTGGCCCAGGGCCCATGGGGGCGTGGCGCCTGGTTCTTCACGGCGGTCATCACGCGGGAAACCGCCCTCATATCATTCCCCGGATTTCTGAAGTTTCGACCAATCCATGAAGCCCTCAACTGGAGAAACTGGCTTCCCCTTGTCCCCGCGATTGGAATTTTTGTCTTATGGTATCTCTATGTCCACACCCGATTTCCCGGCCACACCCTTTCCGGCGGGGAAAACTTTACCCTGCCATTCACGGGACTTTTTCAAAAGATTTCCGGCGCTTTCCTGGCATTTTGCAGCGTCCCCAGCCGGCATCATTTTTTTGAACTTATCGCTCCGCTCTCGCTCACATTCCAAGGCGGTTACTTCATCGTTTTTCGCCGACCCGACTGCCAAGTGTGGAGATTTGCCATCCCATGGGCGGCCCTCTTGCTGTGTCTCGGTCCTTGGGTTTGGGTCGAGCAACTGGCCTTCACCCGCGTCCTACTTCCGCTCACCGTCGCCTTCAACCTCTCGCTGGTTCTTCAATCTCACTCCCGCACAGAATGGCTCTTCTGTTTTATCGCCGGCCACCTCGGACTCGGCCTGATGGCATTCAATATCTACTTCTGACCACACGCCGGGTCGGGGACTGCCGGAAAGGCAGCCGTGTGTTCTCCAAAAATCACGCCCCGAGCAGCCAGGTGAGGTTGCCCTCAACGGGACGAACGGCGGCGCAAGGGTAGCTGGATTTTCCGCTGAAGACTTCCTCCAGAATGGCGTCCTTACCCTTGCTGTTGACGAGAAAACAGACGTGCCGCGCGGCGTTCAGGAGCGGATAAGTGAAGGTGATGCGGTGGGTGTTGAACTTCGGGACAAAATTCGCGACGACCCAGCGGTCGGTGACGTCGAGCGCTATAGTGCCGGGAAAGAGCGAGGCGGTGTGGCCGTCGTCGCCCATTCCGAGGAGCAGGAGGTCGTGGCGGTAAATGCCGTGGCCGCGAGTACGTTGGCGCAGTTCGTTTTCGTATTCCAGTGCGGCTTCGGCGGGGTCGGCCTCGCCGCGGATGCGCAGGATGTTATCCGCCGGAATCGGGGCGTGGTCGAAGAAGGATTCCTTCGCCATGCGGTAATTGCTTTGGTCGCTTTCGGGCGGGACACAACGTTCGTCGCCGAAGGTGATGATCCATTCCTTCCACGCGTCGCGGCGGGCGGCGAGGGCTTGATAAACGGGCTTCGGAGTGTTGCCTCCGCTGAGGGCGAGGTGGAATTCCCCGCGCTCGAAGATGGCGATGTCGGCCTCGCGTTCGATGAGGGCAATGGCATCCCGGACGAAGTCGGTGGAGTGAATGATTTCGGGTGTCATAATTTTACATGAGCCGCACGGGGACAAGGAACTGGAGACTGCCGCCGCCGGGATGGAAGCTGCTGAGTTCGATGCCGGTGAGCGAGGCTTTGCGAATGTTCACGGCCTCGGAGTCGGCCAGTCCGAGGATGGTGGCAATGGTGTCGCTGAAATCGGGTTCGTGACCGACCAGCATGACGGAATGGGTGCCGGCGTGGGCGCTGAGTTCGGCGAGGCACGTGGCAGGGGTCATGCCGCAGGCGAGCCAGGGGCCAATGACCACGCTGGCCTGGCCGAGCTTTTTTTCCACGGCCTCGGCCGTCTGGCGGGCGCGGACGACAGGGCTGCTGACAATGGCCTCAGGCAGGAGGCCATAACGCACGAGAAACTTGCCCACCTTTTCGGCCTGCTCAAGGCCCTTGGGAGTCAGTTTTCGATCAAAATCATTGCCGGCATCGGGATCGGCGTCGGCGTGGCGGAGGAAATAAACGATCATGGCGGAGGATAGGGGCTGTAATTTGCGGTCTGCGGCGGGGGAGGTCAAACCATTCGCCATCTGTGTTTTTTCGAAACAAAGACACGCAGCCGTCAACCCGGCGCAGGCCATCACCAATAAATTGCTCGCGCGACCCGCCGTTTTGTCGTCAATAAACACCCAACATGATCGAAACACAGCGCACCTTCACAGCCGGAAACGGTCAGCCCGGCCGTTATTATTCCCTGCCCGCCCTCGAAGAAGCCGGTGTCGGCAAAATCTCCCGCCTGCCCGTCAGCATCCGCATCGTCCTGGAATCCGTCCTGCGCAATTGCGACGGCAAGAAAGTGTCCTGGAGGGACGTGGAAATGCTGGCCAACTGGAACGCCCAGGCGCCCGCGCCGGAGGAAATTCCCTTCGTCGTCGCGCGCATCGTTTTGCAGGATTTCACAGGCGTGCCGCTGCTGGTGGATCTCGCCGCCATGCGCAGTGCCGTTTCCCGCCTCGGGAAAAATCCCGGCGTGATCGAACCGCTCGTGCCCGTGGATCTTGTGGTGGACCACTCGGTGCAGGTGGATTTCTTCGGCAGCGCGGACGCACTGCGCATGAACCTCGCGATGGAGTTCACCCGCAATCGCGAGCGTTACCAATTCCTCAAATGGGGCCAGCAGGCCTTCGAAACCTTCGGCGTAGTGCCTCCCGGCATCGGCATTGTTCACCAGGTCAATCTGGAATATCTCGCCAAAGGCGTCCTGGAAAAAGACGGCCTGTATTTTCCCGACACGCTGGTCGGCACCGATTCGCACACCACGATGATCAACGGGCTTGGCGTCGTCGGCTGGGGCGTGGGCGGCATTGAGGCGGAAGCCGGCATGTTGGGGCAGCCCGTTTATTTCCTCACGCCCGAGGTCGTTGGGGTGAACCTCACCGGCACCCTCAAGGAGGGCGTGACCGCGACGGATCTCGTGCTCCGCGTCACGGAAGTGCTCCGCAAGCAAAAGGTCGTCGGGAAATTTGTCGAATTTTACGGCGAGGGCGCCGCCGCTCTTGCGGTCACCGACCGCGCCACCATCGCCAACATGGCTCCCGAATATGGCGCGACGATGGGCTTCTTCGGCGTGGATGAGGAGACCCTCGCCTACCTCAAAGGCACCGGCCGATCCGACGAACTCTGCGCGACCTTCGAGTCCTACTACAAGGCCCAGGGCCTCTGGGGCATCCCGCGTCAAGGTGAAGTGGACTACACCATCGAACTCTCGCTCGACCTCGGCACCATCGTTCCCGGCGTGGCCGGACCGAAGCGTCCGCAGGATCGCATCAATCTGCCGGAACTGAAAAGTACCTTCGAGGCTCTGATCGAAAAACCCGTTTCCGAAGGCGGTTACGGTAAATCCGCTGCCGACCTTACCCTTGAGGTTAAGGTTCACATCAATGGTTTCAGTGCAGGCACCGAGCCGGAATTGCTGTCAACCGATGCCAAGGGCAAGGCGCATCTCCCCGAAGGCGAAGCCCGCAACAAGGAAGAGATGCTGGATAACCGCCCCACCGGCGACAAGGTCAGCGATTTTCCCTCGCCCTACAAAACCGCCGATACCCGGATCGGCAACGGCACCGTGCTCATCGCCGCCATCACGAGCTGTACAAACACCAGCAACCCCAGCGTGATGCTTGGCGCCGCGTTGCTCGCGAAGAAAGCCGTCGAACGCGGCCTCAAGGTGAATCCTTTCGTCAAAACCTCGCTCGGGCCCGGCTCCCGCGTGGTCACCGATTACCTGGAAAAAACCGGCCTCCAGCCCTACTTCGACAAACTCGGTTTCCAGACGGTCGGTTACGGCTGCACGACCTGCATCGGCAACTCCGGCCCGCTCCATCCTGCGCTGGAAGAAGCCATCACAAAAAACGACCTCGTCGCCGCCAGCGTGCTCTCGGGCAACCGCAACTTCGAGGCCCGCGTTCACCAAAACATCCGCGCGAATTTCCTCATGTCGCCGCCGCTGGTCGTGGCTTTTGCCCTCGCCGGCACGGTGAATATTGACCTCACGAGCGAACCCATCGGCCAGGGGGATGATGGCAAAGACGTTTACCTGAAAGATATTTGGCCGAGCCTTGGTGAGATTCACGACGCCATGGCCTCCGCGCTCAAGCCGGAAGTTTACCGCAAACTTTACACCGACTTTGCCGAGCAAAATCCCAAGTGGAACGAGATCCCCTCCTCCACCGGCGCGATTTACGAATGGGATGCGTCCAGTACCTATATTCAGGAACCGCCTTTCTTCACCAACTTCGGCATGAAACCCGGCGCGATCGCGGAAATCGCGGGAGCGCGGGCGCTCGGCATTTTTGGCGACAGCGTCACCACCGATCACATTAGCCCGGCTGGAGCCATCAAAAAAACCAGCCCGGCCGGAAAGTTTCTGATGGAAAACGGCGTGGCCGTGGAGGATTTCAACAGCTATGGCTCCCGCCGCGGCAACGACCGCGTGATGACCCGCGGCACCTTCGCCAACGTGCGCATCAAAAACCTCATGGTTCCCGGAATCGAGGGCGGCTATACGCTCTATTTTGGCAGCAAGGACGTGCCCGCGCCGGACAAGGAAATTTCCTCAGCCACCGGCGGCAAACCCACCTTCATTTACGACGCCTGCATGGCCTATCAGGCCGACAGCGTTCCGCTGATTATTCTGGCCGGACAGGAATACGGCACCGGCTCCAGCCGCGATTGGGCCGCCAAGGGCACCTGCCTGCTTGGCGTGAAAGCCGTCGTCGCGCAAAGCTTCGAGCGCATTCACCGCAGCAACCTCTGCGGCATGGGCGTTCTTCCGCTCCAATTCCCCGAAGGCGTCACCGCGCAAACCCTCGGCCTGGACGGCACGGAAACCTACGACGTGCTTGGCCTCTCGGATGAGATCGTCCCGCGTCAGGACGTCACCCTGCGCATCACCCGCAAGGACGGCTCGGTCGTTGATCAGACGGTCAAGCTCCGCATTGATACCCCGATCGAAGTGGACTATTACCGCCACGGCGGCATCCTGCCCTTTGTGCTGCGTCAGCTTGTGAGTTAAGCCGCTTGCGCAGTTTTCTGAATCCCGAGCAAGCGCTCGTAGAGAGCCTCGTGTCCGCGCGCCGTGGCTTCTTCGGAAAACTCCGCGCCCAGGCATCGCTCGCGCAATGCCGCCGCCTGCGCTTTGTCACTAAGAACCCCCACCACCCGCCGACAGGCGTCCACCATGCCATCAGCGGTTGGCCCATAATAGACAAACCCGTTGCCCTCATTCCGCCCCGGTTCCCAATCACGCACGAGTTGAAATAATCCACCGCATTGCAACGCGAGGGGAATCGCGCCGTACCGAATGGCCCGCCGCAGCCAGAGGGCTCTCGGTTCGACTGGTCCGGTTACTAAAAAAACATCCGAGCCCGCCAGTGCAAGCCGGGCCAGTTTTTCGTCAAAATCCTCCACCTGCACAAAAGAACCCCGGTGTTTGCGGCGGGCCGTTTCCAACGCAAAAACGTGTTCTGCGGCCACGGGTCCAAGGAAGGCCATGCGCACTCCATCCTCCAGAATCCGATCAAGGGAATCCAACAGAACACCGGTGTTTTTTCCCCCGCAGCTTTCTGAAAAAACGAGAAAGATCCGCCCCGCCGATTCCTCCCGGAGATCGAGCTCCTTGAGCAATGCCGCACGGTTTTTCTCACGCGCCGCCGGTTTTTTGAACGAGTAGGTTGCGGCGAGCGAGCTGTCATCCGCCGGCGACCAGTTTTCCAAACCTGCGCCGGATGCAATCCCATAGAGTTTGTGCTGGTGCTCGCGCAGCACGCTCTCCAGGCCGCAACCGTGTTCGGGCGTTTGCGCAGCGCAGACCATGCGCTCGCCGGGAAGAACGACCGCGTCGGCGAAAAGAATGCCCGCCTTGAGGCAATTCATGCTCCCGAAATATTCGACGCCGCGCGCCGAAAAATAATCGCCCGGCAGGTTGGTCAGCGCAAAATCGTAGCTCCAGAAATTGCCCTGAAATTCCAGCGAGTGCGGCGAGAGCACGGTGCGAAAGGGCAGCCGCTGTTCACGCGCCAGGACCGGAGCAAGGGCGGTTTCCCAGCTGTTGAGATGCAAAAGATCCGGAGGCACTTCCATCCGGCGGGCAAGTTCCAACACGCACTTTGTGAAAAAAACAAACCGCGCGGCGTTGTCCTGGTAATCGCGTCCGTCCACGCCATAAATCCCGGAGCGGTCAAAAAATTCGTCCCGCGCCACCAGGAAAACCCGCACGCCATTCGGAGCCTTGGCTTCAAAAATTTCACATGGCAGATTGCCCGCGCCGACCGGAACGCTATAGCGGATTTTTGTCTTTTTGACCTTCGTCGCCTTGTCCTCCCTAATGGAGCGGTAAAAAGGGATCACAACATTGACCTCGTGCCCGAGACGATGCAGTCCACCGCTCAGACCCGCCACCGCGTCGGCCAGTTCGCCCAGGCGCACGAAAGGTGCCATCTCGCCCGCAGCCATCAGGATTTTCATCCGTCCGTGCTATCACCCCCGCAGAGGGCTGTCACGGCGTTCTGCGAACGAGCTCCCAACGCTCAACGCTCAACGTTGAACTTTGAACGCGTAAGGATAAGCACCCTTCTGACTCGTCGGCCATCTCGCAAACTTCAGCGTTGAGCGTTGGACGTTCAGCGTTAAGAGTTGGCCATGCCTTTCGCCCTCGTGACCTGCGGACCCGCCTATGAGCCGATTGACGGCGTGCGCCGAATCACCAACCACTCCACCGGCGAACTCGGCACCATTTTGAGCACCGCCCTGCATTCCGCCGGCTTCCGTGTCCTCTGTCTGCGCGGGGAAATGGCCACCCAACCCGCGCCGCGCGATGTGGAGGTAATTCCCTTCTCCACCAATTCGTCCCTCGAGGAAGAACTGGAAAAACTCCCGGACGCCCCGGTCGTCATCTTCCACGCCGCCGCCCTCTGCGATTTCACAGTGGTCGGAATCACTGGAAAGAAAATCCGCAGCGATGCCGAACTCACGCTCACCCTCCGCCCAACCGAAAAACTTCTCCCTCATTTGCGCCCGCTTTTTCCCGACGCCCTCATCGTGGGATGGAAATACGAACTTGAAGGAACCCGCACCGAAGCCATTGCCCGCGCCCGCAGCCAGATCAGCCAGGCGCGCACCGACGCCTGCGTGGTCAACGGTTCGGCCTACGGCGCTGGCTTCGGCCTGATCGAAAGTGACTCCGACACCATCGAGCAGCTCCCGGACAAAGACGCGCTCAGCGCCCATCTCGTGCGATGGACGCAAAAAAAACTCAGCCTCCGCTGAAGAGCTTCCAGAGTGTCTGAACAGCCTCCCGGCCCAACAGCGCAATGCCCGTGACGTAGGCCGTCGCCAGAATCGTCAGCCCATATCCCAGCACGATTAACACCCCGTCGCGCTCCATTAATCCCAGGGACAGAAAAATAATCGCAAAGCCCGGGATCGTATTCGTCAAAATAAATGGCGGCGGAATCGGCAGACTCAGCAACACCCCCGCCAGCGCGATCGCCATCCCGACCATCATCGTCATGGCCCGCCCGTTAAAAATAAATGTCAGCCGCGGGCGGATGATTTTCTCCACCTTTTCGTAAACCTTCGATCCGAAACCAACCATCTTCTCCAGTGCGGGATAGGAAATTTTCCGATTCAAGATGAATCCCGGCAACCAGGGCTGCTGGCCGAAGGCAATCCGCACTCCGCACAAGCAGATCGCCAGCCCGAACGGAACGGAAATCCCCGGGATCGTCACCGGACTCAAAAACGGCAGACAGAGCAAGATCACGATCATCATCAACCCCCGCCCATGCATGATCGCGATCATCTCACGCAGTGTTAGCGCCCCGCCTTCCGCCACCTCCAGCAACCGTTTCAACATATCGGAAAGACGCTCTTTTTCGACAGGATTAGGCGCGGCTTCAGACATGCAGCCGACAATTAAACACGCCCCTCCCGGAACCGCAAACACTCTTGACCCTTGCAGCCGGACGATTTTCATCAGAAAAAGGAGGGAATGACCGAAGAACTCCAACAAGCCGTTGACGCCGGCAAGATCACCGCCAAGGCCGCCGAATCCCTCTCACTCCTCACCCCGGGCTCCTATTGCCTGCACAAAAGCTGGGGCTTCGGACGCGTCGCCGAGTGGAGTCTGCTCACCAGTCAGATCCTCATAGATTTCCCTTCCCGCAAAGGTCATCCCATGCAGGCACCCTATGCCGCCGAGACCCTTCAGCCCATTCCCGAGGCGCACATTCTCGCCCGTAAAGCCACCGACCCCGCCGCCGTCAAGACCCAGGCCGCGCAGGAACCCGTCGCCCTCGTCAGCGACATCCTCCGCGACCTCGGCGGCAAAGCCACCCCCGAGCAGATCGGCGCCGCCCTCTCCCCCGAAATCTTCGACACCCCTGCCTTCAAAAAATGGTGGGACTCGACCAAGAAAAAACTCAAAGCCGACGGACACTTCCAACTCCCTGTTAAAAAATCCGACCCCATTGTGCTTCTCGAAGAAGCCGTCGCCGCCGGCAGCGGACTCATCGAGAAATTCCGCGGAGCCCGCCATCTCAAGGACCAAGTCGCCGCCCTCGACCAGATCACCAAGGCCCTCGGCGACTTCGCCAACGAAGTGGACGAACTCCAGTCCCTCGCGGCCCAGATCGAAGATGCCGCCGGCAAAGGCCGCAAGCTCCAGTCCGCCCAGGCCGTGGAACTCCTCCTCGCCCGCGACGAAATCCTCGCCCGTCACAACGCCCTCAAGCCCGGCGAAAACGCCCCCACCGTCGCCGACATTCTCCGCAGCGAACAATCCCGCCTGCCCGAGCTCTTCGCCTCCCTCCCCGCCTCCAAGCAACGCCGCGCCCTCGAGCAATTCCCCGCCGCCTTTGGCGACCGCTGGATGGACGTCGCCCTCCGCCTCGGCCAGACCGCGCCCGCCCGTCTCTTCGTCGAGATCTCCCGCCTCTGCGAAAAGGAAGGCCGCAAACAAGACTTCCATGCTACCCTCGCCCGCTGGATCAGCGAGCGCGCCGCCTCCACCGAGATCCTCATCTGGCTCTGCAAAGAACGCGGAGCCGGCTACGAGGGCATTTTCGTTCCCGACCTTCTCAGCGCCGTCTTCAGTGCCCTTGAACTCGACCAGCTCAACGAAAAACGCACTACCCGTCTGCAAGATCTCCTCTTTGAAGATCGTGAACTCATCCCCGACCTCATCGCCGGTGCCAGCCCTGACGAAGTCCGCGACCTCATGCGCCGCCTCATCATGACTCCCGTCTTCGAGGAACTCAGCAAGCGCTCCCTCCTCGCCCGCATCATCAAACTCCACCCCGAGATGCAAAGCCTCGTCAGCGGCGACAGCACCGAACGCGACGAGACCATCACCGTCTCCTGGGCCAGCCTCGAGAAACGCAAAGAAGAATACGAGGACCTCATCACCCGCCAGATCCCCGAGAACCTCCGCGATATCAACATCGCCAAGGAAGAAGGCGATCTACGCGAGAACTTCGGCTTCAAAGCCGCCAAGGAACAACAACGCGTCCTTCAACGCCGCCGCGCCGAAGGCGAACGTGACCTCCACCTCGCCCGCGGCACGAATTTCGAGAACCCCGACACCAGCCACGTCTCCATCGGCACCATCGTCACCCTGCGCGACGCCGCCGGCCAGGACGAGACCTACAGCATCCTCGGCGCCTGGGACAGCGCCCCCGATCTCGGTGTCGTCTCCTACAAAGCCGCCATCGGCCAGGCCCTCCTCGGCAAGAACCCAGGTGACCAAGTCGAACTCCCCACCGAGACCGGCCCCCGCAAAGTCACCATCCAAAGCATCATTCCCTACACTGATTTGGACACCCTGCGCGAAAAAGTCCACCAACTCGCCACCCCCGCGACCGCATAAAGCCGGGAGCGCAAAGCTCTGTGAAGCAGTAACTCCCTTCACGCCATCCTTCCGACCAGATGAGCAACCGCGACCAGAACGAGAAGAAATGAGGACTTCACCATTGCCGCGGCGGTACACGGATGCGGTGGATTCCCGGGAAGCGACCCTGGGATTCTGGCAGGAGATTTACGACGAACAGGGAAAGCTGAGGGAAATCCACGAGAAATTCCCAATGGATAAAGGCCATCAAAAATTATAATATGGCGTCCATGAAGATTACCAAACAGGTCGTCGCGGACAAAATCGCCGCCTACCCGCTTGGGAGGATTGCGAGGCCCTTCTGCATCAAATCGGCTTTTCTCCCCGCGTCGAAGTCGTCGCCGCTTGAGGCTCCCGCCTTTTTAGATTTGAACTAGACCGCTCGGAAGCTTTCGTCGTTCCCGCTGATTTCCTATGGGTGCAGGACAAATTTCTTCAAACCATTCCCCGAAGAGGATCCCTACAAAAAGCCCAGA
>Ga0105049_10008953_pt1 | contig 11549 bp, 12 predicted proteins | sample MAT06_FD_78087 | JGI IMG/M metagenome (GOLD analysis project Ga0105049, IMG submission 78087) | Freshwater microbial communities from Lake Fryxell liftoff mats and glacier meltwater in Antarctica - MAT-06 | ecosystem: Environmental > Aquatic > Freshwater > Ice > Liftoff microbial mat | place...
GACCTGCCGAGCGGCAATGACTGGCTGCGCCGTCACGAGGCGAACTTCAAGAACAACCCGAACTGCCTCGGCGTCACCGGCATGTTCGTCGGCGACGATCATCAGCCGCAGCCGTACGCCAACATGAAGAAGGCGAACGCGTCCTGCTTGTCGTTCAACGCGATCAAGTGGCAGCGCGCGTTCCCTCGCGCGAACGAGCGCAAGCGCGTGCAGAGCGTGATGGGTGGCAACGTCGCGATCCCGCGCCGCACGCTCGAGCGGTTCGGCCTGTGGGACGAGTGCACGCCGTGCGAGGACGAGCCGTCGCTCGCGTTCCGCATCAACGCCGGCAAGCGCGACGAAGAATTCCTCCTGTTCGATCCCGGGACGCGCATGCGCCGCCGCAAGGACGTCCCCGGTGGGATGGACAAGCGCCAGCTGTCGGGCATCGGCTACGCGAAGAAGGCGTTCACCTACTTCCACAACATCGTCGCGCACTACTTCCCGCTGCGCTTTGTGCTGCTGTACCCCGCCGTGCTCGTGTACTGCGCGGTGGTCGCGACGGACTGGGTGATCAACGACAGCAACAAGCACACGACGGGTGTTCGCAAGGCGATGTCGGCCGCGTGGCTGTACGTCGCGTTGCCGCCGCTGTGGACCGTGTGGCTCGCGCAGTGGTGGTACCGCCGCCTCAAGACCGGTCCGCTGCCGCGTTACCAGCCGCTCCCCGCGATCGCGCAGGGTTCCGGCGAGCACGATCTCGAGAAGCTCGCTGCGACGATGTCGCGCGTCGCCTGATTGTGTAAGGTCCGCGCGTGTCCGAGGCCGTGTTCATCGACGTTGGTGATGCCGAGGGTCATCGCGCGATCCTCGGTGGGCTGACCACGCTCGAGCGGGTGATCCGCAGGCTCGGCAAGGAAGGCGTCACCAAGGTCGTCGTCGCCGCGAAGCCGTTCGACCTCGACGAGGGAGTGACGCGCGTCCCGCACGGCATCGCCATCGAGTGGGCACCCGACACCAAGCCCGCGATGGGTCAGCGCGTCGTGCGCGGCGACGAGATCGCCGGCGTCCGCGTCGTCGATCACAAGACCCGCCGCGAGGCCGAGTGGGCGGTGTTCCAGAGCCTGCCCAAGACGCATCAAGGCCCGACCGACGCGCTGATCAACCAACATCTCTCGCTGCGGATCACGCGGCCGCTCTGCCACACCCGGATCCATCCGAACCACATCACGATCGCGTCGCTGTTCTGGGGTCTCGCCGCGTGCTGGTTCGTGCTCCAGGAGACCTGGACGTCGCTCGCGATCGGCGGGTTGATGATGCAGTTTCACAACATCCTCGACTCGTGCGATGGCGAGATGGCGCGGCTGCGCTTCCAGTTCACCAGGTCCGGGGCGTGGCTCGACAACATCTTCGACGAGATCGTCGATGACACCTTCATCGCGTGTGTCGGCATCGCGGTCGGCGGCCCGTGGATGTGGGTCGGCATCGCGGGTGGCGCGGCGCGGTTCCTCTCCGTCGCGATGCAGTGGGAAGAGATGATCCGTCGCGACAAGGGCGGCAGTGCCTACGCGTTCCGCTACTGGTTCGAGAGCGAGGAGGCGTCGGCGGACGACGTCTACGGCAAGCGCTCGGCGCTCTACTATGTGCGTGCGCTCGGGCGTCGCGACACGTTCGTGTTCGGGTTCTGCGTGCTGCTGCTGTGTCGCGTGCCGTTCGTCGTCACGATCTGGGGCGCGGCGACCGGTGCGATCAACTTCTCGTTGATGCTCGCGCACGTCGTGCTGCGCAAGCCTCCGACTTGATCACAGCGGCGGCAGCTCGACCGGCGTCGCCCGGATCTCGGCGTACACGCCGTAGTGGTCCGACGCGAACACGCCATCGCGAGGCTGGTCGATCACGACCTTGCACAGCAGGGGCTCGCCGCGATGCCAGCGATCCGGACCGCGCACGAAGATGTAGTCGATGCGGCGATTCGGATAGTGCTCGCGCGCCGCATAGACGTTGTCGCGATGCCAGGTGTGGCCCGGGCCTTCGCCGCGCACGCCGAAGCAATCGGCCATGTAGAAGCCGTACTCGTCGGCGGTGTAGCCGCGCACGAACCGGATCTCGTCGGAGTCGGGCTCGGTGTTCATGTCGCCCATCAAGATCGGCGGGAGCAGATCACTCGGCGACTCGCCGCGCTGGACCGGGGCACGCTCGGTGATCCAGCTGCGGATCTGCTGCATCTGCTGCATCCGCGCGGCGCCTTGATGCGCGCGCCACGATAGATGCGTCACGAACACCGGCAACCTGCCCCACGGCGTCGCGATGATCGCGTGCACGAGGTTGCGACCGCTGTCGTGACGCGGCTCGGGGATCGGCCACGCCTCGGTCTCGGTGAAGGGGAACCGCGAGATCACGCCATTGCCGCACGTGCGGCCGGGTGCCTGCTCGTAGGCGGGTGCGTGATGGACGTGCCACTCGCCACCGATCGCGTCGGCGAGCTCGCGCGCGGAGTTGCCGTCGGCGTCGTCCCAGATCTCGTTGAGACCGACGACGTGTGGTTCGAGGTGCTGGATGCCTGAGACGATCAGCGCCTTGCGCTTCGCCCACGGCCCCGTCCGGCCCCACGTGTTGAGCGTCAGGATCTTGAGGTCACTCATAGGTCGTGGCGGGCCATCTCCGTCGCGCGCAGATAGAACCGCACCGTCAACGCGGCGACCTGCGTGAACGCGACCAGCCAGAGCAGCTCGGGGACCCGGTCGAGGACGACGAACACGGTGACCCAAAAGAACAGATCCATCTCCTGAAACTTCCAGATCTGCGCCACGCAGCGACCGACCCAGCCGAGCCACGCGGCGCGCGTGCGCTCCGGTGGATCGCCGCCGCTCTCGCGAAACAGATCGGGGCTTGCCGCGGCGGCCTTGGCTTTCGCGCGTTCGTTCGCCGTCTCGACGACCGAGCGCGTGTAGCCGTTGACCATCAACGCGTACGCGCCGGCGGCGGCGACGACGAGCAGGTGGACGTCCTCGGTGCGCTGAGACGCGGTCCAGCCAAGCGCGGCCAGCGTGGTGAACCAGGTCACCGCGTCGGAGACCGTGTCGTAGAAGAAGCCGAGGTTCGACGGCGTCTTGCGATACCGCGCGAGCGTGCCATCGACGTGGTCGAAGATCGCGCCGAGCAGCAGCGTGATCGCACCGGCGACGAGCCAGCAATAATCGTCGACGAGGAACATCCCCGCGGCGGCAAGCTTGAGCACCGTCGCGAACAACGTGACGCGATTCGGCGTCACCCAGGCCCAGTCACCGACCACCAGCGTCACGAGGATGCTCGCCGGACGCAGGAACAGCGCCGGGAAGAACTCGGTGTTCTGGTAGTTGCGGATGCGCTTCAGCCGTTCCCGATCCACGAGCGAGAGATATCCCAGGGGATGCCGGAGATGCCACCTGTTGATCCAACTCCGCACCGCTTTCGCGGCGGCGCGGTCCGGCAAGCCGTTGATCCGACTTCGCACCACGTTCGCGGCTGCGCGTCCGGCAAGCCGGTTGATCCGACTTCGCACCGCTTTCGCGGCGGCGCGGTCCGGCCCGGTTGATCCGACTGCGCACCGCTTTCGAATGCAGACTGACCCCGGTCGCACCGCTTTCGCGGCTGCGCGGTCCGGCAAGCCGGCCCTATCGATCCCGCGGTTCGTGTGGCAAGCTGCCGAACGGTGAAAGCCGTCCTGCTCGTTGCCGGCATGTCGTCGCGGCTGCGGCCGCTGACCGATGACACGCCGAAGTGCCTGCTCACCGTCGCGGGCAAGCCGATCCTCCAGCGTTGCGCCCTCGCGCTCCGCGCCGCCGGAATCACCGAGATCGTCGCCGTCACCGGCTACCTCGAGGACAGGATCAAGGCCGTGCTCGGCGATTGGTTCGGCGGCCCGGTGACGTATCGCCGCAACGACCTCTACGACCAGACCCAGAACGGTGCGTCGCTGCTCTGCGCGCGTGACGCCGTCGAGGGCGAGCCGTTCGTCATGCTCGATGGCGACATCGTGTTCGACCCCGAGGTGCTGCGGCTGGTCGTCGCGTCGGAGCACGCGGACTGCCTGGCGCTGCGCCCCGCGAACGACCTCGGCGACGAAGAGGTCAAGGTCATCGCGGACCCGGCGGATCGCACGCTGGTCCGGCGGATCCATGTCTCGGTGCCGCCGGCGGATGCGATCGGCGAATCGATCGGGATCGAGAAGTTCTCGGCGGCCACGTCGGCCCTGCTGTTCAAGACCATCGAACGCCGGATCGCCGAGCACGGCGCGAAGACCGAGTACTACGAGAAGGCGTTCGACCAGCTCTGCCAGGAGGGCACGCTCGCCCTTCGCGCGATCGACGTCGGCACGCTGTACTGCGCGGAGATCGATACGCCCGCCGATCTGGCGACGGTGCAGGCCGCGCTCGAGGCCGGCGCGATATGAGTGAGTTCGACGCGCTGGTCCTCGCGATCGGAGCCCCCGCGGTCACGGGCAAGGTCTGCGGCCTGACGCTGCGCGAGCGTGGTCGTCGGCTGGCGGTCAAGGCTGGCGCGACGCGCGTCGAGATCGCCGAGACGCCCGAGCAGGCGGCGGCGTTCGTACCCACCGCCGGGCACGACGTCTTGATCCTGCGCGCCAGCGATCAGGTCGTGCACTTCCCGCTGATCGAGGCGGTCAAGGATGCCACCGGCGATCGTCCACGCATCGCGGTGTCGCCCGACGGCGAGTACGGGGGGGCGATCTGGATCCCCGCGAACGCCGGCATCTGTGACACCGCACCGCGTGGCGATGTCGCGGTGGCGTTGTCGACGCTCAACAACCCCGACGGTGACGCCGAGCTCGCGAAGCAATGGCGCGCGACCGAGCGCGCGACCACGCATGCCTACGCCGGCGTCGCTCGGCATCGCGCCGTGACGCGAGAGGAGCGCAAGGCCGCGACGAAGTATCTCTTCGCGCTGATCTGGAAGCCCGAACAGGACGGCTTCCTCTCGTATCACCTGTTCCGCCCCGTCGCGTATCCGATCACGCGGTTGTTCCTGCCGACACCGGTGTCGCCGAACGGCATCACCGCGATCGTCGCGATCCTCGCGCTCGGTGGCTGCGTGATCGTCGCTGGTGCGAGCTACGAGGCCGCGGTGGTCGGCTCGATCCTGCAGCACGTCGCCGGCTACTTCGACTGCACCGACGGTGAGATCGCCCGGCTGCGCCACGAGGGCAGCAAGTTCGGGATGTGGTTCGACACGCTCACCGACGAGGCAACAACGGTCGCGTACCTGGCGTGCATCGGCATCCACAACTACCAGCGCTATCCCGACTATCAGCCGTACATCGCGGTGATGATCGTGCTCGGCGTGATCGGCTCGCTGCTCGGCCTCTATACGATCTACTACTACCTGATCAAGGTCGCCCGCAGCGGCAACAGCCAGGACTACCCGGTCAAGGGTGGTGAGATGCAGAAGAAGCTCGCGCAGTTTCTGCATCGCGACTTCATCGGGCTGGCGACGATGATCATGGCGATCGGAAACGTCACCGAGATCGCCGCGGTCGGCATGGCCGTCGGTGGGATCGTGTCGGGTGCGACGCTGTTCCGCGAGCACCTGAAGCTGCGGCGCGATCTGACGTCGGGCGCGGTCGTTCCCAGAGCTTAACCCTCGACGTGATGACGGATGGTCGTCGTTGACGCGGATCGCTATCGGCGGGGCATTGCTTGAGCGCGTCGTCGCGATACCAAGATGTCCGACTTGTGAGGACGTCCTTGCAGCCCGCCCGTCATCCGCCCGTCTCGATGCGTAGCTTTGCCGCCTGCTCGGGAGACCCGAGCACCACCAGCGTCATCCCCGGCTCGAGCTTCTCGGCCGCGTCGGGGTTGTACGTCCATGCCTGGGTCTCCTTCGGGCGCACCGCCAGCACCGTCATCCCGAACCGTTCGCGCACCCGCGCATCGCGCAGCGTCGAGCCCAGCCGCCCGATGTCACCGCCGAGCGTGACCTCCTCGATCCGATACTTGGTGCGGTTATCGCGCAGCATGTCGTCGAGGAAGCGCACCACCGCGGGGCGCAGCAGCTCCGAGACCAGGCGCATACCGCCGATGAAGTTCGGCGACACCACCGCATCCGCACCCGAGCGCCGCATCTTCTCGACATGCGAGAGCTCCGCGCAGCGCGCGACGATCCGTGCCGTCGGGTTGAGCTGGCGCGCCGATACCGTGAGGTAGAGGTTGTCCTTGTCTGACGACAGTGCCGTGATCATGCCGCGCGCGTGCTGCAGGTTGGTCAGCGCCATGACGTCGTCGTCGGTGGCGTCGCCCACCAGGTAGGAGAACTCGGCCTTCGGAAACTTCTCGGCGATCTCGCGCAGCTCGACCTCGTTGATGTCGACCGCGACGACACTCACGCCGGTCGCGAGCAGCTCCTCGATCACGTTGCGGCCGGTCGAGCCCGCACCGCACACGACGAGGTGGTCGCGCATCCGCTTCATGCGCTTCTTCATGCGCGACGCGAACAGCACGTTCCTGAGATCGCCCTCGATGATGAACGCGGTGATCGTCGACGCGAAGAACACGAGGATGCCGGTGCCGAACACCAGCAGCACGGTGGTGAACCCGCGCGCGTACGGGACCTGCGCCATCCCGTCGAGCACCTCGCCATAACCCACCGTGGTCACGGTGATCACGGTCATGTACAGACAGTCGCCGAGGCTCCACCGGCCATCGCCGATCCACCAGTAGCCGAAGCCGCCACCCAGGACGACGATCAGCAGGCCGACGAAGCCAACGAATATGCGCCGCCCGAGGCCCATGCAGTCGGCGACACGATAGCCCAACTGCGGTAGAAACTGCGCCATGCAGCTCGGCAGCTACCTCGCTGGTACGTGGTCGCAGGGTTCGGGAGCCCTCGTCCCCCTCGTCAACCCCGCCACCGAGGCGACGATCGTGGAGGTCGCCTCGGGCGGCCACGATCTCGCCGCTGCATTCGCCTATGCGCGCAAGACGGGCGCTGCCGAGCTCGGAGCGCTGACGTTCGCTCAGCGCGGGGAGCTGCTGGCCGCGCTTGCCAAGGCGCTGCATGGCGCGCGCGAGGAATTGATCGCGCTCGCGGTCGCCAACGGTGGCAACACGCGCGGCGATGCCAAGTTCGATATCGACGGCGGCGGCGTCAATCTCTCGTACTACGCAGAGCTCGGCGCGAAGCTCGGCAGCGCGAAGCTGCTCCCCGATGGCGAGCCGATCCAGATCGGCCGCACCGCGCGTCTGGTCGGCCAGCACGTCTACTCGCGACGCGCGGGCGTCGCGATCCACATCAACGCGTTCAACTTCCCGGGCTGGGGCCTGTGCGAGAAGCTCGCGCCAGCCCTGCTCGCCGGCGTGCCGGTGATCGCGAAGCCGGCGACGGCGACCGCGCACGTGGCGCATAAAATGGTCGAGCTGTTCGCGCCGCTGCTGCCCGCGGGTGCACTGCAGCTGCTCGTCGGTCCCGCCGGCGCGCTGCTCGATCAAGTCGGTCCCGGCGACGTCATCGCGTTCACCGGTGGATCGGCGACGGCGCGGTCGATCCGCTCGCACGCGAAGGTGATCGCCGCCTCGGTCCATGTCAACGTCGAGGCCGACTCGCTCAACGCCGCGATCCTCGGGCCCGATGTCGAGCTGTCGTCGGAGACCGGGCAGCTGTTCGTCGGTGATGTCGTCCGCGACATGACGCAGTAGACCGGCCAGAAGTGCACCGCGATCCGGCGCGTGCTCGTCCCCGAGGCGCGCGCCGCCGAGCTCCACGAGCTGATGCGCGAGCGGCTCTCCGCGATCAGGGTGGGGGATCCGGCGGACGACACCGTCCGCATGGGTCCGGTCGCGACCGCGCAGCAGCTCCGGGATGTCCGCGACGGGATCGCGCGCCTCGCGCAGGTCACCGAGTCGATCCATGGCGGCAACGGAGAGGTGCCGAACCCGGTCGGCGGCACGCCCGGCAAGGGGTTCTTCGTCGGCCCCGTCGTCCGCGCGACGACTCACCCGATCGATTGCGCGCCGCTCAACGACCACGAGGTGTTCGGCCCGGTGTCGACGATCGGCGCCTACGACGGTACCGCCGACTACGCGGCCCGCTTCGTCGCGCGTGGCGAAGGCTGCCTGGTCTCGGCGGTCTACTCCGACGATCGCGACTGGATGGCCTCGGTCGTCGGCGCCTCCGCCGCGTGGGCCGGTCGTCTCTACCTCGGCTCGTCGAAGATGGCCTCACAGAGCCCCGGGCCCGGCACGGTGCTGCCCGCGCTCGTCCACGGCGGTCCCGGTCGCGCCGGTGGCGGCGAGGAGCTCGGTGGCCTGCGCGGCCTGCACGGCTACATGCAGCGCACCGCGCTCGAGGGCGATGCGACGTTGATCAAGTCCCTGCTTGGCGAGACCCGGGGATAGGATCCCTCCAGCTCCTCGGGTTGTCCGCGCGACGTGTGCGTCCAGAACCGCAGTGATCTCGCGGAGCTCCCCGATCAGGGGAGGGTCGGCGGGCGACGGCGGATCATCGCGGGCGTTTCCGGATCTGGGTCGAGCAGCGGCAGCAGGTGCGCGAGCTCGCGCGAGACCTGGCGGCAGCGGTGGCGCACGAAGTCGAGGCCGTAGGGCTCGGCGAGCAGCACGATCAGCGCGCAGTCGTAGAAGAAGCTCATCGCATACGCATCGGGGTCGACGACCTCGCCGTGCGAGCTGTGGGGCGCGTGGGAGGCGAGTGCGCGGCGCGCGAGGAACGGCCACCGCGATCCTTCGAGCTCGCCCGCGGGCGTGGCGCACGCGATCAGCTGCGTGCCGCGCGTGACGAAGGCGTTCGAGGCGCGATCGAGCGATGCGAGGCCCTTCATGTACGCCTCGATCTGCATGGTCACGCGATCACGGGTGGGTGCACCTGCGCCTGGCGTGACGGTGACCTCGGGCAGGCGCGCGACCTCCCAGCGACGGCGGACCGCGCGCAGCTGACGGGTCACGCGATCGAACGCGGCCTCGACATCACCGGGTGCGGTGGTCGTGCGTGTCGACAGCTCGACGCGCAGGTACTCGCCACCGCCGAGCGCGAGCGTGCGAGCGGGGACGCCAATGCGGGCGTCGTCGTTCTCGACGATGCGCGCGGACACCGCGCCGATCTGCTCGATCAGCTCGCGCAGCACCTCGCGGACCTCGTCCTCGACGCCGGCGTGCTCGTTCACGACACCACCGAGGTCGACACCATCGTCGTCGGTTGCGGGAAGAACAGGTAGTTCGCGATCGACGGCTGACCGCCGAACAACTCGCCCCAGACACCCGCGTGAAACCCCGGTGGCGCATGCGCGATCTCGCCGAAGTCGACGTGCGCGAGGTCGTACGCTGGCAGCACCGCGACGAGCTTCTGCATGCGCGGCAACAACGGCGCATCGTAGACGCCGGCGCGCGGCGCCTCTCGGATCACAAAGGACCCATCCTCCTGGCGGGTCGCCGAGATCGCGATCTGCTGGACCGCGGCGACCCGGCTGCGCTGGCTGATCACCACGCGCAGATACAGCTCGTCGATCCGGTCGGACGTTCGCCACTCGTCGGGAATCTCGACGTCGTGATCGCGCACCGCGACGATGCACGGCGAGCGGCCCATGCACATCACGTAGATGTAGTCGCATGGCTCGCTGTCGTCGCCGGGGTGCACGAACGTCGCGGCCTTGAGCTCGAGGGCGAGCTCCTCGGCGAGCGCCGACAGATCATCCGCCGGCACGCTCTCGGACTCCTCGTCACGCGCCTCACCCCACGTGCGCGTCGGATACAGCCGCGCGAGCACGTCATCGATCTGCGCGAGCATCGGCCCCTTCCGGTCCTCACAACCGGGCTTGGCCTTGCAGTTGGTACAGCCGCCGTCGCTCACGTCACCACTCTACTCTACCGAACAATCGCTTACAGCCCCGCGCGTTCTGCGGGCGGGAGAGAGAGTCCGAAGCCTTCGTGCAGGGTCTGAACGGCCAGCTCCGCGTACTTGCGGGCGATCACGCACGAGATCTTGATCTCGCTGGTCGAGATCAGCTGGATGTTGATGTTCTCGGCCGCGAGCAGCTCGAACATCTTCTTCGCGATGCCGGCGTGCGAGCGCATGCCGACGCCGACGACCGAGACCTTGCAGATCTCCTCGTCAGCGACGATCCGCTCGCCCGCCTTGCCGACCAGGTCGGGGACCTTCGCCTTCAGCGTATCGATCGCGCGCCGGGTGTCGCTGCGCGGCACCGTGAACGTCAGGTCCGTGGTGCCGTCGTACGCCTGATTCTGGACGATCATGTCGACCGAGATGTTGGCGTCGGCGAGCGGCGCGAACAGCTTGGCCGCCACCCCGGACGTATCCGGCAGGTCCTCGCAGGTGATCTTGGCTTCGTCCTTGGCGACGGTGACGCCGGACACGACGACTTTCTCCATGGCTGCCTCTTCGGGGACGACCCACGTACCTTGGGCGTCGGAAAAACTCGAGCGGACGTGGATCGACACGCCGTACTTCATGCCGAGCTCGACGGAGCGGATCTGCAGGACCTTGGCACCGAGCGATGCGAGCTCGAGCATCTCCTCGTAGCTGATCCGCTCGATCTTGCGCGCGGTCGGCACCATGTTCGGATCGGTCGTGTAGACGCCGTCGACGTCGGTGTAGATCTCGCAGACATCGGCGCCGAGCGCGGCCGCGATCGCGACGCCGGTGGTATCCGAGCCGCCGCGACCGAGCGTGGTGATGTTGCCCTTCTCGTCGACGCCCTGGAACCCGGCGATCACGGCGATCTCGCCCTCCGCGAGCGCGTCACTGATCGGCTTGGACTCGATCGAGACGATCCGCGCCCGCGAGAACGCGCTGTCCGTGACGATCTTGCACTGATGCCCGAGGAACGAGCGGGCCCTGCCGCCGGCCGCCCGGATCGCGAGCGCGACCAGGCCGACCGAGACTTGCTCACCGGTCGAGACGATGACGTCGACCTCGCGGTCGTTCGGGTCGTCGTGGATCTGGCGCGTCAACTCGAGCAGGCGATTGGTCTCGCCGCTCATTGCGGAGACCACGACGGCGACCTGGTGACCCTGCCGTGCCGTGGCGAGGCAGCGGGCAGCCACGGCGCGCATCCGCTCGACCGAGCCGACGGACGTACCCCCGTACTTCTGGACGATCAACACCGTGGGGACCCTACACCGGATGATGCGCAGTGATAAAGGTCCCAGGATGCCGTCTCCCGAGGAAGTCGTCGTCGTGTTCTCGACGTTCCCGACCGCCGACAAGGCCGCCGAGGTGGCGCGTATCCTGGTCGAGGAACAGCTCGTCGCGTGCGCCAACATCGTTCCCACAGTACGGAGCATCTATCGCTGGCAAGCTGCCGTGCAGGACGACAGCGAGGCGCTCGCGATCTTCAAGACCTCACGCGATCGGTTCAACGATCTCGAACGTCGACTGGTGCAACTCCACCCCTACGAGTTGCCGGAGGTCATCGCGCTGCCCCTAATCGCCGGCCACGCGCCGTATCTGGCGTGGGTGGTCGGCAGCGTGGGCTAGCTAGGGGCCAGCGATGCACGCGGTGCATGCGGCCTGGTCGAGGCCCGCCGGGCACATATTGGGATCGA
>Ga0105049_10008957_pt1 | contig 11547 bp, 10 predicted proteins | sample MAT06_FD_78087 | JGI IMG/M metagenome (GOLD analysis project Ga0105049, IMG submission 78087) | Freshwater microbial communities from Lake Fryxell liftoff mats and glacier meltwater in Antarctica - MAT-06 | ecosystem: Environmental > Aquatic > Freshwater > Ice > Liftoff microbial mat | place...
AAGACAGAAACAGCGCTTTCAAAGTGTATTTCCGTATGGTAAAAAGTCGAAATGAAATGTGGTTCCGGTGGGCGATGGTGTTGGTAATAACCGCATTCGCCGCCCCGGTTTTAGCCGGTCTCTTTTTTCCTTATGCGTACGATGATGCGTTTATTTCATACCGCATTACAGAAAATCTGATTCAAACTGGAAAACCATGGTTCGACCCATCTAAATCGGTTTACACCTCTACTTCTTTAATTTACCCGTATTGGAACGTGATTTGGTGTTTAATTTTCGGAAAAGATTGGACGGAATCCATGGGTGTGGTTAATGGATTTTTGCAATCATTGGCTTTAGCAAGGGTATTTTGGTTGGTTAAGATTCAATGTAAAACGAACCGGAGTTTTTTCTTTGCCGTTTTGGCCATTTTGCCTTTGGCTCTGGGTCAAACCAATATTGCCATTGCCAATTCGGGTCTTGAAACCGCTCTTTATCAATTGGTTTTGTCCTGTACCATTCTTGGAGTATCACCCAAATTCCTGAGTTGGTTTGCAGGAATGATCCGGCCGGAAGGCTTCATTGCCGGAATTGCCGTAACTCTTGGATCTGTCTTTACCAATGATATTCGCACTAAGTCTATTCTTCTCTTTTTTAGCGGTGTTTTTGTTTTTCTGATTTGGGTAGGATTGGGTTATCTTTTATTCGATTCGCCTTTTCCTCAGAGCATTGTCGCTAAATCGAATTACGAACCAGACAGGATTCATGAACTGCACACCGGATTTCTCCATGTCTTTCTGCAAGGATATGGACTGTACACTTTTCTGATTGGATCCACCTGGTTCTTCTTTCCTGAAATTAGAAAACAGTTTCTGGTTCCTCTGCTCTGGCTTGGGGGATATTCTCTTTTTTTTAGTGGTATTGCTTCCTGGTGGCCCTGGTATGTTCCACCCATTCTTATCCCACTTTTTTATTTATCAGGAACATCGGCGCTAAAATGGAGCGAGTATTTTGTTGCCCGGAAACTTCCTGATTCCTACTCTACGTACGCCATCGGTATTTGTCTGTCCATCACTGCATTGGAAGCATCAAAGTCCATCCGACGGATTAATTCTCAGTCTTCTGCCTACAGCATTCGACTTGAATCCAGTAAAAAAACAGGCCAATGGTTGGATCTGAATATTCCTCAAGGCAAAACAATACTGTTTGAGCCCCTGGGGTTATTTGGATATTTTGGTCGAAAAACGAAAGTGATTGACTATCCGGGTCTGGCATCCCGGGAAATGTCGGATTATATTAAAACACTGCCCTGGAAGATTCCGGTTCAGTTGACCGATCCGCGGACCGATTCAGCCGTCATTGGCCATTTTCAGCCAGATTATCTGCTGCTGTTTCCTTCGGAGGTCCAAGCCTTTAACCAGTCTGCTTCGCTTCAAAAGCACTACACCAAGCTGGATTCGATCCTTTATTATCCTTTGGATGAGCGTTTTAAGCAGGTCATTATTTATAAAAAGGAATTTTCTCCCAATTGAAAAAAGGAATCGGATGTTGCTGTTTTTCTATTTCTTTCACCAGAATCTGTTAACAAACCGGCGCAATCCATTTTATTTGAATCAGACTTAATTCACTCAACTTGATATTCAATTTTCAAAATGCACATAAAAGCCAATTCCATTCGTCCTTTCATCGGAGCAAAAAACTTCGAAACATCCAGAAGATTTTATTCAGATCTGGGTTTTACAGAAAGTGTACTTTCGGATGGAATGTCCTATTTCTGTTCCGGCAATTTTGGATTCTATTTGCAAAGCGCCTTCGTAAAAGATTGGGTCGACAATACCATGGTTTTCATGGAAGTGGAAAACGTGAACCAATTCTGGCAAGAATTGGTGGCACTTGATTTGCCGTCTAAATATGAAGAAGTCCGGATTGTGCCTGTCCGTGAATTGCCCTGGGGCCGGGAATGCTTTGTGCACGACCCATCAGGTATCCTTTGGCATTTCGGGACTTTTACAGGCAATGAACATCTGTTATAAACAGTCTGAGTTTTTTAGCAGGAAAACAGTGATCGTGAGGCATCGACAAACCGTTAACTACTAACCTAAAATCAATAATCACAAACCACTCACCGCAAACCACTCACCACTAACCACAAAGCACTAATCAATATGAAACGTAAAAGATTTTTATTCACTGCTGTTGCCGCTTTGCCGTTCTCTGTTTTCGCTTCGTTTAAAACCATCCTGAACAAACGAACAGAGACAGGATTTAAGGTAGCCTCCGGCGATGCTCGATTTGGTGTTCATTACAAAATGAGAGGGGTTACTTCCAATGCACTTGATGTCAAAATTTCGGGCAAAGACACCGAAAACGATCTGGCTGTTTTTGAGCAAACCGGGCTGACGCCGAAGGGTGGTCCGCCTTTGCACATTCATCCCAATCAGGACGAATGGTTTTATGTGGTGGAAGGGGATTACATTTTTCAGGTAGGGGAGGAGAAATTCTCCTTAAAACCAGGTGATACCATTTTTCTTCCCCGTAAAGTGCCGCATGCATTTGTTCAATTATCAGAAAGGGGAAAAATGATTGTGTCTTATCTGCCTGCTGGCAAAATGGAAGAATTCTTTGCCGTGACCGATAAATGGACATCTCCACCCACCAAAGAAGAAATGATCAAAGCATTTTCAGATCATGACATGCAAGTAGTTGGGCCTCCGCTTAAAGCAAATTGATTTGATTTGGTGATTCGAAATCATGTCTAAATGATGAGTTGGCTTTTGAATGGACTTTGTTATTCTAAAAAGATTATCAGCTAATAATTAAAATTCATTTTTCAGGATGGTTTAATTAAACAAAAATGGTTCCTGAAAAGGATCAGGAACCATTTTGCATTGTTCGTTTTTCGAAATGGAGAATTAAATCAACTCCACGTTAATCTCAGCCTTCAACTGAAGTTGACTTGTTTTTCCATCGAGTTTACTTCGGAGTTCTTCAAGCTGTTTTTGCAACTTCTGAATCTTATTTTCACGCATTTTGATGTCTTCTTCAGCACTGAGAGAATTGATTTTATCTTCATGAAACCTGATTTTAACTTCCAACAACCGGGAAATTAGTGTAAGTCCATCGGCCACATCAAATTGGCCATCTACCAGTTGAATTTTCATTTTCTACGTTGTTTATAATGAGTGCATTTGCATTAAGTAATTCCAATACTGATTATCAAAACCCTCCTTTTCGTTAGATATTTGTTGGTTCTCAACTTTTATATCTGAGAAAATCTCAATGATTATTAGAAACATCGCTTTCATTTAGCGGAGTTAATTTTATTGTCCCTGGCCCAAAGAGTACCCGGATTTCCCATCGAATTCATACAGGTTTTCTGTTTTAATCGCATCGATTCCTTCCTCATTTGCCTTCGTAAGCACTTGAATAATATCTTCTTTACGAATCGTATGAGTGCTTGTGGGCTTAAACCGGCATCGCCAGTGATCGGTGCAAAAAGTTTCTTCAAAACCTTCAGGCCACACTTTAATTCCCCGGTTTGTTATCATGGAAAGTGACATGTTCTGACTGTTCAATGCTTTTACTTTTTCTGCCAGCTCGTCCGGATTTGTACCCGGCCAATGAACAAAGACATCGACCCCAACCAGGTCTTTTTTTGCTGGTGCTTTCCGCATAATTTCTGGTAAATTGAACTTCACATCTTTTGCGAATGAGACCGGTTTCATTCGGGTTGGTTTTTGTCCCAGATTTGAGATTACGGCTTGGGCAAATTCTTTTGTCCCTACTTTTTGAGAACTGGTGCCTTCTTTGAAAATGTCGTATGTATGGATGCCATCTTCGATTGTCTTTAACCAGGCATTCTGGATATTTTCTGCCACATCATTCTGCCCAATGTGGTTGAGCATCATTATGGCTCCCTGAAGCAAACCAGATGGATTCGCAAGGTTTTGCCCGGCTCTTCGTGGCGCAGATCCATGAATGGCTTCAAACATGGCACACTTTGGACCGATGTTGGCCGATCCGGCAAGCCCAACGGAACCGGCGATCTGTGCAGCCACATCCGAAAGGACATCGCCATATAAATTAGGCATCACCAAAACATCAAACATCTCCGGTGTGTCGGCCATTTTAGCCGCTCCGATGTCGATAATCCAGTGTTCGTTCTCAATTTCAGGATACTCTTTGGCGATTTCATCAAATACCTGATGGAAAAGACCATCCGATTGTTTCATAATGTTATCCTTTGTGAAACATGTCACTTTTTTTCTTTTATAGTTCCGTGCGTATTCAAATGCATAACGCACAATCTTTTCACAACCTGGCCTGGAGATCAGCTTCAGGCATTGAACTACCTCGTCGGTTTGCTGGTGTTCGATGCCGGCATATAAATCTTCTTCGTTTTCCCTCACAATCACTATATCCATCACAGGATGTTTGGTCGCTACAAAAGGGTGCATGCTTGTGCATGGGCGCACATTGGCGTACAATCCAAGGAATTTTCTGGTGGTTACATTGAGGCTTTTATAGCCTCCTCCCTGGGGTGTAGTAATTGGCGCTTTGAGGAATATTTTGTTTTTGCGAATCGTGTCCCATGATTCTTTTGCTATTCCGGCCATATTTCCTGCCAGGTAAACTTTCTCTCCAACCTCAATTTCATCGATTTCTATTTGTGCTCCTGCCGCTTTTAGAATATCAAGAGTGGCATCCATGATTTCCGGCCCAATTCCATCTCCTTTTGCTACGGTTATTCTTGTCATTTTTTTTTATTGATTGTTTTATTTGGAGATGCAAATTTGAGGTATTGAGCTTTAATATTTTTATTTATGTTTGATATGGAAATGATAAAATATTTTAATGAATTATACCCTCCATCAGCTCCGGGTTTTTCTCAAGATAGCTTAAACACAAAGCATCACCAAAGCTGCTGAAGAACTGCACCTTACGCAGCCTGCTGTTTCAATTCAGCTTAGAAATTTTCAGGATCAATTTCAGATTTCTTTGACAGAAGTAGTTGGTAGAAAGATTTTTATAACGGATTTCGGAAAAGAAATTGCCGATGCTGCTGAGAAAATAATCAATCAGGTAAATGCCATCACTTATAAAACCATGGCTTTCCGTGGGCAACTTTCTGGTCGGTTAAAAATATCGGTCGTCTCCACCGGAAAATATGTAATGCCCTATTTTTTATCCGGCTTTTTAAAACTGAACAGTGGAGTGGAATTGATTCTGGAAGTAACCAATAGATCAAAGGTTATAGAAAGTCTGGATAAAAATGAAGTCGATTTTTCCCTTGTTTCTGTTTTACCTGATAAGCTTCCGATCCAATCTGTGGCCTTGCTTCAAAACAAAATGTATACGGTAGCGGGTATTGAATCGCAGTTTGATGAGCCTATATATAATAAGAAGCTGTTCAATCAATTGCCATTGATATTCAGGAAAAAAGGGTCCGGAACCCGATTGGTGGTGGAGAATTTTATGGACAGAAATGGGATTCCGATTCAGAAAAAAATGGAATTAACATCCAATGAAGCCGTGAAGCAAGCAGTGATTGCCGGTTTGGGCTGTTCAATAATGCCCATGATCGGAATTAAAAATGAATTGGAAATGAAGGAACTCCAGATTTTACCGGTGAAAGGATTTCCGATCATTTCAACATGGAACCCGATCTATCTAAAAAGTAAACGATTTTCACCCGTTGCCCAGGCATTTCTCAATTACATTGAAATGGAAAAAGACAACATGAAAGAGGATCGCTTTTCCTGGTATGAGAAATACGAATAACCAGCTCGAAATTTATGCAAACAGGTTTTTATAATCCAAAGTTTCTGTCACCTGAGTGCGAATCTGGTACCAGGGCTTGAGTCTGGTGCATGCGTTCGGTGCGTGGGTTGGGTTAGGGTCACTCGAACCAACTCCTTGCTTTTGAATAAAAGATTTTTGTTTTTCACAAATTGACGGAAATGGTAAAGACTTGAAACCTGTTAAATTTCAATTCATTTATAATCTATAAAGAATTGCTCTCAATTGAAAGCCATTTTATTCTTTCGAAAACCGAATCGCTTTATGGTTGCCATTTTCCAGAAGAATGTCAAACGTATATAAACCAGAAGGCATGTAACGCAAGTCCAATTGGTTTCTGAAAGAGTCAAAAGGTAGTTTTATTTGGCTGCCTCGTATATCCATTGCCTTCACCTCGACAACCTTGCCCATATCAGAAGCCACAAAACAAACGGATGAACCTGGATTGGGATAGATACGAATGCTGCTTTTAATTTTCGTTTTAATACTCGTAGGATTTGGTAATGGGATACCTGCTGAATCATTTCCAAAACGGTAAAAGACAGGATAAGAAGTAACAGTCCGTTGAAAGCCGCTAACCATAAAACCAAATTCACCCAATGTACCTCCATAAAAAGGAGGAAAGGTCAATAACGGAATGAAAGCAGCATCAAGAACCTCATGATAATAATATTTCAATGCCAGGTTTCCAGGAAGTATCAGGCAACTGACGGGTTCTGAATTATATGCTTCTATTTTTCCAAAGGTAGATTGGTTGATCGCAAAGGTGTCCGCTTGGGATTCCCAAGATCCATACCCACCGGGTGGGAAAGTTTGGGTGTAAACAGAGTCTGTAATGGTGGTTGTTACGGCGGGTTGAGTCCCCAATTGCAAATAACTATAGGACGAATAAGAACCAGTAAATGCAAGTCCGCCAGTGCCATTGGCCTCGCAGCGCACTATTCTTGATTCTGAATAACTATTGGTGCCTTGAGGATTTCCAAACGATCCGGGAGTAAAAGTATAATTATTGGTTTCAAAATGAAGCTCATCACCGGGTGCCCATTGCGGATGATCTTCTGCCTTAAAATCAAAGTACTTTCCTGGTCCTTCAAAATGGCGATGAAGAGTATTTTCGGAATTTCCTTCAAGCGAGAAGGAAGGTAATTCCAGTAAGCCAAGATTTTTAGAAAGGATAATGATTCGTCCCTCATACGGAGCGCCATGCAATCGGATAGTTGCAATGGAATCAGTTTGGTTTTGTACCAAGCTGTCCTTTTTTGTTTCAACAATACCAATCAAAGTGCTTCCTTTCAGAGCAGTATCACCTACTTGCCCAGGATGATAAAATGTTAAATTGCCTGGCTGAAAATACAATGTGTCGTAGTTACTAAAACCTTGTATTATTTCTCCTTTCAATTCGTATTCCTGCTTTACAGTATCAGGAATAAAAAGGGTGCCGAAATAATGCCATGGCTTGTATAGATAGATTTGAGGTCTGGATAAATAATCCGGCATAGTAGGCCATGTTTTCCGATATATGGGTATAGGCGTGGTTTGCAAAACCGTATCAAACCGGACCGACAGGCACTCTTGCGTATTGGGAATTTGGCCGGAAGAAGGATGGAGAAAATAGTTGGGCACATCAATCCGGAGAGGTGACCATTTCTGAGCCTGGGCATCCGGAGTAAAGAGTGTAAAAATCAGAAGGAATAAAAATGATTTCATGGGAGAGAGGTAAGAGATGTAATGCAAATATAGTGGGATTTGAATTCGAACCATTTCAAAGAATGAGTTGTCTAAATCCCTTTTAAAAATGGATCCATCCTTGTGTTATTTTGTAAATTTCCCTTATCAATTTCAAAGCATTGGAGATCATTTTGGATCCTAAAGAAATTGGGGGGATCTGCTTTTGATTCAATTTTCAATCACTTCCAAATTCTTCATAACTCGTTGTCGGTAGATTCTAAAACTATATTGTATTTTTTTCTGCAATCCCAATCTTAGGTTTGAAGACTATAATAAACTACATATAACAACCAAAATCCAATCGAAATCCGTTTCATCATTTGGATTGATCTCATTATCTGGCTGTATTTCAGGGTACCTGGGCTGGATGTAGGGGGGATTTATGTAAAATAAAGGATCTTAATTTGCATCACTGCTTTCCTATTGTATAATGTTACTGCCCAATTGAATCGGGTTTACTCCTCAATATATCACGATTGATCCTACTACTGAATTTAGCGGCACCCAGGAAATTTAAATGGTCATTGTCTGTAAAATCCGTCTTGTCAAAACTCGTATCAGTAAAATAGTTAAAATACCGAATATCGAACGTGGTACAAAGCTGTTCAATCGCCCTGGTGTTTTTACCATATCGCTTTACATCCACAAATTTAGAATAGGTCGGTAATACAGGGGGCGTTACAATAGCAGGAACAATGCCTCTCTTTTTGAGATATCCGATCAACTCTTTCAGGTCTTTTACATTCTCATTAAACCTGGAATCATGGTAATGTTTCTCGTGAAATCTTACCCTGTACAGACCAACACTGTCGTTAATAGACAAGGTATTATCTGAAGTATTAACCCAATAATAGCCATTCCTTCGCAAATCACCAACCAGATTTACATCAAAGCCTTTCAATAAATAAGACAAGGAAGTTGACGGAGTGTAAAGAAACAACTTGCTGTAGCGTTTCAATTCGAACTTGTCCAATTCTGGATAGTTAATATCCCAGAACTGGGAATAGTAGTAATCTCTCCAGGATTCAATTCCATCGTAAATCTGAGAGCCCAAAGTGAAATATGAAATATTGATCACAACAAACTTGAGTTTGGGCATTCGGTCAACATACTTCATTGTCAGTCGGGTATCATAAAATAAAGTCTGACTGATATTGCTTAGGTTAAACCCCTTCATACAAAAATAATCCGGATTAACCCCGAAGGTAACCTGCGAAGAACCCAGGACCAGAACCTGAATTGAATCCAATTGTTCTTCGAGACAGTTTCTTTTAAAATTGTAGCGGTTCTTTACCCTTCCCAGATTATTCTCCATGGTCCAGACAAAAAGCGAAAGAGGGATTACCAGGTAAAGAGATTTTATAAAAAACTTCTTCATGCCTTAAAATTGAAAATAAATAAACTGACGCTTTTCAAACACTCCCGCAAACAACATGGTTAGAATTATCCCATAATATAATGACCACCGAACGATGGTAGGAAAGGTTTTAAACAACCGGGAAAGGTTTTTATGCTTTTGCAGGAATTGGACCGATTCAAGGAAAATTATGAGTAAAACAGATAAGATCAAACCATATTTATCAAGGCCCATATTTTCAAAAACCGACTGATGGTTAATCATTTTGTGCCATAAAAAAGGTAATCCTGTAAATATATGGCTGGCAATGTAGAAGGCGGTTTGAACTCCGTTTGCTCTGAAAAATATCCAGGCGAAAGCGACCAGGCAAAATGTAATAAGCACCGATAAAAAGTCAAAACGATCAATACCTAAAAACTGGTTGATTTTCATTCGGAAGTTTTTGGTTGCCAATCCAAAAACAAGATAAAATCCATGCAATGCACCCCAGATGATAAATGTCCAGCTGGCGCCATGCCATAAGCCACTCACCAGAAACACAAGAAAAAGGTTAAGATACCATCTTGGAACCGTTACCCTGTTTCCACCCAACCATATGTAAAAATAATCTTTGAACCAGGTAGAAAGTGAAATATGCCAGTGCTTCCAGAATTCCTGGATGGTTTTTGATTGGTATGGGGTATCGAAATTGGTCATTAATCTAAATCCCATAATTCTGGCTGCCCCAATGGCCATATCTGAATATCCGGAAAAATCGCAAAAAATCTGAAATGTGAAAAAAACTGTAGCGATTATTAGACTCAAGCTATTATGTTCATATGGATTGTTATAAACATTGTCAACCACTATAGCGAGCCTGTCGGCAATCACCACTTTTTTAAAAAGGCCCCAGGTCATTAACCGCAATCCACTGGTCACGCGGTTGTAGTCAAAATCGAATTTCTCCCGAAACTGATGCAGAAGATTTTGTGGTCTTTCAATCGGACCTGCCACCAGTTGGGGATAAAACATCACATACAAGGAGTAGATACCAAAATGCCTTTCTGCCGGTTGTCTGCCCCGATATACTTCAATGGTATAACTCATTGCTTGAAAAGTGTGAAAAGAGAGTCCGATTGGCAAGAGAATGGACAGGTATGGGATTGGATTCTCAAGGCCAAATCCCTGTAATAGGAAAGAACAAGTTTCATTTAGAAAATTGTAGTACTTAAAAATTGAGAGAACTCCCAGGTTAGCAATCAGACTGATAATAAGAAAGAGTTTTCTTTGCTTACCTATAGCATCCTCAATATAAATTCCGGCGAAATAATCAATGACAATGGTAAACCCCAAAATCAAGATATAAATCGGAACGAATGCCATGTAAAAATAACAACTGGCAGCCAGAAGAAGTATCCATCTCTTGTTGTAGGGAAGGGCGAAATAGGAGGTAGTGATGACCAGGAAAAATATCAGAAAATGGAAAGAATTAAACAGCATAAGAAACTGATATTTTCGCTTAGCGCTTCATGTCTGATTTACGGTGTACAAAGATTTATAAGGAAGTTCCTAAACCAATCAGAAACCATTTTAATAAACACGTGCATTATTTTAATTACATGAATAATCTTTGTCAATCCAATTTTTCCAATTGACATTCATTTTTACAAGATTAAAAATAAAGGGAGCAAACCTACTATTTGTCTTTTCAATTTGCAATGTTGGAAAAGGGTTTAATTTAAAACCTCAACATCATTCCCTGGCTTTGAACCCTGGCCATCCCAAATGTAGAAACTTATATACCTCTCAAATTCTCATCATTATAGAATTTGGGTCTATTTTGAAACTTCATATGAATCTGTGGAATCCATTTCATGTCATGAACCCAACCAATGTTGTCAATAGTCTTAAACACAATTAGATATGAAAAAAGTTCATTTCATTCTCAATCGCCTCCCACTCTTTAATCGGGATCACAACAGCGGTTTTGAATCCTGAAGCATCTGATAGATACTGAATATTAGTTGGTTGCATCGCCCAAAAGAAAACAAAGTTAAAATAGGTGAGCAATTGTGAAAGTATGATTACGAAGAAGTTTGTTAAGAATTAGCCTTTAAATTGGAGTAGTTTAAGTCACTTTTAAAATAACATTGCCAAAGACTTTTAAAAAGGTTCCCCGCCCATACCTGGATCTGACTTTTCATCCGATGCTAAGGCACCTTAGGTATTTTCGGGTAAAAACAGTCAACGTTTTTTTGCCATAGACAAATCATTAATCACTAATCAATATTCAATAATCACTCATCACTAACCACTCTTAACTAAATAGAATTTCCTTTCTTGCCATCTGTAAAACGTACGAAGTTGAATCCTTTCTATATCCTCTGCCTTTTGGCCTGCCTTTTTTCAAATTCCATTGTTTCAATAGCCCAGGATTCCCGATTTCCGGCTTGCACTTTGGTAGATCCTTTCTGGGGTGCCGATGGTGGAAATGTTTTTGTAGGAGCCTGTTCCCCTTTTGGAATGGTGCGCCTCGGTCCCGATTGTCCGTTTCCAACGCCAACTTCCGGTTACAAATCGGATAAACCCATCATCGGTTTCAGCCACAATCATTTGAGTGGAACCGGTGGGGGAGGACGATACGGAAACATTCTCCTCACTCCGCAATTGGGTGTTCCCGATTGGAAAAAAAGAGAATCGGAATC
>Ga0105049_10008962_pt1 | contig 11543 bp, 8 predicted proteins | sample MAT06_FD_78087 | JGI IMG/M metagenome (GOLD analysis project Ga0105049, IMG submission 78087) | Freshwater microbial communities from Lake Fryxell liftoff mats and glacier meltwater in Antarctica - MAT-06 | ecosystem: Environmental > Aquatic > Freshwater > Ice > Liftoff microbial mat | place...
CCGTTGCCACCGCCATTGAAGCCATTCTGTCCGCCAACCGCAATGGTCAGTACCTGCCCCGGCATAACGGCCAGTGTGGCCGTTACAAGGCCACCTTGACCGCCGTTATTCTCCCCCTGCGCGCCACGGGCAACGACGCTGATGGAGGTCACACCAGCCGGTACGGTGTAGCTCTGGATGGCACCATTTATGAAGACAAAATCGGTGGTCTGTGCGTGGGCCGCGAGGCTGGCCCAGACAAGGAGCAGGGTCAATAACCCGTGTGGAACACGGCTACCAGCCGCAACGGGCCGCCAGGCAAGGCGGAACAACTGGCGCAATAACATCGGTTTGAGAAACCGGGAAACGGTAGAAAACAGCATGAGAGGGATTGAGTTTAGCTGCGGGCAGCGGTTGGTTTAAAAGAGTATTGCGCCTGTCAATTTGTTTGCCCAAACGTATCGCTGTTTTCGGCCTTTTCAACTACCCGGACGGGTAGTTTTTGGCATAAAAAAACAGACTACCCGTCCGGGTAGTCTGTTTTTGGGTAAATAAGTGACCTATTCTCCCATATTTAGCAATAAATCTCGCCGGTCTTTGATTTGCAGTACGATGTACACATTTTTGATGTGGTACTTCACCGTGTTTTCAGAGACAGACAGCTTATCGGCAATGGCCTTGTTGCTCAGGCCCGCAGCCACCAACGCCAATATGTCGCGTTGCCGGTCAGACAGGCCCGAAAAAGCGGGCTTCTTCAAAAATGATTTTGTAGCCGGAGCAACGGTCTTGCTGAGGGCCAGATACCGTTCCAGTTCGGCTTTCATCTGCACAAACTCCAGTTCCATGGCCCGTTGCCGTCGGCGATAAAAAAACAGCCCGGCCAGCAAACCAAGCACAACCAACGATGCCGCCACAAGGCCACCAATCAGGTAACTGCCGCTGCGTTGCTCCCGCTTTACCTGACGGTCTTTGTCGCCAAGCAACAGGGTTTCTTTCTGACTGTGGAGGGCGGCCACCTGTTCGGCGCGGGCGTAGATGCCGTTCAGCGAATCAACAATTCGGGACGTTTTGGCAATACCGGCAACGTCGTTCCGGCTTTTATAGATCTTCAGCAGTTCTTCGTTGGCATAGATATGGTATTTCATTATACCGCACGAATCGGCAGACTGCTCCGATTGGCGCAGCGCGTTTTTCAGCAAATCCATGCGGTTCGTGGCGGCATAGAGTTGCATTTTCTTGACGTAAATCATGGGCAGGTCGCAGGGGTCGGCGGTCTGCATCCAGCCGATGGCCCGGTCGTAGGTTGCTTCGGCAGCCGGGTAGTCTTTGCCCAGAAACAGCAGGTAACCCTGTTGCATCACTAATTTCGATTTGTTTTCGAGGTCAATGTACCGGAAATCGGCTTTTGCCAATATCCGCATCACGCTGTCAGCCTTCTGATACTGGTTAATATCGAAATAAACGAAGGCCTCCTGCCCCTGAATCAGGGCGAGGTAGGCTTCTTTTTTGGCCGTTTTTTTGGCAAACTGCCGGGCGGTTTCCAAAAATCGCAGCGTTGCCTCGTAGTCATACACCCGTTTGTAGGTGTAGGACAGCAACACGGCAGCATGATATTTATCGTCGGCACTGAGACCCTCACGTTGCAACAGCGGCAACAGCAGTGCTTGTGACTCCTTGTATTTCAGCGCGTTGTTTAATCGATAAACCTTCTCCTCAAGTTGCCGAAACGATGGCGATTTCCCGTAATTAGAGAGGGTCAATAAAAGTAAAATTCCGGTGAGCAGTGTACGTGGGTGCATGACTAACGATGAAGCTATGTTTACAAAAGTAACTTCCTATGTCAATGGATTTGCATGAGTTTCAACAAAGAAGCCCCAATTTTTACGTTGGAGCTTTTTAATCGGTTTGGGAACAAGTACTTACCTGAAAGTGGCTTCGTTTCCGGTTTACGAGGGGGGCACTCTCGGCGGCCACATTGCCGAAATCAGTGCCGCCCCCAACGAAAACGGCGAGTTCAACATCAACGTAGCCTTTGTAGTAATGTAAATCGGTATGTGAACATACCCTTAACAATCTTTAACAGGCTATCTGCCAATGTAGTAAATACCTTTGCGGGAGCATAAAAGCAATAGGAACGATGCTCCAAAACTACCTCAAAATCGCCTGGCGGAACCTGCTTCGTCGCCGGTTCTATTCGTTGCTGAACATCACTGGTTTAGCGGTTGGTATTACGTTTTCGTTGCTCATTGGGGGGTATGTCTGGAGCGAGTTTCAGGTGAACCGACAGTTACGAAATGCTCCCCGACAGTACCTGGTGCAAAGCCGATGGAAGCAGGAGAACATGGGAATGCCCATCACATCGCTGGCACCAATAGGCCCCGCCCTAAAAACGAAATACCCAACACTGGTAGCCAATTATTATCGATTCCATGGCGTGAGTGCGACTATCTCTAAAGGGGCCAACCACTTTCGGGAGTCCATACAGATCGGCGATTCTACGCTGTTGACCATGTATGGCTTTGCCTTGCTGCACGGCAACCCGCGTACCGCCCTGATCGGGCCAAACGCCATTGTGATCACCGCAGCAAAGGCGGAGAAATTCTTTGGTAAAACGGATGTACTAAACGAGTCGCTAACGGTTGAAACACCGCAGGCGGGGAAGCAGGAATTTTTGGTGACCGGTGTTCTGAAATCGCTGCCGCTCAACTCCGTATCGAATCTGCTAACCGAAGCAAACGAACTATTCATGACTTCGGGAGCCTTGGCGGCTTTTGGTGCCGACCTGACCAGCTGGCAAAACCCGTATATTGTCAACTATGTAGAGCTACAGCCCGGTGTTACGCCACACGATTTAGAAAAACCTCTTGCCCAGTTAATTGTCACAAATGCGTCGCCTGAGGTGCAGAAAAACCTGACGGCGTATGTAAGCCCCTTGACGGCGTATTATCTGCAAAGCAACAATGGTTTGGTCAGGAAATTAATGATAACACTGACGGCTGTAGCCCTATTCATTTTGCTGATGGCGGTAGTCAACTTCGTAAACCTGTCTATGGGCAGTTCGTCGTCGCGCTTACGCGAAATTGGCGTTCGCAAAGCGTTAGGAGGGTTGCGCCGGCAGTTAACCGTTCAATTTCTGACCGAAGCCTTCACGCTGACAGCTATGGCTACGGTGCTATCGGTGGGGCTTTATGTTATTGTCAGACCTTTGTTTGGTGAGGTAGTTGGCAAAGCAATTCCATCACTCTGGGCACTGCCCTGGCAGTATAGCTGGTTGCTGTTGGTATTAATTTTAGTGGTTGGTGGCTTGGCAGGCGGTTACCCAGCCCTGCATCTGTCGGGTTATTCGTCGGTCGATTCATTGAAAGGAAAAGGAAAATCGGTGCGCGACGGGGCACTATTTCGCCGTAGTCTGGTAACGGTTCAGTTCACCATTGCCATTTTCGTGTTTGTTGGCGCGGTGATTGTATCGCGGCAAATAGCCTACTTTTTCAATACCGATCTGGGCTTTAAAAAAGAGGCTGTGCTGACGGTACCGTCGTTGCCACGCACCTGGACTATAGAAGGCGTAACCCGTATGCAAGCTGCCCGCGATCAGTTTGCCCGTTTGCCCGGCATCCAGTCGGCGAGTTTGTCGTACGAAATTCCCAACGGTAATGTGGGTAACAGCGGTAATCTTTACCCCGAAGGTCGGGATTCGACACAGGCCATCAGCGTGAAGCTCATGACAACGGACGAAAACTATGCCCAGACGTACCAGATTGATATGCGGGCAGGTCGGTATTTCCACTATGGGCAGGGTCGTTACGACTCTACGCACATGGTTATCAATGAAGCGGCTGCTAAAGTATTGGGTTTCAAAACACCCGAAGCGGCTATTAACCAACCGGTGCGGTTTCAGGGCGGCTCGCGTACCTTCCGTATTCAGGGGGTGACCCGGAATTTCCACGTTGGCACCATGCACGAGACCATCGGGCCGGTGGTGTTCGCTCATGTACAGAATCGCCCGATATACCGTTTTTTCTCGTTTCGCCTGTCGCCAGGTAACACGAAATCAACCATTGGAGCTATTGAAGCGAACTGGCGTGCGCTTTTCCCGGATGCGCCCTTCGATTATGCCTTCATGGATCAAACCCTTGAGAAGCTCTACAAAACTGAATTGCAGTTGGAAAAAGCCGCTTACCTGGCTACCGCGCTGGCCTTGTTGATTGTTCTGTTGGGTGTGGTTGGGCTGGTATCGCTGAGCGTGGCCCGACGGACCAAAGAAGTGGGCATCCGCAAAGTACTGGGGGCCTCGGTGCCGAGTGTGATTGGGTTATTTTTGCAGGAATACGTCTGGGTGATGGTACTGGCCAATGTACTGGCCTGGCCGCTGACGTACTGGCTCATTACCAATTGGCTTTCCGACTATGCTTACCACACCACCATAAGCTGGGAACCATTCATTCAAGTGGGAATCGGACTGGCTGTGCTGACGAGCGTGGTCGTCGGTTTACAGGTTAGTAAAGCCGCACTGGTGAACCCGGTACAATCGTTGCGGGCTGAGTAGATCACGCAAAAATAGCTATCAGTGGTAGCTCAAAGCCTGTTTGAGCGTCGTGAAGGGTAGAGTCTTCGTAGAAAATTGCCTCATTGTAGTAACCCACTCTATATGAGTAACTGGAGCGGTAAAAGACTAGCAAAGCTGACTCGTTCAACGCCTATCAACGTGTTTGCTACTCACAGCTACGGCCCAGTGTTGCTGGCTGGTGCTGAGGTGTTCAATTTGCTCAAAAACAAAGCCCTGGAGATTAACGACAGCGCTGTGATGATGAAGGATGTTAAGTGAATCGTTCACAAAAACTTTCGCAGCTCGTTTCCCGTTAATCCTCACATGGAAACGAACGATAAATTAGACCGCATTGTGGAAGCTCGGATGAAGCTGAAACGCCGGTTTGAAGATAAAATAGCGAACACCCCGTCGATGTCGGACCAACTGGCTGGCCCCAACCGGGCACGGGGTACGGGGGTGGCCAATCGGCATGGGATGCCGCAGGTGCCCATTGGGCAAACCGTAACGGCAAAATGGCCGGTACTGGATTTGGGATACCAACCCGCTATTCCCCTTGACAAATGGCAACTGAATATCGATGGCGAGGTGAATAACCCCGTTCGGCTGAAATGGGGCGATTTGATGGCTCTGCCGCAGGTAGAAGACACCAGCGATTTCCACTGTGTTACAACCTGGTCGCGGTTAGATGTGCAGTGGGTGGGCGTACGGTTTATGGACTTAGCCGCTCTGGTCGACCCGAAAGGTTTAGCTACCCACATTATGTGTTATGGGTACGATGGCTACTCGACTAACGTTTCGCTGGAAGAAGCTCTGAAACCTGATGTATTGCTGGTGCATACCGCCGACGGACAACCACTGACCAAAGAACATGGTGGTCCACTGCGAATGATTACGCCCCAACTATATGCCTGGAAAGGCTCAAAATGGATTAAACGAATTGAGTTTCTGAACCAAAATCGGCTTGGTTTCTGGGAAGAGCGCGGCTATTCGGATACGGCTTACCCGTGGCGCAATGACCGGTATTCGTGAGAAGAGTAATTGAGGTAATTCGGTTTACTAGTTACCTCAATTACCAAATTACCGGTTTCCCTTCAACTGATAAAGGGATGATTTAGTCGAGACTGTTGGGCGTTGGAAGATGTACCGCATTGTGAAGCCGAAACTGGCTCCGTTACCTTTAGCCCGGAGCATGGTTTGACCAATGAACCGGTCGTTTACCTGATACGTAATATCAGTAGTCAGCGCATCGCCAAGGCCCCAGTTGCGCCGGGCAAAAGCTCCCACACTCACGTGTTTTGATAAACGAACCTGGTACTCAAGGCCTAGTTCGAGGAGACCTGTTAGGTTATTACTGGCCTGGGTACGACTGGTCAGCGTCATTTTATCGAATGCATCGAAACCTCGTTGGGTATATCCGGTAACGGTGAAGTATTCTTTTTGATCACCTTTGTTGGGAATGGCCCAGATTCCGCCCGTAAGCCAGAGGCCAGAACGATGCCATTGCTTGCTCGTACTCAGCAAGGCCCATTTCCCCCTCAGAAATAGGCTGCCCCGATCGCCCTGGGTTAATACCGAAGTCGGCGGTTGGCTATTGATGCGGGCATTATTGTGAATGGGTGATTGGGCTAGGCCAGCTTCCACAGCCCATTTGTTTCGAAACGTGACGCCCCCGCCCAGGCTCCAGCCAAGGAGCGTTGCCGAACTCGTTGTTAGTAAGCCATTTAGCGATTGGTCGAGTTTGCCCTTGTCACTCCGAACGAAGCCTTCAGTCATCAAATACCACTGAGGAGCCAGGTAAGGGTCGAAGCGCATGTGCAGTTGATTCTGCTGTTTGCGACTCATAACGCCCCCCGTCTGGTAGTAGTCGACCAGGCCCTGCGCTACGCCATGAAGCGCGGCAATCATAAATAAAAGTAACGTAAAGGTTTGTTTCATGACAGGCTGAGTTTGGGTTTGGTAGCTAAACTAGGTTAACTGCCTGAAAGTTAGACTTTTTTTATTATTTTATTGCTTCCATAAAATAATAACATATCATGTGGCAAACCGTCATGTGTGCATCTTCTACTCGTCCGTAATGTTCGGAGTCGATTACGAGCGCAAGATGCGCCAAATCAGCTAGTTGTCCACGCTTTCCGCCAACCAGGGCAATGGTGGTTAGGTCATTGTCATTGGCCCATCCAACAGCCTTTACCAGGTTGGGCGAGTTGCCGCTAACGCTCATAGTCAGAACGAGGTCGCCGGGGTTAGCAAAATTTTGCAGTTGCCCAACAAATACGTCGTCGTAGCAATAATCGTTGCCGAGAGCCGAAATCCAGGCCGTATTGTCATTGAGCGAAAGGCAACGGAATCGTTTCCCCAATCCATCGCGCTGTACCCGGTCAGACGCACCTTTGCCAAGATCAGTAATAAAATGGGACGCATTGGCGGCACTACCGCCATTGCCAAACACAAACAGTTGCCGGTCTTCCTGCCAGCACTTTTTTACTAACTCGGTTAGTTGGGCAACCTGATCGAGCGGAATAGAATCATAGGCGGCTTTTTGTTGAGCGAGGTAGGTGGAGAAGTAAGACATTGGTTTTCTGATTGAGGATCTGGAATGTCGGATTTATAACATGGCTAGGGCACCAATCGGAACGGCTTCTTCGCGGAGTTGGGACAGGAAAACTAAGGGTGCTGGTCGAAAGGCTTTCATGACGAAACGTTCGAGTGCATTTTTTACGGCTGCCCGTAACGGCTCGCCGATGAGTGACAGGCCCCCACCCAGCACAATTACCTGGGGATGAAATAAGTGGGTGGCGTGCGATAATCCTAACGCCAGTACCGAGCCCACCTGCTCGATCAGCATGTGGGCAACAGTGTCGCCCTGCTCGTAGGCCGAGAGTAGGAACCGGGCTTCTCCACCTACACGGCCTTCGTTGGTGGCGGCTTCCACCAGTTGCCGGAGTGGGGAATCGGTGGGTAGTTGGGGTAACAGGTTACGAATCTGCCGGTCGATGGCCCAGCCCGAACAGGTTTCCTCCAACGTTTGTCCCGGCGTGGATTCGCCCGGCGTGGATTCGCCCGGCGTGGATTCGCCCGGCGTGGATTCGCCCGGTGATGATTCCGCATCGGCGGACCGGCCGGGCGGTACAAGCCAAAGGTGGCCAAGTTCGGCTTCTCCGGGCATGGCCCCGTGGTAAATTTGGCCATCTACAACCATACCTCCGCCAATGCCACTGCCTATTGTCACATAAAAGACATGCCGGTAGCCGCGTCCGGCTCCATGTAGTGCTTCGCCAAGGGCGGCTACATTGGCGTCGTTTTCGATCCGAATGGTCTGAGCCTGGGTTTGCTCCCGGAACCAGTTCATTAAGTTTAATCCCGCCCAGCCTTCAATCTGGTAGGAGGTACTTATCTGACCGGTGTCACTGTTGACAGGGCCGCCAAAACCCACACCCACTGCTGTAGGGGGTGTATGAAGTTGCCGAAGCGTTTGGGTTATAAAATCCAAAATCCCTCCGGCCCCTTTCTGCTTATCTACTTCATAGCGAAACCGTTGTTGCACCTGACCCGACCCGTCGGCCGAGAAAAGCTGCACTTTTGTTCCGCCTATTTCGATGCCTAATTTCATAAAGATCTTTTTTACCGCCAAGACGCAAAGGTAAGCGCAAAGGTCGCTATACGAAACGGGTCAATTGGGGTGCTGGTTGATTACTATTTTACCATCACATCAAAACTCACATCCAAATCGGAGGTGCCGGGCGTTGCAGTGCCGTTTTTAACATTGGGCTGGTGGCGCAACACAACGTTTAGTTTGCCCGAACTGGCTGCTCCAGTTGTTACATCAGCGGTGAGGCCAATGGGGTAGGGGCCAGGTAATGTCTTGCTCGGATCGACAGTTTATTCGTCGTTGTTGCAGGTAATTGCCAACATGGAAGTGGCTAGCAGCCAGAGGAGTGGTTTTTGGAGAACAAGGGTTGTATGATTAAAAACTCAGTTTTACTTTCAGACTAACATTCCGACCCGGCTCATCGGCAAAGTACCGGAACCGGTTCAGGTAATCGCGATAGGCGGTATTAAGCAGGTTGGTTCCACTCAGAATAATGCTTACCGGCCGGTTTGCTAGTTGGAGGTTCATTCCCGTTTCGGCACCCACCAGAAAATAGCCCGGTGGGGGTAGGGCAAAGTCGCCCCGAAAAATCGGAACGCCATTTTGAACCTCGCTCGATACGGCTGGCACCCGGTTTTGCCGCGCTACCGCAAGTCCGCTCACCTGCACATACAGCCCCGACATTCGGCCGGGCGTGCGTGCGCCAAACTCATACCGAATACTGTTATCAGTCCGGTTTGGCGGCACCAGCACGAGGTAGTTTCGGTTGGTTTTGTCATACGCCCAGAGCAACGACGTTTTGGAAGTCAAGGTGAGTTGTTCGGTGAGTTTATAGCTCACCGTTGCATCGACGCCCCGGAACGTGGCTCGCACCTGATCGTAGCTGTAGGCCGGGAATGCCCCTCGTTGCCGAATGGTCGGAACGGAGTCAGGCTTTAGATAAATGTAATTGTTGATCAGGTTGTTAAATACACCGATTTCTGCCGTGAGTCGCTTGCCCGAATAAGCCAGTGCCAGGTTGCCGTTGTAAGCCTGTTCGGGTTTCAGGTTCGGGTTCCCGCGTTCGTAGGCTACCCCACTCTGATGCAGTCCGTTGGCATAAAGGTCACTCGCGTTGGGTGCCCGCCAGGCCGTGCTGAAGTTGGTGGTAAACGTTAGGTTAGATTGGATCTGGTACGAAAACCCTATGGAACCGTTGGCGTTGTCCCACTGGTGCGAGCGCGAAAAAACCTGATTGGTGGTTTCGTCTAAGAAATAAGCCTTGAGGGTTCGGATGTCGTAGCGCAGCCCCCCTTCGATCACCCAGCGGTTGCGGGCATAGCGTTCGATGGCGAAGCCGCCCAGCGCATTGGCCCGGTAGTTTGGAATCAGAAACAGATACCGACGGACGTTGCCCTGCGTGAGGGCATTGACCCCCACACTACCCGACCAGATGCCATCGAATCGGTCGCGTTTGGGTGGATGTTCCCAGACTAAATCGGCTGTTTGAGTGTTCAGTTTCAGGTACAGTTCCGGGGTTTCAGAGCGGCTAAACGACAGTAAATCAAATTCTTCGCGCACATTTTGTTGTTGGGCCGCTGTAAAGGTCAACGCGCCAAACTGGTCGGAGCGGTAATAGGCTCTCCCTTTGATCAACTGGTGCTGAACGTTCTGGTAGGGGCGGCCCAGATCATACGAGAAACCCGGTTGAGCAATTGGTTCGGCCCGGGCAATGGCCGAGTACAAGTCGCTCAGACTGCCCACCTGCGCCCCCCGAAACAAGCCGATCCGGTTGTTGAATTGGCTATAATACACCTCGGCTCCCCAGTGGCGGTTCGCCGGTGCGGAACGGTCGTAATGGAGATCGCCCGAAAAATTGCGTTCCCGGAAACTGGTGTTTTCCAGGAAATAATCGGGTGTACGAGCATAACCAGCTCGTTTTAGTGTTCCCTGCACCCGCCAGCTTAGGCCGGTTAGTTTTTTGCCGAAACGGCCAGCCGGAATGGTACCTTCCAGATAGGCCGAAGTGGCTCCCATGCGTCCGTTTGAGGCACCCACGGCGTTTACTTCGCCATGAACACCGGATTCGGAAGGCATCGCTTTGGGTTCAATTAAAATTACGCCCCCAATAGCATCGGAGCCGTATCGAATGCTTGCCGCTCCCTTGATCACGGTAAGCCGGGAAGCAACAAACTGATCGACCTGTGGGGCGTGTTCGCTGCCCCATTGCTGGTCTTCCTGCCTGATTCCGTTGTTTAAAATTAGAATTCGGTTGCTGTATAAACCATGAATAACAGGCTTTGAAATACCGGGTCCGGTCTGAATCGAGTAGATACCGGTAATGTTTTTGAGACTCTCCCCCAGCGACTGCCCCCGCGTTTGATCGAGTGCCATGCCCGATAGTTCGGTTTGGGCCTGCAACAGTTGGCGGGCTTCGGAGCGGTGTTCGGTCACATCGATGCCCGGCAGGTTCACGCCATCGGTAGTGAGCGTGATGGTGCGGACTGAATCGAGGGGCAATTGAATCTGTTCGGTGATGGTGTTGAAGCCCACAAACCGGTATTCCACGGTGTAGGTGCCGGGGCAGAGATTGGTTAGCCGGAAATGCCCCGTACTATCCGTAACGGCACCCCGTTGCAGGCTCTGAATATAGACGGTGGCCCCCGGCAAACTCGTTGGACTGGGTTGCCCCGTCTGAATTTGGCCAGTCAAACTGGCTGTGCAGTCGGGAGCCAACTGCGCTTGTAGCGAGCCGCTTAGGAGTAGTAAACTGAATAATAGGCTGTATTTGTTGCTCATTGGTAACGACAAAACTACGGAAATCGCAACAAGGTTGCAATTATTTATGCAACCTTGTTGCGATTTCCGTATACCTTGCTACTGGTACGCGGATTTGGCGGATGGTCCCCAGTGCGGATTTACACGTTTTGATTCTGTATAATGAAAAATCCGTGTCAACCCGATCCATCCGTATCATCTCCGTTCCATTGCCTTTACCCGTTATCTTTGCCTTGTGAATATTGATCTTGTTTTACGGAGCCTTTCCTCCCTACGTCGGAATAGCGCACTACCAGACGTGTTGAACCGGGGTATTGACCTCTTCAAAAGCGGAGCTGTAACGGTGCAGTCGGCCGAGGACTATGAAGCCGAGTTTCGGGTGCGAAGCAGCACCGGCAATAAACAATACTCGGTTGATTTGTACTCCCTGGACGAACCACACGATGTTTGGGGCGACTGCGAATGTTCCTACGACGATGAAGGCGTTTGCAAGCATGCGGTGGCCAGTTCGTATGCCCTCGAAGAATACCTCCGCAACAGGTTGTATGGTACCAATAAAGTGTTGGACGTTGAGGCTGATGTACTGGACTATGTCCGCAAAAAAAACCTGATGCAACAGGCCGACTGGTCCGGCACCCAACCGACCCCGCCAAAGCCTGTTGTTACAAC